>Ga0070739_10000034_pt1 | contig 312013 bp, 330 predicted proteins | sample Coa_R1_7_FD_66445 | JGI IMG/M metagenome (GOLD analysis project Ga0070739, IMG submission 66445) | Surface soil microbial communities from Centralia Pennsylvania, which are recovering from an underground coalmine fire - Coalmine... | ecosystem: Environmental > Terrestrial > Soil >...
GCTCGCGTGCTGCGCGATCGAGATGATGTCGATCGTCTCGAGCCGCTACGACATCGCGCGCTTCGGGATGGAGCCGTTCCGCGGCTCGCCGCGGCAGGCCGACCTGCTGATCGTCTCCGGCCGCGTCGCGCACAAGATGGCCGCGCCGCTGCGCCAGATCTACGACCAGATGCTCGAGCCGAAGTGGGTGATCGCGATGGGCGCGTGCGCGAGCTCCGGCGGCATGTTCAACAACTACGCGGTCGTGCAGTCGGTCGACAAGATCGTCCCGGTCGACGTCTACGTGCCCGGCTGCCCGCCCCGCCCGGAGCAGCTCGTCGAGGGGATCATCCGGCTGCACGAGGCGGTGAAGGCGGGCGTGCCGCCCGCGTACGAGATCCGGAGCGTCGCCAGTTGACCAGCGGCGTAGGCTCGGCAGAGCCGCCGAAGAGCGGAGGTGCCGGCGCTGCCGGCGCCGGAGCGGGTACGCCCTTCGCGGCCGTCCCGGGCCTGGTCGAGACGAAGGAGCAGCACGGCGAGACGACGCTCGTCGTCGACCCCGCGCGGCTGGTCGAGGCGGCGACCTATCTCCGCGACGAGCTCGGCTTCAACTTCCTCTCCGACGTCACGGCCGTCGACTACCTCGCCTGGGGCGGCCGCGGCGTCTCCGGCTACATCGGCACGAACGACGGCCGCGACATCAACGCGCCGATGACGCAGGGCCTCCAGGCACTGCCGGAGCCGAAGCCGAAGCGATTCGCGATGAACTACCACCTGCTCGCGCTGCGCGAGCGGCCGCGCCGCGTGCGGATGACGGTGTTCGTCGACGAGGGCGAGCCGGTCGAGAGCGTCGTCGGCGTCTGGCCGACGGCGGACTTCCACGAGCGCGAGCAGTACGACATGATGGGCGTCAACGTCGTCGGCCATCCGAACCTGAAGCGGATCCTGCTCGACGACGACTGGGCCGGGCATCCGCTGCGCAAGGACTACCCGGTCGGCGGCGAGCCCGTGCGCTTCTCGGGAGAGCGGTAGGCATGGCCGTCGCCCCGCAGCGGACGCGCAGACCGATCTACGAGGGGACGCGCATCCCGCACCCGACGCCGACGGTGCTCGTGACGCCGGACGAGCTGAAGGCGACGGGTGACGTGCTGACGATCAACTTCGGCCCCAACCACCCGTCGACGCACGGCGTGCTGCGGCTCGTCGTCGACCTCTACGGCGAGGACGTGACCGGCGTCGAGGCGGTTATCGGCTACCTGCACACCGGGTTCGAGAAGAACATGGAGCAGAAGTCGTGGTGGAAGTGCATCCCGTACGCGCCGCGGATGGACTACGTCTCGTTCCAGAACAACGAGTACGTATTCGTCGGCGCGGTCGAGAAGCTGCTCGGGCTCGAGATCCCGCCGAAGGCGACGTGGATGCGCACGCTGCTGCTGGAGCTGAACCGCCTGCACTCGCACCTCGTCTGGCTCGGCACGTCCGCGCTCGAGCTCGGCGCGATCTCGATGTTCTGGTACGCGTTCCGCGAGCGCGAGCTCGTCCTCGACCTGTTCGAGCTCGTCGCCGGCTATCGCATGCACACGCGGTACTTCCAGGTCGGCGGCCTCGCCGAGGACGTCCCGCGCGGGTTCTATCCGGAGGCACGCAAGTTCTGCGACTGGATGCCGCGCGCGATCGACGACTACGAGACGCTGCTCACGCGCAACAAGATCTGGCTCGAGCGCACCGAGGGACTCGGGCTGTTGTCTGCGAGCGACGCGATCGCGCTCGGGCAATCGGGCCCGGTGCTGCGCGCGTCGGGCGTCGACTGGGACCTGCGCAAGGACGAGCCGTACCTCGCCTACCACCAGGTGGACTTTCGCGTCCCCGTCTACCGCGACGGCGACGTCTACTCGCGCTACCGCGTGCACATGGACGAGATGCGCGAGTCTGTACGGATCGTCGAGCAGTGCCTCGACCGGCTCGAGAACATGGAGGGCGAGCCGTGGATCGCCGACGACCGCAAGGTCGTACTGCCGCCGCGGCACGAGCTCCACACGTCGATGGAGTCGCTCATCCACCACTTCAAGATCGTCACCGAGGGGTTCCGCGTTCCCGAGGGCGAGGTCTACTTCGCGATCGAGTCGCCGCGCGGCGAGCTCGGCTGCTACCTCTGCTCCGACGGGGGCCCGCGGCCGTGGCGCGTGAAGATCCGCGCGCCGTCGTTCGTCGCGCTGCAGGCGACCGCGACGATGATGAAGGACGCCCTGATCGCGGACATGATCGCGATCGTCGGCTCCCTCGACACGGTGATGGGGGAGGTCGACCGGTGAGCGTTCGCGCGCAGGCGCGCCGGAGCGGACGTTGACGTCGTCGCTCTACGACCGGATCCAGGCGGAGCGCGCGAAGTACCCGCCGGGCTCGCACTCGGCGGTGCTGCCTGCGCTGCGGCTCGCGCAGGAGGAGCACGGCTGGCTGTCGCCCGACGTGATCCGCGAGGTCGCGGACGCGCTCGACGAGACGCCGGCGTACGTGCACTCGATCGCGTCGTTCTACGACCAGCTCCACCTGGCGCCGGTCGGCGAGCACCTCGTCGAGGTGTGCACGAACGTGTCGTGCGCGGTCGTCGGCGCGCAGCAGGTGGTCGAGGCGTTCGAGCGGGAGCTGTCGTGCCGCGCCGGGGAGACGTCGCCGGACGGGAAGGTGACGCTCCGCACCGTCGAGTGCCTCGGCGGCTGCGGCTGGGCGACGGTCGTCGCGGTCGACGACCACTACCGGACGCACGTGCGTCCCGACGACGTAGCGGCGATCGCCGACGAGCTGCTCGGCGATCGCGGGGAGAGGCGAGGGAGTGAGTAGCACGCCCGTCGAGAAGATCGTCTTCGCGGGCGTCGACGACCACGACCTGACGACGCTGGCAGGCTACGAGGCCGTAGGCGGCTACCGTGCGCTCGCGAAGGCGCGCGCGATGTCGCCGGCCGACGTGACCGAGGAGCTGCTCGCTTCGGAGCTGCGCGGGCGGGGCGGCGCGTTCTTCGCCACCGGCCGGAAATGGTCGTTCGTGCCGTCGAAGGAGCAGATCCCGAAGCCGCACTACCTCGTCGTCAACGCCGACGAGTCGGAGCCGGGCAGCTTCAAGGACAACGAGATCCTCTCGCGCGTGCCGCACCGGTTCATCGAGGGATGCCTGATCACCGCGCACGCGATCGACTGCAACCGCGTCTTCGTCTACATCCGCGGCGAGTACTCGGGACCCTACGAGATCCTCGTGAACGCGCTCGAGCAGCTGCGCGGCCGCGACGACATCCTCGGCGGGGTGACGATCGTCGTGCATCGCGGCGCGGGCGCGTACATCTGCGGCGAGGAGACCGCGCTGCTCGAGTCGCTCGAGGGGAAGCGCGGGCAGCCGCGCTCGAAACCGCCGTTCCCCGCAATCTCCGGCCTCTACGCCGCGCCGACCGTCGTCAACAACGTCGAGACGATCGCCACGGTCGCGCCGGTCGTCGAGCTGGGCGGAGCCGAGTACGCGAAGCTCGGCGTGGAGAACTCGCGCGGCACGCGCGTCGTCTCGATCTCCGGCAACGTCGTCAACGGCGGCAACTACGAGATCGAGGCCGGGATGTCGCTGCGCGACATCGTCTACGGGCTCGGCGGCGGCATCGCGGGCGGCCGCCAGCTGAAGGCGGTCGTGCCGGGCGGCTCGTCGACGGTCATCCTGAGAGCCGACGAGATCGACGTCGGCTACGACTTCGACTCGCTGGCGAAGCTCCGCACCGCGATGGGCTCCGCAGGGATCATCGTGCTCGACGACCGCTGCTGCATCGTGCAGCTCGGGATCCGCTTCTCCGAGTTCTACGAGCACGAGTCGTGCGGCAAGTGCACGCCGTGCCGCGAGGGGACGCGCTGGCTGACGGCGATCCTGCGCAAGCTCGAGGACGGGCGCGCGACGCAGGGCGACCTCGACCTGCTGCTCGACGTCTGCGACCGCATCAACGGCAAGTGCCTCTGCCCGCTCGGAGACTCGGACGCGATCGTCGTCGCGAGCTACGTCGCGAAGTTCCGCGACGAGTTCCAGGCGCACATCGACCAGGGCGGCTGCCCGTTCGGCGGACGCTCGAGCCTCGACCACGTGCTCGCGCCGGTCCGCATGCACACGCACACGGCGGTGGCCGAGGTGCCGGCGTGACCGCGACGCAGTCCGGCGCGCCCAAGGCCGCGCCCGCCGACCTCGTCACCGTCACGATCGACGAACGCGCAGTGCAGGTGCCGAAGGGCACGGGCATCGTCGAGGCGGCGGCCGCCGCCGGCGTCGAGATCCCCGTGTTCTGCTACGAGCCGCGGCTCGGTCCTGCGTACGGCGCGTGCCGCATGTGCCTCGTCGAGGTGGAGGGGATGCCGAAGCTGCAGGCCGGCTGCACCCTCACGGCGCAGGACGGGATGGTCGTCCGGACGGCGCGCACGTCCGAGCAGGCCGCGGAGGGCCAGAACGCGACGCTCGAGTTCATCCTCGTCAACCATCCGCTCGACTGCCCGGTGTGCGACAAGGGCGGCGAATGCCCGCTGCAGGACCTGACGTTCCGCTACGGGCCCGGCAACACGCGCATGACGTTCCCGAAGCGGACGTTCGAGAAGCCGATCCCGATCTCGCCGCTGATCGCGCTCGACCGCGAGCGCTGCATCCTCTGCTACCGCTGCACGCGTTTCAGCGAGTCGGTCGCCGAGGACGGGCAGCTCGTCGCGATCAACCGCGGCGCGCAGTCGGTGATCGCGACGTTCGAGGACGAGCCGTACCGCGGCCACTTCACCGGCAACGTGACGGAGCTGTGCCCCGTCGGCGCCTTGACGTCGACGCAGTACCGCTTCCAGGCACGCCCCTGGGAGATCCAGAACGTCCCGACGGTTTGCGGCCTCTGCCCCGTCGGCTGCAACGTCAGCGCGACGACCCGCGAGGGCGAGGTGAAGCGCGTCCAGTCGCGCAACCACCCGCAGGTCGACGAGGGCTGGCTGTGCGACAAGGGCCGGTTCGCGTACGCGCACCTGACGGCGCGCGACCGCGTCACGGCGCCGCTGCAGAAGGCAGGGCCGCGGCGGTTCGAGCAGATCACGTGGGACGCTGCGCTGGACGAGGCGGAGCGGCTGCTGCGGGAGGGCGGCCCCTCGACCGTGACGGCGCTGTCGGGTGCGGAATCGGTCGAGGAGGCGTACGCGCTCGCGAAGCTGATGCGCCGCGGCCTCGGCGCCCACTCCGCGGTGCTGCCCGAGGACGTGCCGGACCACCTCGACGCGTTCCGCGCGCCGCTGTCGGCGCTGCGCGAAGCGAAGACGATCGCCGTCGTCTGCGACGAGCCGGTCGTCGAGCGCGCGCCGATCGTCGACCTGTGGCTGAAGGCGGCGCGCCGGCGTGGCGCGCGAGTCGCCTACGGCGTGCCGTCCGAGCCCGTCGACGCCCTCGTCACCGACCGCCCGGACGCGTACGGCGCGGCGAACGTCTACTACCTGCCGCGGACGCCGAACGGCCGCGGCGTCGCCGACGCGTGGAGCGCGGCCGCGGACGGCGAGCCTGAGGACGTCAGGCCGCGGGTGCTGGTGGTCTCGGGCGACGAGTCGGCGACCGACCCGAACGTGCGCGCGCTCGCCACCGACGCCGACGTCGTGATCGGCATAGGGATGTTCGAGTCGAGCTTCCGCGGTTTCGCCGACCTCGTCCTGCCGGGCACGAGCTACCTCGAGCGCGACGGCACCACCATCAACCTCGAGGGCCGGCTGCAGCGGCAGCGGCGCGCCGTCGCGGCGCCGGTGCCCGACGTGCTGGCGTGGCTCGCGAAGCTCGGCGAGCGCTTCGGCGTCGAGCTGTCCCCGTACACGTCGGTCGTCTTCGACGAGGTGAGCGACCGGTGCTTCGGCGGCATCCGGTTCGCGGAGGTCGGCGAGACGGCGGAGCTGCCGCCACGGGCCGCGCGCGCCGCCGGCGGCGCGCCGCGCGCGGACGGGGCAGGCGCCGGGCCGGCGGAGCGCGGGTTGCGGCTCGTCACGTACAAGCCGCTCTTCTCGGGCGCCGCAGTCGAGCGGACGCCGGAGCTGCAGTTCCAGCGGCCGGCCCCGGAGGTGGAGCTGTCGCGTGACGACGCACGTGCACGCGGGATTCGAAACGGCCAGACGGTCGCGCTCTCGTCGAACGGCACGACCGTCGAGCTGCGCGCGCGCATCGCGCGCGACCTGCAGCCCGGCGTCGTCCGGGTCGCGCGCGAGCACGCGGGCGACCTGCACCCGAGCGTCGAGATCCAGGCGGCGCGGCGGTGAAGGAGGCCTGGTGGATCACCCTGCCGAAGGCGTTCGTGGTGATCAACGTCGTGATGCTGTTCTTCGCGTTCACGACGTGGCTCGAGCGGAAGCTGCTCGGCCGGATGCAGCTGCGGTTCGGGCCGAACCGCGCCGGGCCGAAGGGGCTGCTGGTTCCGATCGCCGACCTGTTGAAGCTGATCCGCAAGGAGGCGTTCGCGCCAATCGCCGCGCGCGAGCCGCTCTACATCGTCGCGCCGATCGTGTCAATGTTCACGGCGCTCGCCGCGTTCAGCGTCCTCCCGTGGGGCGCGGGCTGGACCGTCGCCGGCCACTACATCCGCGGCAGCGTCGTCGACGTCCCGATCTCGCTCATCCTGATCTTCGCGCTCGGGTCGATCGGCATCTACGGGTTCATCGTCGGCGGCTGGGCGTCCGAGTCGAAGTACTCGCTGCTCGGCTCGATGCGGACGTGCGCGCAGCTCGTCTCGTACGAGGTGTCGCTCGCGCTGAGCGTGCTCGGCGTCGTGCTGATGGGGCAGTCGCTCGACCTGGCGCAGATCGTCGACAAGCAGCAGGCGACGCTCTGGTTCTTCATCCCGCAGTGCGTCGGGCTCGCGGTGTTCCTGATCGGCGGCACCGCGGAGACGTCGCGGGCGCCGTTCGACCTCCCGGAGGCGGACACCGAGCTGGTCGCCGGCTACCACACGGAGTACTCGGGCATGAGGTGGGGCCTCTTCCAGGCGGCCGAGTACATCAACATGCTCACGCTCTCCGGCCTCTGCGTGACGCTCTTCTTCGACGGCTACCACTTCCCGTGGGTGCACTCGCTCGACATGCTCGGGCCGCTGTGGTTCGTGCTCAAGCTGTTCGCGCTCGTCTCGGTGTTCATCTGGCTGCGCGCGACGCAGCCGCGCCTGCGCTACGACCAGCTGATGCGCTTCGGCTGGAAGGTGCTGCTGCCGGTCGCGACCGCCAACGCCCTCGTCACCGCGTTCCTCGTCGTCCTCGTCAAGTGAGAGCCGCCCGGTAGACATGGCCGTCGTCCCGAACACGCTGAAGGGCTTCGGCGTCACGCTGAAGCAGATCTTCAAGAAGCCGATCACGCAGCAGTACCCGGAGTACAAGCGGCCGGTGTACCCGCGCTACCGCGGCCGCCACCGGCTGAACCGCCACGAGAACGGCCTCGAGAAGTGCGTCGGCTGCTCGCTCTGCGCGGCGGCCTGCCCGGCGGACTGCATCCGCGTCGTCGCCGCCGAGAACACGCCCGACAACCGCGTCTCCGCCGGCGAGCGCTACGCGCGCATCTACGAGATCAACATGTCGCGCTGCATCTTCTGCGGCTACTGCGAGGTCGCGTGTCCGTTCGACGCGATCACGCTCGGCAACGACTTCGAGATCTCCGAGTACAACCGCGACGACCTGATCTACACGAAGGACATCCTGCTCCGGCCGCCGATCAAGAAGGTGCCCGTCGCCGACCCCGACCTCTACGACACGCCGATCCCGTACTACAAGGAGCACTCGTAGGCGATGGCGAACTTCCTGGTCTGGCTCGTCTGGGTCGTGGCGGCGTTCGCGTGCCTCGCCAGCGGCCTCGCCGTCGTCAGCTTCCGCAACCCGTTCTACTCGGCACTGTCGCTGATCGGCAACCTCGCCTCGCTGGCCGTGCTGTTCTTGCTGCTGGCGGGCGAGTTCGTCGCCGCCGGCCAGGTGCTCGTCTACGGCGGCGCCGTGATGGTGATGTTCCTGTTCGTGATCGCGTACCTCGGCGACCGCAGCGAAGCCTCGCCGTGGTCCGGGGGCCCCTCGTGGCTGGCGGTCGGGTCCGTCCTCGCGGGCGGCGCGATCCTCGCCGAGGTGTGCGTCGTCATCGGCCTCGCGGCGGGGCACACGCTGTCGAGGCCGGCGCACGTCACGCGCTCGTTCGGCTCGCCAGCCTCGATCGGCAAGCTGTTCCTGACCGACCAGCTGCTCGCGTTCGAGGTCACCTCGATTGTGCTGCTCGTCGCCGCGGTCGGCGGCGTCGTCCTCGGAGCACACGCGCGCCGCACCGATCCGCTCGTGCAGGGGGAGAGCGCCGATGCACGGGCCTGACATCCAGTGGTACGTCGCGTTGAGCGCGATCCTGTTCGCGATCGGCGCGCTCGGCGTGATGCTCCGCCGCTCGCCGCTGATCATCCTGCTCTCCGTCGAGATCATGCTGAACAGCGCGAACCTGCTGCTGATCGCGTTCTCGCGCCTGCACGGGAACCAGAACGGTCAGGTCTTCGCGATCTCGGTCATGGCGGTGGCCGCCTCCGAGGTCGTCGTCGGCCTCGGCATGATCGTCGCGCTCGGCCGCCGCAACGTCGAGCTCGACGTCGACAAGCTCAGGACGCTGCGCGGGTAGATGCGGATCGCCGCCTGGATCTGCCTCCTGCTGCCGCTTGCCTCGGCGCTGGCGATCACCTTCGCCGGGACGCGGATCACGCGGCGCGCGTCGGGCTACCTGTCGACGGCGACGACGATGGGCGCGTTCACCGCTGCCGTCGTCGCGTTCGCATCGATGTGGGGCCGCGGCGCCGCGCATCGCGGCTCGGCGACGACCGCCTGGACGTGGCTGTCGGCCGGGCCCTACCACTTCGGGCTCACGCTGCTCGTCGACCAGCTCAGCGTGATGATGATGCTGATCGTCGCCGGCGTCGGCAGTTTGATCATCGCCTACTCGGTCGGCTACATGGACGGCGAGGACGAGGAGCGACGCTTCTTCGCGTACATGTCGCTGTTCGTGTTCTCGATGCTCCTGCTCGTCGAGGGCGGCAACCTGCTGCTGCTGCTCGCCGGGTGGGGCATGGTCGGGCTCTCGAGCTACCTCCTGATCGGCTACTACCAGCAGCGGGCCTCGGCGGTCGCCGCCGCGAAGAAGGCGTTCGTCATGAACGCGTTCGGCGACGCGACGATGGCGCTGAGCCTGTTCCTGCTCATCCAGCACACCGGCCGCCTCGACTACGGCGGCGTGTTCGCGGCGGCGCCCGCACACGGAGCGATCGCGAACCTGATCGCGCTCGGCCTGCTCGGCGGCGCGCTCGCGAAGTCGGCGCAGATCCCGCTGCACACGTGGCTGCCGGACGCGATGGAGGGGCCGACGCCGGTCAGCGCGCTGATCCACGCTGCGACGATGGTGACCGCCGGCGTCTACCTGATCGCGCGCACGCACCCGCTGTTCGAGCACGCCTACGTCGTGCAGGACCTCGCCGCGGGGCTCGGCGCCGCAACGCTCGTGATGGCGGGGCTGATCGCGCTCGTGCAGGTGGACATCAAGCGCGTGATCGCGTACTCGACGATGTCGCAGATCGGCTACATGTTCGTCGCCGTCGGGCTCGGCGCGTATCCGAACGGGATGTTCCACCTGATGACGCACGCCTTCTTCAAGGCGCTGCTCTTCCTCGCCGCCGGGATCGCCATCCACGCCCTCGCCGGGGAGCAGGACATCAGGAAGCTGGCCGGCGTGGGCCGGCTGATGCCGTTCACTCGGCTCGTCTTCCTCGTCGGCTCGCTCGCGCTCGTCGGTATCCCGCCGTTCGCCGGGTTCTTCTCGAAGGACTCGATCCTCGCGGCCGCGCTCGACCGCGGCTGGTACGGCTGGCTGATCTTCGTGGCCGGCGAGCTGGGCGCGTTCCTCACGGGCGTCTATGCGTTCCGGCTGTTCTTCGTGGTGTTCACGGGCGAGCCGAGCGCGTTCGCGCGCGAGCACCACCACGCGCACCACGGCGCGGAGGGGCCGCTCTCGATGCGCTGGACCGTCGCTGTGCTCGCCGCGCTATCGGTGCTCGGCGGGTGGCTCCAGTTCGCGCCGCTGTGGACGCCGGTCACCCACTGGCTCGACCCCGTCGCGCACCCGTTCGCCGAGGCGAAGAGCTGGCAGGAGGCGCTCGCCTCCGCGCTCGCCGTCGGCCTCGGGCTCGCGGGGATGGCGGTCGCGTGGGCCTTCTACGCGCCGCGGGCGCGCGCCCGGGCGCCGCGCGCGCTACCCGTGCTGGAGAAGAAGTTCTACTGGGACGAGGTGTACGACCTCGTCTGGTACCGCACCTCCGACCTTGCGGCGCGGGCGCTGTACGCGGTAGTCGAGCGCCCGATCATCGGCGGCTCGATCGCGGGCGTCACCGGCGGCGTCGACCTCGGCGCGCGCGAGCTCGGCCGCGCCCAGACCGGGCTCGTCCGCTCCTACGCGCTCGCGCTGGCCGGCGGACTGGCCGTCCTCGCAGTCGTCTTCCTGAGCGTGCGCTGATGAACCACTGGCTGACGACGATCCTGATCTTCCTGCCGGTCGCGGGCGCGCTGCTCGTCGCCGTCGCGCCGTTGCCGCGCGCGTACCTGGGGTCGCTGGCGGCACTCGTCTCGCTGGTCGAGGTCGGCTTCTGGATCACGTCGGCGTCGCGGTTCGACTTCGGCTCGCCGGCGCTGCAGCTCGGGCAGAACGGCTCGTGGTTCAGCGACCTGCACGTGCGCTACCACGTCGGCCAGTACGCGTTCTCGGTCTGGCTCGTCGGTGCGACGACGGTGGTGATGGCGGCGTGCGTGATCTACGGGTGGTGGGTCGGCCGCGACCGTGCGCGCGCCTACTTCGCGCTGATGCTGCTCCTCACCGGCGCGATCGTCGGCGTGTTCGCGGCGCAGGACCTGCTGCTCTTCTACGCCTTCTTCGAGGCGATGCTGATCCCGCTCTACGTCCTGATCGGCGTCTGGGGCGGCGCCGGCCGCCTGCGCGGGACGCTGATGTTCGTCATCTACACGGTCGTCGGGTCGCTGCTGATGCTCGCCGCGATCGTCGTCTACGGGCTGCAGCAGGGGACGTTCGACCTGACGAGGACGGGGACGAGCAGCTCGACCTGGCTCTTCCTCGGCTTCGTCGTCGCGTTCGCGATCAAGTCGCCGCTCTTCCCGTTCCACGGCTGGATGCCGGACGCGTATCGCGAGTCGCCGCCCGAGGTGGCGGCGGTGCTGTCCGGGATCGTGTCGAAGGCCGGCCTGTACGGCCTGCTGCGGATCGTGATCCCGAAGTTCCCGTCGGTCGTGCACGACTGGCGCGTCGTGCTGCTCGTGCTCGCCTCGATCTCGCTCGTCTACGGCTCGCTGCTCGCGTTCCGCGCACCCGACTTCCGCGGCGTCGTGCTCTACTCGTCGATGGCGCAGAGCGGGCTGATCACCATCGGGCTCTTCGCGAACAACGACCTCGGCTTCGACGGCGCCGTCCTGCAGATCGTGAACCACGCGCTCGTGTCGACGACGCTGTTCCTGCTCGCAGGAATGGTGGAGCGGCGCACGGCGACCGGCGAGCTCCGGCTGATCGGGGGCCTCGCGCGCGGGCGCCCTGCACTCGCGACGGCGATCATGACGATCGGGATCATCTCGCTGGCCGTGCCGCTGTCGACGACCTTCGCCGGCGAGTTCCTGATCCTCGCGGGCGCCTTCCAGCAGGGCTGGGGGTGGGCCGTCGTCGGCGCGGTCGCGATCGTCCTGGCCGCCATGTACATGCTGCGTGCGATCAGCGGGGTGCTGCACCAGGACGTCGGCCCCGCCGTCTCCGACGCGGCGCTCGACCTGCGCGTCGGCGAGCTCGCCGTCGTCGTGCCGCTGCTGCTCTGCCTCGTCGGGCTGAGCGCGTGGCCGAACCTCGTCTCGCACCGCGCGTTCGGCGGCGGCCGGGCGCTCGTGCCGAGCGGTTTCGTGAGCGGCGGGAGCACGACCTTCACCGTCTCCGGCCCGAGCGCCGGCTGGACGGCGTACGTGCCGCCGGCAGGGTCGAGATGATCCACAAGCCGCACGTCGACTGGCTCGACTTGGCGCCGGCGCTGTCGCTGCTCGCGGCGGCCGGGCTGCTGCTGATGGTCGCCGTGTTCACGCGCGGCGGCGCGCGCAAGTCGATCTCCGCCTTCGCCGCCTTCGCCGGCTTCGTCACGGCGGGCGTCTTCGCGATCGTGCTCGACGACCGCAGCCGGCACGCGAGCGTCGTCATGCGCGACACGCTCTTCCGCGACAAGTGGGCGGCGCTCGCACAGGTGCTGCTCGCGGGCTGCGGCGCGGTCAGCGTGCTCGTCTCGTTCCGCGAACGCTGGCGCGAGGAGCACGTGGCCGAGTACTACGCGCTGCTGACGGCGGCCGGCGCCGGGATGATGTTCTTCGTCCAGGCCGCGTCGCTCCTGACGCTGTTCCTCGGGCTCGAGTGGTTCTCGATCGCGCTGTACGTCCTGTCGGCGATCGACATCGACCTGATCGGCTCGCTCGAGGCGGGGCTCAAGTACCTGATCGTCGGCTCGATCGGCTCCGCCACCCTGCTCTTCGGCTCCGCGCTCGCGTACGGCGACACGGGCCAGCTGAGCTTCGACAGGATCGCCGCGCACGGCCACGGCCACGACGCGATGCTCGTCGTCGGGCTCGCGATGGTGATCGTCGGGCTCGCGTTCAAGAGCTCGGCGGCGCCCTTCCACATGTGGACGCCGGACGCCTACCAGGGCGCGCCGACGCCGGTCACGGGCTTCATGGCGTCGGCGACGAAGATCGCCGCGCTCGTCGTCACGTACCGCGTGCTGGCGGTCGCGTTCCCGCACGACACGAACCTCTGGCGCTACGCGATCGCCGCGATCGCGTGCGCGTCGCTCGCGTGGGGGAACGTCGCGGCGATCGTGCAGCGGAACGTGAAGCGGATCCTCGCCTACTCGTCGGTGTCGCACGCCGGATTCATGCTGATCGCCGTCGCCGCCGCGAACCAGCTCGGGGCGCGGGCGCTGCAGTACTACCTCATCCCGTACGCGGCCATGTCGCTGGGCGCGTTCGCCGTCGTGGCCGCGCGCGAGCGCGAGCTCGGCGTGCCCGTGACGCTTCAGAACCTGGCCGGGCTCGGCTGGGAGCGGCCGTTCTTCGCGTGGTCGATGGCCGCATTCATGTTCGGGTTCCTCGGCTTCCCGTTGACCGGCGGCTTCATCGGCAAGTTCTACGTCTTCAGCGCCGCCTACGACCACGGAATGTGGTGGCTGATCGTCGTCGGCGTGGTCGCCACGATGATCTCCGCCTACTACTACCTCGGGATCGTGCGCGCGATGTTCTTCCGGGATGCGGCGGAGCTGCAGCTCGCGCCCGCCGGCGGCGCGCCTGCGCGCGAGGTGCTGCTGGGCGCTGCCGTCGCCGCGTGCGTGGTCGTCACCGTCGCGTCGTTCTTCGCGGTGCAGCCGCTGATCGACCTCGCGCGCAGCGCCGGCCGCGTCCTGCCGCTGTAGCCGACGTCAGGGCTTCGCGGGCCGGAGCGCGAGCCGTGCGTGCGGCGCCAGCGCGACGAGCGCCTTGAGCGCGAACACCGCGAGGCAGGCGGCGAGCGATGACGCGGCGAGCGGCGGGAGCGGGTGGGTTCGCGCGGCGGTCGACCGTGACGCGCACGAGAGGACGACGAGCGCGAGCGCGAGGGCCCAGAGTACCGCCTGCAGGCCGCGCAGCGGCACGTCGCGGGAGGCGAGCCAGCGGTCGAACGCGGCCAGCGCGGCGACGGCGGTGAACGGCACCGCCGCGAGCAGCGCGTCGAAGGCGGCGTGGTGCGCCCCGCGGCCGTCGGCGACCGCCGCCACGGCCACCAGAACCACCGGGAGCACGCGGGCTCTCACGCCCACCTAGCTTCGCTCCCGGCCCGGACGGTCCTTCTATGCTCACGCCGTCCTCGCACGAAAGGAGCTTCATGGCCTCGCTCACCTGGCTCGGTCACGCGTCGTTCCGGCTCGACTCGTCGGACGGCCGGCGCATCTACGTCGACCCCTTCCTGAGCGGCCCGACGTTCCCGGAGTCCGAGAAGAACATCGAGCGCGCCGACGCGATCGCGGTCACGCACGGCCACGGCGACCACGCGGGCGATGTTCCCGGCCTCGCGCAGAAACTCGGCTGCCCGGTGCTCGCGATCGTCGAGCTCGCGGGTTGGTTCGAGAAGAACGGCGTGCCGGGCGACAACCTGATCGCCTTCAACAAGGGTGGGACGGTCGAGGCGGGCGGCTTCAAGGTGACGATGACGAATGCGTTCCACTCGGGCGGCGCGCCCGACGACACCTCGTACGCGGGTGAGCCCGCCGGCTACGTCGTCGAGGCGGACGGCAGGCGCGTGTACTTCGCCGGCGACACCTGCGTCTTCGGGGACATGCAGCTCATCGCCCGCCTCTACGAGCCTGACGTCGCCGTCCTGCCGATCGGCGACCACTTCACGATGGGGCCGAAGGAGGCCGCGCTCGCGCTCGAGCTGCTCGGGAACCCGCGCTGCGTGCCGTGCCATTGGGGGACGTTCCCGCTCTTCACGGGCACGCCGGAGCAGCTCGCAGAGCTGACGAGCGCTCGGGTCGAGCGGATCGAGCCCGGCGAGACCGTCGAGCTGTGACGGGCGCTCTCGGACGACGCCGGTGAGCCGATGAGGGAGCGGTGGTTCGGGGCGACTGGCCGGCGCGTGCCGGAGATCGCGCTCGAGGGCGAGCTCGACCTCGACGACGCGCTCGTGCTGGACACGCCCGACGACGGGGCGCTGCGGGCGGCGCACGCCCGCGGCCGGCCCGTGGCGGTGCGCGCGGCGAGCGCCGACGAGGTGAAGGCGGCGCTCGCGCGGCCGGAGGTGGCGACGGCGCTCGTCCGGGACCCGAAGCTGCTCGAGCTCGACCTGACGGAGCTCACCTATGGCTAGGACCGTCGCGACGTACTCGATCGCCGCGTGCGACCTCCGCGCGCGACAATGGGGCGTCGCCACGCAGTCGAAGTTCCTCGCCGTCGGCGCCGTCGTCCCGTGGGCGGAGCCGCACGTGGGCGCGATCGCGACCCAGGCCTACGCGAACCCGCGCTACGGCCCGGACGGGCTCGCGCTGCTGCGCGACGGCGTGTCGGCGCAGGAGGTGGTCGAACGCCTGACCGCCGCCGACGACGGCCGCGACCACCGCCAGCTCGGCGTCGTCGACGCACGCGGCGGCAGCGCAACCTTCACCGGCTCGAGGTGCATGGCGTGGGCAGGCGGCGTCGCAGGCCCGTGCTTCGCCGCGCAGGGAAACATCCTGGTCGGCGAGGCGACGGTCGCGGCGCTGGCCGAGACGTTCGCCTCGACGGACGGGCGCCCGCTCGCGGAGCGGCTGCTCGAGTGCCTGGCGGCGGCGCAGGCGGCGGGCGGCGACCGCCGCGGGCAGCAGTCGGCCGCGCTGCTCGTCGTCGAGCGCGACGGCGGCTACGCCGGGCTGAGCGACGTCCTCGCCGACTTGCGCGTCGACGACCACCCGCAGCCGGTCGAGGAGCTCGCGCGCCTCTACCGCATCCACGATCTGCTGTTCGGACGGACGCCGCGCGACGAGTGGGTCGACGTCGACGAGGCGCTGCGCGAGGAGCTCGCGTCGCGCCTCACCAGGCTCGGCTACGGCGGCGACCTCGGAGAGGCGTTCGGCGAGTGGGCGGGGACGGAGAACCTCGAGGAGCGGGTCGACGGGCTCGAGCGGATCGACCCGGTCGTGCTCGCGGAGCTGCGCGCGCGCGAGACCGAAGCATGAGCGGCTACGAGATCCTCTCGCTCGACGAGCTCGGCCCGTACGCGAGCGAGAACCACGGCGACGCGCTGCTGATCCCGATCCGGTCGCGACTCGGCTTGCGCGCCTTCGGCGCGAACGCCTGGACGGCGGAGCCGGGGAAGACGATCGTCCCCCCGCATGAGGAGGACAGCGGCAACGAGGAGCTGTACGTGGTCGTGCGCGGCCGTGCGAGCTTCACCGTCGGCGACGAGCCGCTCGACGCGCCCGCCGGGACGCTCGTCCACGTCCCGCCCGGCGTGCATCGCACGGCGGTCGCCGAGGAGCCGCGGACGATCGTGCTCGCGGTCGGCGGGACGCCGGGGCAGCCGTTCGCCGCGCACGGCTGGGACGACGTCGTCGTCGCGTTCGCCGAGGCGCGCGCCGGGCGCGTCGAGCAGGGCCGTGCGGTCATGCGGGCTCTCGCGGAGCGGAGCCCGGAGGACGCGTGGGAGGCCCCGTACAACCTGGCGTGCTTCGAGGCGCGCTTCGGCGACCCGGAGCTCGCCTGGGATCACCTGCGCAGGGCGTTCGCGAGAGCGACCGAGGAGCTGCGCGAGTTCGCGCGCAACGACTCCGACCTGGCGTCGCTGCACGACGACCCGCGCTGGCAGGAGCTCGTCGGGTGAACCACGCGCAGCTCGACGAGCTCGAGCGCGTCGAGATGGACGACGGCTTCGTCTGGCGGCCGGTGCGCCGCCGCTTCGACATCCGCGGCTTCGGCGTCAACGCCTACACGACCCGCGCCGCCGGCGAGCAGGTGGTCGAGTCGCACACCGAAGAGCAGCTCGGGCACGAGGAGCTGTACGTGGTGCTGCGCGGACGCGCGCGCTTCACGATCGGCGCGGACGAGCGCGAGCTCGGACCGGGCGAGCTCGTCTTCGTGCGCGACCCGCAGCTGCGCCGCGGCGCCGTCGCGCTGACGGACGACGCGGCGGTGCTCGCCGTCGGCGGCAAGCCGGGCGAGCCGTACGAGGTGTCGGCGTGGGAGGCGATGTTCGCCGCGGTGCCGGCCGCGCGCGCGGAGCGCTGGGACGAGGCGATCCGCATCCACGAGGAGGCGCTCGCCGAACGCCCCGACCACCCCGCGCTGCTCTACAACCTCGCGTGCATGGAGGCACGTGGCGGCCGCCACCTGGACGCGCTCCTGCACCTGAAGCGGGCGATCGAGCTCGACCCGAAGTGGGCCGACCGCGCCCGGCGCGACTCCGACTTCGCGGCGATCCGGGACGAGCCGGGCTTTCCCGGCTAGCGTCGGAAGCGGTCGCCGGGCAACCGCTTCCCGGCGGCGAGCGCGCGGAGCGCGGGCACGGGATCGCGCTCCGGCCGCGCCGCGAGCAGCACGGCGCCGAACTCGCCCTCCGGCAGAAGCGCGTCGACGAGCAGCTGGAGCCCCACCGCGAGCGCGAACGCCTTGTGCGCGTGCTGCCCGCCGAAGGGCACGAGCTCCTCGGGGCGCGCGCGGCCGGCGAGCACGTCGCCGTGCGTGACGGCCCCCATCGAGACGTCGGCGACGACGGGCGCGCCGTCGCTCGACGGGACGGCGATCGCGAGCGGGTTCGTGCCCGTGAGCGGCGGCCCCCCGTCCGGGTGCGGCAGCCGTCGCGGCGACGTCGCGGTCAGCAGCCCCACCAGCCCCGCGTCGGCGACCTGATTCACCCAGTAGCCGAGCGAGCCGGTCGGGAAGGTGTTGGCGCAGACGACGAGCTGCGCGCGGTCCGGCGGCCGCTCCGCCTGCGCCGCGACCGCCTCCGCCAGCGTCAGGTAGCCGAGCGCGTCGCGCCCGTCCCAGCGCTGGAAGCCCGGCTCGTCGACGACGAGGCGCGGACGGCCGCGCGGCAGCGTCTCCCAGGTCTCGAGCCACGCGATCCGCGAGACGCCGTGCCCCGTCTGCCCGCGCCGCTCCGCGTCGAGGAAGTGCGCCGCGAGCACGCGCGCGTCCCGCGCGTCGAGACCGAGCGCCTGCAGGCGCCCGCGCGCCTCCTCAGGCCGCACGCGCGGAGAACTGCAGCGTCGGCCAGCCGCGCTCGCGCGCGATGCGCCGCAACTTGCGGTCGGGGTTGACGGCGACGGGGTGCCCGACCGCCTCCAGGAACGGGACGTCGCTGTAGGAGTCCGAGTACGCGGTCGAGCTCCCGAGGTCGATCTGCTCCGTCTCGGCGAGCTCGCGGAGCGCGGCGGCCTTGCCTGCTCCGTGCGCGGCGCGCAGCGAGCGGCCGGTGTAGACGCCGTCGACGATCTCGCAGGTCGAGCCGATCGCGCCGTCGAAGCCGAGGTCGCGGGCGATGTGCTCGACGATCTCCTGCAGCGTCGCCGACACGACGTACACCTTCTCGCCGCGTGCACGGTGCTGCTCGACGAGCCGCAGCGGCTCCGCGTAGACGAGCGGCCGCAGAACCGTCTCCATCGCCTCGCCGACCAGCTCCTGCATCTCGGCGACCGTGAACCCGTTCAGGATCCGCATCCCGTCCTCTGCGGCGGTGCGGATCGTCTCGGCGCTCGCCCCGCGCGCGACGAAGAGGATCTGCCAGAACACCGACTTCACCACGTCGGTGCGCGTGATGAGGCCGCGCGCGCGGAAGTGCGGCGCGAGCGCGAGCACCGACGAGCGGCGGATGAGCGTGCGGTCGAGGTCGAAGAACGCGCCGACGTCCACGCGTCAGGAAACGAGCGGCAACGTGCGCGTGAACCCGCCGACGCGGCGCTCGTCGAGCGTCCGGGCGACCTCGACGATCGCGCGGGCCGGTGCCGCGTCGGGATCCGCCACGACGAGCGGGACGCCCGCGTCGGCGGCTGCGCGCAGCGAGGCGTCGAGCGGGACGCGGCCGAGCAGCGGCACGCCGAGCTCGTCCGCGAGGCGGTCGCCGCCGCCGCTGCCGAACACCTCCGACGTCATGTTCTCGACGACGCCGGCGAGCCGCAGCCCCGTCTTCTGCGCCATCGTCGCTGCGCGCGAGGCGACCTCCTGCGCAAGCGGCTGCGGCGTCGTGACGACGAGCGTCTCCGCGCGCGGCAGCAGCTGGCCGAGCGAGATCGAGACGTCCCCGGTGCCGGGGGGCATGTCGACGACGAGAACGTCGAGCGCGCCCCAGTGCACGTCCTGCAGGAACTGCTCGAACGCGCGGTGCAGCATCGGGCCGCGCCACATCACCGGCTGGTTGTCGTCGAGGAAGAACCCGATCGACATCAGCTTCAGGTCGTGCGCGACCGGCGGCACGATCATCCTGTCGACGACGACCGGCTTCTGCCGGATCCCGAGCATGTGCGGGATCGAGTGGCCGTAGATGTCCGCGTCGAGGATGCCGACCTCGTGGCCGAGCGCGGCGAGCGCCGACGCGAGGTTGACGGTCAGCGTCGACTTCCCGACGCCGCCCTTGCCCGACGCGACCGCCACGACACGCGTCGCCGGCGGCAGCTGGATGCCGCGCGGCTCGACGCCGCCGCGCAGGCGCGTCGTCAGGGCGCTGCGCTCGTCGGGCGTCATCACGTCGAAGTGGAGCGTGACCCCGCGCACCTCCGGCAGCGTGCCGACGTGCTCCGCCACCTGATCCTCGAAGCTCGAGCGCAGCGGGCAGCCGGCGACGGTGAGCGCGATCGTGACGGCGACGTCGGGACCGTCGATCACCACGTCGCGCACCATGTCGAGCTCCGTCACGGGGCGGCGAAGCTCCGGGTCGATCACCCGGGCGAGCGCGTCGAGCACCTGTTCCTTCGTCGGCATCGTCGTGAGGGTATCGGCCGCCTACTGCGCGAGGGCCGCGTTCTCGAACGCCAGCAGATCCGCGTCGACCTGCGCCGGCTGGCCGAGGCGCTCCTTCAGGTAGAGCGCGTTCTCGATCGCGTAGCCCTCCCAGTCGTTGTTGAAGTACGCGAACACGTCGACTTCCTCCGCCCAGGGGGCGAGCCGCTCCGCCCACGCGTCGAGCTCGCGGTGCGAGTAGTTGCCGTTCGCGCCGCGGGTGCCGCCGTGGAAGCGCACGAACGTGAAGTCGGCGGTCAGCTCGTGCGTCTGGAACGCGTTTACCTGCGGACGGTCGCCGACCACGAGCGCGACGCCGTGCTCGCGCAGCAGCGTGTACGTCTCCTCGCGGAACCACGACGGGTGCCGGAACTCGAAGGCATGGCGATGACCGTCGTGCGTCTGCTCGAGCGCCCCCGCAAGACGCTCGGGGTCGTAGGTGAAGGTCGGCGGGAGCTGCCAGAGGAGCGGGCCCATCTTCGGCGAGCGCAGGAGCGGCCGGATGCGGTCGTAGAGGAGCGGCAGGTGCCTGTCGGCGTCGAGCAGCCGCTTGACGTGCGTGACGTAGCGGCTCACCTTCACCGCGAAGGTGAAGGGGGGCGGGGACTCCTGCACCCAGCGCGCGACGACCGGCTCCTTCGGCAGCCGGTAGAAGGTCATGTTCACCTCGACGGTGTCGAAGTGCTGGGCATACCAGCGCAGCCAGTTGCGCGGCGCGCAGCGCGGCGGGTAGAACACGCCGCTCCGCCAGTGGGCGTAGTTCCAGCCGGAGCAGCCGATCCTCAGCTCGTGAGCGCCTGGGCCAGCCGACGGCACAGCTGCTCATTCCCGGCGGCCGCCACGCGCGAACGTCCCGCGAGGTCGAGCGGGGCCCGGCCGAACGGCGGCGCGTCCGGCAGCTCGATCGCGAGGCCGCGCTCGCGCACGAGCAGTTGCGCCGCGGCGATGTCGACGGAGCGCGCCGGCTTCAGCGACACGACGCCGTCGACACGCCCCGCCGCGAGGTGGCAGAGGGTGATGGCGAGCGAGCCCATCACACGCAGGCGGTGGGCGACGCCGTCGAACTTGCGCGCGTTCTCCGACACGTACGCGGTCGTGGTCGCCTCGAACGACAGGATCTCGAGCGTGTCCTTCGGCCGCTGGTCGAGCGGCACGCCGTTCAGCCGTGCACCCGTGCCGCGCACCGCGGTCCACTCCTCGGCGGTGCCGAAGTCGTACACGTAGCCGAAGAAGACGTCGTCCATCGTGCCGCCGTCCGCGACGGCGATCGAGATCGAGAAGAACGGGATGCTGCGCTTCGCGTTGAGCGAGCCGTCGATCGGGTCGACCACGACCGTCCAGCGCCCGCCGCCGGCGACGCCGGCCTCCTCGCTGACGACGCGCATCTCGTCGTCGCGGAAGTGCCGGAGGATCGCCCGCTCGGCGGCGGCGTCGACGGCCGTCGTGTCGTCTCCTCCCTCGCCGGCGCCGACGACCGGCTCGCGCTCGGCGCGGGTCGGCAGGTCGACGAGCACGCGCGAGACGTCGTCGCGCGCCGCGCGGCAGAGCTCGAGCCAGTCGGGCGTCAGCGCGCCTGCTCCGGCGCCAGCGGGAACAGCAGGAGGCCGGAGGTGAGCTTCGGGTAGAAGAACGTCGACTTCTGCGGCATCGTCTCGCCGGCGTGCGCGAAGCGCGCCACCTGCTCGACCGTGACCGGCTGCAGCAGGAACGCCGCCTGCGCCTCGCCGCGGTCGACCGTCGCGATCGCCTCCTCGGCGTAGGCGGTGTACGTGACGCCCTCCGGCCGGAACGACTCGACGACGCGCGGGCCGAAGTCGTCCTCGCTGCGCACGCGCACGAACTGGCCGTTGCCCTTGTAGAGCGTCACGCCGCCGTCAGGTGAGTCGACCGGCTCGCCGGGCACGTGGCCGACGCGCTGCACGACCCGGTGCGTCGGGAAGATCTCCAGACCGGGCGCACGCGCCGAGACCAGGATCGCGAACGTGTGCGTGGCGCTCGGATCCTCGGCGCGGAAGGCGACGGCGGTCTCGTAGCGGTGGTGGCCGTCCGCAACCAGGAGCGGCGTCCCGATCTCGACCTCGCCGCCGGGCACCGCCCACACGCGCGTGCGGACGCCGCCCTCGGTGACGTCGAGGTCGGGCTCGCCGGCGGGCCGCGTCAGCTTCGGCTCCTCGTCGTAGAGCAGGAAGATCGGCTCGAGCTGCGTCCGCGTCGCGCGCAGCAGCCGCAGGCGGCCTACCTTCGGCCCCGCATGCGTGCGCTCGTGCGGCAGCACGTCGCCGCGCTCGTACGGCACCGCCTCGACGGCCGCGGCGAAGCCTTCGCGCGTGCGGGCCACGCCGTCGGGGCCGGTGTAGTCCTGCGCGACCCACCAGTACGAGGGCGGCGCCTCGACGAGTGCGCGCTGCGCGCGCCACGCGGCCAGGTCGCGCGCCGCTTGCTCCTCGGAGTCCGGCAGCGTCAGGTGGACGACGTTGTACGGGCTCCGCGCGAGGTAGTCGCGCCGCGCCTCGTCGGAGATGACGTCGTAGGGCGGCGCGACGAGCCTGTCGAGCGGCCCGGCCACCGCGGGGTCGTAGCGCAGGGCCGCGAACGGACGGACGGTCGGCATCGGTGCAGACTAGTCGTCGTGATCCGGACGCTGGAGGCGGCCGCCGCCTGGGTGGACGAGGTCGGCCTCGCGCTGCTCTTCCCGAAGGCGGACGCGGTGCTGCCGTCGCTGTGGGAGCAGGTGAACGGCAGCGCCGACGAGAACTGGGCGGTTCGCGACGCCGACGGCTCGTTCGTCCGCTGGAGCGACGCGATGAGCTTCCTCTGGCGGGCGAAGGACGAGCTCCCCGCGCGCGGGCTGGTCTGCGTCGGCAAGCACGTCGCCCGGGTGGCGACGTGCGTGTCGCCGGCGCTGCTGCCGGTGCTCGTCGCGGCGAACGCCGCCGAGCCGGAGGGCGACGAGCAGCGTGTCGTGACGGCGGTCGCCGAGGCCGGCCCGCTGACGGGGCCGCAGGTACGCGAGGCGACTGGCCTGACGAAGAAGGAGACCGACCGCGCCGTCGCGGCCCTCCACCGAAAGCTCGTCCTGACGAACGCGGAGCTGGTCGAGGGCGACGCGGGCTGGGGCGCGATCGCGCACGACCTCCTCGAGCGGAAGTGGCGTCTCGCCGCGCTGCCGGCGCGAGCGCATGCGCGCCACGCGCTCGCACGACACGTGCTCGAGCTCGCGGGGGAGCTGACCGCAGCTGACCTCGCCGGCCTCTTCGGCTGGCGACGCCGCGAGGCGGCGGAGCTCCTGGAGGAGGTCGGTCGCGGACGCGACGAGACGGGCTTCCGCATCTGGACGCCGCAATAGACTGGCGTCGTGACGATCGCGGAGCTCGCAGAGGACCGGGTCGTCGAGGGGATCTACGCCGTTCGAACGAAGCGCAAGCTGCGCACAAAGTCGGGCGCGCCGTACCTCGCGATCGAGCTCGTCGACCCGACGGGGCGCATCGAGGCGCGCGTCTGGAACGACGTCGAGCTGCTCGACGGCCGCTTCGGCGAGGGCGACGCGGTGCGCGTCCTGGGCCGGGTGGAGCGGTTCCGCGACCGGCTGCAGCTCGACGTCCGCGCGCTCGAGGCCGCAGGGGTCGACCCGGCGTCGCTGACGCCGGCGAGTCGGCGCGACCCCGACGAGCTCGCAGGCTTCCTCGACTTCCTGGTCGGCGAGCTGACGCATCCGGGGCTGGCCGCAACCGTGCGCGCGGTGCTGTCCGACCGCGCGCTCGGCGACTATCCGGCGACGCAGGACGACCACCATTCGTACGCCGGCGGCCTGCTCGAGCACACCGTCGGCGTCGCGACCCTCTGCCGCGAGACCGCGCAGCTCCACCCGCGACTGCGCGGCGAGCTGCTCCTCGCGGCGGCGCTGCTCCACGACGTCGGGCGGACGCTCGAGCTCGGCCGCGGGCCGGCGTTCGCGCCGACCGAGGAGGGGCGGCTGCTCGGCCACGTCCACCTCGGCCTGCGCCTCGTTGAGTCGCGAGCCGAGGGCCTGTCGCCGCCGCAGCTCGCGGAGCTCCTGCACTGCGTCGCGTCGCATCACGACGGCCGCGCCGCACGCACCGCCGAGGCGGCCGTGCTCTACCACGCGAACCAACTCGACGCGGCAGCCGCCACTCGCCGGATCGATTGACGACGCTCGCGCTGGCGCTCGGCGCGAGCCTCGCGTGGGGCGTCGCGGACTTCGTCGGCCCGTACGTCGGCCGCACGCTGGGGATGCTGCGCGTGCTGTTCTGGGCGCAGCTCGGCGGCGTGGCCGCGATCGCCGTTGCCGTCGCGGTGCGCGACCGCGGCCCGGCCGGGCCGGCGGTGCTGTTCGCGTGCGTCGCCTCGCTCGCCGGCATGCTCGGCCTCTTCGCGTACTACCGCGGGATGCGCGACGGCGCCATGAGCGTGGTCGCGCCCGTCGCCGGCGTCTCCGCGGTCATCCCGGTGATCTACGGGATCACGAACGGCGACCGGCCGTCAGCCGTGCAGGTGGCGGGCGTCGCATGCGCGCTCGTGGGCGTCGGCCTCGCGTCGGTGGAGCATCACGAGGGGACGCGGCGGATCGCGACCGGCGTCGGGCTCGCGCTTCTGGCGGCGCTCGGGTTCGGCGTCTACTTCCCGTTCATGCACGCGGCCGGCAAGGTCGACTTCTGGTGGGCCGGGCTCGTCTTCCGGGCGACGGCACTCCTGCTCGTCGCGGCCGTGGTGGCCGGCACGCGCGCTCCGATGCGCCTCGCGCCCCGCTGGGCGGCGGTCGCCGCGCTCGTCGGCATCGGCGACACGCTCGGGAACGTGCTCTTCGCCGCCGCGTCCGGCCACGGGCTCGTGAGCCTGACGTCGGTACTCGCCTCGCTCTATCCGATCGTGACGGTCGTGCTCGCCGCGGCCGTCGTCGGCGAGCGCGTGGCGGCGCTGCAACGCGTCGGCATCGTCTTGACGCTCGCAGGCGTCGTCCTCATCGGCGCCTGAACGCGGACGCCCTAGACATTGAAGCGGATGTTGAGGACGTCGCCGTCGCGGACGACGTACGTCTTGCCCTCGAGCCGCTGCTTCCCCTGCTTCGCGACCTCGGCGTGCGAGCCGAGCTCGACCAGGTCGCGCCAGTCGACGACCTCGCAGCGGATGAAGCCGCGCGCGATGTCCGAGTGAATCGCCTCCGCCGCGTCGAGCGCGGTCGCGCCGTCGCGCAACGTCCACGCGCGCGTCTCCTTCTGGCCGGCCGTGAAGAACGTGATCAGCCGCAACGCGTCGCGCAACCGCGCAGTCACGTCGTCAAGGGCGGACGCGCCGCCGTCGCGAAACGCGGCGGCCTCCTCGTCCGGCAGCTCGGCGAGCTCCGCCTCGAGCGCCAGGTCGACGCCGCGCGGACCGTTCTCGATCGCGATCAGCGGCTTCGTCGTGAGCGGTTCGAGTTCCGGCGGCAGCGCATCCGCGAAGTCGGCGAGCGCCCCGCCGGCGTCGACGTGAGCCAGCACCTTCCGCAGCTGCTCGACCTCCGCGCGCAGCTTCGGATCGCCCGACTTCGCCTGCTTCTCGACACGCTCGAGCCGCCGCTCGACGTGGTCGCGGTCGGCGACGAGCAGCTCGAGCCGGAACCCCTCGAGATCGCCTGTTGGGTCGGCGCTGTCGCCGAAGCCGCGCAGCACGACGAGCAAGGCGTCGACCTGGCGCAGGTTGCCGAGCAGCGCCGCGCCGGAGCCCGGCACGTCCTGGACGCGGATCGTCGCCGGCGTCACCTTCCGCGCGCGCACGACGTCCGCGAGAGCGGCCAGCCGGTCGTCGCGGATCGGCGCGACGCCCACGTTCGTCTTCCCGTACTCGCCGGCGCCCGCCTTCGTCAGTGCGGTGAACAGCGACGTCTTCCCGCTGCCGGGCGGGCCGACGATGCCGACCTCGAGAGCCACGCGGCCGAGCGTACCGCCGCTAGCTCGGCTGCTCGCGCCGCTCGAGCTGCTTCTGCAACGAGACGAGCGCGCGGTGCTGCAGCGACTTGATCGCGCCCTCGGTCTTCCCGAGGATCGTCGCCGCCTCGGCATTCGAGAAGTTGAAGACGAACTTCAGCGTCAGCACCTGCTGCTGCTCGGGAGACAGATCCTCGATCAGCTCGAGCATCGACTTCCGCCCGATCGACTCGAGCGCGCCCGTCTCCGCAGACGTTGCCTCGTCGGCCTCGGGCTCGGGCACCTCCTCCTCCGGCTGCCACCGCTTCGTCGCCCGGAAGTGGTCCATCGCCAGGTTATGCGCGATCCGGAACAGCCACGCCGAGAACGGGGCCGACTGCCAGCGGAACCGGCCGATCGACTCGAGCATCTTCAAGAACGTCTGCGTCGTCAGATCCTCGGCGTCGTGACGGTTGCCGACGCTCACGTGCAGATAGCTGTAGATCCGGTCGAAATGGATCAGGTAGAGCTCCTCGAGCGCCTCGCGGTCGCCCTCCTGCGCCCGCCCCACGAGCGCGCGGACGCGCCGGGTCTCGCTCTCCTTCCTCGCCGTCGCCGTGTCGCTCATCGACCCCGACTCCTCGTGCCCCCGCCCCGCGGGGGCCTAACCCCGGCTACGCGACCGCCCCGAACCCGACGCGGCTCTCGCGCGCCGATCGCCGCACGTACACGATCCGGCGCAGCGCGACGGTGTAGCGGCCGTCGTCGCTCTCGAACGAGAACGAGCTGTCGTGGTCGCCCGCAAGCGCGCGGTCGAGGTCCTCGGCCGTCTGCAGAGGCACGAGGACGGACAGCACCTGCTGGCCGTCGAAGGCGATCTCGAGCCGGACACGGTCCGTCATGCCGCCACGAACTCTGCCAGAACGCCGCCGGTCGCCTCCGGGTGGACGAACGCCACCTGCAGCCCGAAGAGGCCGAGGCGCGGCTGCTCGTCGATCAGCTGGACGCCCTCGCCGCGCAGCCGCTCCAGCTCGGCCGCGACGTCGTCGACGGCGAACGCCACGTGATGCATGCCGGGACCCCGCTTCGCGAGGAAACGGCCGACCGGCGTCTCCTCGGTGAGCGGCCGCAGCAGCTCGACCCGCGACGGGCCGACGTGCAGCGACGCCGCCTCCACGCCTTGGTCTTCGACATGCGCCCGATGCTCGACGGTCGCGCCGAAGAGCAGCGCGTATCGCGCAATCGACTCGTCGAGGTCCGCGACGGCGACGCCGAGGTGGTGGACGCCGCGGGCCGCCATGCGGGCGATGCTACGTCAGGCGGGGTCGGCGCCGAGCGCGCGGACGAGCCCGACGGTGTCCTTCGAGCGCGTCTCCGGTTCGACGCCCTCGAACAGCTCGACCAGCTCCTCGCGCGTCAGCGTCTCCTTGTCGAGCAGCGCGCCCGCCACACGGTCGAGCGCCGCGCGGTGCTTCGCGAGCAGCCGCGAGGCCTCCGCGTACGCCTGGTCGGTCAGCCGTGCCTGCTCGGTGTCGCGCAGGCGCTTCGTCTCCTCGGACAGCGCGTAGTTGTCGGCGCGCATCGTGCGCGACGTGACGGAGTCGCCCATCCCCCACTCGAACACCATCGCACGCGCGATCTGCGTCACCTTCTCGAGATCGTTCGCCGCCCCGTTCGTCACGCGCCCGAAGACCAGCTCTTCCGCCGCGCGGCCGGCGAGCGCCATCACCATCCAGTCGAGCAGCTCCTCCTTCGTCTCGAGGTAGCGCTCCTCCTCGGGGAGGTGGAGGACGTAGCCGAGCGCCGTTCCGCGGGCGACGATCGTCGCCTTCTGCGGCTCGTTGCCGACGAGATGCGAGACGAGCGCGTGACCCGCCTCGTGGTAGGCCAGGATGCGCTTCTCCTTGTCGGTGACGACGCGGCGCTGCTGCAGCCCGGCGACGACGCGCTCGAGGGCGTACTCGAAGTCGTCCATCGTCAGGTGCGCGCGCCCGTTGCGACCGGCGGCGATCGCCGCCTCGTTGCAGATGTTGGCGAGGTCGGCGCCGGTCAGCCCCGACGTCTGCCGCGCGACGGAGTCGAGATCGACGTCGTCGGCGAGCGGCTTCCCGCGGGTGTGCACGGAGAGGATCGCGCGCCGACCCTTCAGGTCGGGCGGCTGGATGAGGATCTGGCGGTCGAAGCGGCCGGGTCGAAGCAGCGCCGGGTCGAGGTCCTGGAGGCGGTTCGACGCTCCCATCACGACGACCTGGTCGCGCGGGCCGAAGCCGTCGAGCTCGACGAGCAGCTGGTTCAGGGTCTGGTCCTGCTCGCGGTTGAACGAGTGGCCGCTCCGCGCCTGCCCCACCGCGTCGAGCTCGTCGATGAAGACGATCGACGGCGCGTTCCGGCGCGCCTCCTCGAAGAGCTTGCGGATCCGCGCCGCGCCGAGGCCGGCGAACATCTCGACGAACGCGGACGCGCTCTGCGCGTAGAAGCGCGCGCCCGACTCGTTCGCGACCGCCTTGGCGGCGAGGGTCTTGCCGGTCCCCGGCGGCCCATGGAAGAGGATGCCCTTCGGGACGCGGGCGCCGAGCGACTCGAACTTCGCCGGGTCGCGCAGGAAGTCGACGATCTCCTGCAGCTCCTCCTTCGCCTCGTCGAGGCCGGCGACGTCGTCCCAGGTGACCGACGACGCCGAGCCGGGCGTGATCTCCATCGGCTTCACGCGCGGCATGAGCTTGACCGTCTTCCAGAGCAGCCAGACGACGACGCACATGAGCAGGAAGAAGAGGACGGGCAGCCACGTGGTGGCGAAGGACGACACCCAGGCGGCGACGTCGAGGTGATGGTGCGCCGCCGGCGGATTGATCGTCGTCACCTTGATGATCGCGGGCTTCCCCGAGGAGGTCAGCCCGTGCGGAGCCGCGGCGCCCATCCCCGCTCGTATCGGCAGGACGAGAGGCCGACTAAAGCGAGGCGACGATCTCCTCGACGGACGCGAACCGGACGCCGCTCTCGCGCCACGCGGCGGTGCAGGTCGCGGTGCGCTGCTCGTCGAGGCCGCGCGAAGCGTCCTCGACGAAGGTCACCGCGCGGCCGCGCGCGAGCAGCCCACGCACCGCCGCGTCGTCGCAGACGTCGGTCGCGACGCCGAAGAGGAGCACCTCGTCCGGGTGGAGCAGCGCGAGCAGCCGCTCAGCGTTCGGGTTCGTGAAGACGTCGAAGTGCTTCTTGAGCAGCAGGAACTCGCGCCCGCGCAGCCACAGTTCCGGCACCTCGGTGAGCGCGAGCGGAACGGGGTCGCCCTGCTGCGTCTCCGGGATCTTCTCCGCCCCGCGCGTCCCGCGCAGGCAGTGCGGCGGATACGTCGTCGAGAAGTCCGGCTGCTCGGAGATCTCCGGATCGGTCAGCTCGTGGTCGTCGGCGGACGCGACGTGCGGGATGCCGGCGGCGCGGGCGGCTTCGACCAGCCGCGCCATCGCCGGCACGGCCTCCTCGGCACCCGGCACCGCGAGCTTGCCGCGGGCGCAGACGAAGTCGACCTGCGTGTCGACGTCCCACAGAACCCGCCCGGGCATGGCGCGAGCGTACCGGCGCGTAGGCGAAGCCGCGGGGTCAGACCCCTATGCACCGCTGGCCGCGCTACTCGACGAGCTCGAGGCGGTCGCTCGGGCGCAGGCGGCGGCCGACCTTCGCCGCGGGGCGGCCGTCGGCGACCACGATGTCGCCCGTGAAGTCGTTCGAGCCGCGGATGAGCGACGACCCGACGCCGTACGCGTCGACGGGCACGCCGCTCGACTCGAACTCGCGGATCTTGTCGACGGTGAACCCGCCGGAGACGACGATCTTCACGCGCCCGAAGCCGTTCGCGTCGAGGGAGTCCCGCACCTTCTGGACGAGGCGCGGGTTGACGCCCGTCGGGCGGAAGTCGCCGAGCTCCTCCCACAGCGAGCGGTCGACGAGCGACTCGGACGTGTCGAGCCGCACGCCCCACAGGCGGTCGCCGAGCGCGTGCGCGACCTCGAGCGCGGTGCGCACGGAGTCGTTCTCGAAGTCGACGAGGACGGTGACGTTCATGTCGTCGGCCGCCCATGACGCGAACTTCCGCGCTGCGAGGACCGTGTCGCCGCCGTAGGCGGCGATCAGCGCGTGCGGCACGGTGCCGAGCCCGCGCCCGCCCCACCACGAGGCCTGCTCGTCCGTCGTCACGCCGATCTCGGCGCCGGTCACCTGGCCCGCGACGTACGCCGCGTAGCCGTCGCCCGTCTGCACGCGGTGGTGGTCGTGCCGCGCCGGCATGAAGATGAGCGGCTTGCCGTTCGTCGCCTCGAGCACGCGGACGACGTTCGTCGTGATCAGCGTGCGCCGCGCGAGCGTCCCGAGGTACGCCGTCTCGAGGTGCGCGAACGTGGTGTAGTCACCCTCGATCGTCAGCACCGGCTCGTACGGCTCGATGGCGTCGCCGTCGTAGAGCGCGTGGACGGTGAGGCCTTCCCAGTCGTCCGCGCAGAGCTTGAGGATCGCGATCGCCTCGTCCATCCCGCCGAGGTAGGAGTGCTTCTTCTGGAACACCTGCATGACGACGTGGGGATGGCGTCCGTCGGCGAGCAGCGCGTCGCGCGTATGGTTGAAGTAGGCGTCGGCGTACCACCCCTCGCGCATCTTCCGGACGGGGAGGTCGAAGACCGCCGGATCGAGCCGGCGGCGCGTCGTGATCACGCCGCCTGCTCCAGCTCGAGGCAGGCGCGGAGCGCCGCCTCCGCGACCTCGAGCTGCGCCGGCGACGGCTCGCGCGTCCCGAGCCGGTGCTGCAGCTCGTGCCCCGGCTTCGCGAGCGCGCGCGCAAGCGGATGCGCTGGGTGCCGCGTCATCCACCCGAAGATCTCCATCGTCGTGGCGAGGGCGCCGACGGCGCCCGCGAGCTTCGCCGCCGGCTGCACGCCGCGCGGCGCGCGCGACGCAGCCGCGTTCGCGGCCGCCGTCGTGAGCAGCATCGGCCCGATCAGGTGCGACCCGCACCGCTCGTGCTCCTTCGGCCGCTCGGCACCGTGCTCGTAGGTGCCGATCGAGACGTGCTCGGCGCCGTGGTACTCCGCGAGCTCGCCCTCCCGCAGCGCGAGCGCCGCCGGTGCGAGCGAGAGCAGCCCCGCGACCAGCTCGCGCGCGAGCGGTCTCAGCGTCGACTGGCGGAGCCCCTGGAGGAGGACGGTGCTCGCGAGCATCGACGCGACGACCCGGCCGCGTTCGAACGGCAGCTGCGCCTCGGGCAGCGCGCGCTTGATCTGCGGCAGCAGCGCCATCGCCTCGGCGAGCCGCGCCGGCCCGCCGAGCAGCCGGATGCGCACGTCGGCCGCGCGGAACCGCTTGCGGCGGGCGACGACCTTCAGCTCGCCGGCGTCGGTGCGAACGGCGCAGGCCCAGGCCGTGGGGCCGTGGACGAGCACGCCGTTCTGCAGCGCCATCCCGCCGAGCCGGATCGTGTCGGACACGAACACATCTAAGCGCACACGGCGCGCGCGGCGTGGACGAGAAATTGCACGCCCAGCTCCAAATCCGAGACGGGCACGCGCTCGTCCGCGGAATGGATGAGCCGCGCGGCCACCTCCGCCTCGAGCGCGCGCGCAGGGAAGAACCCGTATGCAACGGTGCCGAACGCCTGGCGCATCCAGTGCGAGTCCGTGAACCCCGCGACGCAAATCGGCGCGGCCGCCGCGTCCGGCTCCGCACGGGCGACCCAGTCCGCGACGGCGTCCCACAGCGGCCCGCGAAAAGGCGACCGCGTGCCGCCCTGCGCCTCGATGTTGACCAACTCGTAGTCGCCGTCGCCGATCACGCGCCTCAGCTCGCGTTCGGCGTCCGCCGGCGACTGACCGGGCAGCAGCCGCACGTCGAGCGTCACCTCGCATGACGCCGGGATGACGTTGCGCTTCTCCGACGCGTGCGCCATCGTCGGCGCGCACGTCATGCCGAGGAGCGGCTCGACGAGCTCCGCGGCGAGCGGCGCGACGTCGCGCGCCGCCGCGAGCGCATCTGCGGGCCGCGGCACGTCGCCGAGCAGCGCCTGCAGGAAGGCGTCGACCTCGGGAATCAGCTGCGGCTCGACGCCAAACGCGCCGAGGCGGTCGACGATGCGCGCGGCCTTGACGAGCGCGTTGTCGGCGATTCCCGGCATCGACGCATGGCCGCTGCGGCCGTGGACGCGCAGGACGAAGGGAGCGCTCATCTTCTCCGCCGTCGAGCACAGGTACAGCACCTTCCCGCCGAGCTCGACGCGGTCGCCCGCCCCCTCGTTGAGCGAGAAGTCGGCGCGCACCGCGTCGGGATGCTCCTCGACGAGCCACTGCAGGCCGTATCCGGCCCCGACCTCCTCGTCGGCGGCCGCGACGAAGATCAGGTCGCCGGAGCCGCGCCACCCCTCGCGCGCGAGCGCCGCGACGGCGGCCGCGCTGGCCGCCACCTCGCCCTTCATGTCGAGCGCGCCGCGGCCCCACACCTCGCCGTCGACGAGCTCGCCCCCGAATGGATCGTGCCGCCACTCGCTCGGGTCGGCGAGCACGACGTCGGTGTGCGACAGGAGCGCGAGCGAGGGACCGCCGCCTCGTCCCGGGATCCGGGCCACGAGGTTCGCGCGTTCCGGCGTCCGCGCGTAGAGCCGGCAGTCGACGCCCGCCGCCTCGAGGTAGTCGCGAAGGAGCTCGGCGGCGGGCGTCTCGTTGCCGGGCGGGTTGGTCGTGTCGATGCGGATCAGCTGCTGCAGCAGCTCGACGACGTCGCTCAGCGGCGCCTCCCGGACACGAGCAGGTAGGGGCGGCGATGCTCGACGGCCCCGTCGCCGAAGAAGTCGTTCCAGGCCGCGTGCAGCTCATCGCCGCGGTCGCCCAGGCTCGCGTGGAGCACCTTCGTCGGCCCGTAGTTGCGCACCATGTCCTGCCAGTACGCCTCGGCCGACGGGTAGCGGGCGACGTTCACGCGCGTCTCGAAGGTCAGCTCGAACGCATCGCCGAGCAGCGCCCGGACGGTCTCCTCGTCGCCCCAGTCGAACGGGCTCGACGGCGGCGGCGCCGGCTGGAACGGCGCCATGATCCGGAACAGGTCCTGGACGCCGGCCCCCGGCTTCCAGCTCGCGAGCGCGACCCGTCCGCCGCTCCTCGTGACGCGCGCGAGCTCGCGCGCGGCGGCCTCGTGGTCGGGCGAGAACATGATCCCGACCGAGGAGCCGACCCCGTCGAACTCGCGGTCGGCGAACGGCAGGTCCTCGCAATCGCCGACGACGTACTCGATCTCGAGCCCGCGCTCCTGCGCCCGCCGCTTCGCCGTCTCGACCAGCGCGGGCGCGAGGTCGACGCCCACCACGTCGGCTCCCGTCGCCGCGAGCAGCTCGGCGACGCCGCCCGTGCCGCAGCCGACGTCGAGCACACGCTCGCCCGGCGACGGCGCGAGCTTCTCCGCGACCGCCTGGTGCAGGTCGAGGATCGTCTCGGCGATCGACACGAATGGTCCGTCGCCCCACATCACGCTCTGCCGTTCCTTCAACGCTTCGTGCGCCATCAGCGCCTCCTTCCGAGGACGAGCAGGTACCGGCGCGGTGCGCGGATCCCGCCTTCCTTCGTGCTGTAGCTGTCGTACAACTCGACGAAGGCGCGGTGGAATTCCTTCCGCCGCTCGTCGTCGAGCTGCCGTAGCAGCGCGATCACGGGCGGCGCCGACTCGGAGAAGAGACGCCAGATCTCCTCGCCGTCGGCCGCCTCGAGCCAGAGCGTCCCGTCCTCGAACTCGAGCTCGAAGTCCTCGCCCAGCATGTCCTCGACGTGGTCCTCGCGGCCCCACTCGTAGGCCTCGCGCCCCTCGAGCGGGTCTTCCGTGAACCGGCGGTACAGCTCACCCAGCCGCGGGTTCGGCTTCCAGGCGCTGAAGCCAAGCCGGCCGCCGGAGCACGTGACGCGTGCGAGCTCGGATGCGACGTTCGCGTGGTCGGGCGCGAAGATGAGGCCGAAGTTGGAGGCGAGCACGTCGAAGCAGGCATCCTCGTACGGCAGGTACTCGACGTCGCCGAGGTCGAAGCGGATGTCGAGCCCCTCCGCCTCCGCCTGGTCGCGCGCCTTCGCGAGCATCGGCTCGGCGATGTCGATCGCCGTCACCGTCGCGCCGCGGCGGGCGGCCCGCACCGCGACCTCGCCCGTGCCCGTCGCGAGATCGAGCACGCGCTCCCCGGCACGGACGGCGAGCAGGTCGACGAGCTGGTCCTGCACGGGCGCGAGCCGTGCGGCGAGCCGCTCGTAGCTCCCCACGCTCCACACCTCGCTCATCCGCGTCTGAGCATACTTCCGGCGGATGGCCGACCTCTTCAGCGAGGCCGCGGGCCGCCGCCTCGACGAGACGGCGCCGCTGGCGCAGCGCTTGCGGCCCGCGACGCTCGACGACTTCGTGGGGCAGGAGCACGTCGTCGGACCGGGGCGGGCGCTGCGCCTCGCGATCGAGCAGGACCGCGTCCCGTCGATGATCCTCTACGGCCCGCCCGGCAGCGGCAAGACGACGCTCGCGCGGATCGTCGCGCACACGACGGGGGCCGAGTTCGAGGAGCTGTCTGCCGTGCAGGCGACGGTGGCGAACGTGCGGGAGGTGCTCCAGCGTGCGCGGGAACGTCTGGGCGGCGCGGCGCGGCGCACGATCCTCTTCCTCGACGAGATCCACCGCTTCAACAAGGCCCAGCAGGACGCGCTGCTGCCCGGCGTGGAGGAGGGGCTGGTGACGCTGATCGGGGCGACGACCGAGAACCCGTATTTCGAGGTCAACTCGGCGCTGCTCTCGCGTGCTCAGATCTACGAGCTCGAGCCGCTGTCCGAGGCCGAGCTGCACGAGGTGATCGCACGCGGGGCGGCTGCGCTGGACGTCGAGGTCCCGGCCGGCGTCGCCGAGCTGGTCGCGCGGCGCGCGGGCGGCGACGCCCGCAACACGCTCAACATCCTCGAGCTCTCGGTCGAGACGGCGCGCGCGGAGGGCGTACCGCTCGAGTCGCGCCACGTCGACGACGCCGCGCGTAAGCGGCCGCTCGTGTACGACAAGGGCGGCGACCGCCACTACGACTTCATCTCGGCGTGGATCAAGTCGACGCGAGCGGGCGACGTGCAGGCGTCGGTCTACTACCTGGCCGCGATGCTGGAGGGCGGCGAGGATGCGCGCTTCATCGCACGGCGGATGATCGTGCTCGCCTCGGAAGACGTCGGCAACGCCGACCCGCGTGCGCTGCTCGTCGCCGTCGCGGCCGCGCAGGCCGTCGAGCACGTGGGCCTGCCGGAGGCGCGGCTCAACCTTGCGCAGGCCGCCGTCTTCCTCGCGCGCGCGCCGAAGTCGAACGCGTCGTACGTCGCGCTCTCGAAGGCGACGCAGGACGTGCGCGAGCGCGGACATCTGCTGCCGCCCGCGGCGCTGCGCTCGGCCGCGTACCCGGGCGCGCGCAAGCTCGGGCGCGGCCGGGGATACGTGTATCCGCACGACGACGAGGCGGGTTTCGCAGTCGACTGTCTTCCGGAGGAGCTCGCCGGCACGGTCTACTACGAGCCGTCGGGGATCGGCGAGGAGGTGGAGCTCGAGCGCTCCGCGCGCGCCCGCCCCGTCGACGAGGGCTAGAGGATCCGCTTGCCGAGCGCGCTCGCGACGAGCTCGACGGCGAGCCGTCCCGTCGCGTTCTCTCGGTCGAGGATCGGGTTGACCTCGACGACGTCGAGCGAGTCGAGCACGTCGGCCTCGGCGACGACCTCGAGCGCGAGGTGCGCCTCGCGGTACGTCAGGCCGCCCGGAACCGGTGTGCCGACGCCGGGCGCGAAGCTCGGGTCGACCGCGTCGAGGTCGACGCTCACATGCAGGAAGGACGTTCCGGCGAGGAACTCGAGCGCCTCCGCGAGCACCTCGTCGACGCCGCGGCGGTCGACCTCGCTCATCGTGTACACGCGCACGTCCGGCGAGCGGCGGCGGATCAGCGCCCGTTCGCCCTCGTCGAGCGAGCGGATGCCGACGAGCGCCGCGCGCGCGATCGACGGCAGCGGGTAGTCGTCGCTCGCGAAGCCCGCGCCGGCTTCGCCGAGCGCCGCGGCGAGCGGCATCCCGTGCACGTTGCCCGTCGGCGACGTCGGCGGCCGGTTGAGGTCGCCGTGCGCGTCGATCCAGAGCGCCGCGCCGACGCCGCGGGCGCGCGCCATCCCGCCGAGCGTGCCCATCGCGATCGAGTGGTCGCCGCCGAGGACGAGCGGCACGTGGCCGGCGGCGACCGCCTCGTCGACGAGCATCGCGATCCGGCCGCACACCTGCTTGATCGCGCCGAGGTAGCGGCAGTTCGGGTTGCCCTCGTCCGTCGCCTCGGGCACCGGCGCGCGCACGTCGCCGCGGTCGTCGACCTCGCGGCCGAGCGCGCGGATCCGCGCCTCCAGCTCGGCGTAGCGGATCGCCGACGGGCCCATGTCGACGCCGCGCCGCCCCGCACCGAGGTCAAGCCCGGCGCCGATCACGGCGACCGGGCGCGGGTTTTCCGTGCGGGTCACGCGGACAAGGCTACGGAAACGCTCCCGACATGGCTCTCGCACCGATCAAGGTCCTTCTCGCCGACGACGACGAGCTGTTCCTCGAGTCGCTCCGCGAGCTCATCGACCGCCAGCCGGAGCTCGCGGTCGTGGCCGAGGCTCGAAACGGATTGGAGGCGATCGAGCTCGCGGACGCCCTTCGCCCCGATGCCGTCGTCGTCGACCTGCACATGCCGCTGCTCGACGGGATGACCGCGGTTGCCCGGCTTCGCCGCGACCACCCGAACCTGTGTCTGATCGTCCTGACGGGTGACGCCGACGAGCAGCTCCATCGGGCGGCGAGCGAGGCGGGCGCCGATGCGGTGCTGCAGAAGCACGAGATGGCGCGGGCACTGTTGGAGCGGCTGGCCGCGACGCGCGCGTCGACGTGATCGTCAGCGGCGGCCGTCGAGCCTGATCGTCCACGGCTCGACCGCGTCGACGATCAGCTGCGACCCGTGCCAGGGGTCGGCCGCGAGACGTTCGCGTACCGTCTCGGGCGAAGCCGCCTCGACCGCGAGCACCACCCGCTCCTCGTCGGCGAGCGGTCCCCCGAGCACGACGAACCCTTCGTCGACGAGCGCGTCCATGAACGCCGCGTGCTCCTCCCACCGCACCTGCTGCTCGAGCGCGAGCGCCGGGTTCCAGTCGGGCCCGCGGCGGCGCAGGACGACGAAGAACAAGTGGCGAGGGCCGGACTTGAACCGGCGACACCACGGTTTTCAGCCGTGTGCTCTACCAGCTGAGCTACCTCGCCTCGGGATGCGGAGTGTAGCCCGCTGCCGCCGCGCGAAAAAAGAGACGTCCGGACCGGTGCTACCGCGTCGCGAACGTCCCTTGCCGCGGCAGCTTACGAAACGGTGCGGCGACGGGCAAGGAGCGCCACGCCGGCCCCGGCCGAGAAGTCCGCTGCGTGCGCGAAGCCGCGACGTTCGAGCTCCGCACGCACGCGCTCCGGAGGCACCCAGATCGGCGTCCGGTCTCCGAGCGCGAACGCGACGACGGCACAGCCGTCGGGAGCCGTGACGCGTGCGAGCTCATCGAAGAACGGGATCATGTTGTTCAGCAGGACGAGATCGAACGCCCCGTCCGCGAACGGCAGCTTTGCGGCGTCGGCGACCTCGTACCGCTCGCGCGGGCTCCCCGCGAGGCGGCGCGCCTCGGCCACCATCGCCGGGGACAGGTCGACGCCGACGACCTCCGCCTCGGGCCAGCGCTCGGCGGCGAGCCGCGCGGCGGCGCCGGAGCCGGTGCCGACGTCGAGCACACGCCGCGGCGGCACGCCGACCGCGGCGAGGGCCGCCGCGAGCGGCGCGAGGCGGTCCGGCGAGACGCGGCTCGCGTCCCATTCGGGCGCGAGGCGGTCGAAGTTGCGTGCGACGAGCCCGCGCAGCGGCCGCCACAGCACCGGCGCCCGGACGACGAGGGCAGTCACACCGCGCATCAGCCGCTGCGACGGCGTCACGTGCGCGCGATCCGGAGCTCGTCGCCGACGCGCACGCCCGTCAGGCGTACGGCGTTCCCGTTCGAGATGGCGACGGTGACGAGGCCGTAGGAGTCCTCGTAGACGATCAGCTCACCCGCCGGCGCGTCGGCGAAGGTGCTGGCGGCGACGGCGTAGTAGCGGTCGAGCGTCAGCCGGATCTCGAGGCGGTCGCCCGGTTCGACCCCGAGACGCTCGACGTGCTCGCGGCGGACGTTCGTCGCGACGTTGCCGAAACGGTCGATCGCCAGCACCGTCGCGGTCACCTGCGTCCGTCCGACGGCAGGCTCGGGGACCTCGACGCGGACGAGCGTGGCAGGCTCGACGGCCGGCCCGACCTCTGCGATGTCGACGCCGGCGGAGAGGTGGGCCGCCGCCGGCGCGAAGACGTCACGCGCGTGGAACGTGCGCGACACGTCCTGGAGGCGGTACCGCTCGTCGACGAGCTCGTGCACCACCTCGATGCCGCGCTCGTCCGCGGCCAGCGCGAGCAGCCCGTTGTCCGGTCCGACGAACGTTCGGCCGTCGTGCGTCGCGATCGCAACCGCGCGCCGCCGGCCGCCGACACCGGGGTCGACGACCGCGAGATGGACGCCGACCGGCATGTAGCGGGTGGTCGCGCGCAGCACGAGCGCGCCCTGCAGGACCGCCTGCGGCGCGATGCCGTGCGTCACGTCGATCACCCGCGCCTCCGGCGCGATGCACGCGATGACTCCGTGGCACGTCCCGACGAAGTCGTCCTCCAGCCCGAAGTCGGTGAGGAAGGTGATCGGCCTCATGCGCGCGACTTCAGCAGATCCGCGACGGCGGCGACGAGGCCGTCGAGGTCGTGCGTGTCCGCCTCGCCGACGACGACGAGTCCCACGCTGCGGGCGACTCGCGTCGTCTGCGGCCCGATCGACACCGCGGGGGCGGCGCCGCCGATGCCGGCGTAGGCGCGCGCGGCCGATCCGGACGTGAGGACGACGACGTCGCCGTGGGGCGGTTCCGGAGCCAGCAGGCGCGTGCGGTAGAGCGGGACGAAGTCGGCGTCGAGCGCGTCGATCGCGTGCCGGCGCGCGCCCTCGGCCGCGGCGAAGAGGACGCGTCCCTGCGGCCGCGGGAACTCGCGCACGAGCCCCTCCTGCGTCGACTCGCCCGGAACGAAGGCCGGCTCGATGCCGTGGGTGCGCAGCGCCTCCGCCGTGCCCGGTCCGACGGCTGCGACGCGCGGCAGGTTGCGCGCGCGGCGCGCGAGCTCGGTCGCCCCGTTCGCGCTCGTCACCACGACCCAGTCGTACCCGGCGGCGTCGACGGGGTCGTCGGACGTGCGGACGATCTCGATCAGCGGGCACGGCACGACCTCCACGCCGAGCGCCTCGAGCCGCTCGACGAGCGGTCCGGCCTGCGCGCGCGGCCGCGTCACGATCACGCGCACGCTCGGCTCCAGCGCCGGCGCAACCGGCAGGGCGGCCGCTTCGCCGACATTCGCGCGCGCGCCGGCGACGGGCGCCCCAACCGCCCCCAGGGGGGCGACGAGGGCCCCTGCACGAACGCTAGCGCGGCGTCAGGCACGTGTCTGTGCCGACTCCGTGATGAATCCGCGCCTCCTCTCGGCAGCCGCGGCGAGCTCGGCCGCGAGCGCCTCCGGATCGTCGCCGGCGCGACCTTCCAGCCAGCGCCCCTCCTCGTCGGCGACGAGCGCCCGTAGCGTCGTGCCGTCGTGGTACGCCGCGACGGGGGCGAGGCAGCCCGCACCGATCGCCGCCACGAGACGGCGCTCCGCCTCGACGCGCCGGCGCGTCTCCACGTCGTCGGCGTGCGCGACGAGCGACTCCTCGCCAGCGCGCACCTGCAGCGCCAGCGCGCCCTGCGCCGCCTCCGGCAGCATGAGCTCCGGATCGAGCCGGGCACCGACGTGCTCGGAGAGCCCGAGCCGGTCGAGCCCGCACGCCGCGAGCACGATCGCGTCGAGGCCGCGTTCGCGCATCTTCCGCAGCCGCGTGTCGACGTTGCCGCGGAGCGGCTCCACCGACAGCGTCGGCTCGTGGGCGAGAAGCTGCGCGCGCCGCCGCGCCGCCGCGGTGCCGACGCGCATCCCCGGTCGGATCGCCGCGGCGCCGACGAGCGCGTCGCGCGGGTCGTCGCGCGGCAGGTAGGCGCCGACGGCAAGCCCCTCGGTGTCCGTCGACGTCATGTCCTTCGCCGAGTGCACCGCGACGTCGACGCGCCCCGCGAGCAGCGCCTCCTCGAGCTCCTTCACGAACACGCCGCGCGCGCCGATCTCGCCGAACGGCCGCGTGCGGTCGCGGTCGCCTGCGGTCGTGATCGGGACGAACGCGACGTCGAACCCCGGGCGCCGGAGCGACGCGGCCGCGAGCTCGGCCTGCGTCAGCGCGAGCCTAGAGCCGCGAGACCCGACGCGAACGAGCACAGGACGACCTCCCTCCGCGGACGCTCCGCGCGCAGACCGTCGCGGCGCGGCGCACGCGCAGAAAGGCGGACGGCGCGACGACCGGCAGCGGGCGCTCGATGCGCCGCGGCTCGTCGCCGCTCACCGTTCGTCCTCGAGCCCGAACAGATGACGCACCGCGTCCGCGTACATCGCTCCGTCGGGGCCGACCGCGGCCTCCTTCATCCGCACGGTCGGGAGGTGCAGGAGCTTGTTGAGGATCTGTGCCGTCACCGACTCCAGAGTCCGTCGCTCGTCGTCGGAGACACGCACCTTCGCAAGCTCGGCCGACCTGATCTCCTCGGCGCGCGCGCGCAGCGACGCGATCGCGGGAACGACGTCGAGCGACGCGCGCCACGCGCGGAAACGCGCCGCCTCGTCGGCGACGAGCTGCTCCGCGCGAGCCGCCTCGGCGCGCCGGCCGGCGAGCGTCTCGGCGACGACCGCCTCCAGGTCGTCGATGTCGTAGAGGAAACAGCCCTCGAGGCGCGCCACTTGCGGGTCGACGTCGCGCGGCACGGCGATGTCGATGAAGAAGAGCGGCGACCGGTGGCGCTGCGGGACGTCGGATGCACGCAGCACCGGCTCCGGTGCGCTCGTCGAGGAGACGACGACGTCGACGTCGGCCAGCGCGCGCGAGAGGTCCTCGAGAGACAACGGCTCGCCCCCCACGCGGCCGGCGACGTCGCGCGCCGTCGCGACCGTGCGGTTCGCGACGTATGCGATCTCGGCGCCGCGCGCGGCGAGGCTGGCCGCTGCGAGCTCACCGATCCGGCCCGCGCCGAGGAGCAGCACGCGGCGCCCGCTCAGGTCGCCGAACACCTGCGCTGCGAGCGCCGCGGCGGCCGACGACACGGACGCGGGGCTCTCGCCGATGGCGGTCTCGGTGCGGACGCGCTTCCCGACCGCGAGCGCCTGACGGAAGACGCGGTCGAGCAGCGGGCCCGGCTCGACCGCCTCGAACGCGTTGCGGACCTGCCCGAGGATCTCGCCCTCGCCCGGCACCAGCGAGTCGAGACCCGCCGCGACGCGGAAGAGGTGCAGCGCCGCCGCCTCCTCGTGCAGCCGGTAGACGACGCCGCCGAGTGGCTCGCCGGCCAGCTCCTCGAGCGCCGCGAACGCCGCGGTGCCGTCGCCGTCGACGTACAGCTCGGTGCGGTTGCAGGTCGAGAGGCAGACGGCGGCGCCGAGCGAACGCGCGAGCGCCGCGGCAACGTCCAGGTCGAGGGCGACGCGCTCGCGCAGCTCGACGGGCGCGACGTGGTGCGACAGGCCGACGAGCGTCAGCTCGCTCATGTGAAGTGGCTCCCGGCGAGCGCGACGCGCACGACGATCACGAGCGCGAACCCCGCGAGCGCGAGGTACGCGGCGCGGCGGCCGGCGGGGCGCGCGACGACGGCGGCGCCGTAGACGAGCCAGGTCGCGAGCGTCACCGCCTCCAGGGCGTCGAACGAGCCGCCGCGCTCGCGCAGCCGCACGAATCCCGCGACGAGTCCGAGCGTGAGGAGCGGCAGCGCGGCGCCGATCGTGCGTCGCTGGAGGCGCTCGAGCGTCTGCAGCGGCGGCAGCCTCAGGCGCAGGATGTCGGCCGCCCGCCGCTTCAGGCGCCGCTCCTGCCAGAGGTACAGGGCGGCGAGCGCCGCGGCGAGCGTGAAGCCCGCGAACGCGGCGAGCACGAACCCCACGTGCAGGACGAGAAAGAGGTTGCCGTAGCGGGACCGGGAGCCTGCGTCCGTGCCTCCGCCGATCCGCGCGAGCACGAACAGCGCGGCCGCGAGTGGCATGACCGCCAGCCCGAGCAGCCGGAAGCGCGGCCTGCAGCCCCAGATCAGGTACGCGCCGACCACGAACCAGACGAACAGGTTGAGCGACCCTCCCCAGCTCGACCACGGGAAGCCGTCGGTGCGCGCCGCCTGCACCGCGAGCAGCGCCGTCTGCGCGAGCCACCCGAGCCGCACCCCCCACGTCGCGAGGCGCGACGTGCGTACCCACGCGTACGCGAGCGCCGCCTCGCCGTACCCGAGCAGCGCCGGCCAGAAGAGGGCCTCAGCCACGGGCGCGCGCCCTCTCGACGAGCTCCGCCACCTGGCGCTGCAGCCGTTGCAGCTTCGCGCCGATGATCGCGACCCACGCCAGCATCGCGACGAACACGACGAGGTACGCCGCAGCCACGTACTGCCACTCGGACGGCGGGCTCTGCGGCGGCGGGGTCACGCGAGCAGCTCGCGCAGCTCGCGCAGCGACGCGTCGAGCCGCTTCCCGGTGAGCTCGACGTGGTAGAGCGTCGCGAACAGCGACATCATCGCAGCCCAGGAGACGCAGAACGTGAGGAACATCGCGGCGGTCATCTGCGGGCCGTGCGACGTGAAGACCGTCGGGTGCACGAGGCTGTGCGACAGGCGGATCGCGAGGAACGAGACCGGGATGAGCACGACGCCGAAGAGCGCGTACACCGCGCTCATGTTTGCGCGCTGCCGGCCCGGGTCGACGGAGTAGCGCAGCATGAAGTAGGCGCAGTAGAAGAGGAACAGGACGAGGAACAGCACGAGCTGGTCGTCGCCCCACACCCACCAGTGGCCCCACGACGCACGCGCCCAGATCGAGCCGGTGATCAGCGTCAGCGCGCCGAACACGACGCCGAGGTGGACGCCGACATAGCTTTCGACGTCTGCCGACAGCTCACGCTTCCAGAGCACGCGCAGCGCCTTCCACGCACCCCAGCCGAAGCACGCGTAGCTGGTCAGCGCGATCGGAACGTGGAAGTAGAAGATCCGCTGCGAGAACCCCTGGCTCGCGTCGGTCGGCGCGTAGAAGAACACGAGCGCGATCGAGGCCGCGAACAGCGCGAGCGTCAGCGCACCGAGCGCCGCCACGCGGTTCTGCGCCAGCGTCCGTCCCACGGGCGCATGGTAGTCCGGTGGCTCAGCTTTCGGCCACGACGTACTCGAACGTCGCCCACGCGAGCAACCCGAAGATCGCGTCGTAGAGCGCGAGGAACCAGAGGTAGCCGCCGACGCCGCCGACGACCACGGGGATGGCCGCCGGCAGGAAGAGCAGCGGCAGCAGGAGCTCGCGGGCGCGACCCGCGACAGCGATCGCGCCGAAGAGCGTGCCGACGGCGGCGATGCCGACGTCCGCGAGCGCGACGGCCGCGACCGTACGCGCGCTGACGCCGGCGAAGAACACGCCGAAGGCCGGCAGCGCCACGACCTCCGCTGCGACGAGGAACGCGAAGACGGAGAGCGTCTTCGCGAGCCAGATCGCGCTGCGGTCGCACGGCGTCAGCACGAGCGCGTCGAACATCCCCTGCTCACGCTCGGGGACGAACGCGCGCGTCAGCCCGAGCAGCGCCGTGAAGATGAGCGCCGCCCAGAGCAGACCGAGCGCGGCGACCGCGCCCGTCCCGTGCGGAAGCGCGAAGTGGAAGATCGCGAGCGCGGACACGACGAACAGGAGCATCGACGGCAGCGTCTCCTTCGCGCGCAGCTCGAGCAGCAGGTCCTTCCGCGCCAGCGCGGCGACGTCGCGGGCGTACGTCACGCGAGCGCGAGCCTCTGCGTCGCGCGGCGTTCGACGCGCCGCGGCTCGTGCGTCGCGAGCACGACTGCGCGCGGCTCGTCGAGCAGCCCGTCGAGCAGCTCGGCGCCTGCCGCGTCGAGCGCGTTGTACGGCTCGTCGAGCACGAGCAGGCTCGGGTGGTGCAGCAGCACGCGGCAGAGCCCGAGGCGCTGCTGCATCCCGCGCGAGAACGTCGACACACGCCGGTGGCGCACCTCCCAGAGGCCGAAGCGCTCGAGCAGCATGCCGGCGCGCTCGCGCCGCTCCGCCACGCGGTAGAGACGGCCGAAGAGCGCGAGGTTCTCGAGCGGGGTCAGCTCGCGATAGACGAGCGGCTCGTGCCCGAGGTAACCGATCACGCTGCGCGCCGGCAGCGACAGCTCGCCGGCGTCCGGCGCCGCGAGCCCGGCGAGCATGCGGAGGAGCGTCGTCTTCCCGGAGCCGTTCGGGCCGGTGACGAGGAGGAAGCCGTCGGCGGCGACGTCGACGTCGACGTCCCGCAGCACGCGGCGGTCGCCGTATCGCTTCGCGAGCCCGCGTGCGGCGACCACGGTCACAGCACGTCCGCGAGCACGAACGCGAAGAACGCGACCGAGATGATCCCGTTCATCGTGAAGAACGCGGCGTCGAGGCGGCGCAGGTCGTGCGGCTTGACCAGCGAGTGCTCGTAGCCGAGCAGCAGCACGACGGCGGCGACGCCGAGCCAGTACGGCAGGCCGACGTCGAGGCCGAGCCCGACCGCGACCAGCAGCGCGGCGGCGGCGGCGTGAAGCCAGCGCGCGCCGGCGAACACGCCGCGCTCGCCGAACCGCGTCGCCCACGAATGCAGTCCCTGCGAGCGGTCGACGGCGACGTCGAAGAGCGAGTAGAACAGGTCGAAGCCGGCGACCCAGGCTGCGACGGCGCCGCCGAGCGCCCACGCCTGCCACGGCAGCTTCCCCGTCGTCGCCGCCCAGGCGCCCATCGGCGCGAGCCCGTCGACGGCTCCGAGCCAGAGGTGGCAGAGCCACGTGACGCGCTTCAGGTACGGATAGACGACGAACGCGACCACCGGGATCGGCGCGAGCCAGTGGACGAGCGAGTTGAGGTTGAACACCGCGATCGCGTACAGCAGGAACGAGGCGGCGCAGAACGTCAGCACCGCCGCCGGCGACAGCGCCCCCGACGGGATCTCGCGGCTCGCGGTGCGCGGGTTGCGCGCGTCGATGCCCGCGTCGATGAGCCGGTTGAGAGCCATCGCGAGCGAGCGGGCGCCGACCATCGCGACCGTGATCCAGAACAAGACGTGCGCGCTCGGCACCCCGTACACGGCGAGGAACGCCCCGACGTACGCGAACGGCAGCGCGAAGATCGTGTGCTCGAACTTGACGAGCCGGTAGTAGAGCCGCGCGACCTTCATCGACCGGCAGTCTGCTGATGCTCCGCCGGCTCGTCGCGGAGAAGCGACACCGCGTGCGCGAGCGCCGGCCGCAGGACGGCGTAGCCGTCGCGGCACGCGCCGGGCGAGCCCGGCAGGTTGACGACGAGCGACCGGCCGACGACGCCGGCGACGCCGCGCGACAGCAGCCCGTGCGGCGTCTTCGCGATCGAGTCGGCGCGGACCGCCTCGGCGATGCCCGGCGCCTCGCGATGCAGGACGGTCCGCGTCGCCTCCGGCGTGACGTCCCGCGGCGCGAGGCCGGTTCCGCCGGTCGTCAGGACGACGTCGGCGCGCCCCGCGAGCTCCTCGATCGCGGCGGCGATCTCCGCTGCCTCGTCGGGCGCCAGGCGCCGCTCGACCGCGTGGCCGTCGGCGCGCGCGAGCTCCTCGAGCGCGTCGCCGGAGCGGTCCTGCGCCTCGCCGCGCGAGACGCGGTCGGAGACGGTGAGCACCGCGACGTTCACTCCTTCACCTTCTCGACGAGCTCGACGGCGAACGCCATCGACTTGTCGACGGCCTTCGCCATGTCGTAGATCGCGAGCGCGGCGACCGAGGCCGCGGTCAACGCCTCCATCTCGACGCCCGTCTGCGCCGTCGTCTCGACGGTGGCGACGATCTCGACGGCGTCGCCGACGTCGACCGTCACGTCGACGTGCGTCAGCGGCAGCGGGTGGCAGAGCGGAATCAGCTCCGCGGTTCGCTTCGCCGCCATGATCCCGGCGAGCTGCGCGGTCACGAGCGCGTCCCCCTTGGGCAGCTCGCGCAGCCGGACGGCCGTTCCCGGCGCCATCGACACACGGGCGCGCGCAACCGCACGGCGGCGGTGCTGCGGCTTGGCGCCGACGTCGACCATCCGCACCCCGCCCGTCTCGTCGACGTGAGAGAGCTCGCCGGCTATCGCACCGACCTCCGTGCCAGCTCGACGAGCTCCGAGCGGCTGCGCCATGCCTGCGCTGCCCGCTGCGCGAGCCGCGGCGCGTAGAGGACGCGCGCGGCGGCGGAAAACGCCGTGGCCGCGCCCTCGTCGTACGGGAACCACCACGGCGGGGTGACGTTGCCGCGGTCGCGGTCGACGAACGTCGGCGACGTCAGCTCGTACAGGCCGTGCGTCGAGTGCGTGCGCCCGAAGCCGGACGCGCCGCGACCGCCCCAGGGCGCCTGCGCTGCCGCGTAGCTGTACGCATGGTCGTTGTGCCAGACCGCGCCGGCCCGCAGACGGCGCCCCACGCGCGCAGCGCGTTCGGCGTCGCGCGTCCACACCGACGCGCCCAGCGCCTGCTCGACACCGTTCGCAGCGGCCACGGCCGCGTCCTCGCCGGCGACACGCCGCACCGTGACCACCGGCCCGAACGTCTCCTCCAGCTCCACGCGCGCATCCGGGGGAACGTCGGCGAGCACCGTCGGCTCGTACCACCAGCCGCGGCGCTCCGGCGCCCGGCCGCCGCAGACGACGCGCCCGCCCCGCTCGACCGCGTCCTCGACCAGCGCCGCGACGCGCGCACGCTGCTCGGCCGAGACCAGCGGTCCGACGTCGACGCCGAGGCGGAGCCCGCGCGCGCGGCGGCCGAGCTCCTCGACGAAGGGCTCGTACAGCGAGGACTCGACGAGGATGCGCTCGACGCCCGCGCATACCTGGCCGCAGTTGCTGAACGACGCCCACAGCGCGCCCGCGACCGCCCGGTCGAGGTCCGCGTCCTCCAGGACGACCATCGCGTCGTTCCCGCCCAGCTCGAGCGTCACCGGGACGAGCCGCTCGCCCGCCGCCGCGGCGACCGCCCGCCCCGCCTCGGCCGACCCCGTGAAGACGACCTTGTCGACGCCGGCACCGACGAGCGCCGAGCCGACGTCGCCGCCGCCCTGCGCGACCGCGACCAGGCCGTCGGGGGCGCCGGCGGCGGCGAAGACGTCCGCGACGAGCGCGCCGGAGAGCGGGGTCAGCTCGGACGGCTTCAGCACGACCGCGTTGCCGGCCGCGAGCGCGAACGCGATCTGGGTGAACGGGATCGCGAACGGGAAGTTCCAGGGCGAGATCACGCCGACGACGCCGAGCGGGTCGTAGCGGATCCACGCCCGCTTGTGCAGCAGGTGCGGCCGGCGGAGCGCCACGCGCTGCGGCGCGAGCGCGCGGTGGGCGTGCCGCGCGAGCCACCCGAGTGCGTCCAGCGACGGGAACAGCTCCGACGTGAACGCCTCGACCCGCGGCTTCCCCGTCTCCGCGACGACGGTGTCCGCGACCTCGTCGGCGCGCTCGAGCAGCGCGGCGGCGGCCGCGCGCAGGACCACGGCGCGGTCGGAGGGCGGCGTCTCACGCCAGCGCGCGTGCGCCCGCCGCGAGGCCGCGACCAGCGCCGGCAGGTTCTCGGGAGGCGTGCACGGAACGCGCGCGACGACCTCCAGCGTCGCCGGGCTCACCACCTCCAGCTCGTGCGCGGCGACCACCGCCATCGCGGCGAAGGTTACGCCTCGACCGCCTCCAGGTCGTCGAGGAGGCCGGCGATCCACGCCGCGACGTCGTGCTCGCGCACGTGGGCGCAGATCGCACGACGCCGCGCGCGCCGCTCCTCGGCGGGCAGCTCGAGCGCGCGCCGGATCGCATCCGCCTGCCCCGCGACGTCGAACGGGTTCACTGTCAGCGCCCAGCTGCCGAGCTCCTCGTGGGCGCCGGCGTTCTCCGACAGGATCAGCACGCCGTCGCGCGTGTTCACGAGCGGCCCCTCCTTCGCCACGAGGTTCATGCCGTCGAAGACGGCGTTCACCAGCAGCACGTCGAACTGCTTGTACGCGGCGACCGACTCCGGGAAATTGTCCGCCACGCGCAGCTCGATCGGCGTCCAGTCGTCCCGGCCGTGGCGCTCGTTCACCTCCGCGGCGACACGCTCCACCGACTCCAGGTACCGCACGTACTCCGGAATCGCCTGGCGCGACGGGTCAAGGAGCGCGAGCAGCGCCACGCGCCCGCGCCACTCCGGGTGCTCGTCGAGGAACAGCCCGAAGGCGCGGAAGCCGCGCACGACGTTCTTCGACGGGTCGGTGCGGTCGACGCGCAAGACGAGCCGCTCGGGGCGGCGCGCGACCAGCGCCTCCTCCTCGCGCAGGACGTCCGCCGAGGCGGCGAGCGCGTCGAACTCCTGCGGGTCGACGGAGATCGCGTGGTGGGTAACGCGCGTGCGCCCGCAGCCGCCGCAGACGTCGGCGCAGCTGCGCTCGAAGTTGCGCGCCCAGCGCGCCGTGTGAAAGCCGACCACGTCGTTCGCGAGCAGCCCCTCGTGCACCGCGACCCGCAGCTCGCCCGGCAGGATCGTCCAGTCGACCGGCCACGGGATGTGGACGAAGTGCGCGAGCCGCGCGTCGGGGCGCGCTTGTCGCACCATGCGCGGCGCGAGGTACAGGTGGTAGTCGTGGAAGAAGACGACGGCATCCGGTTTGTTGTCTAGTTCGGCAACGACGGCTTCGGCGAACGTGCGGTTGACCGTCGCGTACCCCTCGTGCCACGCCTCGTGGAACGCGCGGTCGAGCACCGGTGCCGTCCCGCGCCCCCAGAGCGAGTGCTGGATGAACCAGAGCATCGGGTTCGCGACGACGTTGTAGTACCGGTCGTACGCGACCGGGTCGTGCGCGACCAGGACGACGCCGTCGCGCGCGCCCTCCGCGGCCACCGCGCGGTCCTCCTCCGTCGTCGCGCTCGCGATCCAGGTGACGTCGTGCCGGCGCAGCAGCCCGCGCAGGGCGGTGACGAGGCCGCCGCCGCCGCGGCGCTCGACGCGACGGCCGTCGACGCGGTCGTAGGTCACTGGGCCGCGGTTCGAGACGACGATCAGCGGGCGCCGGGTCACGTCCGGAAGCGCGCCCGTGCTACGCCAGGCGCTTGACGAAGCGCAGCGACGAGCCCCCGCTCGACCGCTCGCGGATCTCGAGCTCGTCCGCGAGCGCCTGGATGATCGCGATCCCGAGCCCACCCTCGGCGAGCTCCTCCTCCTCGAGCGGCGCGCTTCGGTCCGCCGGCGGCGAGAAGCCCTCGCCCTCGTCGGCCACCTCGACCGCGAGGCGGTCCGGGTAGAGCTCGTACGTGATCTCGACGGTGCCCTGCCCGTCCGCGTACGCGTGGCGCACCGAGTTCGTGCACGCCTCGGTCAGCGCCAGCTTGAGGTCGGCGAGCACCTCCTGCGCGATCGGCTGCTCGCGCAGGCGCGCGATCCCGGTCAACGCCAGGCGGCCGAGCGTGATGTACTCGGCCTTCGCCGGGATCGTCAGCCGGATCGAGCGCGCGGGCTCGGCCTCGCCCGCTCCGTTCGGCGTCGCCTGCATCCGCTCGAGGTTATCCATCGTTTGAGCGGATAATCCTTCTTGAACCTAGTGTTTCCTCAAACGATCGCGCATCCTGTAGCGCGCGTTCCCTCTGAGCGCCCTTCCCTAACCCGGACGGGCGTCCAGCGTCACCTCCACGGTCAGGTGCGCGCGCCCGCGCACGATCGAGAACGGCACCGTCTGTCCGGGCACGAGCCGCTCCGAGACGATCCGCACCACGTCCTCGGCGCTGCGAACGGGGATGCCGTCGATCGCAACGATCGCGTCGCCGCCGACGCGCACGTCCGTTCCTTCGTACACCTCGTCGTGCGTGGCGGCGCGCAGGCCGGCCCGCGCCCCGGCCGTTCCCGGCCTGACGGTGTCGACGAGCGCGCCTTGCCGCGCGGCGTAACCGAAGCGACGCGCGATTCCGGGCGTCAGATCCTCGGTCGTGATCCCCACGTAGGCGTAGCGCACTGTCCCGGTCTGCAGGAGCTGCGCCATCGAGCGCCGTGCCGAGTCGATCGGGACGGCGAAGCCGACGCCCTCGAAGCCGGAGTCGGTGCCGCTCGAGCGGATCTGGGCGTTGATGCCGATCACGCGGCCTGCGGCGTCGAACAGCGGCCCACCCGAGTTGCCGTGGTTGATCGGCGCGTCCGTCTGGATCGCGTCGACGAGGTCGTAGCGGCTCGTGAGCGACGGAATCGAGCGGCGGATCGCCGAGACGACGCCGACCGAGAGGCTGTCGGCGTTCCCGAACGGGCTGCCGATCGCGGCCACCGGCTCGCCGACGACGACGCGCGCCGAGTTGCCGAGCGGCACCGGGTCGAGCGCGTGCTGCGCGGGGTCGACGCGCACGAGCGCGACGTCGTCGTAGAGGTCGAAGCCGACGAGCCGCGCCTGGACGCGGTCGCCGTCGGCGAACTGGACGTAGATCGTGTGCGCCGGCGCCGGCTGGCCGCCGAGCGCCGTGCCCGCCGTCGTCACGACGTGCGCGCTCGTCATGATCAGGCCGTTCCGCGAGACGACGAAGCCCGAGCCCTGGCCCGCGCTCGTTCCGGGGCCTGCGCCGGCGTCGAAGTAGGAGATGATCGTGACGACGCCGGCCGCGCGCGCCCGGTAGATCTGGGCCGGCTGGAAGCCGTTCCCGAGCAACGGCCGCGCGGCGACGACGGGAGCGGCGGCGCCCGCGCCGGCCGGCTGCTGCACGACCACCGTCCGCGTAGGGGTGTGGCCGATCCAGCCCGCAGCCCGCCCCACGGCCAGCACGATCAGCGCGCCGATCACAGCGCCGATCAGCGCAAGCGTCGCTGCGGGACCGGCGCGCACGGCGGCCACTGTAGCCGGGCCACCGCCGTTTTCACGTGAAAACGGCCGGCGCCGGCGTTCGGTCCGGTGCGTCCACCGCGAGCACGAGCGTGAAGCGCGTCCAGCCTCCCTCCTCCTCGAGCAGGATGCGGCCGCCCATCAGCTGCGCGAGCTCGCGCGCGATCGCCAGGCCCAGCCCGCTGCCCGAGGCGCGCGTGCCGTCGAGGCGGTAGAAGCGCTCGAACACCTGCCGCCGCGCGTCGGGCGGGATCCCCGGGCCGTTGTCGGCGACGCTCAGGAGCGCACGGCCGCCGTCCGTCGCGGCGCGCAGGCGCACCGTCGTCCCGGACGGCGTGTGGAGCAGCGCGTTGTCGACGAGGATGCGGCCGATCTGGAGCACGCGCTCCGCGTCCCCCCGCGCCAGCACGCCGGGCTCCGACTCGTTGCGGAGCTCGTGGCCGGCTGCGCGCGCGCGCGGGCCGAGCTCGGTGCAGAGCTCGTCCGCCACCTCGGCGAGGTCGGTCGGCTCCATCGTCACCGCGAGCCGGCCCGCGTCGAGCCGCGACAGGTCGAGCAGGTCGGTGGCCAGCTTCGTCAGCCGCTCGACCTGCTCGCGCATCTGCCCGAGGAACTCCTCGCGGGTGGGCTCGTCCAGCTCGGGGTCGTCGAGCAGCTCGAGGAACCCGCCGAGGGAGAAGAGCGGCGTCCGCAGCTCGTGCGAGGCGTTGGCGATGAACTCGGCCCGGGCCCGTTCGAGCGTCGCCAGCCGCAGGCGCATCCGCTCGAACGTCCGCGCGAGCTGACCGAGCTCGTCGCCGCCGTGGTCGACGACCGGGTGCTCGAAGTCCCCTGCGGCGATCCGCTCCGCCGCCGCCTCGAGGCGGCGGATCCGCCGCGTGAACAGCCGGGCGCCGAGGTAGCCGAGGGCGACCGCGAGACAGGCGCCCGCGATGCCGGCGATCAGCATGCGCCGGCGCGCCACGGCGACCGCCTGCAACTGGTCGTGCAGCGAGGCCGACAGCAGCAGCACCTGGCTCTGGCCCTGCGTCGGCGCGGCGACCTCGGCGTACGTCTGCCCGCCGCGCGAGACGATGCCGCTCGCGACGCCGAAGCTGCGGTAGGCGGCGACGGCGACCGGGTCGTCGTCGACCGGCCCCTCGGGCTGCTCCGCGTCGGAGTCCGCGGCCGACGTCAGCTCGAGCGGGATGAGGCTCGTGATCGAGAAGACGATCACGCGCGCGTTCACCTCCGGCGCGTTCCGCTCGGCGTACGTCTGCTGCATGAAGTAGTACTGCGGCGGCGGGAAGCGCTCGAGGAGCGGCCGGATCGACCGCTTGAGCGAGGCGATCTCCGTCTTCTCGAGCGACGAGCGGTACGAGGGGACCAGGATCAGGTAGACGACGCCGAGCACGCAGGCGACGACGGCGAGGAGCGCGAGCGTGAGCCGTCCGCCGACGCTCCGCACCCCGTCACCGCTCCCGGAAGCGGTAGCCGACGCCGCGCACCGTCTGGATGTACTCGGGCGTGCGCGGCTCCGCCTCGATCTTCTCGCGCAGGTGGCGCACGTGGACGTCGATCGTGCGCGGGTCGCGGTAGTCGGCGCTCTTCCAGAGCGCCTCGAGCAGCATCCGGCGCGTGAACACGCGACCGGGATGCGACGCGAGCGTGCGGAGCAGCTCGAACTCCACGTACGTGAGCGCGACCGCCTCGCCGCGCACCTCGACCAGCCGGCGCGGCACGTCGATCACGAGCCCCGGCAGCTCGATCCGCTCCTCCGGCTCGCCCGCGGCCGCGGCCACCGCGTTCGCCCGCCGCAGCAGCGCCCGCACGCGCGAGCGGAACTCGCGAATCGAGAACGGCTTCGTGATGTAGTCGTCCGCGCCGAGCTCGAGGCCGATCACCTTGTCGAGCTCGTCGTCGCGCGCCGTCAGCATGATGATCGGGACCGTGCTCGTCGCCCGCAGCCGCTTGCAGACCTCGAGCCCGTCGAGCCGCGGCAGCATGATGTCGAGCACGACGAGGTCGACCCGGTTCGCGCCGAACTGCTGCAGCGCCTCCTCGCCGTCCGCCGCCTGTACGACCTCGTAGCCGTCGCGTTCGAGCGGGAAGGTCAGCACCCTGCGCACGGCGTCCTCGTCGTCGACGAGGAGGATCGTCGCGGACGGATCGGGCACCGCCGATTACTGTAGCCCCGCGATGACGGTGACCCCCGGCACGCGCCGGCGGCCGCGGCGCGGCACGCTCGAGCGGCCGGTCGACGGCCGCCTCTACCGGAGCGTCATGCTCGTGGTCGCGCTGCCGCTGCTCGCGCTCGCGTTCGGCGTCGCCCGGCCGGGCGCGCTCCCGCAGCCGCCGCTACCGCCGAGCTTCGACGGCGCCGCGGCCGCCCAGCTCGCGACGGAGCTCGCGACGCAGGTACCGTCGCGCCAGCCGGGGACGGCCTCGGCGTCCGAGGCCGCGCAGTGGTTCGACGCGCAGCTGCAGCCGTACCACCTGCCGATTTCCTCGGACACGTGGTGGCAGACGATCCCCGGCCTCGGCCGCGTGCGGCTGCAGAACGTCTGGGCGGTCGCGCCCGGCCGCTCGCGCGCCGCGATCGTCGTGATGGCGCACCGCGACGACACGGGTGTCGGGCCGGGCGCCGACGACGACGCGGCCGGCACCGCGGCGCTGGTCGAGCTCGCGCGCGAGTACGCGAACGTCGGCGCCGGCGGGCGGCCGGTGGGCTCCGCGCAGACGCTCGTCTTCCTGTCCACCGACGGCGGCGCGTACGGCGGCGTCGGCGCCGCGCGCTTCGCGGCGCGCCCGCCGTTCCCGATCGTGGCCGTCGTCAACCTGACGGCGATCGGCGGACACAAGCCGCCTCGTGTTGTCATTACTGGCGACAGCCCCCGCTCGCCGTCGGCGGCGTTCCTGGAGACGGTGCGGCGGCGCGTGCTCGAGCAGACAGGCGTCGCACCGCGCCGGTCGAGCCTCCTCGACCAGCTCGTCGACCTTGCCTTCCCGCTGACGCTGTACGAGCAGGGGCCGTTCGTGGCGCGCGGAATCCCGGCGGTGACGCTGACGCGCGCAGGTGAGCGCCCGCCCGCGGCGTTCACCGACCGGCCGAACGGGCTCGACGTCCCGCGGCTGACGGCGCTCGGCCGTGCCGCGCAGGAGATCGTCGGCTCGCTCGACCAGGGCGAGGCGCTCCCCGAGGGCGCCTCGACGTACCTCTGGACGGGCGCCCGGGCCGTGCGCGGGTGGACAATCGAGCTGCTCCTGTTCGCGCTGCTGCTGCCGCCCGCGGTGGCGGCCGTCGACCTGTTCGCCTTCTGCCGGCGCCGCGGGCTCGCGCTCGGACCTGCGCTCCACGCGCTGCGCGCGCGCCTCGGCCTGTGGCTCTTCGTCGGCGCCGCGTTCTACGTCTTCCGCTGGCTCGGCGCGTGGCCCACCGGAGTCGCGCGGCCGCCCGACCCGGCCACGCCCGTCGCCGGCGACTGGCCGGTGCTCGCGCTGATCGCGCTCGCGCTCCTCTCGCTCACCGCATGGACCGTCGCACGACACGGGATCGTCCGCCGCCGTGCCGTGAGCGACGCCGACTGCGTCGCCGGCGAGACGGTCGCGCTGCTCGGACTCGTGATCGTTGCGTTGCTCGTATTGGCAACAAACCCCTTCGCGCTGATCTTCGTGCTTCCGGCGCTGCACGCGTGGATCTGGCTGCCCCGGCTTCGCCGCGCCCCCGCAGCAGCGCGCGCAGCCGTCTTCGCGCTCGGGCTGCTGGGCCCCGCGCTGCTCGTCGCCTCGGTCGCGGTACGGCTCCAGCTGGGGTTCGACGCGCCCTGGTACCTGATCCTGCTGGCCGCCGTGGGCTGGATCAGCCCGACCGCGGTTCTCGTCACGCTCGCCGCCGGTGCGTGCGCGGCGCAGCTCGCCGCCGCGGCCGCCGGCCGCTACGCGCCGTACGTCGCGCCGCGCGAGCGGCCGACGCTCGGGCCGATCCGCGCCACCATCCGCGGCGCGGCGCGCGCGGCGCGCGAGCGGCGGCGCGTATCCACCGCGCGGCACCGCGCGTTCGGTGGCTAGATGCGCAGGACGGCGAGGATCCTCTGCACGCTGGCGGCCGTTGCGGGCGCCCTGGCGCTCGTGTGGGTGGTCGTCGTCTGGCGCTGGCAGGACCCGTTCACGGCGCTCTACACGCACTTCCAGCAGGAGCACCTGGCGCACGTGTACGACCGGCGCGCGGCCGCCTTCCGCGCGGTGCCCGCGCGCGGCGACCTGGCGTCCGTCGAGCGCCGGATCGCGACCGAGGCTGCGGCGTATGCGCGCACGCTGCGCCGCGGCGACCCGGTCGGGCGGCTGAAGATCGGCCGGATCGGGCTGAACATGATCGTCGTCCAGGGCACCGACGAGCAGTCGCTGGAGAAGGGGCCCGGCCACTACGTCGACAGCGGGCTCCCGGGCGAGGGCCACCTCATCTACGTCGCCGGCCACCGCACGACGTACCTCGCGCCGTTCGCCTACATCAACGAGATCCGCGTCGGCGACTACGTCACGTTCGAGGTTCCGTACGGGACGTTCACCTACCGCGTCGTCCGCCACTACATCGTCGCCGACGACGACGTCGCCGTCCTGCGCGACCACGGACGCGAGATCCTGCGCCTGCAGGCCTGCCACCCGCGGTTCTTCGCGACGAACCGTTACATGGTCGACGCGCGCCTCGTCGCCTTCACGCCGCGCGGCGGCACCTCGTACTCGACCGCGCAGACGCGGCTCGCGGCCGCCGCTACAGCGCCAGGTACCTGACGCGCGCGCCGGCTTCGAGCCGCCCGTCGCCGCGCTCCACGCGCACGAGGGCGTCCGCCTCCGCCGCGCCGACGATCATGTGCGACTCCTGGCGGCCGAGCGGCTCGAGGACGACGTCGCCGTCTGCGACGCTCGTCCGCGCCCGCACGAGCGACTCCCGCGCGGCATTGCACACGACCGCCGCGCCGAGCACGCCGGTGCGGTAGGGCGGAGCCGGGTCGCGCGCGCCCTGCAGCGCGAGGAGCGCAGGCCGGACGAAGAGCTCGAACCCGACGAGCGCCGACACCGGGTTGCCCGGAAGGCCGAACACGAGCGTCGACCCGCGGACGGCGAATGCCACCGGCTTGCCGGGGCGCATCGCGACCCGCCACAACACCTCCTCGGCGCCCAGGTCGGCGAGCGTCGCGCGCACGAGGTCGTGCGGCCCGACCGACACGCCACCGGTCGTCACGACGACGTCGGCGTCGAGCGCCCGCTCGAGCACGGCACGCGTGCGCGCGGAATCGTCCGCGACCGGCTCCAGCACCTCGACGCGCGCGCCGGCGCTCGCCGCCTGCGCGGAGATGAGCACGCTGTTCGACTCGTAGATCTCGCCCGGACGGAGCTGCTCGCCCGGCTGCCGTAGCTCTGTCCCCGTTGCGACGAGCGCGAGCAGAGGCCGCCGTGCGCACCGGACCGCCGCGGCGCCGGCCGCGGCGAGGGCGCCGAGCTGCGGCGGCCCGAGCCGCGTCCCCGCCGGGACGACGACCGCGCCGCGCCGGACGTCGCCGCCACGCTTCCGCACGTGAGCACCCGCCGCGGCCTCGCCGAGCTCGACCTCGCCTCCGTGGACAACCGCCTGCTCGACGGGGACGACGGCGTCCGCGCCGTCGGGGACGACCGCGCCGGTCGAGATCTCCACGCACGTGCCCGGCTCGACGGCCGAGGCGAAGGGGCGTCCGGCGGCGGCGTGTCCCACGAGTCGAAGACGGCCGGGCGTGTCGGCGGCCCGCACGGCGTACCCGTCCATCGCGGACGAGTCGAACGGCGGGAGGTCGACCTGCGCGCGCGCGTCCTCGGCGAGCACGCGGCCGGCGGCGCCGGCGACGGGAACGTCCTCGGCGGGCAGCGGGCGGACCCGTCCGAGCACGAGCTCGAGCGCCTCGTCGATCGCCAGCAGATCGCTCACACGTCGTCACGATAATCAGGCCATGGCGGGGGACGTGATCGCCGGCCGCTACCGGCTCCTCGAGCCGCTCGGGCGGGGCGCGATGAGCGCGGTCTGGCTCGCGCGCGACGAGGAGCTCGGCCGGCACGTGGCGCTGAAGACGCTCGCGCCGAACGCCGACCGCGCCCGCTTCGAGCGGGAGGCGCGCGCAGCCGCCGCGCTCGCGCATCCGAACATCTGCGCGCTGTTCGACTACGGCGAGGCCGACGGGCGGCCGTACATGGTGCTCGAGTACCTCTCGAACGGCTCGCTGGAGGAGCGGCTCGCCGGCGGGCGGCCGCTGGCCGACTCGGACACGTACCGCATCGCGACGGAGATCGCCTCCGGGCTCGCGCACGCGCACGAGCGCGGACTGGTGCACCGGGACCTCAAGCCCGCCAACGTCCTGTTCGACGCGGAGGGCCGCGCCAAGATCGTGGACTTCGGGATCGCGCGCATGACGGGCACCGGCACGCTCACCGAGGCCGGGACGGTGCTCGGGGCCGCGTCGTACATCTCGCCCGAGCAAGCCTCCGGCCAGCCCGCGGGCCCAGCGAGCGACGTCTACTCCTTCGGCGCGATCCTCTTCCGCATGCTGACGGGGCGGTTGCCGTTCATCTCATCGAACGCGATGGAGCTCGTGCGCATGCACCGCGACGAGCAGCCGCCGACCGTCGGCGCGGTTCGCCCCGACGCGCCGCCGCGCCTCGCCGCGATCGCAGAGTCGGCGCTGGCCAAGGACCCGGCGCTCCGGCCGGGCGACGGCGCCGCGCTGCTGGGGGCGCTGCGCGCCGACGAGACACGAGCCGTCGTGCCGGCGGCGACCGGCGCCGAGGCGACGCAGGTGCTGCGGCCCGCGCGCCGCCGTTCGCGCACGCCCGCGACGCTGGCCGCGCTCGCGGCGCTGCTGCTCGTGGCGGGCGGCGTCGCGGCCGCGCTGGTCGCGTCGCGCGGCGGCGGCTCCACGGCCCCGCCGCCGACGCTGCCGCCGCTCAGTCTGCGCTCCGTCGCGGCGCTGACGACGGCAGGCGCAGCGACGACGGCTCAGAGCACGGCGGCGGCGGCCAGTACGACGGCGGCGACGTCGACGACCCGGCCGACGACCACGAGGGCGGCGACCACGACGCGGACCGCGCCCGCGACCACGCACCTCGTGACGACGCGGCCGACGACGACGCTCTCGGCGCCGCCCGCGGCGGCGACGACGTCCGTGCTGCTTCCGACGACGTCGACCGCGCAGACGACCGCGACGACGAACCCGACGACGACGGCTCAGACCACGACGTCGGCGACGACGACGGGCCCATAGTCGCTAGCCGGCAGCCGCGCGGCGTGCGGGCTGCCGTCCGAACATGCCGTACCGGCCGCGCACGTACGCATGCCAGACCGGGGGGCGGCGCGGCGCGGCGAACGGAACCGCGGGGCTCGAGCGCAGCGCCGCCGCCATGTAGTCGTGCCAGATCGGCACGGCGAAGGTCGCGCCGACGACGGCGCGGCCGTGCACGTGCAGCATCGGGATCTCGCCGGCCGTGTAGCCCATCCAGACGACGGTGGCAAGCCGCCGCGTATAGCCGTCGTACCACGCGTCGGCGTGGTTCTCTGTCGTGCCGGTCTTCCCCGCGCACGGATGGACGCCGTCGCACGAGCCTGCGCCCGTGCCCTTCGCCGCGTTGAGCTGGAGCACGTGCGTCACCTCGGCCGCGACGGCGTCCGACAGGACGCGCCGCGTCCGCGGGCGACCCCAGCCGCTGCCGGTGTCCACCTTGCCGCCCGGCAGCACCACCTTCGTGATCACCATCGGCTTCGCGTACACACCCATCGCCGGGAACGTCGCGTACGCCGCCGCCATGTCGACCGGCGAGACGGCGAGCGAGCCGAGACCGATCGACGCCACCGGCCGGTCGGGCGTCATGTGCACGCCGAGCCGGTGCGCCAGCGCCCACACGTTCTGCGGGCCGACGTCGAGCGTGAGCTGCGCGAACACCGTGTTGTCGGAGACAAGGGTCGCGTTCGTGATCGACGTCTCGCCCAGGTACGTGTTCTCGTACGTGTGCACCGTCCACGGATGGCCGTTCAGCGCGTCTGCGTAGCACCACGGCCCGCGCAGGCAGGTGAACGGCGCAGACTCGTAGATCGTCGTGTCGGGATCGATTCCCTGTTCGACCGCGGCGGCGAGGACGAACGCCTTGAAGGTCGAGCCGGCCTGGCGCGCGGACTGCGCGGCGAGGTCGAAGGCGCCGTTCGCGCCGCGCCCGACCGCGGTCATGGCACGGATAGCGCCGGTGCCCGGCTCGACGGACACGATCGCCGCGGCGGGGTCGCTCGGCCGCGGCAGGACGTGGAGGATCGCGCGCGCCGCGAGCCGCTGCAGGCGCGGGTCGATCGTCGTGTAGACCCGCAGCCCCCCCTCGCGAACGGTGTTCGTCCCGTACTGCTGCTCAAGCCGGTCGACGACGTACGAGAGGACGTACGGCTGCCTGATGCGCGTGTAGATCCGGCCGGGCTTCAGCCCGAGCGAGTCCGACTGCGCCGCACGCTCGTACTCGCGAAACGAGATCATCCCCGCCGCGAGCAGCGCCCGCAGCACGTCGTCGCGCCGCGCGAGCGCGGCCTGCGGGTCGTGGAACGGGTCGTACAGCGACGGCGCGCGCGGAAGCCCGGCGAGCAGCGCTGCCTCGAGCAGCGTCAGCCGGCTCGCGGGCTTCGAGAAGTACGTCTCCGCCGCCGCCTCGGCGCCGTAGGCGTGGTTGCCGTAGTAGACCGTGTTCAGGTACTCGTCGAGGATGCGCGGCTTCGACCAGCGGTCCGCGAGCTTGATCGCAAGGCACGCCTCCTCGACCTTGCGCTCGAACGCCTTCTGCGGCCCCGTGTAGAGGTTGCGCACGAGCTGCTGCGTGATCGTCGAGCCGCTCGAGGCGGTATGCCCCGTCGTCACGTCGTGCCACGCCGCGCGGAGGAGGCCCGCGTAGTCGAGCGCGCCGTGCCGGTAGAAGCGCGGGTCGTCGACGGCGACCGTCGCGGCCGGCAGCCACCGAGACATGCGGCGGAGCGAGATCGGGTCGCGGTTTCGCTCCGGCGGAATCGTCCCGAGCAGCGAACCGTCGCGCGCGTAGACGAACGAGCTCCGCCCGACGCCGACCGGCCGCAGCGTGCCGAGGTCGCAGCTCGCCGTCAGCGCCGCACCCGCCCCGAAGCCGAGCGTGACGAGGAACGCGACAAACGCGAGCGCGACCGCGGCGGCGGCGACCCCGGCCCGGCGGCGGCGGCGCACACGCTCCGCGCGCTTCCGCTTCCGTCCGCGCTGCAGCAGGATGAACTCGAGGTCGTCGCCGCGGCCGCGCGGGTCGGGGCTCATCCAGCCGGCGACTGCGCGAGCTTCTCGGCGATCGCGATGCGCATGTCACTCGCCTCCTGCTCGGCCCTCCGTTCGTCGGGTACCCAGCGGCGCACGAGCACCGTCGCGTTGCCGCCGGCGACGTCGGTGACGAGCACCTGGTCGCCCGGCGCCTTCAGCGAGTCGACGACGCGGCGCAGCTGCGCGTCGGCCGGAACCTGCACGGTCACCTCCGCAAGTGTCTCGTCGCTCCTGATCGTCGAGTTGCGGATCGTTCCGGAGGCGAGCTTCTCGTTCGGCACGACGAACCGGTCGTTGTCCCGCGTTCGGATCCACGTGTACGTCAGCCCGATCTCCTCGACGACGCCGCGTGTCCCCTCGACCTCGACGTCGTCGCCGATGCGAAGCGGTTGCGTGACCGCGATGAGGACGCCGGCGACGGCGTTGCCGATCGTGCGCTGGCTCGCGAGCCCGATCACCAGGCCGACGACGGCCGACGACGCGAGGACGCCGCCGGCGAGCGCGCGGATCTCCGGGATCACGAGCAGCGCCGACATGACGCCGACGAAGACGATCGCGGTGAAGATCGTGCGGCGCAGCACGCGGTAGCGGGTGACCGCCTCCGCCGTCAGCCGGCGGCGCGACATCCGCCAGTCGACGATCTTCGCGACGACGGACGCGATCACGATCATCACCGCCGCGACGACCACGTGCTGCCAGAACGCCGACACGGCGACCTATTCGTCCCAGTCGATCGGTTTCCGCCCCGCGAAACCCTCCTCGACCCCGTGCCACTGCTCGACGCGCTCCTCGCCCACGTGCCAGCAGAGGAGGACGTCGACCCCGTCGCGCCGGGCGGGAAAGTCGACGAGGCCGAGGTCGAGGTCCTTGACGAGGACGCCGAGCTCGTCGAGCCGGTCCACGCACGCGACCGCCGCGTCCGCGAGCGTCGCGAGCTCGGACTGCGCCGCGCTCAGGTCGCTCGCCGCATAGCCGCCGCCGTTGCCGCCGATCGCCGTGACAAGAGCGTTCTGCGCACGCTCGAGCTCGCGCATCCGCTCACGCAGCGCGACGAGCCGTTCCGCCGCCGGGCGCACCTCGGCCAGGGCGCTGTTAGCCTCGGCGGGAGTGAACATGCGAGCGGGCACGGCGCCGGCACATCGTACGGACGACGGCTGGCGCCTCGCCCTCTGGGGCCTGCTCGTAGCGGCGCTCGCCGCGATCGCATACTGGGTGCGCGCGACCGCCGGCAAGCCCAACCCGCAGATCCTCTACCAGTGGTCGAGCGTGGCGAACAACGTCGTGCAGGACCTCGTGATCGTGATCGTGGTCGCCGCGATCGCCGGCTTCAGCGCGCAGCGGCTCGCACTGTGCCGGCCGCGCTCGGTCTGGCGGACGCTCGGCGCGGTGGTCGCGGCGCTCGTCGCGATCTACGTCTTCGAGCTCGTCTACACGGCCGTCGTCCATCCCGGCAACGAGCAGGGCTTGACGCCCTCGCACTGGGAGCCGCGTCACGCCGCCGCGTACGTCGCGAACGCGGTCGTGATCTGCACGTGGGTGCCGTTCGTCGAGGAGGTGACGTACCGCGGCCTCGGCTACACGCTGCTCGAGCCCTTCGGACGCTGGCCGGCGATCGTCGTGGTCGGCGTCGCGTTCGGACTGGCGCACGGACTCGTCCTGTCGTTCCCCGTGATCGCCGTCTTCGGCGGCGTGCTCGCGTGGATTCGCTCGCGCACTGGCTCCGTCTTTCCGGGGATGGTCCTGCACGGCGCCTTCAACGCCGTCGCGCTCGTCGCCGCGGTCACGATCCACAACTAGATTGCGAACGGTGAGAGCGCGTGTCCATTCCGCCTGACGCCGAGGTGCAGCGCCTGCGCGCGCTCATCAGCGAGGTCGACCGCGAGGTCGTCGCCGCCGTCAACCGCCGGCTCGAGCTGGTGGCGGAGCTGCGCCGCCACAAGGACGCGCACGGTCTCGCGTTCGTCGACCCGCAGCGCGAGGCGGCGATGCTCGAGGAGCGCGTGCGCGAGAACCGCGGGCCGCTCAGCGACGACGGCGTGCGCGCACTCCAGCGCGAGCTGCTCGCCCTCACGAAGCGCGAGCTCGGCGTGTGAGCGGCGCCCGGGTCAGTCTTCGCTCTCGGACTCGTCGTCCTCGAGCGGCGCGTCGACCTCCGCCTCGGCGAAGTCCTCGGCCGAGACGCGGTCGAGGAACCGCTTGAACTCGTCGACGATCTCCTCTTCGTTGACCTCGTCGCCTTCCATCTCGATCGCCGATTCCTCGATCACGTCGTCGGCTGCGTAGATCGGCGCTTGTGCGCGCACCGCAACCGCGATCGCGTCCGACGAACGCGAGTCGATCTCCAGCTCGTTGCCGTTCTGCGAGACGGTGATCGACGCATGGAACGTGTTCTCGCGCAGCTCCGTCACGGTGACGCGTACCACGTCGACGTCGAGCTCCGCGAGGATGTTCACGAGCAGGTCGTGCGTGAGCGGTCGCGCGGCGGTCGCGCCCTGCAGCTTCATCAGGATCGCGGCCGCCTCGGGATGGCCGATCCAGATCGGCAGGTACCGGTTCCCCTCGGCTGTCTTGAGCAGGACGATCGGCTGCTTGCCGACGAGGTCGAACGAGACCCCGTAGATCGTCATCTCGACCATCGCGACCTAGATTACCCTCGGCCGCAGGCGCAAACGCGGGCTACACTGGCGCGCTGCGGGCGATTAGCTCAGCTGGTTAGAGCGCCGCTCTGATAAGGCGGAGGTCCCTGGTTCGAATCCAGGATCGCCCATCCCCGCGGGCCGTTTCAGTGGAGTGCGCGCGTGCGGTGGACGTAGTCCTCGACCGCGTGCAGGAAGCCCGCGTCGCTCGCGATCTCGGCGAGCGTGACCTTCGTCTCGTCGTCGAGCTCGCTGTCGCACTCGAGCTCGCGCAGGAACGGCGCGAGCCGCCCGCTCGACGACATCTGCGCCATGCGCAGGAACAGGTTGCGCGTGTCGTCGTCCTGCGAGATCGCCTCGAGCGACTCGATGTCCTGCAGCCACAACCCGTCCACGACGGTGCAACGGGCCGAGCAGCGGGCGGGTTACGGCTCCAGCAGACGCTCGAGCGACTCGGCGAGCTCCTCGAGCTGGACCTCATCGCGCACCGGCAGGTGCACGCCCGCGCCGCCGACGCGCGGCTCGATGCCCGTGAGCGTGCGCAGCGCGGACTTGACCCGCGTCGCGAGCTCGGGGTCGACGCTCGTGCGCCGCGTCCTGCGCGTGCGCGCGCCCGCGTCTCGCGCAGCACGCTCGGCGGCCCGCACCGACAGGCCGTCGCGGACGATGCGGCGGGCGAGCCGGCGCCTGCCGTCGTCGTCGGGGATGGCGAGCAGCGCGCGCGCGTGCCCCTCCGTCAGCCCGTCCGCCTCGACGAGCGCGAGCACGTCGTCGGGTAGCTCGAGCAGGCGCACGCGGTTCGAGACCGTCGACTTCGCCTTGCCGACGCGCTCGGCCACCTCGCCGAGCGACAGCCCGAACTCGTCGAGGAGGACCGCGTAGGCGCGCGCCTCCTCGATCGCCGAAAGATCCTCGCGCGCGACGTTCTCGACGAGCGCGAGCAGGAGCGTGTCGCGGTCGTCCGCCTCCCGCACGACCGTCGGGATCGCCGTGAGCCCGGCGGCGCGTGCTGCACGCCAGCGGCGCTCGCCTGCGATCAGCTCGTAGCCGCCCTGCAGCCGCGGGCGCACGACGACCGGCTGGATCAGTCCCTGCGCCTTCACCGACTCCGCCAGCCCTCCGGTCGCATCGGCGTCGAACGACCGCCGCGGCTGCTTCGGATTCGGGTGGATCTCCGCGACGGGCACCTGCGCGAGCTCCGGCGAGCCGCCGCCGATCAGCACCTCGAAGCCGCGGCCGAGCCCGCGGCGCTGGCTGCTAGCGCCGGTCGACAAGCTCCATCGCCACCTGCCAGTAAGCCTGCGCGCCGCGCGAGCGCCGGTCGTAGTGCGTGACGGGGACGCCGTGGCTCGGCGCTTCCGCGACACGCACCGACCGCGGCACGACCGCCTTGAACACGAGGTCGCCGAAGTGACGGCGCACCTCCGCCTCGACGTCCGCGGAGAGCTTCGTCCGCGCGTCCGCCATCGTGAGGAGCACCCCTGCGATCGCGAGCTTCGGGTTGAGCCGGGCCTTGATCAGGTTGATCGACTGCACGAGCTGCGCGAGTCCCTCGAGCGCGTAGTACTCCGCCTGCACCGGAACGACGACGCGGTCGGCGGCGGCGAGCGCGTTGACCGTCAACGCGCCGAGCGACGGTGGGCAGTCGAGCAGGACGAAGTCGAAGCCGTCGGCGTCGCGAAGCGAGCGTGCGAGATAGCGGTCGCCGTCGGTGCGCTGCGCGAGCTCGACTGCGGCGCCCGCGAGCTCCGGCTTCGACGGCACGAGGTAGAGGTTCCGGAACTGCGTCGGCTTCGCGAGCTCGGCGAGCGGCGCGCCGTCGAGCAGGTCGTACGTCGAAGCGCCGTTCGCGCGCATCCCGAGCCCCGACGTCGCGTTCGCCTGCGGATCGAGATCGACGACGAGCGCGCGCTCGCCCGCCTCGGCGAGACAGGCGGCGAGGTTGATCGCGGTCGTCGTCTTACCGACGCCGCCCTTCTGGTTCGCGAACGCGTAGACGGTCGCCAAGATCGAGCCAATCTAGCCTCGGACGCGGACGCCGACGCGCGCGGTTCACGGACGCAGCGGACGCTTGCGCGCGACGCCCGGCCGGCGCGGGAAGCCCTCGGGCGTGGGGCTGACCTTCCGCAGCACGACGAACCCGGGCGGTGCGGCCTCGAGCTCGCCGCCGAGACGCGGCGCGATGCGGCCGACGAGCTGCACGTCCGCGGTCGGGCCGACCCATAGCACCACCCCGCCTCCTTCGCGCACGAGCGGCAGGCACCATTCGGCCGCGGTCGGCGGCGGCGCGAGCGCCTTCGCGACGGCGACACCCGCCCAGTCGGTCTCCTGCTCCTCCGCCCGCCCCCACACGACGTGCGCATTCGCAGGCGCCCACCGCTCGAGGAACGCGCACTTCCGCCGCTCGGCCTCGAGCAGCACGACCTCGCGCTCGGGGAGCGCGTGCGCGAGCGGGATCCCGGGCGCGCCGCCGCCCGACCCGACGTCGACGATCGGCCCCTCGAAGCCCGCGACGACCTCGGCGCCGCGCAGCGAGTCCTCGAGGAGCACCCGCCGGGCGGCGGCGGCGTCGCGCAGCGCGGTCAGCCCCGGTGCGCCGAGCACGGCCTCGAGCCACTGCTCGAGGTCAGGCGGGGCTGACGACGACGTACCGATTCGGCTCGGTTCCCTCGCTCGACGTCGCCACGCCCGGGACGTCCTTCAGCCGCTCGTGCACGACCTTCCGCTCGACCGCCGTCATCGGCGCCAGCTCGACGCGTTCGCCGCGCACAGCACGCTCCGCCGACTCGAGCGCCAGCGACTCGAGCGCCGTGCGGCGGCGCTCGCGGTACCCGCCGGCGTCGATCGTGATCGGCTTGCCGTCGCACTCGCCGCGCAGAGCGGCGTTCGCGACGTACTGCAGGGCGTCGATCGTCTGGCCGTGCTTGCCGATCAGCAGCGCGAGGTCGCCGCCGGTCGCGGTCACGTGCACCTCGTCCTCGGTCTCGTGCACCTCGACGCGGGCGCCGACTCCGAGCGCCCCGACGACGCGCTCGACGAGGCCGCGAACCCGTGACTCCAGCTCGCTCTCGTCGGCCTGCCGCTCCTGCCGCGCCGCGGTCGCCGCGACGCTCGCCACCACGCGCGCCGGTGCGTAGCCGACGCCGAGCAGGCCTCGTTCGCCCTCGGACACGACCTGGAAACGAACCGCCGCGCGGTCGAGCGCGGGCGCGAGCCGCTCGAGGTCGCGCAGCGCCTTCCACTTCGCCTCGCCGACCGTCTCGCCCGTCGCCTCGACCGAGACCTCGGCCCCGTCCGGCACCTCGCCCGGCGCGGGTTGGTCGGTCACCGCCTCGAGCCGCCCTTCTTCCGCTTGACCCGCCGCGGCTGCGCCGCCGGCTGCTTCGGCTTCGGCTCGGGAGGCGGCGGCGGCTCGGGCGCCTTCGCGGCCGTGCCGTTGCCGCTCTCCGGCTTCGGCGTCGCGCGCGCCGCACGCCCGAGCTTCGGTGCCGGCGTCCGCGGCAGCAGCCGACGTGTGATCAGCCCCTGCCCGACCGTCCACAGGTTCGTCGTCATCCAGTAGACGACGAGGCCGACCGGGAAGCGGGAGATGATCGTGATCAGGAAGAGGGGGAACACCATCATGATGTTCCGTTGCGTCTTGTCCATGGTCGCGCCCATGAAGTAGGTCGACGCGACCTGCGAGCCGGCGTAGACGACAAGCAGCACCCACCCCGACCAGTGCGAGCTCGCCTTCGCCGCGATGTCCGGGATGATGTGGAGGAACGACCCGTGGATCGGATGCTTGCCGTGCGACGCGTGCTTCAGCGTCAGGTAGAGCGCGAAGAACACGGGCAGCTGCGGCAGCAGCGGCAGGCACGACGCGGCCGGGTTGATGTTGTTCTCCTTGTAGAACTTCATCAACTCCTCGTTGAGCTTCTGCCGGTCGCCCTTGTACTTCTGCTGGATCCGCTTCATCTCCGGCATGTGCGCCTGCATCGCCTGCATGGAGTGGATCTGGCGGACGGTGAGCGGGACGATGCAGATGCGGACGAGGATCGTCACCGCGACGATCGACCACGCCCACGGCAAGCCCACCGTGAGGTGGAAGAAGTCGAGGATCGACTTCATGATGTTCTCGAGCGGCGTGAGGATGCTCGCGAGCGTCACGGGTAGTCCACGCCGCCCATCGACCACGGGTTGCAACGCAGCAGCCGCCACGCCGCCAGCGCGATCCCGCGCACGACGCCGTGCCTGCGGATCGCGAGCGCGGCGTACTCCGAGCAGCTCGGGTGGTACTTGCACGTGTTCGCCGGCAGCAGCGGCGAGATCAGCAGCTGGTAGAGCCTGATCGGCAGGATCGCGAGGCTGCGCAGGGGGGCGGTCGTCACGCCGTCGCCTTTCCGAGCACCTCGTCGACGCGCTCCTCGAGCCACGGGAACCCGTTCGCCTCGACCGCCTCGGGCAATCCCTCGCGCACCTTCAACACGTAGTCGTACGCCTGCGGGACACGGTCGAGCCGCGCGCGCATCACCTCGCGGAGCTGGCGCTTGATCCGGTTCCTGACGACGGCGTTTCCGACCGACTTCGGCACCGCGAACCCGAGCCGCGGCGCGCCCACGGGCTCCTCGCGCCGGAAGAAGTAAAGGACGAGAAACCGGGTCGACACCGAGCGGCCCTGCCCGTAGACGGCGTCGAAGTCGCGGGAGCGGGAGAGGCGGTTCCGCCGCTGCACGCGTTTACGCCGAGAGGCGCTTGCGGCCCTTCGCGCGGCGGCGCTTGAGGATGAGGCGGCCGGCGCGCGTCGACATCCGGCTGCGAAAGCCGTGCTTGCGCTTGCGCCTGCGCACGTTCGGCTGGTAGGTCCGTTTCATCGAAGGTGGCGGCCCGAGGGGCGTGCTGCGAGAGAAGAAGGGCCGACGTCGTCGGCCGGCGGCGAGTATAGCCGGACCGCCTCGCGGGGCGAGTTGTCCACAGCCGCGGAGCAGTGGAAAAGTCGTGGAAAGTGCGACCAACGCGCGGAGCCGCGGCGGGCTTTCCACAGGTGTGGAGACGTGTGTGGAGTCACCGAAAGTCGCTGCAAAAAGAGGGTTTTTGCCACTTCGATCCGGCGGCGAAATCCGCGTTGAGAGGGCGCTGGGCCGCTGCTATGCTCGCGCGCTCCGGGACTACGAACGAGGAGCGTGCAGGCGGGGTGGACGGACAGGTCGAGCTGACGGCGGAGCGCCTCTGGAACGACGTCGCAGCTCGTCTCCGCGAAGCCCTCAACGACACGACGTTCCAGACCTGGTTCGGCGAGGTCGACGGCGAGGAGCTCGACGACGAAGCCTTCGCCCTCGGCGTCCCGAACGACTTCACGCGCGAGTGGATCGAGGGGCACTTCCTCGACCTGATCCGCGCCGCGGTGCGGGACGCGGGCGGGGGCGACCGCAGGGTCGGCTTCCGAGTCCGCGTCGCCGCCGCCCCCGCCGCGCAGGCGGTTCCGAGCTCGGTCACGCCGCTGCCGCTCGAGGTGGTGACCTCGCGGCCGGACGTCGTCGGGATCAACCCGAAGTACACGTTCGACTCGTTCGTGATCGGCTCGTCGAACCGCTTCGCGCACGCCGCCGCGCTTGCGGTCGCCGAGGCGCCGGCGCAGGCGTACAACCCGCTCTTCATCTACGGCCACACGGGCCTCGGGAAGACGCACCTGCTACACGCGGTCGCGAACTTCGTCACCGACCACGGCGGCGGGCTCACCTGTCGCTACGTGACGTCGGAGACGTTCATGAACGACTTCATCAACAGCCTGCGCGACAAGCGCATCGAGGGCTTCAAGCAGCGATACCGCACCTACGACGTCCTCCTGATCGACGACGTGCAGTTCTTCGAGCACAAGGAGCGGATCCAAGAGGAGTTCTTCCATACCTTCAACTCGCTCTACGAGGCGGGGCGCCAGATCGTGATGTCGTCGGACCGCCCGCCTCGCGACATCCAGACGCTCGAGGAGCGGCTGCGCTCGCGGTTCGAGTGGGGGCTGATCACGGACATCCAGCCGCCCGACCTCGAGACGCGCATCGCGATCCTCCGCCGGAAGGTGAAGAACGACCAGATCGAGGTGCGCGACCCGGAGCTGCTCACGTTCATCGCCGCGCGCGTGTCGACGAACATCCGCGAGCTCGAGGGTGCGCTCACGCGCGTCGTCGCGTTCTCCTCGCTCACCGGCCGGCCACTCTCGATCGAGCTCGCGCAAGACGTCCTCAAGGACGTGTTCCCTCAGGGTGAGGGCCCGCAGATCTCGATCGAGCGGATCCAGGAGCTCGTCTGCGAGCGCTTCGGCGTGACGATGGAGGAGCTGACGGGTGACCGCCGCTCGCAGAACATCGTCTACCCACGGCAGGTGGCGATGTATCTGTCGCGCGAGCTCACCGACTCGTCGCTGCCGAAGATCGGCAAGGAGTTCGGCGGCCGCGACCACACCACCGTCATCCATGCGACGTCGAAGATCGCGCGTCTGATCCGTGAGGACAGGTCTGTCTACAACCTCGTCCAGGAGCTCACAGCGCGCGTCCGGCAGCTCCGATAGGCGCCGGTGCCTGTGGAGCGGCACCCGTTCTCCCCCGTCCGCTCCCACAGCGAGAATGGCTTCGACAGCGCGCGGATGCCGGTTTTCCCCGGCGCCCACAGGCCTTACGACTACAACGAGGTTTTCATTAGATGATTGACTCAGACATCGTGGTGGGCACCGGATTGCGGATAACCGTCCCACGGGACGAGCTCACCACCCGCCTCGTGGTCGTCGCGCGCGGCGTCTCGACGCGCACCGCCGTGCTCGTGCTGGGCGGAATCCAGCTGCGCGCGGAAGCAGGCCGCCTCCACCTCGCGGCGACCGACATGGAGGTGTCGCTGCGCGCAGCCGTCGATGCCTCGGTCGAGGGCGAGGGAACCGCCGTCGTGCCGGGACGGCTCCTGCTCGACATCGCCAGGTCGTTGCCCGACGGCGACGTGACGATCGAGCACCGGCCGGAAGAGGCCGTGGTCGTCGTCAGCGCCGGCAGCGCGACCTACCGGCTGCACACGTACTCGGCAGAGGACTTTCCGCGTCTTCCCGACGTCGAAGCGACGTCGCTGCACACCGTCGACCGCGACGTGCTCGTCGACACGATCGGCCGCGTCGGCCGCAGCGCCTCGCGCGACGAGAGCCGCCCGGTGCTGACCGGGATCCTCGTGCGGTTCGAGCCGGGCAAGGTCGTAATGGCGGCGACGGACTCGTACCGGCTCGCGGTGAAGGAGACGCCGGTGGACGCACCGCTGCCGGAGCTCGAGGCGATCATCCCGGCGCGCGCGCTGCAGGAGCTGACGCGGATCGCCGCCGGCGCCGACGACGTGCAGCTCGGGATGCAGGAGAACCACGTCGTCTTCGGCGCCGACGGCGTCTGGTTGACGACGCGCCGCATCGACGGGCAGTTCCCGAACTACCGCCAGCTGCTCCCGGAGCAGTTCGAGCACGAGCTGTCGCTGCCACGCGACGAGGTGCTGGAGGTCGTCCGCCGCGTCTCGCTGCTCGCGCAGCGCAACTCGCCGCTTCGTCTGCGGTTCGCCGAGGGCGAGCTCACGGTGTCGGCGATCACGCAGGACGTCGGCGAGGCGCGTGAGTCGCTGCCCGCACCGTTCGCCGGCGACGCGATGGAGATCGGCTTCAACGCGGAGTTCCTGCGCGACGGGCTCGAGTCCGTCGACTCCGACACGGTCAAGCTCAAGCTGATCAGCCCGCTACGGCCGGCGGTGCTCGAGGGCGAGAGCGACGACTACGTGTACCTGATCATGCCGATCAGGCTCGCCGGTTAGCCGTCAGCGCTGGTCGTCCGCCGGCTCACGCTCCGTCACTACCGGTCGTACGCCTCGCTTGCGCTCGAGCTCGAGCCGGGCGTCGTGCTCGCGGTCGGGCCGAACGGTGCGGGCAAGACCAACCTGCTCGAGTCGCTGCACGTCGCGACGCAGGGCTTCTCGCCGCGTACGCGCACGGACGCGCAGCTGATCCGCTTCGGCGAGCCGGCCGCGCGCGTCACAGCGGCCGGACGAAGCGACGGCCGCGAGGTCGAGACGTCGGTGACGCTGCGCCAGGGGCAGGCGAAGGAGGCGCGGCTGAACGGGGCACGGCTCCCGTCCGCCGAGTCGCTGCGCCGCGAGCTCTCGACGCTCGTCTTCACCCCCGACCGCCTGGCCGTCGTCAAGGGCGGCCCGGCCGCACGCCGTGCGTACTTCGATCGCGTGCTCGGCCGACTCGCGCCGTCGCACGCGACGCTGCCGCAGGAGTACCTGGCTGCGCTCGCGCAGCGGAACGCGGCGCTGCGACGGCTGCAGCTCGGCCTGTCGGAGCGGGCGGCGGTGGAGCCGTGGACGCGGCAGGTGGCGGAGCTGGGCGCGCAGCTCGTCGAGCAGCGCGTCGCCGCACTCGCCGCGCTCGAGCCTGCGTTCGCCGAACGCGCGGGCGAGTTCGGCCTCACGCGGATGCGGCTCGCGTACGGCGGCGAGCCGCCGACGGCGGATCAGCTCGAGTCGCGGCTGCAGCGCGACGTCGACCGCGGCGCGACGGGGGTCGGCCCGCACCTCGACGACGTCCTCGTGGCGAGCGGCGACCGCGACCTGCGGCAGTTCGGGTCGCAGGGCGAGCAGCGCCTCGCCGTGCTCTCGCTGCTGCTCGCGGAGGCCGACGTGCTGCCGTCGCGACCACTCCTGCTCCTCGACGACGTCCTGTCCGAGCTCGACCGCGCGCGCCGGCGCATCCTCGCGGAGCGCGTCGCGCAGACGGGCCAGGCGATGATCACGGCGACGGACGCGACGCTGCTGCCGGCGGAGCCGGCCCAGCTGGTAGAGGTGACGCATGGAACCGCTCGCTGACGAGGTCCGCCGCGAGCTGTCGCGCTTCGGGCCGCAGGCGGGAATGGCCGAGATCGTCGACCGCTGGCCGGGCGCCGTCGGGCCCGCGATCGCGTGCAACGCGTGGCCGGCGCGGGTCGGCCGCGACGGCACGCTTCACGTCAACACGGCCGATTCCGTCTGGGCATTCGAACTCGGCCAGCGTGCCGGCGAGATGGCGGCGAGGCTCCGCGTCCCGCGCCTGCGCTTCGCGCCCGGCCCGCTGCCGCCGCCGGCCGAGGAGGCGCCGCCGCCACCGCTGGAGGCGACTCCCGCCGAGCTCGAGCTCGCCCGCGCGCTCGCCGCGCCGATCGAGGACGAAAACCTGCGCGAAACTGTGCAAAAAGCGGTCAGTTTCAGCCTCGCGCGGGGGCGCTCCGACCCCTCCGTCTGATACACTTCAGGTGCCTGGCAAAACCGTAGTTTTGCAGGCATTTCTTGCGTATGGCGAAGACACAGGCGCAGGCCGGGTACTCGGCCAAGGACATCACCGTGCTCGAGGGTCTGGAGCCGGTCCGGCTCCGGCCGGGCATGTACATCGGCTCGACCGGCATCCGCGGTCTCCACCACTTGGTCTACGAGGTCGTCGACAACGCGGTCGACGAGGCGCTCGCCGGCTTCAACGACACCGTCGAGATCACGATCCACCCGGACAACTCGGTCACGGTGCGCGATCGCGGTCGCGGCATCCCCGTCGACGAGATCCCGGAGCAGGGCATCTCGGCGCTCGAGGTGGTGCTGACGAAGCTGCACGCCGGCGGGAAGTTCGGCGGCGACGGATACAAGGTGTCGGGCGGCCTGCACGGCGTCGGGGTGTCCGTCGTGAATGCGCTGTCCGAATGGCTCGTCGCCGAGGTCGAGCGCGACGGCAAGATCTACCGCCAGGAGTTCGCGCGCGGTGCGCCCCAGGGGCCGATGCAGGTCGCGGGCGAGTCGAAGGAGACGGGCACCACGATCTCGTTCCTGCCGGACGCCGAGATCTTCGAGGAGACGGTGTTCGACGCGGCGACGCTGGTCGCCCGCTTCCGGGAGATGGCGTTCCTCACGAAAGGCCTCCGGGTGTCGTTCCACGACGAGCGTGCGGACGGAGGCGCGCCCGTCGAGTTCCACTACGAGGGCGGGATCAGGGATTTCGTCGGCTACATCAACGAGTCGAAGGACATCGTCCACAAGCACGTCGTCTACTTCGACGGCTCGAGCGACCAGGGCGAGGTCGAGGTCGCGATGCAGTGGAACACGTCGTACCAGGAGTCCGTCTTCTCGTTCGCCAACAACATCAACACGCACGAGGGCGGCTCGCACCTGTCCGGCTTCCGCTCGGCGCTGACGTCGACGCTGAACAAGTACGCGCGCGACAAGGGGCTGCTGAAGGAGAAGGAGGACAACCTCGAAGGCGAGGACGTGCGCGAGGGGCTCGCGGCCGTCATCTCGGTCAAGCTGCAGAACCCGCAGTTCGAGGGGCAGACGAAGACCAAGCTCGGCAACCCGGGCATCAGCGGGCTCGTCTCGACCGCGGTCAACCAGAAGCTCGCGGAGTTCCTCGAGGAGAACCCCTCGGAGGCGCGCCAGATCATCAACAAGGCGATCGCGGCCGCGCGTGCGCGCCAGGCCGCGCGCAAGGCGCGCGAGCTGACCCGGCGCAAGTCGGCGCTCGACTCGATGTCGCTCCCCGGGAAGCTCGCCGACTGCTCGATCAAGGACCCCGAGGCCGCCGAGCTCTTCATCGTCGAGGGCGACAGCGCCGGCGGCTCCGCCAAGATGGGCCGCGACCGCACCTACCAGGCGATCCTGCCGCTGCGCGGCAAGATCATCAACAGCGAGAAGAACCGCATCAACAAGGTGCTGTCGAACGCCGAGATCCAGGCGATGATCACGGCGATCGGGACCGGGATCGGCGACGAGTTCGACATCTCGCGGCTCCGCTACCACCGCGTGATCGTGATGACGGACGCCGACGTCGACGGGTCGCACATCCGCACGCTGATCCTGACGTTCCTGTACCGGCAGATGCCAGAGCTGATCAACGCGGGCCACGTGTACATCGCCGTGCCGCCGCTGTACAAGGTCAAGCTCGGCAACCAGGAGTTCTACTTCGAGAAGGACGCACAGCTCGAGGATCTGCTCGCCCGCGAGCGGGTTCCCGCGGCGGAGGTGACGGCACGCGGCAACCGGCCCGTGAAGCTGACCGAGGCGAAGTGGCACCGGTTCGTGAAGGACATCGCGCAGTACGAGGGCTACTACGCGCGTCTCCGCTCCGACTTCGGCGCGGCGGCGACGGAGCTGATGGTGCTCCACCGCCTCGTCGAGCATTCCATCGAGTCGCCCGATGACGTGCAGAGGGCGATCGACGCGATCGGCGAGAACGGCTATGCGCTGTCGGTGGTCGACCGAGGCGAGGACGAGCTGACGATCCGGGTCGTCGAGACTGAGACGTCCGCCGCGCGGAACGTGACGGTGCCGGTCGAGCTGCTCGCGTCTCCGATCTACAACGGACTGCGGAACGCCTACGCGAAGCTCGTCGACCAGATCGGCGCGCCGCCGTTTACGGTCGCGGTCGGCAAGGAGCGCGTGGTCGCCGAGTCGTTCGACGCGCTGCGCGCGCGTGTGCTCGACGCCGCGAAGGTCGGCATCCAGGTGTCGCGCTTCAAGGGCCTCGGCGAGATGAACGCAGAGCAGCTGTGGGAGACCACGATGGATCCGGCGAAGCGGCTGCTCGTGCGGGTGGACGTCGACGACGCGTCGGCCGCCAACCAGGTCTTCTCGATGCTGATGGGCGACGCCGTGGAGCCGCGCCGCGTCTTCATCGAGGAGAACGCGACGAACGTCAAGTTCCTGGACGTCTGATGGGCGAGCTCGAGACGGGGGCGCTCGGGCCCGGGCGGATCGAGTCGCGCGAGCTCGAGCAGGAGATGCGCTCGAGCTTCCTCGACTACGCGATGTCGGTGATCGTGTCTCGCGCGCTGCCGGACGTGCGCGACGGCCTGAAGCCCGTGCACCGTCGCGTCCTCTACTCGATGTGGACGAACGGCAACCGGCCGGGCCGACCGTACGTGAAGAGCGCGAACATCGTCGGCTACGTGATGGGCAACTTCCATCCGCACGGCGACGCGGCGATCTACGACACCCTCGTGCGGATGGCGCAGCCGTTCTCGCTGCGGTACCCGCTCGTCGACGGGCAGGGCAACTTCGGCTCGATCGACGACGACCCGCCGGCGGCCATGAGGTACACAGAGGCGCGGCTCGCGCGCATCGCGACGGAGCTGCTCGAGGAGCTCGAGCACGACACCGTCGACTTCGAGCCGAACTACGACGAGTCGAAGCAGATCGCGAAGGTTCTGCCGGCGCGCTTCCCGAACCTGCTCGTCAACGGCAGCGCGGGCATCGCCGTCGGGATGGCGACGAACATCCCGCCGCACAACCTCGGGGAGGTGATCGACGCCGTCGTGACGCTCGTCGACAACCCGAATGCGAACGTCGAGGACCTGATGAAGCACATCAAGGGCCCCGACTTCCCGACCGGGGCGATCATCGTCGGCCGGTCCGGCATCCGCGACGCGTACCGCACCGGCCGCGGCCGCGTCGTGATGCGCGCACGCGCGCACATCGAGGAGCTGCGCGGCGGCCGGAGCGCGATCATCGTCACCGAGCTGCCGTACGGGGTGAAGAAGGGCGGCGACGGCGGCGTGATCGCGAAGATCGCCGAGCTCGTCAACGAGAAGGTGCTGACCGAGATCTCGGACCTGCAGGACCACTCCGACCGCTCCGGCATGCGCATCCAGATCGAGTTGAAGCGCGACGCCGTCCCGCAGGTCGCGCTGAACAAGCTGTTCAAGCACACGCCGCTGCAGTCGACGTTCGGCGTCAACACGGTCGCGCTCGTCAACGGCGTCCCGCGCACGCTCTCGCTGCTCGAGCTGCTGCGGCACTACCTCGACTTCCAGCGCGAGATCGTCACGCGCCGCTCGAAGCACGAGCTGCGCAAGCTCGAGCGCGAGATCCACATCCTCGAGGGCTACCTGATCGCGCTCGACAACCTCGACGCCGTCATCCAGCTCATCCGCGCGGCCGCCGACACCGAGGCGGCGAAGAACGGCCTGATGGAGCGGTTCGAGCTCTCCGAGCGCCAGGCCGTGGCGATCCTCGAGCTCCGCCTGCGCGCGCTGACGGCGCTCGAGCGCTCGCGGGTGGAGCAGGACTACCGCGACAAGAAGGAGCGGATCGAGGAGCTCCGCGACCTGCTCGGGAGCGAGGAGAAGATCGACGCGCTGATCAAGCAGGAGCTGCTCGAGGTGAAGGAGATCTACGGCCGCGGCGACGACCGCCGCACGGAGATCGTCGCGGCCGAGGAGGAGCTCGAGCTCGAGGACCTGATCGCGGAAGAGGACATGGTGATCGCGATCACACGTTCCGGCTACATCAAGCGCCTGCCGGTCACGGCCTACCGCGAGCAGCGGCGCGGCGGCATCGGCGTGATGGGGATGGATTTGAAGGACGACGACTACATCGAGCACCTCTTCGTCGCCTCGACCCACGACTACATCCTGTTCTTCACCAGCGTCGGCAAGGTCTACCGCCTCAAGGTGCACGAGCTGCCGCTCGGCTCGCGCCAGTCGAAGGGCCGGGCGATCGTCAACCTGCTGCCGTTCCGCCAGGGAGAGACGGTGCGCGCGGTCGTGCAGACCCGCAACTTCGAGGAGGCGAAGTACCTCCTCTTCGCGACGAAGAACGGCGTCGTCAAGAAGACGGAGCTCGCTGCGTACAACACGCCGCTCAAGTCGGACGGGATCATCGCGATCAAGATGCGCGAGGGCGACGAGCTCGTGGGCGTCCGCCACTCCTCGGGCAACGACGACGTGCTGCTCGTGTCGCGCGGCGGCCAGGCGATCCGCTTCGCGGAGTCCGAGGTGCGCCCGATGGGACGCGACGCGTCGGGCGTGCAGGGCATGCGCCTCCGAGGGGACGACGAGGTGATCTCCGTCGCGATCGCGGCCGACGACGCCGACCTGCTCGTCGTGACAGAGAACGGCTACGGCAAGCGCACCCGCGTCTCCGAGTATCCGAGGAAGGGGCGCGGCGGGATGGGCGTCAAGACCGTGCAGCTCACGGAGGCGCGCGGCCACCTCGCCGGCGCACGCGTCGTGCGCGACGGCTACCAGGTGATGCTGATCTCTACCGGCGGCACCGTCATCCGCATCCCGGTCGAGGACGTCAAGCGACTCGGCCGCTCGACGCAGGGCGTGATCGTGATGCGCCTGCGCGAGGGTGAGCAGGTGTCCTCGCTCGCGCCCGTGGTCGACTCGGGCGACGACGCAGGCGCCGCCGCCGAAGGCTGAACGCCGGCGGCCCGACGGCCGACACGCCCTTCCCTTTTGCAAATCGGCGGGGTATAAGGATCAACGGGGGGTGCGTGATCACCGAAAGGAACCCGCGAATGGCTTACACGAAGAGTGTCGACCTGCTCGAGCCGATCGACATGGCGGAGCACCTCGACAAGATCGAGCTGTACCTCGGCCAGGTGTGCGCGATCGCGGGCATCTCGAAGATGCAGCTCGACTACTGGACGAACAAGGCGCAGATCCCGACGAAGGGGAAGAAGCAGCGGATCTACGACATGGACGCCGTCGAGACCGTGATGCTCATCAAGCAGGCGAAGGACAAGGGCCTGAACCTCGGCGCCGCGATCGACGCCGCGCGGCGCTTCCGGGAGCGAAAGCAGCCCGCGTAGCGCGTCAGTCGCGCAGGAACGGCTTGATCAGGTCGACCGGCGCCGGGAACACGATCGTCGTCGACTGCGAGCCACCGAGCTCGAGCAGCGTCTGCAGGTAGCGCAGCTGCAGCGCCACGGGGTGCTGCTCGATCACGTTCGCGGCGTCCTTCAGGCGCTCCGACGCCTGGAACTCGCCTTCGGCGTTGATCACCTTCGCGCGCCGCTCGCGCTCGGCCTCGGCCTGCCGCGCCATCGCGCGCTGCATCCCCTGCGGGATCTCCACGTCCTTCACCTCGACGATCGACACCTTGATCCCCCAGGGCGCGGTCGCCTCGTCGATGATCTCCTGGAGGATGGCGTTGATCTTCTCGCGCTCCGACAGGAGCTCGTCGAGCTGGTGCTGGCCGAGCACCGACCGCAGCGTCGTCTGCGCGATCTGCGACGTCGCGACCATGAAGTTCTCCACCTGGACGATCGCCGCGCGCGGGTCGACGATCCGGAAGTACGCGACGGCGTTCACGCGCACCGGCACGTTGTCCTTCGTGATCACCTCCTGTGGCGGGATGTTGAGCGTGATCGTGCGCAGGTCGACCTTGACGAGCTTGTCGACGATCGGGATGCGGAAGAAGAGACCGGGCCCTTTCGGCTCGGGCAGCAGCCGGCCGACGCGGAAGACGATCGCCCGCTCGTACTCGCGCACGACCTTGATCGCGGTGAAGAGGAACCACGCGAGCAGGACGAGCACCACGGCCAGGACGATCAGCGCCGCCGTCACGGCTCGATCCTAATCGCCTAGACGGGTTGCACGTGCACGGCGAGCCCGTCGAGGGCGTCCACGCGGACACGCTGCCCCGGCTCGAGCGGCTCGTCGGCGCGCAGGCGCCAAAGCTCGCCGCGCACGAACACGTAGCCGCCGTCGCGGACGACGCCCTCCATCCCGACCAGCTCGTCCGGACGCACGAGCGGCGGCCGTCGCCGGATGGCGAGCGCCTTCCCGAGCGCGAACGCCCAGAACCCGCCGACAGCGACGGTGATCGCGCCGACGAGGTAGGTCGACGTGTGGTACGGCGCCGGCGCGTTGTGGAAGAGCGTGACGAGGCCGAGCGCGAGCGCTACCAGGCCCGACAGCGTGAGAGCGCCGTGGCTCGTCACGTGCAGGTCGACGAGCAGCAGGACGACGCCGAGCAGCACGAGGACGAGCCCTCCCCACGAGATCGGCAGGACGGAGAACCCGAACAGCGCGACGAGCATGCAGATCGCGCCGAACGCGCCGGGGATGACGACTCCGGGATGGAACAGCTCGAAGCCGAGGCCGACGATGCCGGCGAGGAACAGCAGCGAGATGACGTTCGGGTCGATGAGCGTGTCGAGGAGCCGCGTGAAGAAGCCGGGCGAGACGTTCACGATCTGAGCATTCGCCGTTCGCAGCGTCAGCTGCCGCGGCGTCGTGACGCGCCCGTCGATCGTGCGCAGGAGGGCCGGCAGCGACGGCGCGACGACGTCGATCACGTGTCGGCGAAGCGCCTCGGTGTCGGTGAGGTTCGAGGCGACGCGCACGGCCGAGTCGGCCCACTGCGCGTTGCGGTGGTGCGTCGCGGCGAGCCCGCGCAGCGACGCGGCCGCGTCGTTGATCTCCTTGCGGCGTAGGTCGCTGCCGATGTTCTGCCCGTTCCCCTGGATCGGCGTCGACGAGCCGATGTTCGTGTCCGGCGCCATCGCGAGCACGTCGGCGGCCTCGGAGATCCAGACCCCGGCCGACGCGGCGCGCGCGCCCGCCGGGCTGACGTAGACGACGACGGGGATGCGCAGCGACAGCTCCTTCTGCACGATCTTGCGCATCGAGTCCTCGAGGCCGCCCGGAGTGTCGAGCACGATCACCGCGGCCGCGTAGCCGCCGTTCTGCGCGACGTCGAGCTCGTGGTTCAGCCAGTCCTGCGTCACGGGATTGACGTCCGTCGCGAAGTGGATCGCGAGCACCCTGGTGCCGCCCGCGGCGCTCGCAGCCGGGCACGCGGCGAGCGCGAGCAGGAACACCGCGAGGAGCAGGCGTTTCACGGCTGGCAGGATTGTATTCCCGATGCCGAAGCTGATCGCCGCCGTCCTTGCCGTCTCGGCCCTCGTGCTGCCGGCGGCCGCGCGTGCGGGCGACGTGACGATGCACGTCGAGGACGTGCCGCTCGGCGCGCGGATGCTCGCGTCGGCTCCCCACCCCGTGCACTTCGACATGCTCGGGCTGCACTGGCAAGGCCTCGGCCGCGTCTCCTACCGCGTCCACCGGCTGCACGGACGCTGGGGCGCCTGGACGCAGGCCGGCGCCGACGGCGACCGCACCGGTCGCTGGCACGACGGCGGCCTCGACTGGACCGGCGCCGCAGACGCCGTCCGCTTCCGCTTCGCCGGCCGCGTCACGCGTCTGCGCGCGTACGAGGTGTGGTCGCGCGTGACGGTCGCGGCGCCGCGCTCGCTCGCGACCGCGTCGCAGCCCGCGATCGTCTCGAGGGCGGCGTGGGGCGCGAACGAGGAGATCGTGCGCGCGAAGCCTTTGTACGCGCCGGCGATCAGGCTCGCGATCGTGCACCACACGGCCGGCACGAACGCGTACACGCCCGCGCAGGCCGCCGCGATCGTGCGCGGGATCGAGATCTACCACGTCGAGGGAAACGGCTGGAACGACATCGGCTACAACTTCCTCGTCGACCGCTTCGGCACGATCTACGAGGGTCGCGGCGGCGGCATCACGCGGAACGTGATCGGTGCGCACGCGGCCGGCTTCAATGCGGGCACCGTCGGCGTCGCGCTGATCGGCAACTTCACCGCCGCAGCGCCGCCGAGAGCGATGCAGGACGCGCTCGTCAAGCTGCTCGCATGGCGGCTCGACCTCGCGCACGTCGACCCGCTGTCGACGGTCGCCTACGTCTCCGGCGGGAACTTCAAGTACCGCGCCGGCCGCACCGTCGTGCTGCGCTCGATCTCCGGCCACCGCGACACGGGGCCGACGGAGTGCCCCGGTGCCGACGCCTATGCGCTGCTGCCGGCGATCGCGAGGCGCGTCGCGGCGACCGGCCTGCCGAAGCTGTATGCGCCGACCGTCGCCGGCGTCCTCGGCGGCCCGATCCGCTTCCAGGCGCGCCTGTCGAGCGCCCTGCCGTGGACGGTGACGGTCGCCGACCGCAGCGGAGCCGTCGTCGCCGCGGGGCGCGGCCGCGGCACGCTCGTCGACTGGACGTGGCAGTCGGCGACCGGCGCGACCCCGTACACGTGGACGATCTCCGCGCCGGGAATCCGCGTCGCGACCGGCAGGCTCGGCGGCGGCCGGCCGGTCCCGCAGCCGCCGCCGTCGCTCTCGGCGGTCGCGCTGACACCCGCGACCGTCGCTCCTTCGAGCGACGGCTCCGGCGGCTCGATGACGGTCGCGTTCACCCTGCGGGCGGCGGCGCAGGTCGCCGCGACCGTCGACGACGCGACGGGGCAACCGGTCGAGGCCGTGCTCGGCGAGGCGCGGGCGGCCGGCCCCAACACCTTCGCCTGGAACGCCGGTGCGCTGCCGGACGGCCGCTACGTGCTCGTGCTGACGGCCTCGAGCGGCGCGAAGAAGGCCACGAAACGGCTGCCCTTCGTCGTCGACCGCACGCTGACGGGTCTGCAGGCGCTTCCGACCGACCTGTCGCCGAACGGCGACGGCGTCAACGACACCACGACCTTCTCGTTCGTCCTGGCGCAGAGCGTGCCGCTGCAGGTCGTCGTCGAGAGCGCGGGCGTCGTGGCGGCGACCGTGTTCGGCGGCCAGCTCGGGCCGGGGCCGGAGACGCTCACCTGGGACGGGACCGGCGGCGGGGTCCCGCTGGCGGACGGCAGCTACACGGCCGTGTTCACGTACACCGATGCCCTCGGACAGGTGCAGCAGACGATCCCGCTGACGATCGACACGCGGCCGCCGACGCTCACGTTGCTCGACAAGGCGACGCTGCGGTTCTCGCTCGACGAGCCGGCGACGGTCACCGCACTCGTCGACGGGACGACGCGAATCGTGCGGCTCGAGCCGAAGGGGACGTTCACGCTGCCGTTCCAGGGCGCCGTGACGTCGGTGACTGCGCAGGCGCAGGATCTCGCCGGCAACGAGTCGCCGGTCGTCACCGGCTGACCCAGTCGTCGTAGCTCCGCTCGAGCCGGTCGAGGATGTCGACGAGCAGCTCGAGCCGGTCGGCCTCGACGAAGCCTGCGCCGTCCCACGCGGTCGTGCCGACGTTGACGCCGATGCCGAGTACCACGCGTTCGCCGGCCTCGGCGAGGATGCCGGCCACCTTGCGGCCGGCGACGACGACGTCGTTCGGATGGTCGACGGCCGCCTCGGGACCGATCGCCTCCGCCACGGCGCGCGCCGCGAGGAGCGTCAGCTCGGGCCAGCGCGCGACGGGCGGCGGCGGGTAGAGCACGACCGAGAACGTCAAGCCGGTACCGGGCGCGTCCACCCACCGGCGACCAAGGCGTCCGCGCCCGGCGGTCTGGTGCTCCGCGAGCGCGACGGCGCCGTGCGCGGCGCTCGCGGGAAGCATCCGCTGCGTCGTCGGCGCCTCGCGTGCGTGGTGGTACTCGCGGCCGAACGACCCGCGCAGCGCGGGGAGGACGACCGCAGGTTGGAGCTCCACGACTCACTAGAGTAGGCGGCTCGGTGCAACCGCCCAGCCGCCGCAACCGTCGAACAAGCGCACGCGCGCATCGCGGGCCGAGCGGCCTGCGGGTCACGCCGCGCGGATGACCGCCGTTCGAATGGACCGAGCCGCCATCGAGGCGGTGCTCCCTCACCGCGACCCGATGCTGCTGATCGACGAGGTGCTCGAGCTCGTCCCCGGCGAGCGTGTGATCGCTCGCAAGACGGTGACACAGGAGGACTGTGCGGGCCATTTCCCGGGCAACCCGATCATGCCGGGCGTGAAGATGGTGGAGGCGCTCGCGCAGTGCGGCGCCGTCGCCGTCCTCTCGCAGGAGGAGAACCGGGGAAAGCTGGCCCTCTTCGCCGGCATCGACGGCGTCAGGTTCAAGCGCGTCGTCAGGCCGGGCGACGTCCTCGACCTGGAGTGCGAGGTCGAGTCCGTGCGCGGGCCGGTCGGCCGCGGAAAGGTGCGCGCGACCGTCGACGGAGAGCTGGCGGTGCGCGGCACGCTCACGTTCGCGGTCGGCGAGGGGCAGAGGTGATCGGGAAGGCGAACGGCAGGCCCGTCACCGTCACCGGCCTCGGTGTGCACGTGCCGGAGCGCGTGTTGACGAACGACGAGCTCGCGGAGCTGGTCGACACGAGCGACGAGTGGATCGTCGAGCGGACCGGCATCCGCGAGCGCCGGATCGCGCGCGACGACGAGGCGCTCACCGACATCGCGCTGCCGGCCGCCCGGCGCGCGCTCGAGATGGCCGGCGTCGACCCGAGGACGATCGACCTCGTCGTGGTGGCCACCGTCACCCCCGACATGACCTTCCCGTCGGCGAGCGCGCTGCTCGCCGACGCGCTCGGAATGCGGGATGCGGCGGCGTACGACCTCTCCGCGGGCTGCACCGGCTTCGTTTACGCGATCGCCCAGGCGCAGGCGATGCTCGCCGCAGGGCTGTCGAGACGCGCGCTCGTCGTCGGCGGCGACGTGCTGTCGAAGATCCTCGACTGGAGCGACCGGTCGACACTCGTGCTCTTCGGCGACGGCGCGGGCGCCGTGCTGCTGGAGGCCGCGGAGGACGGCGGCGGCTTCCTCGGGTTCGAGCTCGGCGCGGACGGCGGCGGCGGCGCGAACCTGTGGCTCCCCGGCAGCGGGTCGCGCCGGTTCGACGATCCTGAGAAGTACGTGAAGATGAACGGGCGCGAGGTGTTCAAGTTCGCGACTCGGGTGATGGTGTCGTCGGCCGAGGCGATTCTCGGCGCGTGCGGGCTCGCGGTCGACGACGTCGACGTCTACGTTCCGCACCAGGCGAACGTCCGCATCATCGACCACGCAGTGAGGAAGCTCGGCATCGACCCAGCGAAGACCGTGATCAACGTCGACAAGTACGGCAACACCTCGTCGGGCTCGATTCCGCTCGCGCTTGCGGATGCGGCCGACGACGGGCGGCTCAAGCCGGGCAAGCTCGTGCTCCTCACGGGCATGGGCGCCGGACTCACCTGGGGCTCCGCCCTCATCCGTTGGACCCACGACACGATTGGAGCAGCAGCATGAGCAGCGACGCACGCTCGACGGGGTCGGCGACGAGCAGACGGCGCGCTTCGTCCGCGCCTGAGCGGGGGCTCGTCGCCTTCATGTTCCCGGGTCAGGGCTCGTTCCAGGCAGGGATGGGTCGCGACGTCGCGGAAGCCGTTCCCGAGGCGATGGCGGTGTACGACGAGGGCTCGGCGGCGGCGGGGATCGACCTGAAGGAGCTCTGCTTCGATAGCCCGGTCGAGGACCTCGTCCACACCGAGGTGCAGCAGCCGGCGCTCGTCGCGACCTCGCTCGCGCTCGACGCCGCGCTGCGCGCGCGGGGCATCCGCCCGGACTACGTCGTCGGCCATTCGGTGGGCGAGTTCGCGGCGCTCGGCTCCAGCGGCTCGCTGACCCCGCGCGACGCGATCGCGCTGGTGCGGGAGCGCGGCCTCGCGATGGCCGCGGCCGCGAAGGAGCACCCGGGGTCGATGGCGGCGATCCTCGGGCTCGCCGACGAGGCGGTCGAGGCGCTCTGCCGCAAGATCGCGAACGTCTGGCCGGCGAACTACAACTGCCCCGGCCAGCTCGTCATCTCGGGCGAGACGCCCTCGGTCGACGAGGCGTGCCTCGAGGCCGAGCGCGAGGGCGCGCGCCGCGCCGTCAAGCTGCGCGTGTCGGGCGCGTTCCACTCGCCGCTCGTGGCGCGTGCCGCGGACCGCCTGCGACCGGCGATCGACCGGGTGCACCTCGCGCAGGGGAGCGCCGCGTTCATGTCGACCGTGACCGCACGCCTCGAGGACGCGCAGCGCTACCGCGAGCTCCTGGTCGAGCAGCTGACGGCGCCCGTCAAGTTCACGCAGGCGGCGCGCGAGCTGATCGCGAGCGGCGTGACGACGTTCGTCGAGGTGGGGCCGGGGAGCGTCCTGAGCGGTTTACTGAAGAGGATCGACCGCAGCGTGCGCACGCTGACGGTCAACGACCTCGAGTCGCTGGACGAGGCCGCGAGCACGCTTGGCTAGCGGGGCCCACGGCGCCTTCGCGTCCCTCGAGGGGAAGCGCGCGCTCGTCACCGGCGCCTCGCGCGGGATCGGCCGCGCGATCGCCGAGGAACTCGCGCGTGCGGGGGCGCAGGTCGTCGTCGGCTACCGCGCGGGGCGCGAGGAGGCCGAGGAGCTCGCCGCCGCGATCGGGGGCGCAGCCGTCCAGGCCGACGTGTCGTCGCCGGAGGACGCGAAGCGGCTCGTCGACGAGGCGGGCGACGTCGACGTGCTCGTCAACAACGCCGGGCTGACGCGCGACGGCGTCCTCGCGCGCATGTCCGACGACGACTGGCGCGCCGTGATCGAGACGAATCTGAGCTCCGTCTTCTACACGTGCCGGGCGATCACGCGCCCGATGATGCGGAAGCGCGGGGGCGCGATCGTCAACGTCAGCTCCGTCGTCGGCGTGCACGGGAACTTCGGGCAGACGAACTACGCGGCGTCGAAGGCCGGGATCATCGGCTTCACGAAGTCGCTCGCCCGCGAGCTGGGGTCGCGCGGCGTGCGCGCCAACGTGGTCGCGCCGGGCTACGTGCAGACGCGGCTCACCGACGTGCTGCCGGCGGAGGCGACCGCGGCGATGATCGGCAACACGCCGCTCGGGCGCATTGCGGAGCCGCGCGAGGTCGCCGCCGCGGTACGCTTCCTCGCCTCCGACGACGCCTCGTTCATCACGGGCGAGGTGCTGCTCGTCGACGGCGGACTGGGGATGTAGTTGAGCGACACGGACGGCAACGGGCGCAGGCGCGTCGTCATCACCGGCATGGGCATGGTCAGCCCGCTCGGGAACGACGTCGCGTCGTCGTGGTCCGCGCTGCTCGCCGGCGAGTCCGGCGCGGCCGAGATCCAGTCGTTCGACCACACCGACTACAACGTCCACTTCGCGTGCGAGCTGAAGGACTTCGACCCGACCGTGTGGATCGACCGCAAGGCCGCGCGGCGAATGGACCGGTTCGCGCAGATGATCCTCGCCGCCGCGCGCCAGGCGGAGAGCGACTCCGGCGTCGACGTCGTGGCGGAGGCCGACCGGGTCGGCGCCTCGATCGCCACCGGCATCGGCGGCCTGCACAGCTACCAGGAGTGCTACCACGTCCTGCTCACACGTGGGCCGGACCGCGTCAGCCCGTTCTCGATCCCGTCGATCATCCCGAACATGGGCGCCGGCTGGGTGTCGATCGAGCTCGGCACCAAGGGCCCGCTGATGAGCGAGTGCACGGCGTGCGCCGCGTCGAACATGGCGATCGGCGACGCGCTCGACGAGATCCGGCTCGGCCGCGCAGACGTGATGTTCGCGGGCGGCACGGAGGCGCCGATCACCGAGGTCGGCATCGCCGGCTTCGACGCGATGCGCGCCCTCTCGCGCCGAAACGACGACCCGACGCACGCCTCGCGGCCGTTCGACCGCGAGCGCGACGGGCTCGTGATGGGCGAGGCTGCGGCGGTGCTCGTGCTGGAGGAGCTCGAGCATGCGCGCACGCGGGGCGCGCGGATCTACGCCGAGCTGATCGGCTACGGCATGTCGGCCGACGCCGCACACATGACGGAGCCGGATCCGACCGGCGAGAACCCGGCGCGCGCGATGACGATGGCGCTGCGCGACGCGCGCATCGACCCGACGGAGGTCGGCTACGTCAACGCGCACGCGACGTCGACGCCGCTCGGCGACGCCGCCGAGACCCGCGTGATCAAGCGCGCGTTCGGCGAGGAGCACGCGCTGAACGGCCTCGTCGTGTCGTCGACGAAGGGATCGACCGGCCACTGCTTCGGCGCCGCCGGCGCCGTCGAGGCGGTCTTCACGACGCTCGCCGTCATCGACCGGAAGGCGCCGCCGACGATCAACTACGACGACCCCGACCCGGAGTGCGACCTCGACTACGTTCCGAACGAACCGCGCGACCTGCCCGAGCTCGAGGTGGCGGTGTCGAACTCGTTCGGCTTCGGCGGGCACAACGCGTCGATCGTCGTGCGCCGCTTCGACGAGTAGCCGCGCAGGAGCCACGCCGCGCGTTCCGAATGAACGCGCATGTCCAGCGGTGTCACGAACGTTGTCGGTCAGGGCGACGGCTACCCTCACGCGATGCGGCTCGTCCACGTCAACGGACGCGAAGTCGAGTTGCACATACGCCGGTCGTCGCGCGTGCGCGGCCACCGCTTGAACGTCCGCTTCGGGCTGCCGCCGGAGCTCGTCGTGCGGCCGCGGGCGACGGAGGCCGAGATCGCGGCGGCGCTCGACTTCCACAGGTCGTGGCTCGAGAAGCAGCTCGCGAAGGCCGCCGAGCCGAAGCTCGGGCTCGACCGGCTCACCCTCACGGAAGCGCAGGGCCGGCGCGAGGCGCACCCACGCATCACGCTGATCGCGCAGAGCGAGGCGCGCGCGCTCGGCGTCGAGTACGCGCGGATCACGTTGCGCGACCAGCGAAGCCGCTGGGGCTCGTGCTCGAGCCGCGGCACGCTCAGTTTCAACTGGCGGCTCGTGCTCGCGCCGCACGACGTGCTGGACTACGTCGTCGTGCACGAGGTGTGCCACCTCGTCGAGCACAACCACGGCGCGCGCTTCTGGCGGCTCGTCGAGCAGCGCCGGCCGGCGTATCGCGAGTCGAAGCGCTGGCTCGACGACCACGGCTGGGAGATCCTCGCGTATCGCCCGCCGCTCACCGCCGTCGCATAGACATAGACTCGCCTCCGTGGAGCGGTGGGCGACCTTCGACTGCTACGGGACGTTGATCGACTGGAACGGCGGCATCCGCGCCGAGCTGGCGCGCGTGTTCGGGGAGGAGGCGGCCGACGCGAAGGTCGAGCAGTACCACCGTGTGGAGCCGGAGCTCGAGGTCGACGGTGCGCGCAGCTACCGCGACGTCCTCACCGAGGCGATGCGCCGCATCGGCGCGCCGGCCGGTGAGGAGCACCGCCTCGCCGAGTCGCTCCCGTCGTGGCGTGCGTTCCCGGAGGTGCGCGGTGCGCTGGAGGAAGCGCGTTCGCGCGGCTGGAAGCTCGCGCTGCTCTCGAACACCGACGACGACTTCATCGCGGCGTCGCAGGTGCAGATCGGCGTCCCCTTCGACGAGGTCGTCGTCGCGCAGGAGATCGGCTCGTACAAGCCCGCGCACCGTCACTGGGAGGAGTTCTTCGCCCGCACGCGCGCGCCGCGCGAGGGCCACGTGCACGTCGCGGCGTCGCTGTTCCACGACATCCGGCCGGCGAACGAGCTGTCGCTGCGCAGCGTCTGGGTCAACCGCCTGCACGAGACGGCGCCGCCAGACGTGCGGCCGACACGGGAGCTCGACGACCTGCTCGCGCTGCCGGAGACGCTCGATGAGCTCGTCGGTGCTTAGAGCCCCGCACGCGCGGCTCTACGACCGCGGTGTTCGCCGCGTCGGCCTCGGCGTCGACGCGCAGAATCCAACCGGCGCGTTGCAGCTCTACGAGAGCGTCGGCATGCGGCGCGTGCTTCGCGGCGACAACTGGACGAAGGACGTATGAGCTCGTTGCGCGCACGCTGCCCCGAGTGCCGCACGCTGACGGCGGTCGCCGTCGACGGCGGCTACCAGTGCCACGCGTGCGGCCGCGAGTTCGCAGCCGGCCTCGTGCGGGTTCCGCGCGCCTGGGGCGACGGCGGCGAGTCGATGGCCGACGCTGCGCAGATGCGGCTGCCGTGGCCCGAGGCGGCGGTCGTCGAGGAGGCGAGCCTCGCCGCGCAGGTCGAGGCGATGGGGCGCGTGCTGCCGGAACGGCCGCTCGTGCTCGGCGGCTGCTGCTGCTCGCACGTCGGCGCGGTGCGGGAGCTGGCGCGGCGGCACGGCCGAGTCGCGGTCGTCTGGCTGGACGCGCACGGCGACCTGAACACGCCCGAGTCGTCACCCTCGGGAAACCCGTGGGGGATGCCGCTGCGGATGCTGATCGACGCCGGCGACGTCGCGGCGGCCGACGTCACGCTCCTCGGCGCCCGCAACCTCGACCCGCCGGAGGTCGAGTTCGTCGCGGCGGCCGGCGTGCGGCAGGAGCTCGGCGAGCTGCCCGAGCACGTCTACGTCGCGCTCGACTGCGACGTCATCCTCCCGTCCGAGCTCGACGTCTTCATGCCCGAGCCCGGCGGGCCGACGCTCGACGAGCTCGAGGCGCTGCTCGCCTCGCTCCCGCGCCCTGTCGGCGCAGGCTTCACCGGAGCCGTTCGCTCGGATGCCAACGTGGCGAGGCTCGCGCGGCTCGGTCACGCCCTCGGCCTCTGACGGGTCCGGCGGGCCGACCCGGTCGAGGAGGCGCTCGCACGACGTGGGTTGCACAACGCGAGAGCCTCTAAGCTTCAGCCATGTCCGAGGCGCGGTTCGAGGTCCAGGTCGAGCACAGACACGCGCCGCCGCCGGCGGACACCAAGCATCCGAACACCTGCCCGAAGTGCGGATCGCACTACCGCGACGACGAGCTCGCCGAGACGCTCTGGGTGTGCGGCCACTGCGGCCACCACTTCCCGATGCGCGCGCGCGACCGCATCGCCTGGTACGCCGATCCGGACACCTTCGTCGAGGAGGCGACGGATGTGCGATCGGAGGACCCGCTCGACTTCTTCGACCTCCGCCCGTACACGGAACGGCTCGCGGAGGCCGAGCTGAACACCGGGCTCGGCGAGGCAATCGTCGTCGGGCAGGCATCGCTCGACGGGCATCCGATCGAGCTCGCCGTGATGGACTTCGCGTTCATGGGCGGCTCGATGGGCAGCGCCGTCGGCGAGAAGTTCTCGCGCGCATGCGACTCCGCGACCGAGCGCGGCGTCCCGCTCGTGACCGTGACGAGCTCGGGCGGCGCGCGGATGCAGGAGGGGATCCTCTCGCTGATGCAGATGCCGAAGACGGTTTGCGCGGTCGAGGACCTGCACGACGCGAGGCTGCCGATGATCACCGTGATGACACATCCGACGACGGCAGGCGTGCTCGCGTCGTTCGCGTCGCTCGGTGACGTCACGGTGGCCGAGCCCGGCGCGCTGATCGCGTTCACCGGCCCGCGCGTCGTCCAGCAGACGACGCGCGAGAAGCTGCCGGAGGACTTCGGGCTCGCCGAGCAGAACCTGCGCTTCGGCCACCTCGACGCGATCGTGCCGCGCGGGGAGCAACGCCCGTATCTCGCGCGGGTGCTGAGGCTCTTCGCGTGAGCAACACCGAGCACGAGATCAACCTGCGGCAGCGGCTGTCGTCGCTCTCGCGCCTCCCGCGGCTGCGCGGCGCACGGCTCGACGCCGAGGCGTCGCGCCTCGAGCAGCAGCTGGAGCGGCTGAAGCAGGACACGACGGACGAGGGGATCTGGCGGTCGGTCGAGCTCGCCCGCCATCCCGACCGGCCGTACACGCTCGACTACGTCGCGCGCATCCTCGACGACTGGGTCGAGCTGCACGGCGACCGGGGCCGCGCCGACGACGGCGCGCTCGTCGCGGGGCTGGGCCGCCTCGACGGCCGCACCGTCGCGCTCGTCGGCCACCAGAAGGGGCGCGACGTCAAGGAGCGCCTCGACCGCCAGTTCGGCATGGCGTATCCCGAGGGCTACCAGAAGGCGATCCGCGTCTTCGACCTCGCGGAGCGCTTCGGCTTCCCGGTGGTCTCGCTCGTCGACACGCCAGGGGCCTACCCGGGGGTCGCGGCCGAGCAGCACGGCCAGGGCGGCGCGATCGCGCGCTCGCAGGCGGCGATGGCGCGGCTGACGGTGCCGACGGTCGCGTGCATCATCGGCGAGGGCGGCTCCGGCGGCGCGGTGGCGATCGCCGTTGCGGATCGCGTCCTGATGCAGGAGCACGCCATCTACTCCGTGATCACTCCGGAGGGCTGCGCCGCGATCCTCTGGCGCGACGCCGCGGAGGCGAAGAAGGCGGCCGCGGCGTTCAAGCCGGACGCGCTCCATTGCCTCGAGCTCGGTGTCGTCGACGCCGTCGTCCCCGAGCCGCCGGGCGGCGCGCAAAACGACCACGACGAGGCGGCCAGGCTGCTGCGCGCCGGGCTCGTCGAGGCGCTCGAGGAGATCGAGGACACGCCGGGCGAGGAGCTCAGGCGCCGCCGCCGGGCGAAGTTCCGCGGCATGGGCGTCTACGCCTGACCGGAGCGGCCCCTTCCCGGCCGCCGTTTTCCACAGCGTCCACAGGGTTTTCAACCGGGGAAACCAGCTCCGGAACGCCTCAGGGCCCGCATCGCGCGGGCCCCGAGCGCCTAACCCCCCGTCAGGTGGAGAAGACTGGTTCGCTTGTCTCCATCCCCGGCACGGCCAAACCTCGTTTCCGGCGCCGCGGGCTGTGGAAAAGAAGGCACCCATGGCTCGTCCGATCTGGAGCGGCGCGATCTCGTTCGGCCTCGTCTCGGTGCCCGTGAAGATGTACACGGCGACGGAGTCGAAGGAGCTCAAGTTCCACTTCCTCGACCGGCGCGACATGGCGCCGATCGGCTACGACAAGGTGAACAAGGAGACGGGCGAGCACGTCGACCCGGCGGACATCGTGCGCGGCTTCGAGGTCGACAAGGGCCGCTTCGTCGAGCTGACGGAGGAGGACGTCGACCGCCTCGACATCGAGCTCACGCACTCGATCGACATCTGCGACTTCGTCTCGATCGACGAGATCGACCCGCTCTACTTCCGCAAGGGCTACTACCTCCTGCCGGAGAGCGGCGCCGAGCGGCCGTACCGGCTGCTCGTGCGCGCGCTGCAGGAGACCGGGCGCGTCGCGATCGCGAAGGTCGTGATCCGCAACAAGCAGCACCTGGCGTGCGTCCGCCCGGTCGACGACGCGCTCGTGCTCGAGACGATGTACTACGCCGACGAGGTGCGCCGGCCGGAGGACGCGCCGAAGCCCGACGTACGCCCGGCGGAGGTCGAGATGGCGAAGACGCTGATCGAGAACCTGGCTGCGAAGTGGGATCCGGCGAAGTACCGCGACCGCTACCGCAACGCGCTCCTCGACCTGCTCGAGAAGAAGGCCGAGGGCGAGCCGCTGCCCGAGCCGCGGGCGGAGGCCGAGGGCGAGGTCGTCGACCTGATGGAGGCGCTGCGGCAGTCGGTGCAGGCGACGAAGCGGCGCCGCGCCGCAGGCGGGTCGCGCACGACGTCCGGCAGCCGCAAGACGGGCTCGCGCAAGTCGGGCGCGCGCAGGAAGAGCACGGCGCGCAAGGCGTCGTGAGCCTCGCCGAGTACCGCCGCAAGCGCGACCCGCAGAAGACGCCCGAGCCCTTCGGCTCGCACAAACGCGGCAGGGCGCCCATCTTCGTCGTGCAACGCCACGACGCGCGGCGGCTGCACTACGACTTCCGGCTCGAGATGGAGGGGGCGCTCGCGTCGTGGGCGGTGCCGAAGGGCGTCCCGCTCGAGCCGGGCAGACGGGCGCTCGCGGTGCACGTCGAGGACCATCCGCTCGAGTACGCGAAGTTCCACGGGGAGATCCCGAAGGGGAACTACGGCGCGGGCACCGTCGAGATCTGGGACGACGGGACCTACGAGCTCCTCGAGCGCAAGCGCAACGGGCAGCTGACCTTCCGGCTCCACGGCAGGCGTCTGCACGGGCGCTGGTCGCTCGTGCCCGCGCACCTCGACGGCAAGGAGGAGAACTGGCTGCTGATCAAGCGCCACGACGATGGCCAGGCCGACATCGCGCTGAACGAGTACGAGCCGATGCTGGCGACGCCCGCGCTCGACGTCCCGCGGGGCGACGACTGGATCTTCGAGGTGAAGTTCGACGGCTACCGCGCGCTCGCCTACGTCCACGGGGGCGAGTGCAAGCTCGTCTCCCGCAAGGGCAACGACCTCACCAGCCGCTTCGAGCCCGTCGGGAAGGAGATCGTGAAGGCGACGAAGAGCCCGAACGCGGTGCTCGACGGCGAGGTCGCGCGCCTGACCGCGGAAGGCCGCACCAGCTTCTCCGAGCTGCAGCAGGGGCGCGGCCCGCTCGTCTACTACGCGTTCGACCTGCTCGAGCTGGACGGCGAGCCGCTCGTCGACCTGCCGCTGCACGAGCGCAAGGCGCGGCTCGCGGGGCTGCTCGACCGGCGCAACGCGACGGTGCGCTTCTCCGAGGACTTCGACGACGGCGAGGCGCTCCTCGAGGCCGCGCGGGAGCAGGGAATCGAGGGGATCATGGCAAAGCGGCGGTCGTCGAAGTACCAGCAAGGCCGGCGCACGCGCGACTGGCTCAAGGTGAAGGTGCACGGCGAGCAGGAGTTCGTCGTCGCCGGCTACACGCGTGGGTCGGGGCGGCGCGCCGGCACGTTCGGCTCGCTGGTGCTGGCCGTGAACGAGGACGACGCCCTCCGCTACGTCGGGAACGTCGGCACGGGGTTCGACGACGCGGAGATCCGCAAGCTGCTCGGGCTCCTCCGGCCCCTGCACCGCGAAACGGCTCCGTTTCCCGCCGTCCCGAAGATGCCGCGGGTGCGCAAGGGCGACGTGCGGTGGGTCGAGCCGCGCCTCGTCGCACAGGTGCGTTTCGGCGAGTGGACGCACGACGGCCACCTCCGCCATCCCGCGTACCTCGGCATCCGCGAGGACAAGGACGCCGCCGAGGTGGTCGCCGAGCGGCCGGTCGAGAGCGACGCCGGCGCCGAGGCGCTGCCGAGCCTCGTCCGCGACGGCTCCCGCGAGCTGCGCCTGTCGAATCTCGAGAAGCCGTTCTGGCCCGACGAGGGGATCACGAAGGGCGACCTGCTCGCCTACTACCGAGCCGTCGCGCCGGTGCTGCTCCCGCACCTGCGCGACCGGCCGTTCACGATGCGGCGCTACCCGGACGGCGCGTACGGCGGCGCGTTCTTCCAGAAGGACGCGCCGAAGCACATGCCGGACTGGATCCCGACGTTCCGTGCGCTCGTCTCCGCGCGCGACCGCGCGCGCACGAAGAAGTGGGTCGACTTCCCGCTCGTCAACGACGAGCTCGCGCTGCTCTGGATGGTGAACATGGGCTGCATCGACATGAACACCTGGTACTCGCGCGTCGACCGGCCCGAGCGCCCGGACTTCGTGCTCTTCGACCTCGACCCGACGCCGGAGGTGCCGTGGTCGCAGACGATCGAGGTCGCGCTGATCCTCAAGGAGCTGCTCGACGCGCTCGAGCTCGCCTCGTTCCCGAAGACCTCGGGCGGCAAGGGATTCCACATCCTCGTCCCGATCGCCCGGCGGTCGACCTACGACGACACGCGCCGGTTCGCCGAGATCGTGGCGGGCGCCGTCGCGCGCGCGCATCCGAAGCTCGCGACGACGGAGTGGTCGAAGGCGCGCCGCCGCGGCGTGCTGATCGACGCGAACCAGAACGGCGAGGGCAAGACGATCGCCTCCGTGTACTCCGTCCGCCCGAAGCCGAACGCGCCCGTCTCGACCCCGCTGGCGTGGGACGAGGTGAACGACAAGCTCAACCCGTCGATCTACACGATGCCGGTCGTCCTCGAGCGGGTCCGCGCGATGGGCGACGTCTATGCCGGCGTCCTCGAGACGCGCCAGTCGCTCGCGCAGGCGCTCCGCCGCCTCTGAGCGGGCCTAGGTCGGCTTCGCGGGTCGCGTCCGCGCCGCCTCCTTCGCCACCGCCAGCTCGCTCCGGTCGATCGACGCGTACCGCTGCGCGATCGCCGCCAGCTCCTCCGACGCGTCCTTCGCCGCCCTCCCGAGCTTCTCGTCGAGCGTCGCGGGGTCGTCGAGGTACAGCATCCGCGTCCAGAACGTCGTCAGGACGATCGAGACCCACGGCATGAAGATCGCGTTCCGCTCGAGCGCCGCCGACGGGCGCTGGACGAAGAACGCGGCGAAGATGCCGACGGTGAGCCCGGCGAGGCCGATCGCCGCCACCGCCTCGCCGACCGTCGTCGCCGTCAGCCCCTTCACGAACGCCGTCACGACCGCGGCGAGCCCGAACACGAGCATCGCCACGTAACCCAGGAAGACGGCGCGGTACGACCGGCGCAGGTACGCCGTCGTCCGCGCGAGCGTCTGCACGTCGTCTTCGAGCACGGCCGCCGCGAGCTGGCGCAGCTCGGCCGTCGTGTCCACAGGATCCCCGTGCCGCGGGCGGGGCAGCCGCATCGTGTCCATGCCTGCCCTCCTGCTCGTGGTCGCCTACCGCCGCCGAGCCTACGCCAACGAGCGCACGCCGTCCACCACGAGCTGCACGGCGATCGCCGACAGCAGGAGGCCGAAGACGCGCGTGAGGAAGCTCAGGATCGCCGGGCTGAGCGCCCGCGTCACCCGCTCGGCGACGAGCAGCGCGATCCCGACGGCCACGATCACGAGCACGATCGCGAGGATCACGGCGAAGTGGCCGCCAGCTCCCGGGTGGTTGCGCCAGAGCACGATCGCGGTCGCGATCGCGCCGGGGCCGGCGACGAGCGGCGTCGCGAGCGGCACGAGCGCGACGTCCTCCGGCTGCGCGCCGTCGGCGCCGGGGAAGTCGGCGCCGCGGAGCATCTCGAGCGCCACGAGCATCAGGAGCAGCCCGCCCGCGATCGACAGCGACCCGAGCGAGACGTGCAGGTAGCGCAGGATCAATTCGCCGAAGATCGCGAAGCCGAGGATGAGCGCGCCGGCCGCGCCGACCGCGCGCAGCGCGGCGCGCTGGCGCTGCTGCGGCGTGAGGACGCGCGTGATCGCGACGAAGATCGGCGCGTTGCCGAGCGGGTCCGTGATGACGAACAGCGTCACGAACGTTTCGCCGAACGCACGCCAGTTCATGCGGCGCCGAGCAGCTGCAGCACGTTCGGGGGCGCCGTCACCTCGGCCGCGGCGAGCGGCGCGAACCCACCGCGGTCGAGGCGGAGGACGAGGTGCTCGACGGGCTCTCCCCGCGGGTACGCCGTCTTCGTCCCCGCCGCCTCGTACGCGAACTTGCGCGAGACGCCGAGGGACGCGCGGTTGTCCGGATGCGCGCCCGACCACGCCGTACGGGCGTCGAGGTACTCGAACGCGAACTCGAGCACCGCGCTCCGCATTTCGCTGCCGAGCCCGCGGCCCTGATGCCGCCGGCCGAGCCACGACCCCGTCCTCACCTCGCGCGTCTCGGCGAAGCGCTCCGCGCCGATCCCCTGCACGCCGACCGGCCGGCCGTCGAGGAACGCCACCAGCTCGAGCCGCCAGCTCTCCGGCCGCGACTGCCGGAGCACCGACCCGTGGTACGCGAGGAACTCGTCGACGAAGCCCGGCTCGCCGACGCCGTCGGTCCACGCGACCTCGAACAGCATCGCGCCGTCGTCGAAGACGCCGTCCTCCTGTGCGACGCGCGCGAGCTCCCGCAGCTCGGCAACCGTCGCGAGCCGCAGCTCGAGCCGCGGCGTCCGGATGCGCAGCGCCGTCAAGGGATGCGGTAGAAGGCTGAAGATGCGGCGCTCCGAGACGACGTCGAAGCCGAGCTTCGCGTAGAGCTCGCGCGGCCAGTCGTCCGCGACCGCGTCGAGGAAGACGGCACCGCTGCGACGGCCGGCGTCGAGGGCGTGCTGCACGATCGTGCGCCCGAGCCCGCGGCCGCGGAAGCGCGGCAGCGTGTTCACGTCCTCGATCTGCGCGACGCCGCCGTCGCTGCGCAGCTCGCAGTAGGCGGCCGGCTCGTCGCCGGCGTAGGCGACGAAGAAGCGGGTCGGGACCGCAGCGGCGACGCGGCGCTTGAGCTCGTCGAGCTGTGCCGCGAGCGCGTCGCTGCCGCCGTAGTCCGCGACGGTCAGCTCGCGCCGGAGCGGCACGAGCGACTCGAACGGCACCTCCCGCACGCAGGACGTGTCGACGACGCGGTCGGGAGCGCGCCGCGCGGCCATCACCACGTGCCCGTCGTCCGTCCATCCGAGCGCGGCAAGCTCGAGCGCCGCCTGCGCGTCTGCCGACTCGGCGACGGCGCGGCGGTGGAAGAACGGCTCCATCAACTCGTCCGCGCACGCGGCGAGCGCCGCACCGTCGACGGCGTGCTGCACGGCGAGGTAGTTGGCGTCGTACACGAGCGGCAGCGAGTCGCAGAAGAGGCCGACGCCGCCCGCGAACGGCACCAGCCGCTCGGCGACCTTCTCCCGCAGGCGTCGCCGAAAGCCCAGGATCGCCTCGCTCACCGTCGGATTGTCGCCTGCTCGCCGCGCCGGCGGCTCGCCGAGGCTACCGCCGCGCCGAGGCGCCGCTCAGGAGACGGTCGAGAAACGTCAGCGCGCCGTTCTTGTCGAGCATGTCGTTCAGGTTGCCGCACTTCGGGCTCTGCACGCAGCTCGGGCAGCCGTCGTGGCAAGGGCACCCGCGGATCATGGCGGCCGTGTCGCGCACCCACCCCGCGAACTGGTCGAACCCGCGCTCGGTCAGCCCGACGCCGCCCGGGTGCCTGTCGTAGACGAAGACGGTCGGGCGTCCGGTCTGAGGATGCACGTTCGTGGAGAGGCCGCCGAGGTCCCAGCGGTCGCACATCGCCCACAGCGGCAGCAGCGCGATGAGCGCGTGCTCGGCGGCGTGCAGCGTCCCGAGCAGCTTCGGCATGTCGTCGAGGTCCTCGAGCTGGTGCGGCTGCGGCAGGAACCAGACAGCCTCGGTGGCGAACGTGGTCGGCGGCAGCTCGAGCGGTACGAGCTCGATCCGCTCCTGGCCGCTGATCGTCTTCCGTTCGTACGCCACCACCTGCTCCGTCACCTCGATCTCGCCGAACGCGAGCTCGAGCCCGAGCCGGTGCTCCACACGCCGCGGCTCGACGATCTGCGTCGTCGTCTCCTTCTTCGCCTGCGTGTACCAGTCGCCCGTGAACGGCTCGACGAGCGCGTGCATCGTCGTCAGGTCCAGGTGGCCGACGAGGTACGACTCGCCCCGGTGCAGGTAGACGGCACCCTCGTGCACCGTCGAGTACGCGCGCGAGCGCTCGACCAGGCCGAGCACGTCTCCGGTCGTCGCGTCGACGACGGCGAACGCGTCCGCGTCGGTCGACCGCAGCGGCACGCGCGCGGCCGGATGCTCCCGGCCGGCCCAGACGATCCCGGCCGGCGTCTCCTTCAGCTCGGGATCCGCGCGCGCCGCGGCGAGCGCCTCCGGTCCGAGCAGCCCGGCGTCGGCCGCCGTCAGCGGCGCCTCGTAGGCGGCGCTGCGCACGTGGCCCGCGAGCACGCGCGGGCTCGCGTGGTCGAGGATCGCCGCCTCGACCCGCCGGCCGAGGAGCTTGTCCGGCTCGCGCACGAAGAACTGGTCGAGCGCGTCCTCGCTCGCGACGAGCACGGCAAGGCCGCTGCCGCGGCGCCCAGCGCGGCCCCACTGCTGCCGCAGCGACGCCACCGTGCCCGGGAAGCCGACGGAGATGACGCAATCGAGCAGCCCGACGTCGATTCCGAGCTCGAGCGCGTTCGTCGCCGAGACGCCGAGCAGCTCGCCGTCGCCGAGCCGCCGCTCGATCTCGCGCCGCTGCGCCGGCGTGTAGCCGGCGCGGTACGGCGAGAGGTGCGCGTCGTCGCCGAGCCGCTCCGCGGTGAAGCGGTGGACGAGCTCGGCCGCCTTCCGGCTCTTCGCGAACGTCAGCGTCCGCAGGCCGCGCTCGACGAACGCCGCCTGCAGCTTCGCCGCCTCCCCGAGCGGAGACGCGCGCAGCCCGAGCTCGGCGTCGAGGAGCGGCGGGTTCCAGAGCACGATCGTCCTCTCCGCACGCGGCGCCGCGTCGTCTCCGACCACGGTGACCGGCGCGCCGACCAGCGACGCGCCCAGCTCTCCGGGGTTGGAGACGGTCGCCGAGGCGAGCACGAACTGCGGGTCGGACCCGTAGATGCGGGCGAGACGGCGCAACCGACGCACGACGTTCGCGACGTGCGAGCCGAAGACGCCGCGATAGACGTGCGCCTCGTCGAGCACGACGTAGCGGAGGTTCGCGAGGACGTCCGCCCACCGGTCGTGGTTCGGCAGCAACCCGACGTGCACCATGTCGGGGTTGGTGAGGACCACGTTCGCCCAGCGCCGGATCTGCCACCGCTGCTCCGCCGGCGTGTCGCCGTCGTAGATCGCCGGCCGCAGCCGCGGTACGCGGTAGGAGGACAGCGTCCGGAACTGGTCCTGCGCCAGCGCCTTCGTCGGATAGACGTAGAGCGCCCGCGTCGCCGGCTGCCGCGCGATCGCGTCCAGCACCGGCAGGTTGAACGCGAGCGTCTTCCCCGACGCCGTCCCCGTCGTGACGAGCACGTGCTCGCCGCGCGCGGACGCGTCCCAGACCGCGCGCTGGTGCGCGTAGAGGCGCTCGACGCCGATCGTTTCGCGCGGCCGCGGGTGCAGGTCGTCCGGCAGCGGCGCGAACCGCGCGTCGCGCTCCGGCTCCGTCGCCAGGTGCGCGAGCTCCTCGCCCTGCAGCAAGCCCTCCCACCGCAGGACGTCGACGCTCACCGCGCCACCGTAGCGGCGGTCAGACCCGCGAGCCTGCGTCGCACGCCCGCCGGAGCGCGTCGCCGAGCGCGGCGCCCTCGGCGAGCGCGAGCGCGAAGATCGCGGCGAACGCGTCGCCCGCGCCCGGCAGCGGCCCGTCGCGCACCACCGCCGGCACCGCCTCGGCGCGCTCGTCGCCGCGGACGGCGACCGCGCCGTCCGGGCCGAGCGTGCGGCAGAGGACGCGGTCGCGGCGGCCGTCCGGGTCGGCGGCCGGTCCGATCAGGACGTCGGCGTTCTCGCCGCGGTGGTCGCGGCGCGTCTGGAAGTCGAGGACGCGCAGCCCGTGCGCCGCGGCGAGCGCCTGCTCGACGGCGGCCGGGGCGAGGTAGCCGGAGACGAGCGTCGCGCGTGCCGGCGGGAGCTCGTCGACGCGAAGCGCCGCGTTCGCGCCGTGCGTCGCGACGACGGCGTCGTCGAGGAGCAGCGCGACGCCCGTCGGCATCGCCTCGTCGACGGCGAGCGCGGCCTCGATTCCGTCGCGCTCGAGCTCACGCTGGATCGCGTAACCGGCCGCGTCGTCGCCGACGCAGCCGACGACCAGGGCGCGCCCTCCGGCGGCGACCGCGGCGCGAGCGGCGTTGACGGCCGAGCCGCCGGCGCGCACGACCACCGGCCCGTGCACGAGCTCGCCCGCTTCGGGCCGCGCGGCGACCACGTCGAGCAGGACGTCGCCGACGGCGACCAGGTCGACCATGACGCGATGCTAACGGCGCTGCGACGCGAACCTTCTCGCGCTCGGCGGCCGAGAGCAGCGCGCGCGTCAGCTGTTCGCGTACTTCGGCGCGACCGAGATCACGGCGCTCGCCGCCTTCTCGAGCGGAACCGAGTTGAAGCCCTGCTGTGCGAGGAACACCATCCGCGACCCGCTCGGCAGCGGCGAGAAGATCATCGCGGTGCCGCCGCCGACGATGTTCCCGCTCGCGTCGAGCAGGACGACGGACAGGTTGGCGGAGTCGAGCGTCTGCGGCGACGAGTCGTTGACGATCTCGCCGTCGACCTCTCCGACGTAGCCGGGGTCGTAGCTCTCCGGGAGGATCGAGACGTTCGCGAAGTGGGGCAGCGCGTACGACTGCGCCTTCTGTGCGGAGCCGACCTTCACGGTGATCTCGAGCTTCACGATCGGCACGTTCGCGCGAAGGCCGATCGAGTCGCCGAGCGCCCAGACGCTGTTCGCCTGCACCAGATCGACGTTCTTCGTCACCGTCGCGTTCAGCGCGCCGGACGCCGTGACGAAGTTGATCAGCACGTACACGTTCAGCGCGTCTTCGTTCTGCGACGTGTTGCGCAGGAAGAGCCCGTAGCTGACGTTCGCGCCGCTTCCGACCTGGCTCGGCCGCTCGCTGAACCCGTACCGGTCGACGACGACGCGCGGCAGCGGCAGCCCGTTCCGGCCGCCGCCGGACCCGACGACGGTGACGACCCACGTCCCCGAGCGGCGGAACGCGCCGCCGCAGACGACGCGCCAGTGCGCCACGCCGAGCGCCGCGTTCGTCGGGATCCGGACGACCCACGCGACCCGGCCGCCGCGAGGCCGCTTGACGCCCGTGTCCTGGCCGACGCCGTCGGCGTACTGGACGCTCGCCGCGCAGACGGCGTGGGAGCGCGTGGCGACGGAGATCGTCGCAGCCTGGCCGCGGTGCACGGTCGGGGCGGCGGTTGCGCTCGTCGGCGCGGCGTGAGCTGTCGCCGCGGTGACGCCGAGGGCGGCGACGGCGGCGGTGGATGCGAGGCGGCGGAGCGGCAATGCGGTTCCCCCCATGGGTCGCGAGGTCCGGCCGCCCCCGGTCGGTTTACGCCCTCACTGTCGGCAGCGCCTCGCCTCCGCGCCTCCCCCGCGCGAGTGATTACAGGTGCGCGGCGAAGGCCTTCTCGAAGTGGCGCCTCGGGCGTGCGCCGACGACGGTCTCCCGCGGCGCCCCGTCCGCGAACAGCATCACCGTCGGGATCGAGAGGACGCCGTAGCGGCTCGCGACGCCGGGGTTCGCGTCGATGTCGACCCGGACGAACTTCGCGTTCTGATGCACCGCGGCGAGCTCCTCGAGCACCGGCTCGACCGCCTTGCAGGGCCCGCACCACGGCGCCCAGAAGTCGACGACCACCGGCGTCTCAGCGCGCAGCACCGCGTCGTCGAACGTCGCGTCGGTCACGTCGAGCATGGAGAGGTGCAGGCTAGCTTCGCGGCACGCGGAAGGGCAGCAGCGGCACGCGCCACACCGCCTCGAGCACGATCGCACGGCTCATCTTCGAGTGGCCGTGCGTCCGGTCGTCGAACACGATCGGCACCTCGACGACGCGGAACCCAGCGCGCTTGGCGCGGTACGTCAGCTCGATCTGGAACGCGTACCCCTTCGCGTGCACGTCGTCCAGGTCGATCGTCTCAAGCACCTGCCGCCGGAAGCACTTGAACCCGCCCGTCGGGTCGGCGACGCCCATGTGCAGGAAGAGCGACGTGTAGATCGAGGCGCCGCGCGAGATCGCCCGCCGCACGAGCCCCCACTGCCCGACGCCTCCCCCTTCGACGTAGCGCGAGCCGAGGACGACGTCCGCGCCGCTTTCGGCGGCGTCGATCAGGCGCGGCACCGCCCTCGGGTCGTGCGAGAAGTCGCAGTCCATCTCCAGGACGAGCTCGGCTCCGTCAGCCAGCGCGCGCCTGAACCCCGCGAGGTACGCCGGCCCGAGCCCTTCCTTGCGCGGCCGGTGCAGGACGTCGATGAACGGCAGCGTCTCGGCGAGCTCGTCGGCGACCCGGCCGGTGCCGTCGGGCGAGTTGTCGTCCACGACGAGCACGCGGTCGCCGTCGCGCAGCACCTCGCCGAGCGAGCGCAGCATGCGCTCGACGTTCTCGCGCTCGTTGTACGTCGGCAGGCAGACCGTCGCGCGCATTCGCGCGCCTATCATCGCCCAACGTGTCGCGGCTTCCGCGCAACGACGAGCTCGCCGACCAGTTCGAGCTGCTCGCCGACCTGATGGAGCTCGAAGGCGCCGACAGCTTCCGCGTCGGCGCCTACCGCAAAGCCGCTGCACGCATCAGGGAAACGCCCGCGTCCGTGGCGCAGCTCGCGCTCGACGGCAAGGCCGTGCGCTTGCAAGGAATCGGCAAGACGATCGAGGCGAAGATCGTCGAGGCCGTCGACGACGGCGAGATCCACGCGCTCACGAAGCGCAAGGACGTCGTTCCCGCCGAGGTGGCAACGTTCATGCGGCTGCCGGGGCTCGGGCCGCGGACGGCGAGGCGCATCTGGCAGGAGCTCGGCATAACGACGCTCGCCGGCCTGAAGGCGGCCGCCGACGCGAAGGAGCTGCGCGGACACGCCGGCATCGGCCCGGGCACCGAGGAGAAGATCGCGGCCGCGCTCGCGCAGCCGAAGCCCGCTGCGGGGCCGAAGCGCTCGCTGCTCGGCACGTCGCTGCCGAAGCTGCGTGCGCTGGTGCAGGTGCTCGCCGAGCACCCGGCGAGCGTCGAGGTCTCGCTCGCCGGCTCGGCGCGCCGGATGCGCGAGACGGTGCGCGACCTCGACATCATCGCGACGGCCACCGACGCCGCAGCGCTCGTCGACTACTTCTGCAGCCTGCGCTGGGTCGTCGACGTCGTCGCGAAGGGGCCGACGAAGGCGACGGTCGTCTCGCACGACGGGTTGCGCTTCGACCTGCGCGTCGTCCCGCCGGAGAGCTACGGCAACCTGCTCCAGCACTTCACGGGATCCAAGCTGCACAACCTCGCCCTTCGCGAGGACGCCGTCCGCCGCGGCTACTCGGTGTCGGAGTACTCGATCACGGTCGTCGAGACCGGCGAGGAGCGGTCCTTCGCGACGGAGGAGGAGGTGTATCGCTTCCTCGGCTACGACTGGATCCCGCCGGAGCTTCGCGAGGGCGGTAGCGAGCTCTCGGCGGCGCGGACGGGAGCGCTGCCGGCACTGGTCGCGCTCGCCGACATCCGCGGTGACCTGCACACGCACACGACCTGGTCCGACGGCAAGGACTCGCTCGAGGAGATGGTCGGCGCGGCTGCCGCGCGCGGCTATGCGTACTACGCGATCTGCGACCACTCGCAGCGTCTGCGCGGCGACCGGCTGTACGAGCAGGCGGAGCAGATCGATGCGCTCAACGAGCTCGTGGCGCCGATGCGCATCGTGAAGGGCGTGGAGGTGAACATCCGCGTCGACGGCACGCTCGACATGAGCGACGAGGAGCTCGCGACGCGCGAATGGGTCGTGGCGTCGGTGCACAGCCGCTTCGACCAGGATCCGACCGACCGTGTCCTCGCCGCGATGGAGCACCCGTACGTCGACTGCATCGGACACGTCACGAATCGCAAGATCGGCCGGCGGCCACCGTCACCGGTCGACATCGAACGCGTGGTGGAGAAGGCGCTCGAGACCGGCACGTTTCTCGAAATCGACTCGCAGCCGGACCGTCTCGACCTCACCGACGTGCATGCGCGTGCGGCGCGCGAGGCCGGTGTGAAGGTGGCGATCGACTCCGACGGCCACGAGATCGGGGCGCTCGATTTCGTCGAGCTCGGTGTCGGCCAGGCACGCCGAGCGTGGATGACGAAGGACGACGTGTTGAACACGCGCACCTGGAAGCAGATCGAGCGGCTCCGGAAGGAACGACCGTGAAGTTCCTGCAAATCGAGCTGCCTTACACACAGGTACTCATGTGCATGCGTACAGGTACCTGTGGGGCAAGCATGGCCCGGTGACGTTCGCGAACGACCTCCGCGCCGCGGCCGACTGGGTCGAGCGGTATCTGGAGCGGCTCCCGGACCTGCCGGTTGCGGCCGACGTCCGTCCGGGCGAGGTGGCGGCACGGCTGCCCGCCGCACCGCCCGAGACGGGTGAGCCGTTCGCCGCGCTCCTCCAGGACCTCGAGGAGGTCATCCTGCCGGGGCTCACGCACTGGAACCATCCGCGCTTCTTCGCCTGGTTCGCGATCACCGGCTCCGAGCCGGGAATCCTCGCCGAGCTGCTCGTCGCGGCCCTGAACGTCAACAACATGACGTGGCTCGCGTCCCCCGCCGCGACCGAGCTCGAGACGACGGTGCTGTCGTGGCTCGCGCAGCTGCTCGGGCTTCCGAGCGGATGGCACGGTCACATCGAGGACACGGCCTCGACGTCGACGGTTGCGGTGCTTGCCGCGGCGCGCGCCGTCCGGCCTGACGGCGTCGTGTACGCGTCGGCCGAGGCCAACTTCAGCGTCAAGAAGGCGGCGCGGCTTCTCGGCCTCGAGTACCGCAAGGTGGAGGTCGACGACGCGTTCCGGATGCGGAGCGACTTTCCGCTCGACGACGCCACCGCGGTCGTCGCGACCGTCGGCACGACTGCGACGACCTCCGTCGACCCGGTTCGCGAGCTCGCGCGGCGCTGCGGCGACGCCGGCGTCTGGCTGCACGTGGACGCGGCGTACGCCGGCTCGGCCGCCGTTTGTCCCGAGCTGCGCTGGTGCCTCGACGGCTGCGAGCTCGCAGACTCGGTCGTCGTCAACCCACACAAATGGCTCTTCACGCCGATGGATTGCTCCGTCCTCTGGACGCGTCGGCCGGAGGCGCTGCACGAGGCGTTCGCGCTTGTGCCCGACTACCTCGCGGCGACACAGGACGCGGTCGACCTGAAGGATTTCGGCCCCGCACTCGGGCGGCGCTTCCGCGCGCTCAAGCTGTGGGCGGTCCTGCGCTGGTACGGCGCCGACGGCCTCCGCCGCCTCGTCCGCGAGCACGTCCGGCTCGCGCAGCTGTTCGCCTCGTGGGTCGAGGCGGAGGCGGGCTGGGAGGTGGTCGCGCCGCATCCGTTCTCGACCGTGTGCTTCCGCCACGCAGGGAGCGACAGCTTCGAGCTGGCGCGCCGGGCGACGTCGACCGGCGAGGTCTTCCTCGCCGCGACACGCCTGCGCGACCGCGATGCCGTCCGCATCGCCATCGGCAACGCGCGGACGACCGAAGCTGACGTGCGGCGCGCCTGGGAGGTGCTGCGCAGCTGCGTGTGAAGGCGGTGATCTTCGACCTGTGGGAGACGCTGATCGACTGGGACGTCGAGGCCGCGAACCGGATGAACGCGAAGATCGAGGCGCTCACCAAACCCGGCTTCCGCGAACGCTGGTACGGCGCACCCAACCGCTACACCGCGCCGGTGCGCACGGTGCTGACGGAGATCGGCGTGCCGGCGGCTGCGCTCGACGACGTCTGCGCAGCGCGACGCGAGTTCGTCCGCGGCTGCCTCGTGCCGCGCCCGGGCGTGGTCGCCACGCTGCGCGCGCTGCGCACGCGCGGGCTGCGAATCGGTCTGATCACCGTCTGCAGCGAGGACGTCGAGGCTCTGTGGCCGGACTCGGAGTTCGCCGGGCTGTTCGACGCCGAGATCTTCTCCTCCCGCATCGGCATCTCGAAGCCGGATCCGCGGATCTACCTCGCGTGCTGCGACGAGCTGGGCGTCGCGCCCGAGGACGCCGTGTTCGTCGGCGACGGTGCGAACGACGAGCTCGCCGGAGCGCGACGTGTCGGGATGCAGGCGGTGCTCGTGCACGAGCCGGGCGAGGGCCCGCAGTGGCCGGGCCTCGAGCGATGGGACGGCCCGCGGATCACGTCGATCCCGCAGGTGCTCGACCTTCTCGACGCGGCGTAGCGGCGCCGAGCGCCTCGAGGGCGGCGTCGTGCAGGGCCACCCGGTAGCGCCAGAAGGCGCGCCCAGTCGCGAGCAGCCGCTCGCGCAGCGGACCCGCGAGCTCCTCGAGCGTCCCCCACCGGGCGCCGGCGATCTCGACGGCGTCGCGCGGCGCGAGCTGCGTGTCGGTCGTGCGCGCCGAGAATACGTGCGTCCGCCACGCGACGACGCGGCCGTCGAACGAGAACGAGGCGCGCGACGCGACGAGGTAGCGATCGAGCGCGACTCGCAGCCCCGTCTCCTCGAGCGCCTCGCGTACCGCACCGGCTGCGAAGTCCTCGCCGCGCTTGATCCCGCCGCCCGGCGGCCGCCAGATTCCGCGCTCGAAGTGCGGCTTGCGGATCAGCGCGACGCGCTCGGCGGGATCGAGTATGAAGAGCGTGACGTCGTGCGTCCGCGCCGGGTCGTACGTCGCGACCGCATGCTCGCGCTCGTCGATGGCGCCGGACCACTCGAGCTCGACCGGCGGGCCGTAGCGCTCGCGCAGCGGCGCGAGCACCTCCTCGGTCACGTGCACAATCCCGATCATGCCGCGCGCGCGCAGGCACCGGCGTCCGGCGCCGGTGCTCGAGGTGCTCGACGCGACGTTGCCCGAGTTGCGGCGCGGACTCTCCGAGGCCGCCGCTCGAACCGTCGCCTACGAGCTGTTCGAGAAGGTCGGATACGGCGCCGTCGCCGTCACGGACACGCAGCGCGTGCTCGCGTTCGTCGGCGCCGGCGCCGACCACCACGCCGCCGGCGACCTCCCGATCCGCCCCGTCTACGAGGCGCTCGCGCAGCGCCGCCCGCTGCTCGCGCCGCTCGGGCTGCGCAGCGAGTGCCGCCACCCGGCATGCCCACTCGGCGCCGCCGCCGTGGCGCCGCTCGAGCTGACCGACGGACCGGCCGGAGCGGTCGTCGCGTTCGCGACCGGCGCCTCGCCGCTCGACCAGGCGGCGGTGGCGACGCTCGAGCTGGTCGGCGGGCAGCTGTCGGCGCAGCTGCAGCTCTCTGAGCTCAGCTCCGCGACGACGACGGCGCTGCAGTCGCAGATGGAGCCGCACTTCGTGTTCAACGCGCTGAACACGATCGCGTCGTTCATCCGCACCGACCCCGAACGCGCACGGCGGCTCGTGCTCGCCTTCGCCGACCATCTGCGCAGCCGGCTGGCCCGGCCCGGGGAGCTGGTGACGCTCGAGGACGAGCTCGGCCATGTGCGCAGCTACCTCGAGCTCGAGCAGGCGCGATTCGGCGAGCAGCTGCAGGTACGGATGGACGTCGCGCCCGACGCGCTCGGCGTGCGGCTGCCGCCGCTGCTCGTCCAGCCGCTCGTCGAGAACGCGATCAAGCACGGCAAGACCGACCGCACGCTGCACCTGGTCGTGCGCGCGCGGCTGCGGCGCGGACGCTTGCGTGTCACGGTGCGCGACGACGGCCGCGGTATCGCGCGCGACGTGATCGACCGCGTGCTCGAGCCCGGCGTGGGCGAGGGAACGGGGCTCGGGCTCGCGAACGTCAACCGGCGCCTGACGGCGCACTACGGCGAGACCGTCCGGCTGCGGTCGTTCCCGTTCGGGACGATCGTCCAGCTCGAGCTGCCCGACGGCCGCGCGGAGACGCCGCAACCTGCGCGCGCCGCGACGGAGCGGCCGTGATCCGGGCGCTGCTGGTCGACGACGAGGCGCCCGCCCGCTCCGAGCTTCGGTACCTGCTCGCGCAGCACCGCGACGTGGCCGTGGTGGACGAGGCGGCCGGCGCCGCCGAGGCCGTCGAGCTCGCCGCCGACGGCCGCTACGACGTCGTCTTCTGCGACGTCGAGATGCCGGGGCTGACGGGCCTCGAGGCGGCGGCGCTCGTCCGCGACCGGCGCCGGCCGCCGGCGGTCGTCTTCGTCACGGCACACGAGCAGTACGCCGTCGACGCATTCGCGGTCGAGGCGTTCGACTACCTGCTGAAGCCCGTCGACCCGAGGCGGCTCGCACGCGTGCTCGACCGGCTGCGCGCGCGAGCCGGCGACGCCGAGGCGGCGGTCGAGAAGATCGCGGTCGTCGCGGGTGCGCGCACCGAGCTGCTCGACTTCGACCAGATCCACTACGTGCAGGCGGACGGCGACTACAGCCGGGTGCACACGTTCGACCGCTCCTACCTGTCGACGGCCTCGCTCGGCGAGCTCGAGGCGAAGCTGCCGGCGGGCCGGTTCGCCCGTATCCACCGCTCGTACCTCGTCAACCTCGCGAAGGTCTCGGGCGTCCGCCGCGCCGCGCCCGACCGCGTCCGCCTGCAGCTCGCCGACGCGGACGGAACGGAGCTCGACGTCGCGCGCCGCCAGATGCGCCGGCTGCGCGAGCGGCTCGGCCTCTGAAGCGCTACAGCCGCGCGAGGATCTCGGCGAACGCGTCCGTCGACCCGACGACGAGGTCGGCGCGCCGACCGAGCTCGTCCGGCCCCTCGGCGGACACGACCGCGACTCGCACCGCGGCCTCGAGCCCGTCCAGCGCGTCGAAGCCGTCGAGGTCGGTCGTGTCGTCGCCCGCGTAGAGGGCGCGCCGCAGCCCGCTTTGCTGCAGCAGCGCGCGCACCGCCGTTCCCTTCGAGGCGTCGAGCGGCGGCAGCACCTCGAGCACCATCCGCCCCCAGCGCGTGCGGAACCCCTCCGCGAGCGCGCGCGCGGCAACCTCCTCGAGCGCCGTGCGGGCGCGGGCGTGGTCGCTGCTCGCCCGGAAGTGGAACGCGACGCTCAACGGCTTCCGCTCGATGTCGCCCCACGACTGCGTGTCGGCAAAAGCGTGGATCCGCTCCGCCCATGCGTCGGCCTCCGGGGCGAGCTCGAGACCGTGCTCGCCCACGTACGTCAGGTCGGGCACCCCGACGACCACGCGCGCGACCTCCGCGGGCCTGCCGGTGATGCACGCGACGAGGCCGTAGCGGCCGCCGAGGCGCGCGAGCTCGGAGCGCGTCGCGTCCGGGACGCGCGCCTCCTCGGGGCGGTCGACGATCGGCGCCAGCACGCCGTCCACGTCGAGGAACAGCGCCGCCGCCTGCGGGTCCTCGGCGATCGGGGTCAGTGGGTCCACGGCCTCGTACACTAGGCTTCGCCCGATGGCCGATCCGGAAACACTCTGGATCCCGCTGGTCGACGAGCCGATCGGCTCGATCGTCGAGCGCGTGCAGGCCGACCATCCCGAGATCGACCGCCTCGTGGCGGGGCCGCACCGCATCCTCGTGTTTCGGACGTTCGCCTACATCCGCGTCGGGATCCTGCTCGGCCAGCTGCTCGTCGAGCACGACGTCCCGGAGTACGACGGCACCGAGACCTGGATCGAGGCGCTGCTGCGCGACCCGAAGCACGAGCAGGCGGTCGTCGCCGAGATCCGCCAGGTCGCCGAGGAGGTCGCGGCCGACCCCGCGTACGGCGACGACGAGCCGCTCGGTCCGGACGAGGCGGCGCGCGAGCGCTTCCGCGCGTTCGCGAAGCAGCGGCTCGGCGGCGACTAACGCGTCGCCGCGTACGCGACGCCGGCGGTCGCGACGAAACCCGCCACGGTGAGCGCGACGCGGCGCAGCGACGGATGCTCGTGCGCCTCGGGCAGCAGGTCGGTCGCGCCCATGAACAGGAAGAAGCCGCTGTAGAGCGCGAGCAGGTAGCCGAGGGCGCGTTCGTCGACGGCGACGGCGCTGCCGACGACGGCGCCCGCGAGCGGCGCGAGTGCGTCGAGGCTCAGCCAGCGAAGCGCCGAGCGCACCTCGCCGCCCTGGCGCAGCACGAACGAGACCGTGTTCATCCCGTCGGCGAAGTCGTGCGAGACGACGGCCGCGAACACGAGCAGCCCGGTCGCGGCGTTCACGTGGAACGCCAGGCCGATGCCGAGACCGTCGACGAAGCTGTGCACCGACAGCCCCGCGGCGCCGAGCGCGCCGACGCGGTGATGCGCACGCGCGTGCTCGGCGTCGTCGCGGTGGTGCAGCACGAGCGCCCGCTCCGCGAGGAAGAAGGCGAGGAAGCCGGCGCCGACGAGCCACGTGACGCGGCGCGCGCTGCCGACGGCGTCGAACGCCTCCGGCAGCACGTCGAACAGCGCGACCGCGACGACGATCCCGCCGGTGAGCGCGATCAGCGTCTGCAGCTCCCGTCGCACCCGCACGGCGACGAGCCCGCCGCAGAAGGTCGAGCACGTCGTCAGCGCCGCCAGCGGAACCGCGACCCACGCGCTCACGGCGCCTTGTCCACCTCGGAACCGCGGTGAGCCACGCGGCGACTCTACATGAGAACGAGTCTCATCTCTTCCGCCGGGGGCGAGCCGCGGAAGGACGCATGGCCGCACTGGCAGAATCCGAGGGGTACGGTGCGCCGCCTCGCCCTCCTGCTGCCGCTCGCGCTGTTGGTGTTCGGCTCGGCCGGCGCCGCGGGACCGGCGCACGCGCCGGGCGCGGCGGCGACCGCATGGGCGATCCGTATCTCGCCCTCCGGCGGCACGGCGGCCGGAACGCCGACGGTGACGTCGCCGCCGCCCGCCCAGCCGGCCGCGGGCGGCGCGTTCGCGTACCCGTCCGACGGTTCGATCGTCGCGGCCGGCTCGACCACCGCGAGCGCATCCACGGCGGTGACCACGGTCGCGGCGGCAAAGGCGTCGGCGACGGTCACGGCGCTGTCGTTGTTCGGCGGCGAGATCACCGCCGACGCGGTCACGGCGCAGACCTCGGCCGGCACCGGTCCGTCGGGCGCGGGCGGCAACGACCTCGGCAGCGCCGTGACGAACCTCAAGGTCGAGGGGCAGCCGGTGACCGGCACGCACGTCACGCTCGGCGACTGGGGAGAGCTGACGATCGGCGCGCAGGGGATCGACCGCACTGCTCCCGCAGGCGCGAAGGGCTACCGCGGCTACGTCACCGAGCTCGACGTCCACCTGACCGCCGACCACGACGGCCTGCCCGCGAACAGCGAGATCCAGATCGGCTACGCGGAGTCGGACGTGCAGACGGCGCCGCCGGCGGCGCCACCCGTCACGTCGACGACGGCGCAGACGACGACGTCGACGACGCCGGCCCCGCCGCCGCCGCCGGACAACACGCCTGCAGGCGACACGCCGCGCGACCGCGCGTCGCACGTACCGGCGGCCGGCGGCCCGCGGCCGCTCTACCAGGTGCAGCCGAAGCTGACGGGCGGCCCGTACGTGTTCCCCGTCTACGGGCCTTCCTCGTACGTCGATACCTACGGGGCGGGGCGCAGCGACGTCAGCGGCGGCTGGCACCACGGCGACGACATCTTCGGGTCGCTCGGCCAGCCGCTCGTCGCGTGCGCGAACGGCACGCTCTTCTCGGTCGGCTGGAACACGATCGGCGGCAACCGACTGTGGCTGCTCGACTCGCAGGGCAACCAGTTCTACTACGCACACCTCTCCGCGTACGCGGCCGTCGCCGTCGACGGCGCCCACGTGCACGCCGGCGAGGTGATCGGGTTCATGGGCAACACCGGCGACGCCCAGGGGACGCCGTACCACCTGCACTTCGAGATCCACCCGGTGTCGCTGCTCTACCTCGGCTACGACGGCGCAGTCGACCCGACGCCGTACCTGGACGCGTGGAGCCACCAGAAGAGCCTGCCGTTCCCGCTCACGGCCGCGTGGGCGCCGGTCGTGCCGGGCAGCGGCAGCGCGCCCGAGCCGGGCGCGATCCTGCTCGGGATGAGCGACATCTCGGCCGCGGACGGGCTCGACCCGGCGTCGCTGCGCCGCGCGCTCACGCCGCTCAAGCCGCCGGCGCTGATGCAGACCCTCGTGCCGACGGTGCCCGCGCCGTCCGCCTATCCGGGCCGCGGCTGACCGCGGCCGGCCGCCGTCACGACGGCGAGCCGTTCGACGACCGCTGCGAGTAGTCGCCGCCGAAGTCGTCGCCGCCGCCGATCATGTCCATCAGCCAGCGCCGCGTCTCCGGCCCGGTCACGGGGTTGAAGAGCAGGCCGAGCGCGATTCCCGCGACGAGCAGCGTCGTGTTGCGGCCCGTGTGGTCCTTCTTGCCCTGCAGGCGGTCGGCCGCGTTGCGGAGGTCCTCGATCGCCTCCTTCAGCTTCTCGCGGATCTCCTCGTCGGTGGCGACGCGCGTGGCGAGCGTCACCGCGCTCCGCCCTCCGACCAGCTCGTTGTACAGCTCCTTCGCCGTCTGGAACGCGCTGAGCACGTCGTTGCGCAGCTGCTTGTCGTTCATCGCGCGGTCGACGTAGGGTTTGACGCTCCCAGCGGCGTCGTAGACCTTGTCCTTGGTCTTGGCCATCTTCGTGAAGTCCTTTCGCCTCGTTACCGCGCGCGTGATACCCCTGCGCCTCACTCGCAAACGAGCGGCAGCCGTGCTACCCGCGCTGCTCGTGCTCGCCGGGTGCGGCGGCGGCGGCGGTGCGAAGACACCTGCGCAGACCGTGCGCGGGCCAGGCTACCGCTTCGCCGCGCCGGCCGGCTGGAAGGTCGCGCGGACCGCTACGGCGACTGCGGCGGCCCGCGACTCGGAGCTCGTGCAGGTTTCCACGTTCCCGCTCGTCAGGGCCTACAGCGACGCGCTGTTCGCCGCCGTCTCGTCCGAGCTGCAGGCCCGTATGCGCCAGGTCGCACGGCAGAGCGGCGGCAGCGTCACGGGCCGCTTCGCGGTCACCGCCGCCGGCATCCGCTCGCACGCCTACGACGTCGACGTCGGCGACCACGTCGACGAGTACACGTTCGTCCTGCGCGGGAAGCGCGAGTACCTGCTGCTCTGTCGGCGCAAGAAGTCGTCGCGCGCCGGCTTCTGCACGCAGCTCGTCAGGACGTTCGCGCTCGCATAGACGCCGCGGCCGCGCGCTCCACCGGCTGCGCCGCGCGCGTCCGTGCCCGCCGCTTGCCGTCGAACGCGGCCGCGAACACGTCCTCGATCGTGTCGGCGGGAACGAACTCGAGAGCCGCGCGCGTCTCGGGCGGCAGCTCGTCGAGGTCGGGCTCGTTCTCGCGCGGGAACACGACGCGCCTCAGGCCGGCGCGCTGCGCCGCGAGCGACTTCTCCCGCAGGCCGCCGATCGGCAGCACCTGCCCCGTCAGCGTCAGCTCGCCCGTCATCCCGAGGTCGTCCGCGACGGGCTCGCCGCGCACGAGCGACGCGATCGCAGTCGCCATCGTGACGCCCGCGGAGGGGCCGTCCTTCGGCACCGCACCCGCCGGGACGTGGATGTGCACGTCGTGCTCGGCGAACCAGCCCTCCGGCACGCCCAGCTCTTCGGCGTGCGAGCGCACCCACGAGAGCGCCGCCTGCGCCGACTCCTGCATCACCTCGCCGAGCTGGCCGGTGATGGTCAGCCGGCCCTTCCCGGGATACGCGGTCGCCTCGATGAACAGCACGTCGCCGCCGACGGCGGTGTAGGCGAGGCCGGTCGCGACACCGGGTGCGGCCGTCCGCTTCCGCACCTCGCCGGAGAAGCGCCGCGGCCCGAGCCACTCGCGCAGCCGCGTCTCGTCGACGCGGATCTTCTGCGCCTTGCCCTTCGCGACCTGCGTCGCGGCCTTGCGGCAGACGTCCGCGATCCGCCGCTCGAGGTTGCGGACGCCGGCCTCGCGCGTGTACTCGCGGATGATCGTGCGCAGCACCTTGTCGGAGAGCGTGAGCTGCGAGCGCTGGAGCCCGTGCGCCTTCAGCTGCTTCGGCACGAGGTAGCGCTTCGCGATCCCGAGCTTCTCGTCCTCTGTGTACCCGGACAGCTGGATGACGTCCATCCGGTCGAGCAACGGGCCGGGGATCGTGTCGAGCGTGTTCGCGGTGCAGATGAAGAGCGTCTTCGAGAGGTCGAACGGAAGGTCGAGGTAGTGGTCGCGAAACGTCGCGTTCTGCTCCGGGTCGAGCACCTCGAGCATCGCGCTCGCGGGGTCGCCGCGCCAGTCGCTCCCCATCTTGTCGATCTCGTCGATCAGCAGCACCGGGTTGCGCGACTCCGCGTCGCGCAGCGACCGGATGATCGACCCGGGCATCGAGCCGATGTACGTGCGGCGGTGGCCCCGGATCTCGGACTCGTCGCGCACGCCGCCGACCGAGAGGCGCACGAACTTCCGGCCGAGCGCGCGCGCGATCGACTGGCCGAGCGACGTCTTCCCGACGCCTGGCGGTCCGACGAAGCAGAGGATCTGGCCCGAGATCTCGTTGCGCAGCTTCGCCACCGCGAGGTACTCGATGATCCTGTCCTTCACCTTGTCCAGGTCGAAGTGGTCTTCGTCGAGCACGGCGCGCGCGTGGTCGAGGTCGAGGTCGTCCTCGGTCGTGCGCGTCCACGGCAGGGTGAGGATCCACTCGAGGTAGGTGCGGATGACGCCGTACTCGGCGGCGGCGGACGGCAGCTTCTCGAGCCGCCCGAGCTCGCGCTCGGCCGCCTTCCGCACCTCCTCCGGCAGCTCGCCGAGCGCCTCGAGCCGCTCGCGCAGCTCGGCGATCTCGGCCTGCTCGGGGTCGCCCTCGCCGAGCTCCTGCTGGATCGCCTTCAGCTGCTGGCGCAGGAAGTACTCCCGCTGACCCTTCTCGATCTCCGATTGCACCTGCGACTGGATCCGCGACCCGAGCTCGAACACCTCGAGCTCGCGGTTCAGGATCGCGCTGACCTGGCGCAGCCGCTTCTCGACGTCGACCTGCTCGAGGATCTCCTGCCGCTCCTCCGTCTTGATCGTGCGCAGCGTCGACGCGACGAGGTGGCAGAGCGCGCTCGGGTCGTCGACGTTCGCGGCGGCGAGCTGCAGCTCCTCCGGCAGGTACGGCGCGAGCCCGATGATGCGCGCGAAGAGGCCCTGTACGTTCCGCGTCAGCGCCTCCACCTCCGGCGTGTCCTCCAGCACGTCCGGCAGCTGCACGAACTCGCCGAGCAGGTACGGCTCGGTGTCGAGCCGCTGCGCCAGGCGGATCCGGTCGAGTCCCTGGACGAGGATCCGCAGCGTCCCGTCGGGGACCTTGATCATCTTGTGCACGAGCGCGGCGGTGCCGACCTCGTAGACGTCGTCCCAGCCGGGCGCCTCGATCGACGCGTCCTTCGACGTGATTAGCGCGAGCAGCCGGTCGCCGGCGACGACGTCGTCGATCAGGCGGACGGAGCGTTCCTGGCCGATCGCGAGCGGCGACATCGACTGCGGGAACACGACCGTCTCCTTCAGCGGCAGCACCGGCAGCGCGAGCGGGTAGTGCAGCTGCTGCTCGCCGGCCTCGGCCGGCTCGAACGGCTGGTCGCTCACCCGCGCTCCACCCGGATCGTCGTGCGCCCCGGCCGCGGGGCCGACTCGACCACCGGCAGCGTCACCGTGAGGACGCCGTTCTCGAAGTGCGCCTCCGCCCGGTCGGGGTCGACTTCCTCCCCGAGGCGCACCTGCCGCTGGAACGGCCCGTACTCGATCTCCATCTGCTGGTAGACGCGGCCCTCGACGCGCGGCCGCACCCGCTCGCCCGCGAGGACGAGCAGGCGCTCGCCGACGACGACGTGCACCGTCGCCGGATCGACCCCCGGGAGCTCCGCGACGACGGTCAGCGCGTGCGGCTCGTCGGTGTGGAAGCAGTCGACGTTGGGCCGGAAGCCGAGGCGCAGCCCGGAGAAGCGCGGCACCTGCCACAGGTCCGCGAACAGCTCCTCGATCTCCTCCTGCAGCTTGTCGGTGTCGCGACGACCCATCAGGTCGAATCTACCCCCGCCGCTACCCTCGACGCATGGCGACCTGGACACGCGTTGTCCTGCGATTTCGCTGGTGGTTCCTCGCGTTCTGGCTGGCGGTCGCGGCGGCCGGGTTCGCGGCCGACCAGCGGCTCGCGCCGCTCCTCTCGAACCAGTTCACCGTTCCCGGCACGGACTCGGAGCGCGTCCGCACGGAGATGATCCGGCACTTCGGCGTGCGCGGCGACGGCTCGTTCCAGGTCGTCTTCCGCGTCGCGAACGCGGACGACCCCACCCTGCTGCGCCGACTGTCGGCCGTCGTCGCGCGTGGCGCGGCCGTCGTGCGCACGGGGAAGCCGACACCGGTGATCGCCGCCTCGCGGCACGTCGCGTACGGCAACGTGCTCACGACGCTCGGCTTCTCGGACGCGAAAGCGTTCACCCCGGCGCTGCGCCGCGCCGTCGCCGCGCCGCTCGGCGTCGAGGCGGCGTACGTGACGGGGCCGCCGGCGATCCAGTACGACCTCGACCCGATCTTCAAGCACGACCTGCTGAAGGGCGAGTCGATCGCCCTGCCGATCTCGTTCGCGGTCCTGCTCGCGGTGTTCGGGCTGTCGCTCGCGGTCGCGATCCCGATCGTCTTCGCGGCCGCGACGATCTTCGGCACGCTCGGAATCGTCTGGGGCGTCGCGCATCTCGCCGTCACCCCGACCTACGCGACGAACCTCGTGCAGCTGATCGGCCTCGGGATCGCCGTCGACTACTCGCTCCTCGTCGTCTACCGCTTTCGCGAGGAGCTGGCCCGCGGCCGCGGCGTCGACGACGCCGTCGTGCGCACGATGGAGACCGCCGGCCGCTCCGTCGTCTTCTCGGGGATGACGGTCGCGATCGGTCTTGCGCTGCTGCTCGCGATGCCGCTGCCGTTCATGCGCATGCTCGGCGTCGCCGGCTTCCTGATCCCGGTCGTCTCGCTGCTCGCCGCGGTGACGCTGCAGCCCGCGCTGCTCTCGGTCTTCGGCCGGCGCGGGACGGCACGGCGCAGGATCCTGCCGGGCGAGCCAGTCGACCCGGAGCGCGGGTTCTGGGCGCGCCTCGCGCGCTCGATCATGCGCCGCCCGCTCGCGTACCTCGCCGTCGGCTCGGCGCTCTTGCTCGCTGCCGCCGCGCCTGCGTTGTGGCTCGCGGTGACGCCCGGGTCGTCGTACGGGATCCCTCGCTTCCCCAACTCGGTGCGCGGCTTCGACCTGCTGCGCGTCGCCACGGGGCCCGGCGCGGTCGCGCCGACGGAGGTCGTCGTCGACGCGCGTGAGGCGGGCGGCGTGCGCGCGCCGGCGGACCGCGCGGCGATCGGCCGGCTGATCGGGGAGCTGCGCCGCGACCCGGAGGTGGCGCGCGTCTACTTCGCGCCGTCGTCGCGGCGGTTCGTCGACGTGACCGGCCGCTACGCGCTGATCACGGTGATCGGCCGCCACGACTACGGCCAGCCGCAGGCGCAGGCGTTCGCGAAGCGGCTGCGCTCGACGCTGATCCCGGCGGCGCGCTTCCCTGCGCCGGCGTCGGTGCTGGCGGGCGGCGGCCCGCCGCAAGGAGTCGACTTCCTGCACCAGGCGTACCGCTACTTCCCCTACCTCGTCGTCGGCGTGCTGGCGCTGACGTACGTGCTGCTGCTGCGCGCGTTCCGCTCGGCGCTCCTGCCGCTGAAGGCCGTCCTGCTCAACCTCCTGTCGGTCGGCGCGAGCTACGGGATGCTCGTCGTGACGTTCCGGTGGGGCCTCGGCCACGCCCTCATCGGCACGTACCGCGACCCGCAGATCGAGGGCTGGATCCCGATCTTCCTGTTCGCGATGCTCTTCGGCCTGTCGATGGACTACGAGGTGTTCCTCGTGACGCGGATGCGGGAGACCTGGGACGGCGGCGCCGACAACGCGACCGCCGTCGCGCACGGTCTCGAGCGGACGGGGCGGATCGTGACGGCGGCGGCCGTGATCATGTGCGCTGCGTTCTCGGGGTTCGTGGCGGGGCGGATCGTCGGCCTGCAGCAGTTCGGCGTCGGGCTCGCCGTCGCCATCTTCGTCGACGCCACGGTCGTGCGCTCGCTGCTCGTGCCGAGCCTGATGGCGCTCTTCGGCCGCTGGAACTGGTGGCTGCCGCCGCGGCTCGCGCGCCTCGTGCGCGCGCGGCCGGTCCCGTCCGCTTGAGCTGGTCGCGTCCAGCTCGCGACCGTGTCCCGCCGCTCGCCGCGGGCGTGGTCGGCGCGATCGCCTGCTCACGCCGCCCGGCCCTGCCGCCGCCGTCAGCGCACGATCGCGTACACGATCACGACCGCGAGGATCGCGACGACCACGGCCAGTGCGACGAGAAGCGCAGGCCGCCCGTGCGGCGGCGTCCCCGGCTCCGGCGTGTACGGGTCGAGCTCCTGCGGCGGCAGGACGTGCTCCGCGTCGTCGCCCTCGACGACGATCGAGTCGTGCCGCTCGTCGACCTCCGGCTGCACGGTCGTCCGTTCGGGCGGCGGGTCGTGCTGCGGGACGCGGCCGGACTCGAGGTCGCTCACGCCTCACCCGTGCGCGCGAGGATGGCGCGCGCCATCCGCCGGTTCGCCTCGTCGACCATCTCGCCGTCCAACCTTGCCACACCCGCGGCGGCGAGGATGCGGCGAGCGCGGGCGACCTCGTCCGCGGTCGGGGTGAAGACGGTGTTGCAGACCTCGATCTGAGCCGGGTGGATGCACCACTTGCCGTCGTACCCGAGCGCGCGGGAGCGGCGTGCCGACGCGACCAGTCCGTCGCTGTCTTCGAGAATCGGGTACGGCCCGTCGACGGCGGCGAGCCCGTGTGCGCGCGCGGCGACGAGCATCCGCGCGAGCGCGTAGTCGACGTGCGGCCCGGCGCCGATCGAGAGCTCGGGAACGCCGAGCGAGGCGGCGAGGTCGCCGGGCCCGAGCACGAGCGCCTCGAGCCCGGGTGCCGTGGCGATGCGCTCGCACTCGGCGAGCCCGCGCGCGGTCTCGATCTGCGCCTCGGCGGGAACGGGCAGCCCCTCGAGCTCGGCCGTCGACTCGACCTTCGGCACGACGACCGCATCCGGCTTCGCGCGTGCGACGAGGTCGCGGTCGGCGGCCGAGTCGCGCTCGATCCGGACGGCCACGGTCGGCGCACGGAACGCGAGCTCGGCGAGCGCGCGCTCGACCTCCGCGCGCGCCGCGTCCTTCCGCTCCGGCGCGACCGCGTCCTCGAGATCGAGGACGACCTCGTCGGCGTCCAGAGCGGCCGCCTTCTCGATCTTGTGCCGGTCGTCGCCGGGGACGGTCAGGCAGCTCCGGCGGCGGCGCACGCACTCGACGATACGCGCCTTCGGGCAGGCTTGGTGGTGCGTGCGGATGGTGACGCGCTTTCTCCGCCTCGTCTGGGGCGGTGAGGTCGACCGCGCTCTGCGGCCGGTGCTCGCGGTCAGCCTCGGCGGCTCGATCGCCGGGTCGGCCGCGTACGCGTACCTCGGCATCTGGGCGATCAAGCAGTTGCACGCGTCGCAGACGCGGCTCGCGTTCGCGTACCTCGTCGGGGCGGTCCTGGCCGGGCTGATGGGGTACGCGGCGGGCGCCGTCTCGGACTACGTCGGGCGGCGGCCGATGATCCTGCTCGGCTGGGGCGTCCAGGCGCTTGCCCCCGCGGGGCTGCTCCTCGTCGGCCGCCACGTCTACTTCGGCCTCGCGCTCCTCGCCGCGCTCCCGGTCGCGGGCGCGCTCGGCGGCGCCGCCGACCAGGCCATGATCGCCGACCTGGTTCCGCCGGAGCGTCACGAGGCCGCCTACGCGTCGGTGCGCGTCGCGCAGAACCTCGGCGTCACGATCGGGCCGCCGATCGGCGGCCTGCTCCTCCTCGGCGGTCACTGGTCGCATCTCTGGGCCGGCACGCTCGTGCTCGCGGCGCTCGCGTTCGCGATCGCGTTTCGGTTCATCCCGCGCGGCGGCGCGTACGTGCCCGAGGAGAAGCCGGCGCGCGGCTCGTTCAAGGTGATCGTCCGGGACGCGCCGTTCCTGCTCTTCATGCTCTCGTCGGCGCTCGCGACCGCGACGTACGTCGCGACGGAGACGCTGCTGCCGATCTCCGTCACGACGACGCACCACCTGAAGCCGTCGGTGTGGGGCTTCCTGATGATCCTCAACCCGCTCTCGGTCACGCTGTTCCAGCTGCGGCTGACGCGGCGGCTCGCACACGTCCCCGCGTCGGTGAAGCTCGGGCTCGCGATGCCGATGATGGGACTGCCGTTCCTGCTCCTGAACGTGAACGGCTCGATACCGGTGGTCGCGCTCGTCGTCCTGATCTTCGTCACCGGCGAGATGCTGTGGATCCCGTCGTCGCAGGCGGTCGTCGCCGCGCTCGCGCCGGCGGACATCCGCGGCGCGTACATGGGTGCGTTCGGCGGCACCTGGTCGGTGGGCTGGGCGCTGACGCCGTTCCTCGGGCTGCAGGCGCGCGCGGCGTACGGCGACGCGACGATGTGGATGGGCGTCGCGTGCGTGGGCGTGCTGGCCGGACTGACGGGATTCGTCGCGGCGCGCGGTCACGACGGAGAGGCCGCTGTAGCATCGACGGCCTGATGAAGGGGCTGATCGCCGCCGGCGGCACAGCGACGCGCCTCGAGGAGCTCACGCGTGTCACGAACAAGCACCTGCTGCCCGTCGGGCGCTGGCCGATGGTCTACTACCCGCTGCAGCTGCTGCAGCGCGTCGGGGTGCGCGAGGTGCTGCTTGTCACGGGGCAGCAGCACGCCGGGCAGTTCATCGACCTGCTCGGAAACGGACGTCTGCGATCGCGCTCGGGCGACGAGCTCCTGTTCGACCTCGACCTGTCGTACAAGGTGCAGGTCGAGGCGGGCGGGATCGCGCAGGTGGTCGGCATGGCACGCGACTTCGCCGGCGGCGACAACCTCGTCGTCTGCCTCGGCGACAACATCTTCGAGTACGCGCACGCCGACGAGATCGCGGCGTGGGGCGACGGCGCGATGGTGTTCGTGAAGGAGGTCGACGACCCGGAGAACTTCGGCGTCGTCGCCTACGACGGCGACGGACGCGTCGCAGACGTTGTCGAGAAGGCCGGCCGCGTCGACACGCGCTACGACGCGCCCCCGTCGAACGACGCGGTGGTCGGCCTCTACTGCTACCCCCCGGACGTCTTCGACCTGATCGACGCGCTCGAGCCGTCGAACCGCGGCGAGCTCGAGATCACCGACGTGAACCGCGTGTACGCCCAGGACGGCCGCCTCGAGGTGCAGCGCGTGCGGGGTTGGTGGCACGACGGCGGAAAGCACTGGGGCGACCTCGCGGACATCGGCCGGCTGATCGAGCGGACCGGCGCCAACAAGTGATGGTCACCCGCATCCCGCTACGCCGCTTCGACGACGAGCGCGGCTGGTTCATGGAGCTGATGCGCGCGAGCGCGCTGCCGAAGCCGGTCCGCCAGGCGAACCTTGCGCGCTCGCGGCGCGGCGTCGTGCGCGGTCTGCACTACCATGAGCGCGGCCAGGACGACCTGTTCGTCTGCCTGCAGGGGACGGCGCGCGTCGTCGTGCTCGACCGGTCGTCCGGCGAGACGTTCACGGAGGACATCGGCGACGAGAACCCGGTCGCCATCTACGTCCCCGGCGTCCACGCGCACGGCTACGAGGCGCTCACCGACTGCCTCTTCTGCTACTTCGTGACGGAGGAGTACGACCCCGACCGGCCCGACGAGCACGGCGTCGCGTGGAACGACCCGCGCGTCGCGCACCTCTGGAGCACGCGATCGCCGATCCTCTCGCAGCGGGACCGCGACGCCGCGTCCTGATCACGGGCGCGGGCGGGCAGCTCGGGCACGCGCTGCGCGAGGAGTTCCCCGACGCGCTCGCGCTCGACCGCAGCGGCTGGGACGTCACGCATCCTGCGCCGGCCGGCCTCGCCGCCGACCTGGTCCTGCACGCCGCCGCCTGGACCGACGTCGACGGCGCCGAGGACGACCCGCAGGGCGCCGCTGCGGTCAACGTGGGCGGTGTGCAGCACGCGGCCGCGCTCGGCGCGCCGCTCGTCGTCTGGTCGACCGATTACGTCTTCGACGGCGCGAAGCGGAAGCCGTACCTCGAGTCGGACGCGCCGTCGCCGCTCGGCGCGTACGGACGGACGAAGCTGCACGGGGAGGCGGCGGCGGGCGAGCGCGCCTGGGTGATTCGCACGTCGTGGCTCTTCGGCTGGACGTCCCGCAACTTCGTCCGCACGATGCTGCGCCTCGGGGCGGAGCGCGACGAGGTCTCGGTCGTCGACGACCAGCGCGGCTGCCCGACGTACGTCGGGCATCTGGCGGAGGCGACGAAGCGCGTCGTCGAGCTGCCGTACGGCGTCTACCACGTCGCCGCCGACGGCGACTGCACGTGGGCCGAGTTCGCGGAGGCGATCTTCGAGGAGGCGAAGCTCGACGTGCGCGTGCGCCGGATCACCACGCAGGACTTCGGCGCGCGCGCGCCGCGGCCGGCGTACTCGGTGCTGCGCAGCGAGCGTGGCGCGCCGACGCTGCCGCACTGGCGCGACGGACTGCGCGCGTGTCTGGACCGTCTGTGCGGCGCGTAGCCGCGGTACGCTGCGACGATGCGCGTGCTCGTCACCGGCGGCGCCGGCTTCATCGGCTCGCAGTTCGTGCGCAGGCTCGTCTCCGCCGGCGACGACGTCGTCGTCCTCGACAAGCTCACGTACGCCGGCAACCGCGCGAACCTCGAAGGCGTCGAGCACGAGTTCCACCACGGCGACATCGCCGACCCCGACGCCGTCGCGCGCGCGGCGAGCGGCGTCGACGCGATCGTCAACTTCGCCGCCGAGACGCACGTCGACCGCTCGATCATGGGCCCGGCGGAGTTCATCCTCACCGACGTGCTCGGCACGCAGGTGCTGCTCGACCATGCGCGCCGTCACGGCATCCGTCATCTGCAGGTGTCCACGGACGAGGTCTACGGAGACATCCCGCTCGACGCGCCGCCCTGCACCGAGGACGCGCCGGTCCGCGCGTCCAGCCCGTACTCCGCCTCGAAGGCGGGCGGCGACCTGCAGGTGCTCGCGTACGTCCGCACGTACGGCGTGGACGCGCTCGTCACGCGCGGCGCGAACACGTACGGGCCGCGGCAGTACCCGGAGAAGTTCCTGCCGCTCTTCATCACGAACGCGCTCGAGAGTGAGCCGCTGCCCGTCTACGGCGACGGCCGCCAGCGCCGCGAGTGGCTGCACGTCGACGACCACTGCGCCGGGATCGAGCTCGCGCTGCGCGAGGGCGCGGGCGGCAGCGTCTACAACGTCGGCGGGCAGGAGCGCGAGAACCTCGACGTCGTGCGCCGGATCCTCGACCTGACCGGCGCGTCGCCGGACCTCGTGCGGCACGTCGCCGACCGCCCCGGTCACGACCGCCGCTACTCGGTCGACTCGTCCCGGCTCCGCGACCTCGGCTGGTCGCCGCGCCACTCGTTCGACGAGGGCCTCGAGGAGACGGTCGAGTGGTACCGGGCGAACCGGGAGTGGTGGGAGCCGATCAAGTCCGGCGAGTACCGGCGCTACTACGCCGAGCAGTACGCGGCGCGCCTCGCCGCGAGCTCCTCCTCCTAGCCGTTCCCGTTCCCGTTGCCGTCGCCGTTGCCGTTCCCCGGGCCGCCGCCGCACGACTTGCGCGCGTCGTGGCGGAGGTGGTCGATCTCCGGGCGCGGGCCCTGGATCGACTGCGAGCGGTCGAGCAGCGCGAGCACGTCCGTGCACTGGCCGAGCTGGAAGCGGGTGTACGCGAGGTTGAAGTCGGCGTACGCCTCGTCGAGCGTGTTCGCCCCGGTGAGCTTCTGCACGGCCTGCTCGAGGAGCGGCAGCGCGCCGGCGAAGTCGCCGGCCTGCATCCGCGCATAGCCCGCGTTGTTGAGGTCCGCCCCGGACGCGCCGCCGGTGGGCGCCGTCGTCGCCGGTTGCGTCGTCGCAGGTTGCGTCGTCGTCGCCGTCGCCGCCGTCGTCGCCGCAGGCGGCGCGGCCGCGGTCACCGTCTGCGTCGTCCCCGGCGCGGTGACCGTGCGGACGACCGTCCGCGGGCGCGGCGGCGCCGTCGTCGCCGTGGAGTGCGGGCGCGTCGCGAGCACGGCCGCCGCGACGCCGCCCGCGACGAGGAGCGCGAGCAGGAGCAGCGGCCACCAGTTGCGCCGCCGGCGCGGCGGCAGCGCCGCGAGCCGCCGAGGTGGCCCCTCGCGCCGCGCCGCCGCCGGCGCGGCGACCTGCGTCACCGCCGTGCGTGGCGCGGGCACGATCCAGCCGGTGTCGCCCGCCGCCTCGTGCAGCGCGTGCCGCAGCTCCGCCACGAACTCGGCCGCCGAGCGGTAGCGGGCCGCAGGGTCCTTCGCGAGCGCGCGCCGAAACACGCGGTCGAGCGCCCGGGGCAGCTCCGGGTTGGCTGCGTGGATCGAGGGGATCGGCGCCGCCGCGTGCGCCGCCGCCTCCGCCGTCGGCGACTCGCCCTCGTACGGCCGCCGACCGGACAGCAGCTCGTACGCGACGACGGCGAGCGAGTAGAGGTCGCTCGCCGCGGTGGCGCGCTCGCCGCGAGCCTGCTCGGGCGCCAGATAGCCGGCGGTACCGAGGATCGTGCCGGTCTTCGTGAACGAGTCCAGGCCGGCCGCGCTCGCGATCCCGAAGTCGGCGACGTGGACGTGGTCGTTCGCGTCGAGGAGGAGGTTGCCCGGCTTGATGTCGCGGTGGATCACGCCGGCCGCGTGCGCGGCGTCGATCGCGTTCGCCGCCTGCTCGAGCCACTCCAGCACCTGCGCAGGCGGGCAGCCGTTGTGCCCGCGCGCCCGCTCCTCGAGCGAGCCGCCGCTCAGGTACTCCATCACGATCATCGGCCGCCCGTCGTGCTCGGCGACGTCGAAGATGGTGACGATGTTCGGGTTGCCCGACAGCCGCGCGGCCGCGAGCGCCTCGCGGCGGAAGCGCGCGCGGAGCGCGTCGTCGACGGCGTAGCGGTCGGCGAGGACCTTGATCGCGACGTCGCGGCCGAGCTCGTCGTCGTGGGCGCGGTAGATGCGGCCCATCCCGCCCGACCCGATCGGCCGCGGGTCGCGGTAGCGGCGCGGCAGCGTCTGCGTCGGCAAGCTCATCAACTACCCGTTCCCCGCCGCGCGCAGCCTCATTCGTCGGGGCGGGCGCCGAGACCGGCTGAGGGCTCGGCTACCGTGCCGCCGTGGGTCGGCTCGCCCTCCGGCTCGGCGCCGTCACGCTGCTCGTCCTGGGTGGCGCCGCGTCGTCGCTCCTCGCGGCACGCGCCGGCGGCGCACCCTCCGCCACGACCGCAGCCGCCACGACGAGCAGCGCGCCGACGGTTCTGGCCGTCTCCGGCCACGGCTGGGGGCACGGGCTCGGGATGAGCCAGTGGGGCGCGTACGGGTACGCCCGGCACGGCTGGAGCTACGACCGGATCCTGGCGCACTACTACCCCGGCACCGCCCTCGACGCGGCGAGGGTGTCGACGCTGCGCGTGCTACTCCTGCAGGCGCCGTCCGCCGTCGTCTCCTCGGCGGTCCCGTGGACCGTGATCGACGCGGCGGGAGCAAGGGCGAAGTTCCCGCCCGGCAGCTTCACGCTGCGACCCAAGCTCGCGCTTCCGAACCGGAAGCTCGTGGCGCCGCTGACCTTCGCCGCGGCGCAGCCGATCGAGGTCGGCGGCCGGCCTTACCGCGGCCGGATCGTCGTGTCCGCCGCGGGTAACCGGGTGCAGGTCGTCGACGCCGTGGCGCTCGAGGCGTACGTGAAGGGCGTCGTCGCGGCCGAGATGCCGCCGACCTGGCCCGCCCAGGCGCTCGAGGCGCAAGCGGTCGCGACCCGCTCCTATGCCCTCGCCAACCTGACCGCGGGACGCGGCTTCGACCTTTACGCCGACACGCGCAGCCAGGTGTACGGCGGTGTCGCCGCCGAGACGGCGGCGTCGAACGCCGCGGTCGACGCGACGAAGGGGCAGATCGTCACGTACGGCGGCAAGGTTGCCGACACGCTCTTCTTCTCAAGCTCCGGCGGGCGCACCGGCTCGGCGCTCGAGGAGCTCGGCACGAGCGTCCCGTACCTCGTGCCGGTCGCCGACCCGTACGACGCGGCGTCGCCGTACCACGACTGGGGACCGGTGCTCTTCGACGCTGCGGCTGTCGCGAAGCGGCTGAAGCTGTCCGCGCCGCTCGCGGACGTGCAGGTCGACACCGGCTCGACGGGACGCGCGCGCGACGTCACGCTCGTTGCCGCGGACGGCTCGCAGCGCGTGCTCGCGGGCGCGCAGTTTCGCGTCGCGCTCGGGCTGCGCTCGACGTGGATCGAGCCGACCGTCCTGCAGCTGCAGGCCGCGGCGCGGACGATGACGTTCGGCGGCGCGGCGTCGCTGGCGGGATTCGCACGCGGCCCGGCGGCGGCGGTCTCGCTCGAGGCGCGGACCGCGACGCAGGACTGGACGCCTGCGGGCGCGCTCGTGCTGCAGGCGAACGGCACGTTCACGACGATCGTGAAGCCGGCGGTGACGACGTGGTACCGCCTCGCCTTCGGGAGCGCGCGCGCCGGGCTCGCGCGCGTCGCCGTCGCGCCCCGCGTCGCCGCGGTCGTGTCGCCGACGGGCGCCGTCGGGTCGATCCGGCCGGTCGTCGCCGGCGCTCCCGTGCAGCTGCAGCGGCAGACCGCAAGCGGCTCGTGGACGAGCGTCGCGACCGGCGCGACCGCGGCGGACGGCACGTACGCGGTCGCGCAGGCGCTCCAGGCCGGCTCTTATCGCGTGCGCTGCGCCCCCGGGCACGGGTTGGCGCCGGGCTTCTCGCCGGCGGCGACCGTCTCGTGAGACGCGTTCTCGTCGCCGCAGCCGCCGTGGCCGCGCTCGCCGCGCCGGTCGCCGCGGCGTTCGACAACACGGAGCCGCTCGCGCCGAAGCAGTGGTACCTGACCGCCGACAACGCGTGGAGCGCCTGGCCGTCGATGCCGCAGCTCTACCCGGTCCGGGTCGCCGTCATCGACTCCGGCGTCGACGGCGGCCATCCCGACCTGAAGGGCCGCATCGCGGCGGCGAAGTCGTTCGTCGGCGGCTCGGCGCTGCAGGACTCCGACGGGCACGGCACGTTCGTCGCCGGCGAGATCGCGGCGAATCCGACGAACCAGATCGGCATCGCCGGGCTCGCGTTCAACGCCCAGCTCCTGGTGGCGAAGGTCGTGGGGCCGGGCGGGGACGTGTCGCTGCCCGCGGAGGTGGCGGCGATCCACTGGGCGGTGGACGAGGGCGCGCGCGTGATCAACCTCAGCCTCGGCGGCGTGCGCGACCCGCTCGACCCGAAGCTCGACACCTACTCGCCGCTCGAGCAGGCGGCGGTCGACTACGCCTACGCGCACGGCGTGGTCGTCGTCTCGGCGGTCGGCAACGGCCCGCAGTCGCCCGCGACGCCGTGGAACTTCGCGGACTACCCGGCGGCGCTGCCGCACGTCATCGGCGTCAGCGCGCTCCGCCGTGACGGGTCGGTGCCCGCGTACTCGAACCGCGACTCGGTCTACAACGACCTCGCCGCGCCGGGCGACGGCATCTTCTCGACGATCCCGCGCCAGCTCGCCGAGCCCTCCTGCGTCGACGGCCCGTACTCCGACTGCGGGCCGCTCGAGTTCCGCGACGCGATCGGCACGTCGTTCGCCGCCCCGCAGGTCGCGGCGGCCGCGGCCCTGCTGCTGGGACAGGACCCGTCGCTCGCGCCGGACCAGGTGTCGTGGCTGCTCGAGCGCTCCGCCACCGACGCGAACCCCGCCACCGGCTGCGCGCAGTGCCCGTTCGGGCGCGACGCCCTCACCGGCTGGGGCGCGCTCGACGTGCAGTCCGCCCTGTCGCTCCTCGCGAGCGGGCAGCTCCCGCCGCCGGACCGCTACGAGCCGAACGACGACGCCGGTCCGTGGGCGCACGCGCTGCCGCCGCTGCCGCGCACGATCACGGCCTCGCTCGACTACTGGGACGACGACGTCGACGTCTACCGCGTTCACCTGAACGCGGGCGTCAAGCTCTTCGCGCGGCTGACGCCGCGGACGCCGGGGACGGTGCGGCTCGCCCTGTGGGCGCCGGGGACGCAGCACGTCGAGGGGCTGAACGCGCAGGTGGCGAACCGGCTCGCGCAGTCACGGCGTGTCGGCGCGCAGGTGCGGCTCGCGTACCGCGCGCGGACGGTGGGCGTGTACTACCTCGAGCTGAAGCTCGTGTCGGGGCACCGGCTGCCGACGCAGTACACGCTCGCGCTCACGCGCTCGGCGCGATAGGGCGCTAGCCGCCGTTCTCGCGCAGCTCATCGGCGGCGACCTCGCGCAGGACGCGCGCGGGATTGCCGACGACGAGCGCGCGCGGCGGAACGTCCTTCGTGACGACCGCGCCGGCGCCGACGAACGCCTCCTCGCCGATCTCCACGCCGGGGCAGAGGACGGCGCCGCCGCCGACGCGCGCGCTGCGCCGGATCGTCGGTCCGCGCATCTCCGTCCTGCGCCGCTCGGTGCGGCCCATGTAGTTGTCGTTCGTCGTCACCACGCACGGCGCGATGAAGACGTCGTCCTCGAGCGTCGAGTACGCCGTGATGTACGCCTCCGCCTGGATGCGCGTGCCGGCGCCGACGCTGGTGTCGTTCTCGATCAGCGAGCCGCGGCCGACGACACATTCGTCGCCGAGCGTGACGCGCTCGCGCACGCACGACTGGTCGCCGAGGACGCAGTTCGCGCCGATCTCCGCACCGGCGAAGACGATCGCGCCAGTCGAGACGACGGTCCCTGCGCCGACCGTCGCCGGCGGCAGCGGCTCGCGTCTCGCCGTGGAGCGTGAGCCGAGCGACGGCTGCTTGCCGACGACGGCGTTCTCGAGCACGCGGACGCCGTCGCCGAGGACGGTGCCGGGATAGACGGTCGCCGAGGGATGGACGTCAGCCGGCACGCAACGACTCCGTCAGCATCTCGAGGGCCTGCACGACGCGCGCGCCGTCGCGCGCGACCTTCGCGCGGTCGTGCTCCCCGTCGATCAGCTCGAGGAAGTGGGTGCACTCGAGGCGCAGCGGCTCGGCCGTCGAGATCTTCGGGATGTAGATGTCGCCAGAGCGCGTCTGCCACTCGCCGTACGTCTCCGCGCGCTTCCACGGCGACTTCTCGTAGACTGTCACCTTTCGCTCGAGCTCCATGTCGTCGAAGACCGCCATCTTCTCGCGCCCGACGACCGTCATCCTCCGCATCTTGTGCGGGTCGAGCCACGACAGGTGCATATGGGCGATCTTGCCGCTCGGGAAGCGCATGAAGCAGAACACGACGTCCTCCACGCCGGGCGTCAGGAAGTCGCGGCCGTTCGCCGTCGCGAACTCCGGTGCCTCGTCGAGCAGGTAGAGGATCACGCTCAGGTCGTGGACGCCGAGCGACCAGAGCGCGTTCTCGTTCGTGCGCACGATGCCGAGGTTCTGGCGGTTGCCGTAGACGCACAGCACCTCCCCCAGGTCGCCGCTGTCGACGAGCTCCTTCAGCTTCAGCACGCCGGGGTGGTAGAGCAGCAGATGGCCGGGCATCAGCACGCGGTCGCGCCGCGCGGCGAGCGCGACGAGCTCGTCCATCTCGGCGGCCCGCATCGCCGGCGGCTTCTCGACGAAGACGTGCTTACCCGCCTCGAGCGCCTGCTTCGCGAGTGCGTAGTGCGTCGGCACCGGCGTCGCCACCACGACCGCGTCGAGCGACTCGTCCACGAGCAGGTCCTCGACACGTGCGGTCGGCCTCGCGTTCGGGTAACGGAGCGCGAGACGCTGCAGCCGCTCCTCGTCGAGGTCGCACAGCCACGTCAGCTGCGCCAGGTCGTCGAAGTTGCGGACGAGGTTCGGGCCCCAGTAGTTCAGCCCGACGACGCCGACCGTGTGCGCCGACGTCACAGCTTCCAGACCTTGCCGTCGACCTCGTGCCCCTTCGTGGCGTTGCGGAAGTCGACGACGAGGTTCGCGCGGCGCACGAGCTCGGCGTAGTCGATCGACGAGTGGTTGGTGACGATCGCGACGCAGTCGTACCGCTCCGGCTCGAGCGGCACGGACGCGAGGTCGCCGAACCGCGGGACGTGCGGGTCGTGGTAGGCGACGTCGGAGCCCGCGTTCCGCAGGAGGTGGATGAGCTTCTCGGCGGGGGTCTCGCGCGAGTCGGCGATGTCCGGCTTGTACGCGACGCCCAGCACGAGGACGCGCGACCCCTTGAGCGACTTCTGCGCGCCGTGGTTGAGCGCCTGCGAGATCACGGAACGGCAGAAGTACGGCATGTTGTTGTTGATCTCGCCCGCGAGCTCGATGAAGCGCGTCGAGAAGTCGAATTCGCGCGCCTTCCACGAGAGGTAGAACGGGTCGAGCGGGATGCAGTGCCCGCCGAGTCCCGGTCCCGGCTTGAACGACATGAAGCCGAACGGCTTGGTCGCCGCCGCCTCGACCACTTCCCACACGTCGATCCCCATCCGGTCGGTGAGCTGCGCGAGCTCGTTGACGAGCGCGATGTTGACGGAGCGGAAGATGTTCTCGAGGAGCTTCGTCAGTTCCGCCGCGTCGGGCGTCGACACCTCGTGCACCGTGTCGAGGGCGGCGCGGTAGACGTCGGCGGCGGCCTGCGTCGACTCGGCGTTGACGCCGCCGACGACCTTCGGCGTCGTCTTCGTCGTCCAGTCCGACCGGCCGGGGTCGACGCGCTCCGGCGACATCGCGAGGTGGAAGTCCTCGCCGGCGCGCAGACCTGATCCTTCCTCGAGCAGCGGCTGCAGCACCTCGCGCGTCGTGCCGGGCCAGGTCGTCGACTCGAGCACGACGACCTGTCCGCGCTGCAGCATGGGCGCGAGGTCGCGCGCGGCGCGCTCGATGTAGCTCAGGTCGGGCTCGCGCTGCTTCGAGAGCGGCGTCGGCAGCGCGATCAGAACGGCGTGCGCGTGCTTCACCTGCTCGTAGTCCGAAGTGGCGACGACCAATCCCCTGTCGACGAGCGCCGCGAGCCGCTCGGACTCCACGTCCTCGATGTGGCTGACGCCGTGGTTGAGGGCCTCGACGACCTCCGTCTGGACGTCGACGAGGAGGACGCGCCGGCCCGCCTCCGCGAACGTCGCCGCGAGCGGAACGCCGACGTACCCCGCGCCGATGACGGCGACGTCGTAGTGCGGCTGCCCGGGCACGGCGGTCAAGCGTACAGGGCTGCTGCCACTTTCTCGGCGGCCCGGCCGTCGCCGTAGAGCGGCGGCGCCGCCTCCGGAAACCGCGCCTCGGCGACGGCTTCCGGCAGCTCCTCCGGCTCGACGAGCCTATTCGCTCCGACCTCGACGGTGTCGATCCACTCGGTGTTCGGCCGCACCGTCACGCACGGCACACGCAGCCAGTACGCCTCCTTCTGCAGTCCGCCGGAGTCGGTGACGACGGCGTCGGCGCCGTCGACGAGCTCGAGCATCTCGAGGTAGCCGAGCGGCTCGAGCACCCGCACGTTTCGCGGCAGCGCGACGCCGTTCGCGGCGAGCGCCTGCCGCGTCCGCGGATGGACGGGGAAGACGAAGCGTGCGTCGGTTCGGCCGATCGCGTCGACGATCCGCGCGAGCCGCTCGCGCTCGGTGTTCGCCTGACGATGGATCGTCAACGCGACGTAGGGTGGCTCGACTCCGACGCGGCCGTGCGCGAACGGCGCGAAGATGCGCGTCGCGTCCGCCATCACGTCGCCGACGACCTCGCGCCGCCCCGGCACGCCCTCCGACGCGAGCTGCGCCGCCGACCGCTCGTCCGGGCAGAGAAGCAGCGCCGACGCGCGGTCGACCTCGATTCGGTTTCGCTCCTCCGGCATCGAGAGGTCGAAGCTGCGCAGCCCGGCCTCGACGTGCGCGACCGGGATGCCGCCGGCCGCGCGCGCTCCCGCCGCGGTCGAGTTGGTGTCGCCGAGCACGACGACCCACTCCGGCTGCTCGCGTTCGACGACCGACCGGATGGGGCCGATCATCGCCCGCGCGTCCGCGGTTCGCAGGTCGAGCCGGTGCGCGGGCTCCGGCAGGCCGAGCTCGTCGAAGAACACCTGCGACATGTCGTCGTCCCAGTGCTGGCCGGTGTGCACGACCACCTCGTCGATTCCCGCCGACCGGAACGCGAGGGACAGCGGCGCGGACTTGATGAACTGCGGCCGGTTCCCCACGACGGTGACGACGCGCACGCGCCGCTACGATACGCGGCGTCCCGGGCCGTTAGCTCAGCTGGTAGAGCAGGGGACTCTTAATCCCAAGGTCGTAGGTTCGATCCCTACACGGCCCATGGTCTTCTGCCTGCATCGCTGCAGTGCAGGCTCAACGGCGCAGGCTCAACGGCAGCCGCTATGCACGTAGAACGGCGCGGTCAGGACATTGGTCCGCGCGCTACCCACGGGCTTGCTCGCCACGAAGGAGTAGCTGAAGCGGGTGAACAGGAGCCGCCCGGCGCGACACACCTCCGGCCGTGTGAGGCGGACCGTGACGGCATACACGTGGAACCGGCCGCGAACACAGTCCGGGCGACAGTCGTTCTGGTGGCCCAGGCCGTCGGCGACGGCGACTTTCGCGCTCCAGTGCGACCATTTGAGCCGGTCGAGGTAGAAGTTTCCGTCACCACACGCGACCACGATTGATCGTGGGCGGACCTGGGGAGCCAGACCCGGACAGCCGAGGAAGCTCGGCACCGGAGTGAGAGCCGTGGCCATGCCCGCCCATGCGGCCGCGGCGGCGCCGACGAAGACGACCCCGAGGATTCCTCCGAAGATCGATCCGAACCTCGTCCGCAGGAGTCGTTGACCGACCGCCGGCGCGTTCGGCTTCGACGCTGCGTCTATCGAGAGGTGAGGCTCCACTTCCTCGGTACCACGTGAGATTCGCAGAAAGGCATTGGCGCCGGCCGGAGTCTGGAGTAGCGGCTCCCGATCGGAAGTAAAGCTGACAAGTCGCGCTGCAAGGACTAGTCTTTTGCGCCTCGAAGGTCGTCCTTCGGTATGCGCCTGCTCCCCGTCGCACTCGCGCTCAGCGCGCTCGTCTCGGTGCTCGTCGTCGCCGCTTCGCCGGCGGCCTCGACGAAGCAGCGCCTGCGCGCGAAGCAGGCGGAGGCGCAGCAGGTTCTGCAGCAGGTCAACGCGCTCGACCAGCAGTTCGGCGCGGCGGCAGAAGCGTACGACGGCGCGCGCTACCGGCTCGGGCTCGCGCAGAAGCAGCTCGCCGTGCAGAAGGCGCGCCTGCGCTGGGCGGAGAAGCAGCGCCGGCTCGCGATCGCACGGCTGACGCACCGGCTCGTCGTCCTCTACTCGAGTCCGGATCAGCCGACGGCGATCACGATCCTGCTCGGCGCGAACAACCTCAGCGACCTCGTCGGCCGGCTCTCGGCGGCGAAGGCGGTGACGGACTCGGATCACGAGCTCGCGGTGCACACCGCGGCGGCTCGCGACGCGGCGCGCGCGGCCGAGCAGCGGCTTCAGGCGACCGAGGCCCAGCGCGCGGCCGCGCTCACGCAGGCCGCGGCCGAGCGGGCGCGGATCGGCTCGTTGCTCGCGCAGCGGCGGTCGCTGCTCTCGTCCGTGCAGTCGGAGGTCGTGCAGCTGCAGAAGCAGGAGCAGCGCGAGCAGGCGATCCTGGCCGCGCAGGCACGTGCGCGCCTCGCGCGCGAGCAGGCGGCGGCGCGCGAGGCGGCGGCCGCAGCCGCGCGGCGGCGCGAACAGGCGCGGCGCGCCGCGGCGCTCCAGGCGGCGCAGCCGACGACGACGGTGCGAACGCCGCCTCCGGCGACGACGACCCAACCGGCGCAGGCGCAGACACAGGCACCCGCACAGCAGCCGGTGACCACCGCGCAGAGCGCGCCCCCGGCCGCGCCCGCGACCACGACGACGGCGCCCGCGCCGACTCCGGCACCGGCCCCCGTGCCCTCGGCGCCGTCGGCGGCGGGGCATCCGGAGGCGGCGCAGATCGCGATGCGCTACCTCGGCATCAGGTACCAGTGGGGCGGAGCGTCGCCTGCCACCGGCTTCGACTGCTCCGGCCTCGTGATGTACGTCTACGCGCAGCTCGGCATCTCGCTGCCGCACTACGCCGCCGCGCAGTACCAGATGGGCGTGCCGGTGGCGCGCGCGGACCTGCAGCCCGGCGACCTCGTCTTCTTCGACGGGCTCAACCACGTCGGCATCTACATCGGTGGCGGCGAGATGATCCACGCGCCGCACACCGGCGACGTGGTGAAGATCGAGGCGATCTCGGACTTCGGCGCCGGCTACGTCGGCGCCCGCCGCCTGTAGAGGAGGAGACGAAGGGCCGGAACTGTCGCCCGGCCCCTCGTCGTCGCGCCGCGTCGGTCAGTAGCTCATCAGCCGGCGGCGCTTGTCCCACGCCACGCGGATGAGCTCGGCCTCGGCCTCGAGCAGGCCCATGTCGACCGGCTCCTCCCGCGGGCGCCGCTTCGTCGGCTTCCGCGGCGCCGTCGTGTCCCACGACAGACGGTTGATCATGATTTCCGCTCCCGGCGCCGGCCGAGCCGGCGCCGCCGCTCCTCGATGAGCTCCGTCGAGCCTGCGCTCATGTGTGCACCTCCTGCGGGTCGGCGGGCGCTGCCGCCCTCGTGACGTGGATGTCGCCGCTCACGCTCTTCGCGCGAATCTCGACGAGCGGCCCTTCGCCGTCCGGCGCGTCGCCCGTCGCCTCGAGATCCGACTGCGTGTCGCCGCTCAGCGTGCTGCAGTCGAGGAATGCCGTCGAGCCGCGCCGGACGCCGATCGAGATGTCTCCGGAGACCGACTGCGCGGTGACGCGGCCGGTCATGACTGCTCCGTGGTGGACGTCGCCGCTGACGGTCGTCGCCTTCACGTCGTCGTACGCCTCGTCGATGCGGACGTCGCCCGACGCGCTCTGCACGCTGACCGGCCCGTGCGCGACCTCGATCTCGACGTCGCCCGACGCCGTCTGCACGCTTGTGTTCCCGCCGACCGTGCGCACCGAGACGTCGCCGCTCGCGCTCTTCACGTCGACGTCGCCGGTGACGTGGTCGACCGCGACGTCGCCGGAGGCTGTGGTCACCTTCAGCGAGCCGACGCGGCCCCGTGCTTCGACGTCGGCGGACTTCGTCCGCACGTCGAGCGGCGAGTCGACCGGGCAGCGGACGCGGCACGAGACGCCCTGGCGCCCGAACGAGATCGAGATCCCCCACGACCGCCGTTGCGGCACGTCGACGAGCACCTCCGGACGCGCGCCCTCGCGCAGCTCGACCCGGGCCTGCTCGACGAGCCGGCGCGACTCCTCGTCGTGGCCCTCCAGGTCGACCTCCACGCGGTCGTGGAGCGTCGGGTCGACGACGATCTCGCCGGCCGCGACCCGGATGTCGAGCTCGACAGGTCCATCGACTTCGAACGTCTTCTGCATCGGAATCCCTCCTAGCTCCGGGCGTAGCCCGACAGGCGCTTGCCGCTGACGTGGACGGGGCGCGACTCCGTCGCGCGGGCGATCGCGCGGACGAGCCACGCGTTGGTGGAGATGCCCTCTCGCGCCGCCGCCTTCTCGACGGCGCTCTTGAGCGACTCGGGCAGGCGCAGGCTGATCCGGGCCGAGAGCTCCTCGCCGACCGTCTGTGCGGCCTCGCCCGGTGCGTCGACGAAGACGAACTCGGGCTCCTGCCCGGCGAGGCGGACCTCGACGTGGCCCGACGGCAGCCTCGAAGAGAGCTCGACCGCCGCCTGCCCCAGCAGGTCGAGCAGCTTGAGGCGCAGGCTCGACGCCAGCGCGTCGGCGAGGCGGCGGGCGATCTGCTGCGAGCGTTCGTCCCCCAGCTCCGCGAGCCCCTGCAGCTCCTCCTGCACTCCCTCCAGCACGATCGTCAGATTCATCGCGACATCACTATGACATCATACATGGCGCCTGTCAAATGTCGTAGATGTGCAGGGATGACGCCTGGCGTGCGCGCGGGCGCCGGTCTACGCTCCGCGGCGAAATCGTCCGCGGCCCTCGGGGGGTGAAGGTGGGACAGACCGTCGACAGCTCCGCGTCCGCCCTCACCGGGTCGGGAGCGCTGCTCGACGCGATCCTCGCGAACCTCGGGGACGGGATCGTCGTCTTCGCTCCGGGCGGCCGGCTGATCTACGCCAACGCGGCTGCCGCGTCGCTGCTCGGCATCGACGACGCGGAGGAGCTCGTCGGCGCGCGGTCCGCCGAGTTGCTCGCCCGCTACGGGGAGCTGCGCGACGAGCGCGGCGCGCCGCTGGCGCCCGAAGACCTCCCGTCGAGGCGCGTGCTCGCGGGCGGCCCGTCGCAGGAGGCGGTGGTGCGCTTCCGCCCGCCCGCCGGCGACGTCGAGCGCGCCTCGCTCGTGCGCGCCGTCCCCGTGCACGACGAGCAGGGCTCACTGCAGTACGTGATCACCGTCTTCCGCGACGTGACTGCCCAGGCCGAGCTCGCCGAGCACGAACGACGCGCCGCGACTGAGATCGAGGCGCTGTACCAGGAGGCGCACCGGGCCTCGGCGCTGCTCGACTCGCTCTACGACTCGGCTCCGATCGGCCTCGGCTTCTGGGACCGCGAGCTGCGCTACGTCCGGGTCAACGAGGCGCTGGCGGCGATCAACGAGCTGCCGGAGGCCGAGCACGTCGGCAAGACGCTCGAGGAGGTGGTGCCGCAGCTCGCGCACGTCTTGCGGCCGATCGCGCAGGGCGTCCTCGACCGGCGCGAGGCCGTCGTCGCGCTCGAGATCGCCGCCGGCACGCCGACCGCGCCCGAAGCCGAGCGGCACTGGCTAGCGAGCTACTACCCGGTGTTGGCCGCTGACGGCACCGCGCTCGGCGTCGGCGCGATCGTCGAGGAGGTCACCGACCGCCGCCGCGCCGAGCAGCGCGTCGACCTGCAGCTCGCCGTGACCCGGATCCTCGCGGACGCCGAGACCGCCGCCGAGGCCGTCCCGCTCGTGCTCGAGACGGTCGGCGTCGGGGGCGGGTTCGACGTCGCCTGCTACTGGCCCGCCGACGCCGACGAGCCGCGGCGCACGTGGGCCCGCGAGGGCATCCGCGCCGACGGATTCCTCGCGATGACCGAGCGCGCGTCCTTCGCGCCGCCGCTCGTCCCGGGCGTCGTCGCGCGGCGACGCGAGCCGCTCTGGCTGGAGGAGCTCCAGCCGGAGCTGATGCCGCGCGCGTCCGTCGCGCACGCGGAGGGGCTGCGCTCCGGCGTCGTGCTGCCGGTCGAGGTGGAGGGCGAGCTGATGGGCGTGCTCGAGCTGTACTCGACGGCCGAGCGCACGCGCGACGAGGCGCTCCTGCAGACGCTCGTCGCGCTCGCCCGTCAGACGGCGCAGTTCCTGCGGCGCAAGCGCGCCGAGAGCGAGCGCGGCGAAAGCCTGCAGCGCGAGCGGCAGGCACGCGCCGACGCCGAGGCCGCCGCCGCGACGCTGCGGAAGCTCGGACGCGTCGCCGAGGCTGCACTCGAGCGGCTCGCGCTCGACGACCTCCTGCCCGCGCTCCTCGAGCGGATCGTCGAAGTGCTGGAGGCGGACACGGCGACGATCCTGTTGCTCGGCGACGACGGTCGCCTGCACGTCCGCGCGTCGGTGGGGCTCGAGGCGCAGGTGCCGCACGCGGTGGCGATTCCTCTCGGCGAGGGGATGGCCGGCCGGGTGGCCGCGACGCGCACGCCGCTGCTCGTTCCCGACCTGTCGGCGGTCGACCTCGTCAGCCCGATGCTGCGCGAGCGCGGGATCAACTCGCTCGTCGCCATCCCGCTCGTCGTGGAGGACGAGGTGATCGGCGTCGTCCACGCAGGATCGGAGGCGTATGCGCAGTTCGCGGACGACGACGCGCGGCTGCTCGAGCTGATCGCGGACCGGATCGCGCTCGCGATCAACCACGCGGCGCTCGCCGACGCCGAACGTCGGGCGCAGGAGCGCCTACGCTTCCTCGCGGACGCGAGCACGCTCCTCGCGTCGTCGCTCGACGTCGAACGGACGCTGCAGCAGCTCGGGTCGCTCGCCGCGCAGCGGATCGCGGACTGGTGCGTCATCCACCTGCTCGACGACGACGGAAGCGTCCGGCCCGTCGTGATCGCCCACCGCGACGCCGAGCGTGCCGCGCGCGCGTGGGCCGATGCGCGCTCGGCGCCCGACGACCGCGAGCCCCCGTCGGCGGTCGCGCAGGCGCTGCTCGCCGGCGAGCCGCAGCTCCTCCGCGACGCCGCTTCGCTGCCGGAGGACGCGCCCGAGCGCGCGCAGGGCGCCCACACCGGCATCGTCGTGGCGCTCGTCGCCCGCGGCCGGCCGCTCGGCACGATCACGCTCGTCCGCGACGTGACGCCGGGCGCGTACGAGCCGGCCGACGTCGAGTTCGCGACCGACCTCGCCCGCCGCGCCGCCGCCGCCGTCGACAACGCGCGCCTCTTCCAGGATGCGGAGCGCGCGCGCGACCGCGTCGGGCTGCTCGCCGACGCGAGCGCGCTGCTCGGCGCGTCTCTCGACGTCGAACGGACGCTCGACGACGTCGGCTCGCTCGTCGTCGGCCGCGTTGCCGACTGGTGCACGATCTACCTCGCGGAAGAGGACGGATTGCGCCTCGTGACCGTCGCCGCGCCCGACCTCGAGCGCGCCGCGCGGATAAGACCGACGATCGCGCGGCCGCGGCAGCCGTCGGACGCGGCGGTCGGCGTCGCGCACGTCGTCCGCAGCGGCAGGGCCCAGTTGCACCCGACGCTCCCCGACGAGCTGCGCGACGAGGTCGCGCGCGAGCTCGGGGTGCACACGGTGCTGATCGTTCCGCTCACCGCGCGCGGGCGGACGGTCGGGGCGATGGCGTGGGCGCGCAGCGAGACGCCCGACGCGTACGACTCGCGCGACCTCGCGCTCGCGGTCGATCTCGCCGGGCGCGTCGCCGCGGCCGTCGACAACGCGCAGCTGTACCGCGCCGCCGAGGAACGGGCGCAGGCGGCGCGCGTCCTGGCGTCGGTCGGCGACGGCGTCTTCCTCGTCGACCGCACCGGCATCGTGCGGACGTGGAACCGGGCCGCCGCGGCGGCGACCGGCCTGCGGCCGCGCGACGTGGTCGAGCGAGCGGCCGTCGACGCCATCCCGGGCTGGGCCGCCGTCGCGTCGCACGTCCCGGTCGCCCCGCTCGGCACCACGTCGGTGCGCGCGGAGTCGCTGCCGCTCGACCTCGGCGACCGCGAGCTGTGGCTGTCCGTCCACGGCGTCGCCGTCCCCGACGGGATCGTCTACGCGTTCCGCGACCTGACCGAGGAGCGCGCGCTCGAGACGATGCGGACGGAGTTCGTCTCGACCGTCTCGCACGAGCTCCGCACGCCGCTGGCCGCGATCTACGGCGCGGCGATGACGCTCCGGCGCAGCGACGTGGCGCTCGACGAGTCGCAGCGGGCGCGGCTGCTCGACGTCGTCTCGGGCGAGGCCGACCGGCTGGCGCGCACGGTGAACGACATCCTGTGGGCGAGCCGCCTCGACACCGGGTCGCTGCACGTCACCATCTCGAGCTGCGACCCCTACGAGCTCGCGCGCGACGTGGTCGAGGCGCAGCGCGCGCACCTCGACGAGCAGCACCGCATCGAGCTGGCGACGGAGGACGACCTACCGGCGGTCGCGGGCGACCCCGACAAGGTCGCGCGCGTGCTCATCAACCTCGTCGACAACGCCGTGAAGTACTCGCCGGACGGCGGCGTCGTGCGGCTGCGCGTCCGCCGCTTCGGCGGCCGCGTCCGCTTCTCGGTCGTCGACGAGGGCCTCGGCATTCCCCCGCCCGAGCAGCGGCGCGTCTTCGAGAAGTTCTACCGGCTCGACCCGAACATGACTCGGGGAGTGGGCGGCACCGGCCTCGGCCTCTACCTGTGCCGGGAGCTCGTGCACCGCATGGACGGGCGGATCTGGGTGGAGTCGCGCGGTCTCGGGGCCGGCTCGACGTTCCACGTCGAGCTCCCCGTCGCCGGCGATCCCGTCTCCCACCTCGCCTGAGACGGGACCCTGGACGCGCGAGAGCCGGGAAGGCTCCCGGCTCTCGACGACCGTAACGGCTTCTTCGTTGTCTAGTAGCCGGGCGGGGGCGCCTCGTCGACGTAGGTCGTGCGGCGCCGCGCACCGCCGAAGCCGCCCCAGCTCGACCAGAAAATGAGCGAGAGCAGCAGGCCGATGATCCCGACGACCATGAGGATGACGCCGATCGTGTGGATGCTCAGGCCCGAGACACTCGCGTTCACGGCCCAGGTGAGGATGGCGCCGGCGGCGATCAGGATCAGGCTCACTCCGATGCCCATCGATTTCTCCTTTCGCTATCTCCCGACGGTGATCAGGTGCCCTGGTGGGGGCACGGATTGAACGGCTGAGCAGGCGATTCGGTTACGGCTCGGCCCCATCGGCCTTCATCTAAGGTTTGGCGCGGGGTGCGCAGAGGCTCGATCATCCAGCTGGTTGCGACCGGCGTGGTCGCTGCCGGGATCGCGACTGCCGTCGCACTGCTCGTCCCGTGGCTGCCGCCCGCCTACGGGAAGGAGGCGCAGCGCATCCACTTCGTCTTCTGGTTCGCCACGGTGATCGCGATCGCCGTCTTCGCCGTCGTGGCCGCCGTCCTCTCCTACGCGATCATCCGCTTCCGCGTGCGCCCCGACGACGACTCGGACGGGCCGCCGACCCACGGGCACACGACGCTCGAGATCGTCTGGACGGCGATTCCGGCCGTCCTCGTCACCGCGATCTCCATCGTCAGCGCCGTCGTGCTCGCGCAGAACAGCCACGCCGGTACCGACCCGCTCCTGGTCAACGTGCGCGCGCAGCAGTTCGCGTGGTCGTTCACCTATCCGAACGGCAAGACGTACGGCTACCTGACGCTGCCGGAGAACCGCAGCACGAAGTTGCGCATCACGTCGAACGACGTCATCCACTCCTTCTGGGTGCCGGTGCTGTCGCAGAAGCAGGACGCGGTGCCGGGCCAGTTCAACACGATCGTGGTCACGCCGATCCACACCGGCACGTTCCCCGTCATCTGCACGGAGCTTTGCGGGCTCGGCCACGCGCTGATGCGCAGCCACGTCGTGATCATGAAGGAGAACGACTTCAACACCTGGTACCGCAAGGGTGGCCGGGCCGCCGCGGGCCCGCCGGGGCTGGCCGTGTTCCAGTCGAACGGCTGCGGCAGCTGCCACACGTTCAAGCCGGCCGGCGCGACCGGCAACATCGGCCCCGACCTCGACAAGCTCGTGCAGTACGCGAAGCAGGCGAACCGCGGGTCGCTGACGCAGTTCATCCACGAGTCGATCGTCAACCCGGGCGCGTACATCCAGCCCGGCTACCAGAACCTGATGCCGTCCACGTTCGGCCAGAGCATCCCGCCCGCCAACCTCGACCAGCTCGTGCAGTATCTCGCCCAGGGAGCAAAGTCATGACCGACGTCGCCGTCGCCCATCACGACCATCACGCCGCGCCGCCGCGCGCGACCGGCTTCCGCCGCCTCACCGCGCCGGGGTGGCTGCGCGCGCTGTGGGTGACGCCGCTCTTCTTCGGCATCGGCGCCGGCCTGCCGGTCCTGATCCGCTGGGCCGCGCACTGGCATCCGCTGTGGAACGGTTCCGTGATCACGACCGTCGAGCTCGTCACGACGCCCCTCGGCTTCCTCGTCGGCCTCGGCGGCTTCGACTACTGGGCGCACTACGCGGCGGGCCGTCCGACGCGGCCGGAGGACCACTCGGGCCACGGCGCGCGTTCGTGGCGCGACTACTTCCGCGTCAACACCGACCACAAGGTGATCGGCGTCCAGTACGTCGTCACGACGATCTTCTTCTTCTGCGTCGGCGGTCTCTTCGCGATGCTCTTCCGCGCCGAGCTCGCGCAGCCGGGCGACCAGTTCTTCAACCCGCAGACGTTCAACGTGCTCGTGTCGGATCACGCGGCGCTGATGATCTTCCTGTTCGTGATCCCGGCTTTCGCGGGGCTCGGCAACTACGTCATCCCGCTGATGATCGGCGCCGCGGACATGGCGTTCCCGCGGCTGAACGCGCTCTCGTTCTGGCTGCTGCCGATCGCGGGGCTGATCATGGTCGCCGGGATGGTCACGCCGGGCGGCGGCCCGTCGGCCGGCTGGACGGCATACGCGCCGCTGTCGGTGCACCAGCCGCTCGGCCAGGTGTTCTTCAACATGGGCGTGCAGTGGGCGGGCGCGAGCTCGATCATGACCGCCCTCAACTTCCTGGTGACGATCATCACCATGCGCGCGCCGGGAATGACGTTCTGGCGGATGCCGCTGCTCGTGTGGGCGAACTTCACCACGAGCCTGCTCGTCGTGATCGCGACTCCGTTCATCGCCGGCTCGCAGTTCTTCGTCATGTTCGACCGCGTCCTGCACACGAATTTCTTCGAGATCGGCGGCGGCGGCTACGTGCTCGGCTACCAGCACATCTTCTGGTTCTACTCGCACCCGGCCGTCTACATCATGATCCTGCCCGGCTTCGGGATCATCTCCGAGGTCATCTCGACGTTCAGCCGCAAGCCGATCTTCGGCTACCGCCTGATGGCGCTGTCGCTGATGGCGATCCTCGTGCTCGGCTTCTCCGTCTGGGCGCATCACATGTTCGTCGCCGGCATGGCGAGCTGGCTGCGCGTACCGATGATGGTCACGTCGATGGTGATCGCCGTGCCGACGGGCGTGAAGGTGTTCTCGTGGCTCGCCACGATGTGGAACGGGAAGCTCCACTTCAACACGCCGATGCTGTTCGCGACCGGCTTCATCGCGATGTTCGTCCTCGGCGGCCTGTCGGGGATCTACCTCGCCTCGGTGCCGATCGACATCCACGCGAGCGACACGTACTTCATCGTCGCGCACATCCACTACGTGCTCTACGGCGGCTCGGTGTTCACGATCTTCGCCGGCATCTACTACTGGTTCCCGAAGATGACGGGCCGGATGTACAACGAACGGCTCGGCCAGCTGCACTTCTGGCTGACGTTCATCGGCTTCAACCTGACGTTCTTCCCGATGCACTACATCGGACTGCAGGGGATGCCGCGCCGCGTCGCCGACTACGCGCCCCGCTTCGCCGACATCAACCTCTTCATCTCGATCGCGTCGTTCGGGCTCGGCGCCTCGACGATCGTGTTCCTCTACAACATGGCGCGCTCCTGGCGCTGGGGCGAGCGCGCGGTCGGCAACCCGTGGCGTGCGATGTCGCTCGAGTGGCAGGTGTCGTCGCCGCCGCCGATCTTCAACTTCGACGAGATCCCGCAGGTCGTCGGCACGCCGTACGAGTACGGGGTGCCCGGCGCGCAGCACGCGATCTTCGGTGCGCCGAAGCCCGAGCCCGTCGGAGCAGACTAGGTGGCGCACATCCTGGTGCTCGCGAACGAGACGGCGGCGTCGAAGACGCTGCTCGACGCCGTCCGCGAGAAGGCGGGCGCCGACGACACCGTCACCGTGATCGCACCGGTCAACGAGCCGCGCCAGGGCTACGTCGTCTACGAGGACACGCGGCGCGCCTCGGCGGGACGGCGCCTCGAGCGCACGCTCGCCGCGCTGCGCGAGGCCGGCATCCCTGCGCAGGGGTTCGTCGTCGACTGCGGCCCGGTGCAGGCCGCCAAGGACGCGCTCGCGCAGCTCGAGCCGCCCGTCGACGAGATCGTCGTCTCGACGCACAGCGCCGAACGGTCCGGCTGGATGCGCCGCAACGTCTTGGAGGACATCGAGCGCGCGTCCAGCGTCCCGGTGCAGCACGTGACCGTCCAGCGCGAGCCGGGCGAGCAGGCGAACGTGCTCGTCCTCGCCAACCAGACCGTGCTCTCGGACGAGCTGCTGTCGCGCATCCGCAAGCGTGCCGCGCAGGGGCCGGCCGGGTTCCTGATCGTCGCGCCGCAGGGCGACGACGAGGAGCACGCCGACGCGGACCGGCGCCTGCGGCGCGCGCTCACCGAGCTGCGCAGCGAAGGTCTCAACGCCCACGGGCAGATCGTCCACCCCGACCCGTACACCGCCGCGATGCAGGTTCTGCACGACGAGGCGATCGACGAGATCATCGTCTCGACCTTCCCGGGCGAGAAGAGCGGCTGGTTGCGGCGAGACCTCGTCTCGCGCCTGCGCAAGGACACCGGCAAGCCGGTCGACCACGTGATCTCGCCCGTGGCGCGGCGGGAGCCGGTGCGGACGTGACCTCGTACGTCGAAGCCGGCCACGGCGGGCACGAGCACCACGGCCCGCCGCCGATCCACTACAGCTCGCGCGTGTCGCCGGCGACGCTCGGCATGTTCCTGTTCATCGCCTCGGAGATCATGCTCTTCGGGTCGTTCTTCACCGTCTACTTCTTCGACCGCGTCGTCAACCACCACTTCACGCAGTGGCCGCCGCCGGGATACCACCGCCCGGCCTTCGTCGCCGGCGTCAACACGCTGATCCTGGTGACGTCGAGCTTCACGATGCACTGGGCCGACACCTCGATCAAGAAGGGCAACCGCGCCGGGCTGCAGGCGGGGCTCGTGCTGACGCTGTGCCTCGGGCTGACGTTCCTGGTGACGCAGATCGTCGAGTACCACCGCCTGGGGTTCAACACCGCCGACACGTCGTTTGCCGCGACCTTCTTCGGGCTGACGGGCTTGCACGGGGCGCACGTGTTCGTCGGGCTGACGATCCTGCTCTGCATGACGATCCGGGCGTTCCGCGGACACTTCTCGCCGGAGCACCACCACGGCGTGGAGATCGGCGGGATCTACTGGCATTTCGTCGACGTCATGTGGATCGTGGTCTACGTGACCGTCTACCTCCTCTAGCTCGATGTTCTCGAACCCGTTCCGGAGCGAGGCGACGGCGTTTCGCTTCGTGCTCGCGACGCTCGTCTACCTCGGCCTGATCGCCGTTGCGTACTTCATCTGGCACTGGCTCGCGTTGATCGTCTTCGTCGTGCTCAGCCTGGGGATCGTGTGGTGGCTGCGGCGCGACGCGGACCGTCCCGCGCCCGTCGTGCAGGCGCCGGCGCCGAGCCCGCCGGGGGAGCACCGGATCCTCGTCGTCGCCAACGAGACCGTGGGGGGTCCCGAGCTGCGCAGCGAGATCGAGCAGCGCGCGGGGAACGAGCACGCGAAGGTGCTCGTCGTCGCCCCGGCGCTCAACTCGCCGCTCCGCCACTGGGCCTCCGACGAGGACGACGCGCGCGCAGCGGCGCAGGCACGCGTCGAGCGGTCGGTCGAGTCGCTGCGGGCAGTCGGCATCGACGCGTCGGGAGAGGTCGGCGACGGCGACCCGCTGCAGGCGATCGAGGACGCGATCCGCACGTTCCGCCCCGACGAGCTGATCGTCTCGACACACCCCGAGGGCAAGTCGCACTGGCTCGAGCGCGGCGTGGTCGCGGAGGCGCGCTCGCGCTTCGCGCTGCCGCTCACGCACGTCGTCGTCGACCTCGACGCAGACCAGAGCTGAGAGTCGAGGCCGTCGACCCGCTGCCGCTGCGCGACCAGCTGCGGGACGTGCATCGAACCGCGCTCGGCGCCGGGGCGCTGTCGGACGAGTGGGCGACCGACCGCCTGCCAGCGCACATGCGCCGTGCCGACTTCGTCTTCCTCGTCGCGCGCGGCGACGGCGACGCGATCCTCGGGTTCGCGTACGGGTACACGGGGGAGTACGGCCAGTGGTGGACCGAGCGGGTGGCGCAGGCGCTCACCGACGAGCAGCGCGCGGACTGGCTCGACCCGCCGCACTTCGAGGTCGTCGAGCTGCACGTCCGCCCCGCGTGGCAGCGCACGGGGATCGGCAGCGCGCTCCTGGCCCAGCTTCTCACCCGCCAGCCGCACGACCGGGCGCTCCTCTCGACGCAGGCCGGCTCGCGGAAGGCGCGCGGCTTCTATGCGAAGAACGGCTGGCGCGAGCTCGCGGAGGTCGACTTCGGGCCCGGCTACCCGCCCTACCTCGTGCTCGGCAAGCGCGTCACCGCGCGCGACGGAATTTGAGGTCGGCCGCGCTACTTGCCGGCGACCGACGAGACGTACTTCGCGACCGCGTCGATCTGCGCCGGCGTCAGCCGGCCCTTGAACGCCGGCATCGGGCCGCCGCCGACCTCCACCTGATGCTTCACGATCGCGTACGGCGGCTTGAGCTGGTCGAGGTTCGGCCCGACGTTGCCGTGCGAGCCCGCGTTCTTCAACGTGTGGCACCCGGCGCAGCCCGCCGTCTCGAAAATCTGCTTGCCGTTCCCCGCCCCGCCGCCGCCTGCCTGGCCGCCGCCCGGCGTGGTCGTCGTCGTTCCGCCGGCGCCGCTCGGCGGCGCCGGCTTCTCCGCCTGCACCCCGCAGTTCGGGTTCCCCGTGCACTGCGCGACGTAGACGGCGATGTCCGCCGCGTCCTGGCCGCGGTAGAGGTTCGCCGGCATCGGCTTCTCCGGGTACGCGATCTGGCCGCGCACGATGTCGCGGATGTCCTGGCGCGAGTAACCCTGCTGGATGTCAGACGCGAACGCGTCGTCGAGGTTCGGGCCGACGGCGCCGGTCGTCTTCGCGTCGGCGAGCGTGTGGCAGGCCCCGCACGTGTTGAGGAAGAGCTCCTTCCCGTGGGCGGGGTCGCCGGACGTCACCCGTCCGACCGCACCGCAGCCGCTCGCGAGGAGCGCTACCAGGACGGCGGCGAGGCTGAGAAAACCGGCGCGCAGCGTGCTAGGCGGAAGGTTGAGAGGCGTCCAGCTTCGAGACCGCCTCGTCGCGCGTGCCGTAGATCGCGAACACGCGGTCGAGCCCCGTGATCTCGAAGATCTTCGTGATGTTGCGGTCGCTGCAGACGAGCGAGAGCTGGCCGTCGTTCGTGCGCAGCCGCTTGACGCCGCCGACGAGCACGCCGAGCGTCGTCGAGTCGATGAACGTCGTGTTGGTGAAGTCGACGACGACCTGCCTGCCGCCTTGGCCGATCACCTCGAGCAGCTGCTGCTTGAACTCGGGCGCCGTGTAGAGGTCGACCTCGCCGGCGAGCGAGATCACGTAGGCGTCGTCGGACAGCTGCTCGGTCTTGATGTCGAAGTTCATGTCTCCCCCGGCGGTTTGGGCTGGTCGCGCGGGAGAGTCTACTTGGACGTCGACTTCTTCGGCGCGGAAGCCGCCGCCTGCGACTTCAGCTGCGCCTTCACCGCCTTCAGGTACTGGCGCACCTGCGGGGCGTCGACGTCGTTCGGCGCCAGCTTCAGGAACCGCGCGAACGCCGACTCCGCCGTCTTCAAGTCGTTCGCCGCCTCCGCGGCCTGTCCGAGCTGGAAGAGCGTCGTCACGTCGTTGGGCGACAGCTTCGAGAGCCGCTGGTACGCCTGCTCGGCGTGGGCGACGGAGCTCTGGTAGCTCTCGTACGCCGTCTGCTCCGCCGACGATGACGACGCGGCCGTGGTGGAGTCGATCGGGTCCTGCAGCCCCGTCGGCGACGAGAACGCCTTTCCGAGCGGGGTCGTCGGCGCGGGCGCGAAGGTCTGGGCCGGGTTCGAATACTGCGCCTGCTGGGCGAGGTTCGCGTAGTTCGTGTACTGGTCGGACGCGAGCGCCTGGTACTCGGATGCGAGCTCCGCGAGCGGGCCCGTGTCCTTCGGGCGCAGCTTCACGTAGCGCTCGAGCGCGCCGACGGCGTCCTGCGTCCGGTGCTTCTGCTCGTACGCGGTCGCGAGGTCGCGCCACGCCTGGGCGTCCTGCGGATGCGCCTGCGTCTTGTGCTGCAGGCTCGAGATCGAGGTGCCGCCCACGCTGCGCGAGAAGAAGTGCTGGAGCGCGTCGCTGATGCCGGTCGAGCCGGAGCCGACCCCGAGGAGCGCGAAGGTTGCGGCGAACGCGACCGCGAGCAGCACGTACGCCCACTTCGCGTGCAGGCGGATGCGCTGGAAGAACAGCTGCTCCTGCCACTGCGGCGGGCGCTGCTTGCGCTGCTGCGCCGGGGCTGCTACCGCTGCGGCGCGAGCATTGTGCGCCGGGCGGCGCTTGCGGTGCTGCGTACCTCTCGCCACTGCTCCTCGTCTTCTCTTCGGTAACGGGTGCGGCCGTCGACGACCGTCTCGAGCACTCGATCGGGCGAGCCGCCGAAGACGACCGCCGCGGCCGGGTCCTCGACCGGATGGTACGGACTCCCCGCCAGCGACACCACCGCCAGATCGGCGCGCTTGCCGGGCGCCAGCGTACCGACCTCCCCGTCCATTCGCAGGGTCCGGGCCGCCTCGGCCGTGGCGAGCCGGAGCGCGCCCTCGGCCGTCAGCGCCTGCGCACTGTGATCTCGCGCGCGCGCGAGCACGATCGCCGCGCGCATCTCCTCGAACAGGTCGAACGAGGGCGTCGAGGCCGGCGAGTCCGTCCCGAGGCCGACCCGGACACCCGCGTCGCGCATGAGCGCGAGCGGCGCGATGCCGCATCCGAGCAGGGCGTTCGACCGCGGACAGTGGGCGACGGGGACGTCGCGGTCGGCGAGCAGCGCCACCTCCTCGGGCGCGACCTCGACGCAATGCGCGCACAGCAGGTCCGGACCCAGAACGGGCTCGAGCGAGCGGACGGGAGTGCGGCCGGTCGGCGGCACGAGAAACGGCGCGATGTGCTGCAGCGGCCCGGTGCCGCGAGCGAGCCACTCGACCTCGTTCGCGCTCTCCGCGAGATGCGTCCCGACGGGGACGCCGAGGGACAGGCACCACCGGTACGTCTCGAGCGAGCAGGTGTACGGCGCGTGCGGCGAGACTCCGATCGTGACGAGGTGCGTGTCCGTGACGCGCGCACGCTTCTCCTCCCACTGGCGCCGCGCGTCCGCGGGGTCGGCGGCGAACACCTCCAGGTGCACGACCGCGCGCAGTCCGAGGTCGTGCGCGGCAACGGCAGCGACGCCGTCGAAGGCGTAGTCGGCGGTGGTGGTGACGCCGGAGCGGAGCGAGTCGACGACGCCGAGGCGCGCGATCGCGAGCATCTCCTCGCGCGACAGGCGCTCCTTCCGTTCCACGTGCGTCCGGATCCACGGTCCGAACGGCTGCCCGTCGCCGAAGCCCGCGTAGTTCGCGTACTCGAGGTGCGAGTGCGCGTTGACGAAACCCGGCACGATCGCCGCCTGGTCGAAATGGCGCTCCGCGCGTCCCGGCCGCACCTCGGCGATCCGCGAGTCCTCCCAGCGGACGAGGCCGTCGCGGATCGGCGGCCCGGCGACGGGCAGCACCCACTCGGCCGAGATCTCCGTCACCGGCTCGGGACGGGCGTCGGCGCGGCGGCCGCGCGGCGCTCGACGAGCACCGCGAGCCAGATCGACGCCTCGAACAGCACCCACATCGGCAGCAGCTCGAGGAACGTCGTGTACAGGTCGGGGCCGGGGAGCGCGAGGGCGACGACGGCCGTCAGGAAGTAGCCGAGGCGGCGGTTGCGCCGGAGGGCGCGCGACGTCAGGACCCCCGTCCGGACCAGCCCGAGGACGACGATCGGGCACTCGAAGATGACGACGATCCCGACGAGCACCGTCGTCACGAACGAGTAGTACGGCCGCGCCTGGATCAGGTGGATGAAGTTGTGCTTGTCGTAGTTCGTCAGCCAGTGGATCGCGCGCGGCAGCAGGATCCAGTAGCCGAACGCGAGCCCGGCGACGGCGAGGCCGCTCGCCACCGTCACCAGCGCGAGCGCCTTGCGCTCGAACGTCGGGTCGAACGCCGGCGCGAAGAAGCCCCAGAGCTGCCAGAGCGTCACGGGCAGCGAGAGCACGAACCCCGCCCACAGGCTCACCGTCAGCGTGACGGTGAACGGCTCCGCGACGCCGAACGTGACGGTCTTGTGCCCGTGCAGCGGCCGGTTCAGCCAGTCGAGGATGTGCGTGTGGAAGACGAACGCGACGATGGTCGCGACGGCCAGCGCGCCCAGCACGACGAACAGCCGCACGCGCAGCTCCTCGAGGTGCTCGACGAGCGTCGCCTCCTCGCCGTACCCAAGGCGACGCGGCAGGCGTCTCATGCGCGCCGCGCTAGACGGTTTCGCGCTCGTGCTCTGGCGTCGGAGTCGCGGTCGTCTGCGCCGGCGGCAGCGGGTGCGGCTTCGGCTCCTCCGCCGACCTCGAGTCGTGCCCGAGGCCCGAGACCGAGTCCTTGAACTCGCGCATGCCGAGGCCGAGCGCGCGACCGAGCTCCGGCAGCCGCCTCGCCCCGAAGAGGAGCAGCAGGATGACGAGGAGCGCGATGATGTGCGTCGGGTTCGACAGGCCCATCCACGGTCCACAGTAGCAGCGTTTCGGCTTGCCGGTGCGTCGGGAAAGGCCTGCGGGATGGCGAAGAAACCACTGTCGGAACAGGTCGTCGTGGTCACCGGAGCGAGCGCCGGCCTCGGCCGCGCGGTCGCGCGCGAGGCGGCTCGCCGCGGCGCCAAGGTGGCCGTGGTGTCGCGCGGGGGTGACGGCCTCGACGAGACCGCCGCCGAGCTCGAGCGGATGGACACGCAGGCGCTCGCCGTCCCCGCCGACGTTGCCTCACTGGACGACTGCCATCGCGTCGTCGAGCAGGTGCTCGACCGCTTCGGCCGCATCGACACCTTCTGCGCGAACGCGATGGTCACCGTCTACCAGGAGGCGCGCGACCTGAAGCCGGAGGAGCTGCGGCGCGTGATCGACGTCAACTTCCTCGGGGCCGTCAACTGCTACTGGGCGTCGCTGCCGGCGCTGATCGAGACACGCGGGACGTTCTCGCACGTCAACTCGGCGCTCGCCTACCGCGGGATCCCGCTGCAGGCGGCGTACTGCTCCTCGAAGGCCGCCGCGCGGACGTTCTTCGAGACCGCCCGGGTCGAGCACATGAAGCACGGCATCCCGGTCGACGTCACGCTGACGCTGCCGGGCGCCATCAACACGCCGCAGTTCGACCAGGCGCGGCAGTACATGGGCAAGCAGCCGCAGCCGGTTCCGCCGATCTACGAGCCCGAGCCGTTCGCGGAGGGCGTCGTGCACACGTTCGAGCACCCGGTCCGCGAGCTGCCGCTGGGATGGGGCTCGCAGAAGCTGCTCTGGGGACAGAAGCTGTCGCCGCGCGCAGGCGACCTGATGCTGCTGCGCATGGGGTGGAAGGGCCAGCACACCGACGAGGAGAAGCCCGTCGGCGCGCCCGACAACCTGTTCGAGCCGCTCCCGGGCGACAAGGGCGCGCGCGGCCGCTTCTCCGACCGCTCGCGCTCGTCGACGCTCTGGACGTCGCTGCGGCTGCGCCGGTGGCTGGTCGGCGCCGCTGTCGCCGGGGTCGGCTTGGCTACGATGGGCATCACGAACGCGCGCGAAAAGCCGCTTGTTCGCTAGTCCTTCGACGTCACGAACCTGGAGAGAATTGGCCACGCTCGAACTGAAGGACCTGCACGTCGCGCTGGAGGACGGCACCGAGATCGTCCGCGGCGTCGACCTGAGGGTCTCGACCGGCGAGGTGCACGCGGTCATGGGCCCGAACGGCTCGGGCAAGTCCACCCTCGCGTACGCGATCGCCGGCCATCCGGCGTACGAGGTGACGGGCGGGCGGATCCTGCTCGACGGCGAGGACATCACGGAGGCGGGCGCCGACGAGCGCGCGCAGGCGGGCCTGTTCCTCGCGTTCCAGTACCCGCACGCGATCCCCGGCGTCACCGTCACGAACTTCCTGCGGCAGGCGATCAACGCGGTGCGCAAGGCGCGCAACGGCGGCGTCGACGACCCGATCCCGGTTGCGGAGTTCCGCAAGGAGCTGCTCGGTCAGATGGACCGGCTGAAGGTGAGCCGCGAGCTCGCGTCGCGCTACCTGAACGACGGGTTCTCGGGCGGCGAGAAGAAGCGCGTCGAGATCCTGCAGATGGCGATGCTGCGCCCGAAGATCGCTGTCCTCGACGAGACGGATTCGGGTCTCGACATCGATGCGCTGCGCGTCGTCGCGGGCGGCGTCAAGGAGCTCGTCGGGCCCGAGATGGGCGCGCTCGTGATCACGCACTACCAGCGCATCCTCAACTACGTGCAACCCGACTTCGTGCACGTCTTCGTGAACGGCCGGATCGTCGAGGAGGGCGGCCCCGAGCTCGCAGAGAAGCTCGAACGGGAGGGCTACGCGGCGTGGGGTGCCGAGGAGAAGGAGCCGACGCCGGTATGAGCCAGACCGAGACCGAGATCGTCCAGGGGATCGGCTCCGATTACGAGATCAAGTACGGCTTCCACGTCCCCGAGGACTACTTCTTCAAGTCCGAGAAGGGGCTGTCGCACGAGCTGATCGACGCGATCTCCTCGCACAAGGACGAGCCGGACTGGATGCGGAAGTTCCGCCACCGGTCGCTCGACTACTTCCTCGCCAGGCCGCTGCCGACGTGGGGCGGCATGCCGTCGATCACCGAGATCGACTTCGACTCGATTCATTACTACATCAAGCCGACGGAGGCGCAGGCGGAGTCGTGGGACGACCTGCCGCCGGACATCCGCGACACCTGGGACAAGCTCGGCATCCCCGAGGCGGAGAAGAAGTACCTCGCCGGCGTGGGCGCGCAGTACGAAAGTGAGGTCGTCTACCACAAGCTGCAGGAGCAGCTCACCTCGCAGGGCGTGATCTTCCTCGACACCGACACCGCGCTGCGCGAGCACGAGGACCTCTTCAAGCAGTACTTCGGGACGATCGTCCCGCAGAACGACAACAAGTTCGCGGCGCTCAACTCGGCTGTCTGGTCGGGCGGCTCCTTCATCTACGTGCCGAAGGGCGTCCGCATCGAGCTGCCGCTCCAGGCCTACTTCCGCATCAACGCGGCGAACATGGGCCAGTTCGAGCGCACGCTGATCATCGTCGACGAGGACGCGTACGTGCACTACGTCGAGGGCTGCACGGCGCCGATCTACTCGACCGACTCGCTCCACTCCGCCGTCGTCGAGATCGTCGTGAAGAAGGGCGGACGCTGCCGCTACACGACGATCCAGAACTGGTCGACGAACGTCTACAACCTCGTCACGAAGCGCGCCGTCGCCGAGGCCGGCGCGACGATGGAGTGGGTCGACGGCAACCTCGGCTCCAAGCTGACGATGAAGTACCCGGCGATCTGGCTCCTCGGCGAGGGCGCGCACGGCGAGGTGCTGTCGATCGCCTTCGCGGGCAAGGGGCAGCATCAGGACGCGGGCGGGAAGTGCGTGCACGCGGCGCCGAACACGTCGAGCGTGATCACCTCGAAGTCGATCTCGAAGAACGGCGGCCGCGCGGGCTACCGCGGTCTCCTCGAGGTGGCGAAGGGCGCGCACGGCTCGAAGTCGAAGGTCGTCTGCGACGCGCTGATCCTCGACGAGGACTCGCGCTCCGACACGTACCCCTACATCCGTATCGACGAGAACGACGTCGACATCGGCCACGAGGCGACGGTGTCGAAGATCGGCGAGGAGCAGCTTTTCTACCTCATGTCGCGCGGGCTCTCGGAGGCCGAGGCGTCGGCGATGGTGGTGAGCGGCTTCGTCGAGCCGATCACGAAGGAGCTGCCGCTCGAGTACGCCGTCGAGATGAACCGCCTGATCCAGCTGCAGATGGAGGGGTCGGTCGGTTGATCGTCGAGCACGTCGACTTCTGGGCGGTTCCCGTCACCGACATGGAGCGCTCGAAGCGGTTCTACGGCGAGACGCTCGGCCTCCCGCAGACCGGCGACGGCGGCTTCCCCGAGTTCAAGCTCGGCGACAACGGCTTCCTGTACCTGCTCCAGCTCGAGTCGATCGGCGGCGCCTTCCGCAGCCCGCACGACGCCGGGTTCGCGCTGCGCGTCCCCGACGTGCGCGAGGCGCGGCGGGAGCTCGAGTCGAAGGGCGTGCAGTTCAACGGCGACGTCCTCGACACGGGCGTCTGCCACATGGCGTTCTTCGCCGACCCGGACGGCAACCAGATGGTGCTGCACCGGCGCTACGCGCCGCAGGGCTGATGGCGGCGCTCACCCGTGCAGACGCCGCGCAGCGGCTGGCCCAGCTGCCGCTGCCCACGACGGCCGACGAGCACTGGCGCTTCACGGACCTGCGCGGCTTCGACCCCGCCTCCTTCGTCCCGAACGGCCACGGTGCTCGTCCGACAGCAGGCGCGTCCGGCGGCGCCATGCTCGAGCTCGCCGTCTCCGGCCGCGCGGAGGTGTCCGAGGATGCGCTCGAGATCGTGTCCGCGCCGGACGGGGTGAGGTTCGAGCCGCTTCCGCCCGACCATGCAGCCGAGCTCGTCCCCGACGACGACCGCTTCGCGATGGAGAACCTCGCGCAGTGGCGGCACGGGCTGCTCGTGCACGTGCCGAAGGGCGTCACGCTCGACGAGCCGCTCTACGTGCACGTCACCTCGGGCGGCGGCCCGCTGTACTGGCGGATGGTCGTGCGCGCCGAGGAGGGCGCGCGGTTCACGCTGATCGAGGATCTCTCGTCGGCGTCGCCGGACACGGTCGCGTACACCAACGCGGTCGTCGAGCTGTTCGTCGAGCCGGGCGCGAAGATCGAGTACGTCTCGCTGCAGAACCTCTCGCGGGAGACGTGGCACTTCGGCCGGCACAAGGCGCTTCTCCAGCGCGACAGCGAGCTCGACTGGGTGATCGGCGGGTTCGGCTCCAAGCGCGGCAAGGTGTGGATCGAGAACGACCTCGCGGGCCCGGGCGCGACCTCGCGCGTCACCGGCGCCTACTTCGCCGACGGGGAGCAGCACCTCGACTACGACACGTTCCAGGAGCACATCGCGCCGTCGACGGAGAGCGACTTCGCCTTCAAGGGGGCGCTGCGCGAACGGGCGAGCGCGGTCTGGCGCGGGATGATCCGCGTGGAGGAGGACGCGCAGAAGACGAACGCCTACCAGGAGAATCGCAACCTGCTGCTCTCCGACCAGGCGCACGCGGATTCGATCCCGGGCCTCGAGATCATGGCGAACGACGTCCGCTGCACCCACGGCGCGACGCTCGGCAAGGTGAACCGGGACGAGCTCTTCTACCTGATGGCGCGCGGGCTCTCGCGCGCCGAGGCGGAGCGGCTGATCGTCCGCGGCTTCTTCCAGGACGTGCTCGACCGGATCGAGCTCGAGCCGGTGCGCGAGGCGCTCGGCGCGGCGCTCGAGGCGCGGATCCCGCAGAGCATCTGAGCGCAGATCACCCGGCGGAGTGATTCCGCCGGCGAGCGCGGCAGGCGACGATGAGCGGTGACCACGACCGGCGGAGGTGGCGATGCTCCTCTCGACTCACGCTGCGGCCGTCGTGCTGGCGCTGCTCGGCGTCGTCGTTCTCGGCTACGCTCGTGCACTGTTCCGGCGTTGACCGAACGAGGGGCGAGGGCGCGTCAGTTCCAGCCCATCGGCTCGTAGCCGCTCGTCTGCGGTGCGGACACGATCAGCACCGACACCGGGCGGTGGGACGCGTTCCGCACCGTGCGCCGCCGCTCCGGGTCGACGCGGACGAACGTGCCCGCGGGCGCGGGATGGTCGGCGCCGTCGACGACCATCGTCGCGTCGCCTTCGAGGACGACGAACACCTCCTCCTGGTCGCGCTCCGTCTCGTCGTGCTCGGGGATCGACTCCCCCGGCGGGATCTCGACCAGCGCCATCCCGAACGAGCCCAGGCCGAGCGAGCGCCGGCAGAGCGTCCACTTGCCGTTGCGCTCCATCGCGTCGCGGTGGACGATCTCGAAGCCGCTCATGCCGCTGCTCGCGCCAGCTGCTCGGGAACGCGCCGCGACGCGTTCGAGTAGACGAACTTGCCGGCGATCCTGTCGCCGTCGAACGGGAAGATGTCGACGCCCTCCCAGCGGACCTCGGGCCCGTCGGGATGCGTGGCGATCGCCGTCCACTCCTGCACGACGAAGTCGCCGCCGACGTAGAGCGACCGGCCCTCGAAGCGCAGGTCGGGCCAGTTGCGGAAGATCGACGCGATGTGGTCGCGGACGGCCGCGCCCTCCGCGCGCTCCCCCGCGTTGTGGTTCTCGAACACCATCCCGGCCGTATGGGCGGCGCAGATCGCGTCGAGGTCGTGGCGGTTCCAGGCGTCGTTGTACGCCGCCACGATCCCTGCCAGATCGGCCATGTCAACCTCCCTTCGTCTTCGCCGACGACCCTACTCCGTGCGGCCACGCGAGGCGAGCCCGCGCGAACGGGCGCCGCCGCCGTGGGTGGCTACGCCCGCACGAGCGGCTTGTACCTGATGCGGTGCGGCTCGAGCGCCTCGGGCCCGCGCGTCTCCCGCACCCACTCGGCGTACTGGGCCCACGTCCCCTCGAACCAGGTCACCTGCGACTCGCCCTCGAAGGCGAGGATGTGCGTCGCGACGCGGTCGAGGAACCAGCGGTCGTGCGTGATCACGACGGCGCACCCGGCAAAGTCGAGCAGCGCCTCCTCGAGCGCTCGCAGCGTGTCGACGTCGAGATCGTTCGTCGGCTCGTCGAGGAGCAGCACGTTGCCGCCGCTGCGCAGCAGCTTCGCGAGGTGGACGCGGTTGCGCTCGCCGCCCGACAGCCGGCCGACCGGCTTCTGCTGGTCGGCGCCCCTGAAGTTGAACCAGGACGTGTACTGGCGGGAGTTGATCTCCTTCTTGCCGAGCAGGATCGTGTCCTGGCCGCCCGAGATCTCCTTCCAGACGGTGTTCTTCGGGTCGAGGCCCGCGCGTGACTGGTCGACGTACGCGAGCTGCACCGTCTCGCCGACGCGCAGCTCGCCCGCGTCCGGCCGCTCCTCGCCCGCGATCATCCGGAACAGCGTCGTCTTCCCGGCGCCGTTCGGCCCGACCACGCCGACGATGCCGGCCGGCGGCAGGGAGAAGGTCAGCTGCTCGAAGAGCAGGCGGTCGGCGAAGCCCTTCGCCACGTCCTGCGCCTCGATCACGAGGTCGCCGAGGCGCGGCCCGGGCGGGATGTGGATCTCGACACGGTCGAGCTTCACCGCCTCCTCCTCCGCGAGCAGCTGCTCGTACGCGCCGAGGCGCGCCTTCGACTTCGCCTGCCGCGCGCGCGGCGAGGCGCGCACCCACTCGAGCTCGCGCGCGAGCGTCCGCTGCCGCGCCGACGCCTGCTTCTCCTCCTGCTGCAGTCGCGCCTGCTTCTGCTCGAGCCAGCCGGAGTAGTTGCCCTGGTACGGGATCCCGCGGCCGCGGTCGAGCTCGAGGATCCAGCCCGCGACGTTGTCGAGGAAGTAGCGGTCGTGCGTGACGGCGACGACGGTGCCCTTGTACTCGTGCAGGAAGCGTTCGAGCCACCACACCGACTCCGCGTCGAGGTGGTTCGTCGGCTCGTCGAGCAGCAGCAGGTCGGGCGCCTGCAGCAGCAGCCGGCACAGCGCGACGCGGCGGCGCTCGCCGCCGGACAGCGACGTCACGTCGCGGTCGCCGTCGGGAAGTCGCAAGGCGTCCATGGCGTGGTCGAGCTGCGCGTCGAGCTGCCACGCGTCGCGGCGGTCGATCTGGTCCTGCACCGCGGCCTGCTCGGCGAGCAGCGCGTCGAAGTCGGCGTCGGGCTCCGCGAACCGCGCCGAGATCGCGTTGAAGCGGTCGAGCAGGTCGCGCACCTCGCGGACGCCGTCCTCGACGTTCTCGCGCACCGTCCTCGCGGCGTCGAGCTCCGGCTCCTGCTCGAGCAGGCCGACGGTGGCGCCGGGCGCGAGCTCCGCCGAGCCGGACGAGGTCTCCTCCTTCCCCGCCATGATCCGCAGCAGCGTCGACTTGCCTGCGCCGTTCGGGCCGAGGACGCCGATCTTCGCACCGGGAAGGAACGACAGCGAGATGTTCGCGAGCACCTGCCGGTCCGGACCGTAGAACTTGTCGACCCGGTACATCGTGAAGACGTACTCGCTCGTCACAGCGCGCCCACGATAGCTTCAAGGATCCATCACGTACGCGTCGTAGGTTGCGCGCGTGAAGCGGCTGGCGTTGCTCGTCCTCGTGCTCGTTTGCGCACTTCCGGCGTCGGCGGCGCGTCTGCCGATCCTCGCGCCGCACGACTGGTGGCCGACGTTCTCGCCGAACGCGAGCTACGTCGCGTTCACCGAGCTGAACGGGCAGGGCCGCGCGTTCACGCTCGAGGTCGTGGACGTGTCGACGCCGAGGCACCCGGTCCGCCGGCTCGCGCAGGCGGCGTACCAGCTGATGCCGTCGTGGTCGCCCGACTCGACGCAGCTGGCCTACCAGGCGGGCGGGCACATCTGGACGGTCGGCGTCGACGGCTCCGGGCGCAAGGAGCTGGCGGTCGGCCTCTACCCGGCGTGGTCGCCGGACGGTGCGACGATCGCGTTCGTGCAGGGCGGCGTCGTCCACGCGGGCGCCGCGCGCTTCGGCCGGCAGGTGATCGGCGTGCCCGCCTGGTCGCCCGACGGGAGCAGCCTCGCGTTCACCCAGAGCGACGGAATCTACGTCGCGACGGTCGCGGACGGGACGGTACGGCGCGTCGCCAGGCCGGTGCAGGAGGTCCGCGACGTCTCGTGGTCGCCCGACGGCAAGCTGCTCGCGTACGCGAGCGGCGGCTACGTCTACGACGTCGCCGCGGACGGCTCGGCGGCGCCGCAGCGGATCGCCGGCCCGTTCTACGACATCGGCCGGATCGTCTGGTCGAGCGCCGGCGACGAAGTCGCGTACGACGTGCGGGGCCTCCTCGAGCTGACGAGCTTCGAGGGCGGCGTACACACGCAGCCGCTCGCGAAGACGAACGGCGTCGGCGTCTCGTTCGCCCCTCACGACCCGCAGAGCCGCGTGCTCGTCTACTCGGGGCCGGACCCGCGCTGCCCCGGCCACGACGCGATCCTCCAGCACCGGAGCGGGGTCGTCGCCGGCACGTGCGCGATCACCGGCACTGCCGGCGCCGACGTGATCGACGGCACGGCGAACGGGGGCGACGTGATCGCGGCGGGGCCGGGCGACGATGTCGTCCACGCGAAGAACGGGCGCCGCGACACGGTCGACTGCGGCGCCGGCCGCGACACCGTCTACGCGGACCGCACCGACCGGCTCCGCCGCTGCGAGGTCGTGCGCCGCTAGGACGCCCGCCTCGGGAGGCCGGCCGCTACCCCGGCGGTACAGTGTCGCCGTGGCCGTCACGACCGCGCAGAAGCTCGACGCGCACGCGCTTCGTGCCGACTTCCCCGTCTTCGACGAGCTCCTGAACGGCAAGCCGGTCGCCTACCTCGACTCGGCGTCCTCGACGCAGAAGCCGCGGCAGGTGCTCGACGCGCTGCGCGAGTTCTACGAGCACAGCTACGCGAACGTCCACCGTGGCGTCTACACGCTCGCCGAGCGGGCGACCGCCGGCTACGAGGGGGCGCGCGAGAAGGTGCGCGCGTACGTGAACGCGCCGTCGAACCGCGAGGTGATCTTCACCCGCAGCGCGACCGAGGCGCTGAACCTGATCGCGTACGCATGGGGACTCGACAACCTCGGCCCCGGCGACGTCGTCGTCATCACGGAGCTCGAGCACCACGCGAACTTCGTGCCGTGGCAGTTCGTCGCCAAGCGGACGGGCGCGGCGTTCGCGCACATCCCGATCGACGACGTCGGCGAGCTGCAGCTCGACGAGCTCGACCGGATCGCGTCGCTCGGCAACGTCAAGGTCGTCGCCAACAACCTCGTCTCGAACACGCTCGGAACGATCAACCCGGTCGAGAAGCTCGGGGAGTGGGCGCACGCGCAGGGGGCGATCATGGTCGTGGACGCGGCGCAGGCGGCGCCGCACCGCCGCATCGACGTGCGGGCGCTCGGGTGCGACTTCCTCGCGTTCTCGTCGCACAAGCTGTGCGGGCCGAGCGGCGTCGGCGCACTGTGGGGCCGCCGCGAGCTGCTCGAGCAGATGCAGCCGTTCAACCTCGGCGGCGAGATGATCCGCTCCGTCGCGCTCGAGCGCACGACGTGGAACGAGCTTCCGTACAAGTTCGAAGCCGGCACGCCGGCGATCGCGGAGGCGTACGGCTTCGGCGTCGCACTCGACTACGTCACGGGCGTGGGGCTCGAGGCGATCGAGGCGCACGAGCACGACCTCGTCGTGCGGACGATGGACGCGCTCGCCGAGATCCCCGGCGTCCGCGTCTTCGGCCCCCCCGCCGACCGCCGCACCGGCATCGTCAGCTTCGAGGTCGAGGGCGTGCACCCCCACGACGTCGCGCAGATCCTCAACTGGGAGAACGTCGCCGTCCGCGCCGGCCACCACTGCACGCAGCCGCTGATGACGCGCCTCGGCGTCGCCGCGACGACGCGCGCGAGCTTCTACCTCTACTCCGTGCCCGACGACGTCGAGCGTCTCGTAGCCGGGCTGCGCAAGGTCAAGGACACGTTCGGGGTCTGACGTGAGCGAGCTCGACCAGCTTTATCGCGAGGTCATCCTCGACCACTACAAGAACCCGCGCGGGCACGGGGCGCTCCAGCCGGCGGACGCGCACGCCGAGGGCCAGAATCCGCTCTGCGGCGACGAGGTGTCGATCTTCGTCCGCTTCGGCGCCGACGGCGAGACGATCGACGACGTCGGCTTCGAGGGGCGCGGCTGCGCGATCTCGCAGGCCGCGACGTCGATGCTCACGGAGATGGTCAGGGGCCGCAAGGCGGCGGAGGTCGCGGCGCTGCCGAAGGAGGAGCTGCTCGAGGAGATCGGGATCCCGCTGACGCCGATCCGCCTCAAGTGCGCGATTCTCGGGCTCGGCGTCCTCAAGGTCGCGCTGCACCGGGCGAAGGGGACGCCGCTGCCCGACGAGTGGCAGGGGCTCGCGAACGAGCTCCGCCTCGACGAGGACTGAGCGGACCGTGGCGTCGATCGACGTCGCGCCGGCCGCCGAGTTCGGGCCGGGAGCGTCGAAGATCGTCACCGTCGGCTGGACGTCGATCGGCGTCTACAACTGCGGCGGCGAGCTGTATGCGCTCGAGGACCGCTGCTCGCACGACGACGGGCCGCTGTGCGAGGGCGAGTGGGACGAGGACGACTGCCGCGTCATCTGCCCTCGTCACGGCAGCGCGTTCGACCTGCGCACCGGGCGGCCGATGTCGCTGCCCGCGTTCGAGCCCGTGGCGACGTACCCCGTCCGGATCGAGGACGGCGTCGTGAAGGTCGAGGTCGCCGACACTGTCTGAGCGCGTCCGCTGCTGGTCGTCGGCCGATCCCCTCTACGACGCCTACCACGACGAGGAGTGGGGGCGTCCGGTGCTCGACGAACGCGGCGTCTACGAGCGGCTCTGCCTCGAGGGCTTCCAGGCGGGGCTCTCCTGGTTGACGATCCTGCGCAAGCGCGAGGCGTTCAGGGCGGCGTTCGAAGGGTTCGAGCCCGACCGCGTCGCGCGCTTCGGGCGGCGCGACGTCGAGCGGCTGCTCGCCGATCCGTCGATCGTCCGCCACCGCGGCAAGATCGAGGCTGCGGTCGCGAATGCGCGCGCGACGGTGGCGCTGCGGGACTCGACGCCGCTGCACGAGCTCGTCTGGTCGTTCGCGCCGGTACGCACGCGCGTTCCGCGTACGCAGCGCGACTGGCAGAGCGCGACGGCGGAATCGAGCGCGCTCGCCCGGGCGCTGCGGCGCGCGGGCTTCAGGTTCGTCGGCGCGACGACGGTTCACGCTGCGATGCAGGCGTGCGGGGTCGTCAACGACCACCTCGAACGCTGCTGGGTGCGTCAGGCGGTCGAGGCAGAGCGCAGGGCGGCGCGAGCCGCGTAGTGCGCGCGCGGCAGCCTGCGGCGGCTGCGCCAGGTGAACGTCCCGCGTGCGTCGGTGCGGCCCGTCGCGACGGCGAGCGTCCTGCCGCTTCGCAGCACGCGTAGCCGCACCGCGACGCCGGGCGCCGGCGCGCCGCCTGCGACGACGGTCGCGGAGGCGACGACGTGACCTGCCACCATCCTCACGCCGACGTGCGCGAGCCGCGGAGGCGGCTTGGCGACCGTCAACGCCGCCGTCGCGCTCACCGAGCCGGACACGGCCGTCACCGTCGCCGGCCCCGCCGTGGCGCCGGCGACGAACGTCGTCGACGCCCCCGTCGTCGCCGTCAGACGCCCGAGCGGAGCGCTCAGCGTCCACGTCGGCTGGACCGCAACCGTGTTGCCGTACGCGTCGACACCGCTCGCCGTCAGGGTCACGGACTTGCCCGCGGCGACGGTTGCGGCGGCCGGCGCGACGGCGAGCGTCGCCAGCGCCGCGGGCGTCACCGTCTCCGCCTGCGCCACCGCGGGCTGGCCCGCGAGCGCGGCCGAGATCGCCGCGGTGCCAGCCGCCGTGTCGGCGTAGTAGAAGCTGGCGCTCGACGCGCCGGCCGGCATCGTCAGCGTGAGCGTCGGCGTCCACGGGCCGGCCGCGTTCGTCGAGAAGCCTCCCCTCGCGGACGAGGTCGACAGCGTCACCGTCTGGTCCGAGAGCGCGGCGGCGGCGAGGCCGGCCGTCTGGAGCTCCACCGTCAGCGGTCCAGCGACGGCGCCGGCCGCGAACGTCGCCGGCGCGTTCGCGAACGCCAGGGTGGACACCGACCAAGTCCCGAAGGTCGACCATGCCGAGGTCAGGGCGGCGCCGCCGAGCGTGGCCGTGCACCACGTCGGCGTGCACGCCGGAGAGCCCGGATCGGCGTTCGGCGCGCCCGACGCCTGGATCGCGGTCGCCAGCCGGGCGAGGATCGCGGCCGTCTGCGCGGCGAAGTCGTCCGACGAGAGGCCGAGCGTGTTGTCCGGCGCCCACGCGAACCCGAACCGGTCGGAGGGGGCCGAGGCGGACGCGGCCCGCGCGGCGTACACCTCTGCCGAGACGTAGTCCTGCATCGTCGCCGCGTCCACCGCCGTCCAGCCGTAGGCGGAGCTCCACGCCCACGCGGCGTTGGCGAGCGGCCCGTAGGTCGCGTCGAGGACGTCGCGAGCGGCGGCCGCGGGCGCCGGCGCGACGTTCGCCAGCGTCTCGAGGTGCTCGAGGTACTGCCCCAGCGCGTCGCGCCGTTGCTGCGGTGTCGTCCCCGCCGCCGCGTAGTCGCGCACGTCGCCGTAGTCCTCTTGCTCGAAGTCCGACACGTACGGGGCGATCGCGCCCCAGAAACCCGCGTCCTGCAGCCAGCTCTGCAGCGTCACCTTGTACTGCGTCGGGTCGGTGGACTGGGCGATGCCGGTGGCGAAGACGACGCCCTTCACGCCGTCGCCTCCGAGGCCGGCCAGGAACGCCTCGGCGTTCGCGCGCGCGCTGCCGGTCCCGGCGCGGACCGCGGACGACAGCTCGTTCAGTGCCCACGTGTCTCCCGCACCCGTGTCGAAGCCGGCGGCCGCCATTCGCCGGCGCGCGAGCTCACCGGCGTCGTGCCAGCTTCCGTTTCCGGCCGCGACCCAGTTGCTCCAGCCCGTGTAGTTGATCTCGTCGAGCGCGTGGAAGTTCGGGCCGAGCGCGCGGATCTGAGCGGCCTGGCCCGCCCGCGGCTGCGTCTTGTCGCCGGCCAGCGGCGGGACGGAGACGTAGTACTGCGCGCAAGGCGACGCCGACTGCGCCAGGTACGTCGCGAGCCGCAGCCAGTCCGACTGCGCGTAGAACACGACGCGCGCCGGCCGGCACGCGAGGTCGGCCAGGTTCCGCGGCCGCAGTCGGGCGCGCTTCACCTCGGCGAGCCAGAGCCGATGCGTGGCGGTGGGCGTCAGCGACGGCACCGGTTTCGGTGCCGCCGACGCCGCCGGCACGACTGCGAGCGCGGCGGCAACCGCGGCGACGAGCTTCATCACGTGAGCGACCCTCTCGACCCTGACGCTGTTCCGGCGTTCGCGGCGCGACCCGCGGTCATCGTAGCGCCGTCCGGATACTGCACCCGATCCATCCGCTATCGTGAGGACATCCGCGGAAAGGAGGTGGTCCGGCGTTGGAGACTTCGAGTACGGGCAGTGGAGGTACCAGCTCGTAGAGGCGTGTCCCCGGGACCTGACGGGGAATCGTCTAGCCAGCGTGGGGGACTCGCGTTACGCGCCGCCTGAAACGGCCGGAAGCGCCTCTACGAAATACCAGCTGTGTATCGGATGGAGGGCCCCGCAAGGGGCCCTCCGTCTCTCGCCTACGCCGCGCGGCGGATCTGGTCGTCGAGCGGCACGAGCGGCAGCTGGAACGTGTCGACGGCGTCGGAGTTCGAGACCACGTTGTCGGCCCCGCTCAGCATCGTCACCTGGTCGACCGTCAACGGTGCACCGGGCACCCGCTCCGTCAGGCGCGCACCGACCCGGGCGACGTCGAACGGCACGTGGACGAGGCGGCGGCGCTTGCCGAGTACCCTCGCGATCGTCTCGTAGAGCTCGTTCCACGTGACGACGTCGGGCCCGCCGATCTCGAAGACGCGATTCGCCGCCTGCGGGTGGTCGACGGCGCGCGCGAAGTACTCGGCGACGTCGTCGACCCAGATCGGCTGCGACCTCTGCAGCCCTGGTCCGATCACGGTCACGACCGGCGACAGCTTCACCTGCCGCACGAACGTTGGCAGCACGCCGCCGTCGCGGCCGAAGACGAAGCTCGGCCGGAAGATCGTGTACTCGAGGCCCGACCGCACGAGTGCCTGCTCGGCGGCCCACTTCGCCGCGTAGTACGGCACGACGTCCTTCGTCGTGTCGCTCGTCCCGAGCGCGCTCATGTGCACGAACCGCTGCACGCCGGCCTGCTTCGCGGCTGCGAGAAGATTCTCGGTACCGACGCGCATCACCCGGTCGAAGTCGCGCGGGCGCCCGCGGATGATCGCGACGAGGTGCACGACGTGCGTGCATCCGTCGACGGCACGCGTGAGCGTCGACGGGTCGGTGACGTCGCCGGTCGCGAGCTCGACGCCCCAGCCGGCAAGCTGCGCCGCGCGCGCAGGGTCGCGGACGAGCGCGCGCACGTCGCGGTCCTGGGCGCGCAGGGCGTGGACGATCTTCGGTCCGACGAAGCCGGTGCCGCCAGTGACGAGGATCTTCATCTCACCTCACCTCGAAGTTCTGCCAGTAGCGGGACGCCGTCGGTCCGCGCTGTCCCTGGTATTTCGACCCGAGCGTCGAGCTGCCGTACGGCGTCGCGGCCGGCTCGCTCAGCTGCATGAACGACAGCTGCCCGATCTTCATCCCGTGGTAGATCGTGATTGGGAGGTTCGCGACGTTCGAGAGCTCGAGCGTGACGTGCCCGTCCCAACCCGGATCGATGAAACCGGCCGTCGAGTGGATCAGGAGCCCGAGGCGGCCGAGCGACGACTTCCCCTCGAGCCGCGCGACGAGGTCGTCGGGCAGCGTCACGCGCTCGAGCGTCGAGCCGAGCACGAACTCGCCGGGGTGGAGGATGAACGGCTGGTCGTCGCCGATCTCCACCTCCTCCGTGAGCTCCTCCTGCGGCTGCTTCACGTCGATGTACGGGTAGCGCGCGTTGTGGAAGACACGGAAGTACCGGTCGACGCGGACGTCGACGCTCGACGGCTGCAGCAGCGCCTCGTCATACGGGTCGATGGCGATGCGGCCCTCGTCGATGAGGCGGGAGATGGTGCGGTCGCTCAGAACCACCGGACGATTCTTCCATCAGCGCCTTGTCGAGCGCGCGGAGGCCTTTCAGGAACGCGCGGCGCTCGCCCGGCGTCAGCGACGCGAGCGCGCGCTCGAGCGGCTCGTTGCGCCGCGCGACCCAGGCGCGCACGTCGTCGACGCTTTGTGCGTTGAGGTCGACGACGGTGCGGCGGCGGTCGTCGGCGTGCTCGCGGCGGTGGACCAGCTGGTGGCGCGACAGGTCGATCGTGAGCTTGCTCGCCGCGGGGAGCGTCAGGCCCAGCTCCCGCGCGATCTCTCCGACCGTGCGCGCGCCCTCCGTCGCCACGTGCACCAGCACCGCGAGGTGGCGCGGGCCGAGCGGCGGGTCGCCGGCGAGGTGGCGCTCGAGCTCGACGGGGAGGCCGCGCCGCCGCCACAGCCGCCGCAGGACGTGGCGCAGCAGCCGGCGGAGCTCGTTCAGCTCCGGCGCTGTCGGCCGCGAACCGTTTACCGCGGGAATATGCGCCCTCCTATAACAGTTATCATGTGGTAATAGTTATGAGAAGCACGGGTTCAGGAGGAGGTGAGTCTAGAGATGCACGGACACCATCATCGACGGCGGTGTGGCGGCGGGCGGCACGGTCTCCGCTTCGACCGGCACGGCTTCCCCGCGCGCGAGGAGCTCGTCGAGCGGCTGCAGGCCTACCGCGAGCGGCTCGAGCGCGAGCTTGCGAACGTCAGCGACGTGATCGACCGCCTCGGCGGCGCCGCGGCCCCGCCGGAAGGCACGGCGGAGGTCTGACCCGCCGCGGCCCCCTGCGCCGGCCGCGCCTACGCCTCCCAGCGTAGGGCCGGCCCGGCGAGTCCCGGACGGCGCGCCCGTACGCGGGTGCGCCCGGCGGGGCTTAAGCGCGCGGGTTTCGGGACGGGGGTAACGCAGCCGCTGCGCCCGATCGCTCTGCAACCTCTCCATTCATCTATTCACAACGACGGGCGACTCCGCTACGCTCGGGCCATGGCGGCGACCCGGACGATCGACCTCAGGACAGCGGTGCCGGGGCCGCGCTCGCGCGAGATCCTCGAGCGCCTCCGCGCCAGCGTCGCCGCTCCGCTTGCGATCACGTTTCCGATCGCCGCGGCGGAGACGCGCGGCGCGACGATCACCGACGTCGACGGGAACGTCTTCATCGACTTCTCGGGCGGCGTCGGCTGCCTGAACGTCGGCCACTCGCACCCCCACGTTGTCCAGGCGGCGCAGGAGCAGCTCGAGCGTTTCTCCCACACCGATTTCACCGTCGTTCCCTACGAGGTCTACGCGACGCTTTCCGAGCGGCTGCTCGCGCTCGCGCCGTTCAGCGGGCCGGCCAAGGCCGCGTTCTTCAACTCGGGGGCGGAGGCGGTGGAGAACGCCGTCAAGTTCGCGCGCGCGTACACCGGGCGCAGCGCGGTCCTCGCGTTCGAGGGCGCGTTCCACGGGCGGACGGCGCTCGCCGTCGCGCTCACCTCGAAGGTGCACCCGTACAAGGCGGGCCTCGGCCCGTTCGCACCGGAGGTCTACCGCGTGCCGTTCCCGCGGTCGTTCCGCGGCCCGACCGCGGCCGAGGCGCTCGCCGCGCTCCGCCGCGCGCTGAAGACGGTCGTCGCCCCGGAGGAGGTCGCCTGCGTCGTCTTCGAGCCGGTGCAGGGCGAGGGCGGCTTCGTGCCGGCACCGCCCGAGTTCGTCCAGGGGCTGCGCGAGATCTGCGACGAGCACGGCATCGTGCTCGTGTGCGACGAGGTGCAGACCGGGTTCTGCCGGACCGGGCGGATGTTCGCGATCGAGCACTTCGGCGTGCAGCCGGACCTGATCACCGTCGCGAAGTCGATCGCGATGGGGATCCCGCTGTCGGGCGTGCTCGGGCGGGCGGAGATCATGGACGCGCCCGCGGAGGGCGGGGTCGGCGGCACGTACGTCGGCAACCCGGTCGCCCAGGCGGCGGCGCTCGCGGTGCTCGACGTGATCGAGGACGAGGGCCTGGTCGAGCGCGCGGGCGTGCTCGGCGAGACGATGCGTGCGCGGATGGAGTCGTGGCGCGTCCGCTTCCCGCAGGTGGCCGACGTTCGCGGACTCGGCGCGATGCTCGCGATCGAGCTGATGGACGGCGAGCAGCCGGCGCCCGAGCTCGCGTCGCGGGTCGTCGATGCGGCGCTGGAACGGGGGCTGCTCCTCCTCAAGGCGGGGGTCGACGGGAACTGCATCCGTGTGCTCGTCCCCCTCGTCATCTCCGACGCCGAGCTCGACGAGGCGCTCGACGTCTGGGAAGACGCGCTCGCGGCAACGCTTTAGTCGGCTCGAGCAGGGGGTACCCTCCCGCCGAGAATGGTCGGCGAGGTCCTGGCAGACCGATACGAGCTGGAGGAGCTCGTCGGAAGCGGCGGCATGTCGAGCGTGTTCCGGGCGCACGACCGCCTGCTCGACCGGAAGGTCGCGCTCAAGGTTCTCCACCAGCAGTACAGCGACGACGACGAGTACGTCGAGCGCTTCCGCCGCGAGGCCCGGTCGGTGGCGTCGCTCTCGCACCCGAACATCGTCACCGTCATCGACCGCGGCGATCACGAGGGGCGCCAGTTCATCGTCTTCGAGTACGTCGAGGGCGACAACCTGAAGCGGCTGATCGAACGGCGCGGCCCCGCGCCGGTCGCGACGGCGCTCGAGCTCGGAATCCAGATCGCGCGCGGGCTCTCGTTCGCGCACCAGCAGGGCCTCGTCCACCGCGACGTCAAGCCGCAGAACGTCCTGCTGAACGGCGACGGGCAGGCGAAGGTGACGGACTTCGGGATCGCGCGTTCCCTCGACGTCCAGCACGGGATGACGCAGACAGGCACCGTCCTCGGCACGTCCGACTACATCGCGCCGGAACAGGCGCAGGGGCAGCGGGTCGACGAGCACACCGACGTCTACTCGCTCGGCGTCGTCCTCTACGAGCTGCTGACGAACGAGGTGCCGTTCCCCGGCGAGAACTTCGTCGCCGTCGCGATGCGGCACATCAACGAGCCGCCGCCGCCGATCCGGGCCAAGCGCCCGGACGTGCCGCCGCGGGTCGAGGCGGCGATCCACACCGCGATGGCGAAGCGGCCCGAGGACCGGTTTCCGACGATGGCCGACTTCTGCCGCGAGCTCGAGGCGTGCCTCGCCGAGGTGCAGGGGACGCAGGTCGCCGCGCCGGTGCTCGCATCGCAGCCGACGACGGTCTCCCCCGCCGTCGCGCAGCCGCGGCGCAGGCGCGGCGTGTCGCCCTGGCCGCTCATCCTGCTGCTCGTCGCGCTGATCGCGATCGCCGCGGTGGTCGCGTTCCTGGTCCTGCACAGGCACGCCTCGTCGCACGCGAACGGCAGCCCGCCGCCGGCCGCCGGCGCGCCGATTCACCTGACGGCGGTCGCGCCCTACGACCCGCCGCCCGGCGACGGGCACGAGGACAACGCGGCGATCCCGAACGCGACGGACGGCAGCACGTCGACCGCGTGGTCGACCGAGCACTACTACAACCACCCGAGCCTCAACAAGCCCGGCGTCGGGCTCGTGCTCGACGCCGGGTCGAGCGTCCGTCTCGCGCAGATCGGCGTCACCACCGACACGCCCGGGTTCCAGGCGACGATCAAGGCAGGCGACTCGACGACCAGCTGCAGCACCGTCGTGTCGCCGTCCGCGACCGTCGACGGCACGCACGTCTTCCCGATCAGCGGCGGGCCGTACCGCTACTACATGATCTGGATCACGCGTCTCGGCGGCAACTACGACCACGCGGACGTCAACGACGTCCGCGCGCGCCGCGCAGCCTAGAAGCGCAGGCCCCGTCGGCGCTCGAAGCGCTCGACGGCGAGGTCGGCGAGGCGCTCGAGCAGCTCCGCGTAAGGAACGCCCGAGGCCTCGAACAGCCGCGCGTAGACGCTCGTCGCGGTAAAGCCCGGGATCGTGTTGAGCTCGTTGACGAGCACCTCGCCGTCGGCGCGCACGAACAGGTCGGCGCGCGCCATCCCTTCGCAGTCGGTGGCCACGAACGCCCGCACCGCCAGCTCCTGGGCACGCTCGAGCTGCTCCTCCGCGATCCGCGCCGGCACGACGAGCTCCATCTCGCCCTCGTCGTACTTCGCCTCGTAGTCGTACCACTCGTTGTGCGTGACGACGATCTCGCCGGGAAGCGAGGCCGTCGGCGTCAGGTTCCCGAGCACGCCGACCTCGACCTCGCTGCCCGCGACGAACCGTTCGACGAGCACCTTCTCGTCGTGCTCGAACGCGAGTGCGACCGCGGTGCGCAGCTCGCTCTCGTCGTGGGCCTTCGTGATCCCGACGCTCGAGCCGAGCCGCGCCGGCTTCACGAAGCACGGGTAGCCGAACGGGTTGCGCGGCTCGTCCCCGAGGCGCAGGGTGATGTTTTCCGTGACGGGGATGCCGTGGTCGCGCATCACCGACTTGAAGACGTCCTTGTCCATGCAGAGCGCCGACGCGAGCACGCCGGCGCCGACGTACGGCACGCCGGCGAGCTCGAGCAGCCCCTGCACCGTGCCGTCCTCGCCGAACGGGCCGTGCAGCACGGGAAAGACGACGTCGACGTCGGCGAGCGTCGTCGCCACCTCGCGTCCAGGCAGGCGCGCCAGCTCCGCGCCGCTTCCAGCCTCCGGCAGCCGGTTCGCGGCCGGGAGCGCCCACCGCCCCTCGCGGTCGATCTCGACCGGCACCACCTCGTTGCCCGCCGCCTCGAGCGCGGCGACCACGCTGCGGGCCGACGCGACGGAGATCGCGTTCTCGCTCGAGCGGCCGCCGAGGACGACGGCGATCCGCCGCGCCACGTCTAGCCGTTCGAGCCGGAAGCGCTCGACGTCGTCGTGGTGGCGGTCGTGGTCGTGCCGGTGCCGCCGCCGGGCGTGCCGTTCGAGAGCTGGCCGACGGTGATGATCACGACCTCGCCCGGATTCGCGTTTGCGTTCGGCCCCGGATCCTGGCTGAGCACGATGCCGTCCTCGCTCGGGTCGTTCACCGGCGTGTCGACGATCGCGACGCTGAAGCCGCTCGCCTTCAACGTCGCCTGCGCGACCGACTGCGTGTCGCCCTTCACGTTCGGAACCTGCGTCGTGCCCGGCCCCTTCGAGACGGACAGCGTCACCGTCGTCCCGTTCGGCACCGACTGGCCCGGGCTCGGCGTCTGGCTGACGACGGTGCCGATCGGCTGGTCGGACTGGATGTCGGTGCGCTGCACGGCGAACCCCTGGCCCTTGAGCGCGGACTGCGCGTTGAGGAACGGCTCGCCGCGCACGTCCGGAACCTGCACCGGCCGCGGTCCCTGCGACACGTTGATGTGCACCGTCGTCCCCTTCGGCACGCGGTCGCCCGCCGCCGGCTGCTGCGCCGTGACCGTGCCGGCGGGCGCGCCGGAGTAGACGGAGCGCACCTTCGGCGTGAGCTGCGCGGCGCCGATCGCCGCCACCGCGCTCGTCTCGTCCTCGCCCTTGACCGTCGGCACCGTCACCTGCTGCACGCCGGTCGACACCGTGATCACGACGACCGAGCCCTTGCCGACCTTGACGCCGCCGTTCGGATTCTGGTCGGCCACCTGCCCCTTCGGGACCGTGTCGCTGGGCGCGCTCACGACCTGCGGCTTCAGACCGGCGTTCCTGATCTGCAGCACGGCGAGCCGGCGCGCGAGGTACATCACCGTCGGGACGCCGACCTGCCGGTTCTGGTTCAGCTGCTCCTGGATCTTCGTGTAGAGGAACCACGCGCCGACGCCGGCGGCGACGATCAGCGCGAGCGCGAGCAGCCAGGGCCAGACCGACCGTCCGGGCGGCGGCTCCTCGTAGTCGTAGTACGGCGTCGGCGCGCGGTAGACAGGCGGCGCGGGCGGCGCCGCGACCGTGCGCGGCCGCTGCACCACCGTCTGCGCGGCGGCGATTCCCGCGCCGGCGAGCACCTGCGTCATCGCCTCCTCGGTCTCGCGCGACACCGCGACGCCGCGTGCCACGCGCGCGAGGTCGGCGTCCATCTCCTCGGCGGAGGCGTAGCGCTGCGCAGGGTCCTTCGCCAGCGCGCGCATGACGACGGCGTCGAGGTCGTGCGGCACCTCCGGTCGCAGCTCGGACGGCGGCTTCGGCACCTGCGACAGGTGCTTCATCGCGATCTCGACCGGCGTGTCGCCGGTGAACGGCACCTTCCCGGTCAGCATCTCGTAGAGGACGATCCCGAGCGAGTAGATGTCGGAGCGCGGGTCGACGGGGGCTCCGCGCGCCTGCTCGGGCGACAGGTACTGCGCCGTGCCGACGATCGAGCCCGCCTCCGTCATCTGCGACGCGCCGGAGCGGGCGATCCCGAAGTCGGTCACCTTGAGCCGGCCGTCGCCGCCGACGACGATGTTGTGCGGCTTGATGTCGCGGTGGACGATGCCGTTTCGGTGCGCGAACGCGAGCGCGCTCAGGATCTGGCGCGCGTAGTCGATCGCGATCGGGATGGGCGTCGGCCCGTTCCGGACCAGCAGCTCCTTGAGCGTCCGCCCGTCGAGGTACTCCATCGCGATGTAGTAGGTGCCCTCGGCGCGCCCGCGGTCGAAGATGGACACGATGTTCGGGTGGTTGAGGCCCGCGGCGCTCTGCGCCTCGCGCCGGAACCGCTCGACGAACTGCTCGTCCGACGCGTGCCGATCGTCGAGCAGCTTCAGTGCGACGCGCCGCCCGAGTTCCTGGTCCTCGGCCAGGTAGACGTCCGCCATCCCGCCCGACCCGAGCTTGCGCCTGATCACGTAGCGCTTGTCGAACGTGCGGTCGATGAGGGTGTCGGTCGTCGTCATGCGAGACCGGCTACCCCTTCGACGCGCCCGGGATCAACGCCTGCATCAGCTCCTTCGCGATCGGCGCCGCGACCGCCCCGCCGAAGCCGTGGTAGGAGTGCTCGACGACGACGGCGCCCGCGACTTTCGGGTCGTTCGCGGGGGCGAAGAAGATGAACCACGCGTCGTAGATGCCGGGGGCGCCGGTCTCGGCGGTGCCCGTCTTGCCCGCGACGCTGATCCCAGGGATCTGCGCGCTCGTGCCGGTGCCGCCGGTGACGACCGCCTGCATCATGCGGTTGAGCGTCGCGGCGGTCGCCGGCTTCATCGCGGTCTTCCAGACCTGGGGTTGCACCTTCACCACAGTGCCACCCCCGGGTGCCTCCACCTTCGCGACCAGGTGCGGGACCATCACCTTGCCGCCGTTCGCCACGGCGGCGGCGACGAGCGCCATCTGCAGCGGCGTCACGAGCAGCTTGTCCTGGCCGAAGGCCAGGCGGCCGGGGTCCATCTTCGAGGTATCGGTGAAGAACCGGTGGTGCGTGAAGTCGAACTCGCCGCTCGGCGAGACCTCGTCGGCGGGCAGCTCGATCGGCGGCCGCGAGTAGAAGCCGAAGTCCTTCGCCTGGTCGATCACGCGCTTCGCGCCCAGCGCCATGCCGATCTTGCAGAAGATCGCGTTGATCGAGTGCTGGTAGGCCTGGAGGAGGTCGACGTTGCCGTACTGCTCGGCCGTCTGGTCCGGGTTGAGCGCGTTCGACACCCGCTGGCCGTACTCCACGCAGTAGCCGGGGTCGTAGAACTGCGAGTTGACGTTGTAGACGCCGTCGTCGAGCCCTGCCGCCGCGGTCACGGTCTTGAACGTCGAGCCGGGCGGGTACAGACCCTCGGTCGCGCGGTCGAAGAGCGCCGACGACGACCCCGGGCACGCGTTCGGCGACTTGAGGATCTTCGCGTAGCCGGTCGCCGACTCGATCTGGTTCGGGTCGTAGCCCGGCGACGACGCCATCACGTACACCTGGCCCGTCTTCGGGTTCAGCACGACGGCGGCGCCGCACTTGCCGGCGAGCGCGTTCTGCGCGATCCGCTGCGCGTTCACGCGCAGGTTGAGCACGAGGTTGTTCCCCTGGATCGTCGCGCCCTTCAGGTTGTCGGCGAGCTTCGACCAGATCGTCTGCAGGTTCGCGTTCGACGCGGTCAGGTACGCGTTCTCCTGGCGCTCGATTCCGGCCCGCGAGCGGCCCTGCGTCGAGTAGCCGACCACCTGCGACGCGAAGTCGTGCAGCGGGTACTTCCGGAAGTAGAGTGTCTGGCCCGCGGCCTTTTGCGCGACGTTCGTCGCGATCACGGTCCCGTTGGACGCGTAGATCAGCCCGCGCTTGATCCGGAACTGCGCGACGCGCTGGATGGCGTTGTCCTGCTTCGCGGCGAGGCTCGGCGCCGCCCACACCTGCCAGTACGTGGTCGCGACGATCAGCGCCGCCAGCAGCAGCAGCGCGAAGATCGCGATGCGCGAGATCTGCCTGTTCATGTCGCGTTCGCGCGGTTCGAGACGAGGAGCAGGCCCGCGAGCAGCAGGAAGTTCGCCACCACCGACGAGCCGCCGTACGCGACGAACGGCAACGTGATCCCGGTAAGCGGAATCAGCCGCAGGATCCCGCCGACGATGATGAACGTCTGCAGTGCGAAGCCGAACGTTAGCCCGGCTGCGAGCAGCTTCGAGAACCCGTCGTCGGCCTGCAGCGCGATCTTCATGCCGCGGGCCACGAAGAGCATGAACACGAGCAGCAGCGCGGCCGCCCCGACGAGTCCGACCTCCTGCGCGATCGCCGAGTAGATGAAGTCGGAGTTGACCTCGGGGATCAGCGGATGGCCGTTCGCCGTGTCGAACGTCCCGCGCCCCAGGCCGGGGCCCAGGTAACCGCCGTTGGCGATCGAGTAGAGCGACTTGACGAGCTGGTAGCTCTCGCAGTCCTGCCGCAGCGCGAGCGTCCCGGTCTGCGGGCAGTACACCTTCGTCGTCGTCCACGGGTGGAGCCAGATCGTCACGCGCTCGCGGACGTGCGCGATCCGGTCGTACGCCCCGATGCTGCCGGCGACGAACAGCACCAGGCCGGCGAGCACGTAGGTGAGCCGCGCCGTCGCGACGTACAGCATCGCGAGGAAGATCCCGAAGTAGAGGAGGCCCGAGCCGAGGTCGTTCGACGACGCGAGCTCCAGCATGCACGCGCCCCAGATCACGAGCAGCGGGCCGAGGTCCTTGAGGCGCGCCTGCGCGAGCACCTCGCGCTTCTCGCGCAGGTACGCGGCGAGGAACACGATCAGGAAGATCTTCGCGAGCTCGCCCGGCTGGAACTGGTAGCCGCCGAGGTGCACCCACAGCCGCGCGCCGTTGACGGTCTCGCCGATGACGGGCAGCCGCGGCAGGAAGAGCAGCACGATCGCGCCGACGCCGAACAGGTACTTGTAGCTCTCGAGCACGCGGTAGTCCCGCCGCAGCCCGAACAGCGCGAGCGCGAACAGCACGACGCCGATCACGATCCAGAGCCCCTGCTTGAACGCGTCGCTGGGACCGAGGCGGTAGATCTCCGTCACGCCCACCGCGGTCAGCAGCGCCGCCATCGGCAGCAGGTACGGGTCGGCGTTCGGGACCGTGATGCGCGCCATCACGTGCGCTGCGACGTAGAGGCCGAAGAAGAAGAGCGCGTAGCTGAGCGAGCCCCAGTCGACCTCGGACGAGCGCGCGATGTAGACGGACGCGAAGCCGAGGGCCGTCAGCGCGCCGACGACGAGCAGGTAGGCGAGCTCGCGGTTCCGGTTCGAGAGTGTCAGCGCGCGAGCCCCTGCCAGACGAGGACGACGATCACGACGACGAGCGCCGCGATGACGAGCAGCGCCAGCAGCCTGCGCCCGACGCCCGCGTGCGCCGGCCGCTGCGACTCGCGCTCCGCGATCGCCGCCTGGATGTCGGCGGCCGGCACGACCATCGTGTCGACGGCGGTCGGCGGCGGCGGCGCGACGGCGTCCTCCGGGTGCAGCGTGTCCTCCTCCGCCACCTCGGCGACGGCGGCGTGCTCCTTCGTCTTCTCGTCCGGTTCCGCCGTCTGCGGCGAGTTACCCTCGACCAGCTCGAACAGGATCGCGGTGATGTTGTCGTCGCCGCCGGCCTGATTCGCCGCGCGGACGAGCGCGCGGGAGGCCGCCGCGAGGTCGCTTCGGTTCGCGACCAGGATGCGCTCGATCGCCTCGCCGGGAACCATGTCCGAGAGGCCGTCGGAGCAGATCAGGTAGAGGTCGCCCGGTTTCGCCTCCACCGAGAACGTGTCGACGTCGACGTCCGGGTCGGTGCCGAGCGCGCGGGTGATCACCGACCGCTGCGGGTGCACCTCCGCCGCCTGCGGCGACAGCTCGCCGCGGCGCACGAGCTCGGCGACGAGCGAATGGTCGTCCGTCAGCTGCTCGAGGCGCCCGTCGCGCAGGAGGTAGGCGCGCGAGTCGCCGACGTGCCCGAAGCTGACGGAGTCGCCCTCGACGAGCGCGACGGTCATGGTCGTCCCCATCCCCTCGGTCTCCGCGTCCGTTGAGGCGCGCTCGTGGACGCGGCGGTTCGCCTCCTGGATCGCGCGCGCGAGCGCACGCTCGCCGCCGCCGTCGGCGCCGCTCTCCGTCAGCGCGCCGGCGGCGAGCGCCGACGCGACCTCGCCGGCGCGCGCGCCGCCCATCCCGTCGGCGATCGCGAACAGCGGCGGCTGGAAGACGTAGGAGTCCTCGTTGTGCCGGCGCTTGCGGCCGGAGTCGGTGCGGACGTCCGCCTGTCCGACCCTCACGGCTCGAACCTCAGGTCGGTCTCGCCGACGCGCACCACGTCGCCCGGTGTCAGGCGGCGCTCCCTCGTCAGGCGGATGCCGTTCACGAACGTCCCGTTCGTCGAGCCGATGTCCTCGACCCAGACGCCGTCGCGCCGCGGCTCGATGCGCGCGTGGCGCGAGGAGGCGTACTCGTCCTGCGGGAGCGACACGTCGTTGTTCCGTCCGCGCCCGAGCGTGAGCGGGTGCGAGTCGATCGCGAACACGGCGCCCTCCTCGAGCGCGGGGCTCGAGAGCACGACGAGGCGCCCCAGCTCGCGCGCCGCCTGCGGGCCGACGAGCCCGGCAGCGGCCGCCTGCTGCGGCGCGAGGATCATCGACTCCTGCGGCAGGCGCAGGTCGCGAGCGGCCGAGCGGACGATCCGCCAGATGAACAGGTAGAGGAGGACGAGGAACGCGATCTTCAGGAAGAGGAGCGTCGTCTCGACCTGCGCCGACGCGACGGTCACTGCAGCTCCCGCGTGAAGGTGATCTTCGTCGAGCCGATCGTGAAGCGCGTGCCGTCCTCCAGCTTGAGCCGCTTGACGCGCTTGCCGCGCACCTCGACGCCGTTCGTCGAATCGAGGTCGATCAGCCAGTACGTCGCGCCTTCCTGCCGCAGCTCTGCGTGGCGCCGCGAGACGTTCGGGTCGGCGACCTGGATGTCGGCGTCCTTCGAGCGGCCGATCACGATCCGCCGCTTCGAGATCTCGTGCCGCTGTCCGTCCCAGGTCAGGACCGCGACCTCGCGCTGCAGCCCGAGGTCGACCGGCGAGGCGGGCTCGGTCGGCTGCGGCGCCGGCGCCGGCACGGGCGCCGCCGCCGGCTTGTAGACCATCGTGTGACCCGGCTCGACCTGGTGCTCGGGCCCCTCCTCGGCGCCGGCGCCCGACTGCACCATGCGCGTCGCGATCCCGAACACGCCGACGTCGAGATCCTCGTCCGTCTCGAGCTCGACGCGCGGCGGGGTCAGCAGGACGTAGTTCTCGCGGCGCGCGTGCTCGGCCAGGTACTCGGCGAGCTCGTCGCGCAGCTGCTGCTCGTACGTGGCGAACTGCTCGTGGTCGGGCGGCGAAAGATAGATCGTGTACTCGTTCGGGACGTAGACCCGCGACACCGACACCTGCCGGTGGTCGTCCATCTCCTTGACGAGCTTCCGCGCGAGCTCGACCGGCTGCACGTTCGTCCGGAACGCCCGCCCGAAGATGCCCTCGAAGAGCGACTCGAGCTTCGATTCGATGCTGCGCAGGACTGACATCGGCGGCGGCGGGGGAGTTCCCCTGCCGGAGAAGTTTATGTACGTCCCTCGAGCGCCATTCCGGCCGCGGTCAGCCACGCCGCGGCCACGAACGGCAGCACCGAGACATGCGGGGCGGCCAGCGCCGTCGCGGCGAGGAGCGCCGCGCCGAAGAACGCCGCCGGCCAGGGGCCGCGGCGGCGGACGTAGGGGACGGCGACGGCCGCGAGCGCCAGGACGACTGCCTCCGCCACCAGGGTCGGATGCGCGAGGAGCTGCCGCTCGAGCGCCGAGGCGACCGCCGTCGGCCGCCGGGAACCGACGATGCCGAGGCCGAGCGGGGGCATCGAGCCGTCGAACGGGAGCGGCACGCGCCGCAGGCCAGCGACGACCGCGGCGAGGAGGACCGCCGCCGCCGCATGCGCCGCGCGCCGGAGCCGGCCGCGCGCGGCCTGGGCGGCGACGGGCAGCAGCGGGAGCGCCGCGAGCGGCGCGAGCAGCGGCCCGACCGCGAGCAGCAGGCCGGCACGCGCGTCGTTCCATGTCAGCGCGAGCCACGCGGCGGCGAGCGCCGCGTAGAGCAGCGCGAGCCCGAGCGAGATGTTCGCCAGCGGGAAGAACGCGGCCGTCAGCGCGAACGCGAGCCCCGCGCGCGGCGCCGCGAAGCCGAGCAATGCGCCGCCGGCTGCGAGCCCGGCCGGCCAGCCCGCGGGGTAGAACGGCAGGCGCGCCGCCACCCAGCCGCACGCGATCCCCGAAAGCGCGGCGGGCAGCAGGCGCTCCGCGAGGACGGCCGCGCGCGGGCGCGGCGGCTCCGCGGGCTTCGAGCGCTTGCGGCGACGGCTCGGCAGCGAGCGGAGCTGCTGCGCGAGGCGCTCGGCCGACGGCCGCCGCTGCGGGTTCACGAGCAGCGCGCTCGCGACGACGTCGAGCAGCGGCTGCGGGAGGTCCGGTCGCAGCGTCTCGAGCGGCCGCGCGCCCGTCTGGATCCGGCGCGAGGTCTCGGCGAGGTCGCCGTGCCAGAACGGATGCTCTCCGGCGAGGCTCTCCCACAGCAGCACGCCGACCGCCCACACGTCGGCGGCAGGGGTCGCCGGGCGCCCGTGCAGGCGCTCCGGCGAGATGTACGCGAGCGTCCCCGGGATGTCGCCGAGCGCGGTGAGCGTGTCGAACTCCGCCATCTGCGCGAGCCCGAAGTCGAGCAGGCGGACGTCGATCTCGTCCGTCTCGGCGAGCAGGACGTTCGACGGCTTGACGTCGCGGTGGACGATCCCTCGCCCGTGCGCGTGTGCGAGCGCGTCGGCGATCTGCGCCGCGATCTCGAGCGCCGAGCGGTCGTCCACGGCGCCGGCGCGCATCGCCTCGCGCAGCGTGCGGCCCGGCACGTACTCGTACGTGATGTAGACGTGCGTCGGATCGCGTGCGAGCGACAGGATGCGCTGGCAGCGCGGGTGGCGCAGCGCCGCCGCCGCGCGCGCCTCGCGCTCCGCGCGGTGCCCGGACTTGCCCTCGCGCGCGACGATCTTCAGCGCGACGTCGAGACCGGTGCGCTCGTCGCGCGCCAGCCAAACGTGCCCCATCCCGCCGGACCCGAGCGGCCGCAGCGGCCGGTACCGGCCCAGGAAGAGGTCGTGTGCCGGTGCCGGCGAGGACACTCTGCATGGGTACTTCGTGCGCCGGACGAATCCTTTTCCGGCCGGTGAAGCGGGTAGATTCGGACTGAGTGGATCCCCGCGACGAGGACCTCGAGTTCGATTTCTTCGACGACGAGCCCGCGACGAGGGAGGCGCAGCCGGCGTCGTTCGCCGGGATGCGGCTGCCGCGCCGCGGCGGCAGCGGGGGCGGGCTCCGGCGCTCCGGAGCACCACCGGCGCTGCGCCGCCGCGTCGGCGGGCTGCTCGCGCTGACAGCGATCGCGGTCGTCGTGCTGCTCGCCTTCGGGCTGCTGATCAACTCCTGCGCCGCCACGTCGGCGCACGACCGCTACCAGAGCTACGCGTCGCAGGTGCAGCCGATCGCGAAGAGTTCGCAGGACGACGGAACCGCTGTGGCGAGCACGTTGATCCAGCCGGGGCTCAAGCCGTCGCAGCTCGCATCGAAGCTGCGCGGGATCGCGGCCACCGAGCAGCAGAACGTGAACGCGGCGCGCCGGATCGTGCCGCCCGGCCGGTTGCGCGCCGAGCACCAGGCGCTGATCGAGGCGCTCGAGCTGCGCGTCAGCGGGACGCAGGGGCTCGCGCAGGCGTTCGCCGCGAACCCGGCGTCGAAGGGGACGAACGAGGCGGCGCTGCTCGCGCAGCAGGCGCAGCGTCTGCTCGCCAGTGACGTCGTGTGGTCGGACCTGTTCCACGGCGCGACGAACAACGTGCTCGCGCAGCAGCACGTGACCGGCGTGCAGATGCCGCAGTCGACGTACGTCTCGAACCCCGAGCTGATCAGCCAGCACTCGATGTCGCTCGTGCTCGCGCGCCTCCGCGGCACCGCCGCGGGCGGGACCGTCAGCGGCCGGCACGGCACGAACATCGTCGAGACGAAGGTCGAGCCCGGCGGCGCCGTGCTCAGCGAGTCCACCCTGAACACGATTACGGCATCGCCCGCGTTGAAGTTCGTCGTCACGGTGCACGACGGCGGCGACTCCGAGGAGGTCGGGATCAAGGTGACGCTGACGATCCAGCAGCCGAACCCGATCGTGAAGACGGAAACGATCCAGGTGATCCAGCCTGGCCAGAACCAGTCGGTCACCTTCGCGAACCTGAACCCGACGATCGCGGTCCTGCACGACCGCGTCGACGTCAGCGTCGCCCCGGTCCCGCACGAGGCGGTGCTGTCGAACAACAAGGCGAGCTACCCGGTCATCTTCTCGCTCTCCTGAGCTTCGCGTGCACGTCAGCACGACAGTCGCGCTGATCGTGGCCGCCGCCGGCGTCGCCGTCGCGGCGGCTGCGCTCGGCCTCGCGTGGTGGAGCCTCGTCCGCGTGCGGCGCGTGCGGGAGGCGCAGCGGACGCTGATCGGCGGCGGCCGCAAGGATCTCGTCGACTTCGCGGTCGCTCTCCAGGGCCGGATCGACGACCTGCACCGCGCCGTCGACGAGATCGCGGCCGGGCTGGCGCGCGTCGATCGCCGCGTCGACGGCGTCATCTCGAACTCCTCGATCGTGCGCTACGACGCCTACGAGGACACGGGCGGTCACCAGTCGGCCTCGCTCGCGCTGCTCGACTCCGCGCGGACGGGCATCGTCGTGACGGCGATCCAGGGCCGCGACTACGCGCGCATCTACATGAAGGAGCTCGACCGCGGTCGCTCCTCCGTCGCGCTCAGCCCGGAGGAGCAGGACGCCGTCGAGCGCGCGATGGGCCGCGGCGCCTGACGCGCGCCGTCTCCCCGCCGCGGCCGGGCGCGGGCCAGGCGTGCGCGTCGCCGTCCTCGGGTACTCTCCGGCGAGGTGCAGCAGGTTCTCGTTCTCAATGCGAGTTACGAGCCGCTCAACGTGTGCTCGCTGCGCCGCGCGCACGTCCTCGTCTTCAAGGGGAAGGCGGAGGTCGTCGAGGAGCTCGACCGACCACTTCGCTCGGCCAGCAGCACGTACCGCTGGCCGCACGTCATCCGCCTGGTGCAGTACGTCCGCGTCCCGCGGATCGTCCAGCGCAAGATCTCGCGCCGCGCGCTCTTCGCACGCGACGGCTGGCGCTGCGTCTACTGCGGGACGTCGAACGGACGCCTGACGCTCGACCACGTCATCCCCCGCTCGAAGGGCGGCGACTCGAGCTGGGAGAACGTCGTCACCTCGTGCGCCCCGTGCAACCTGCGCAAGGGGAACCGGCTGCCGCACGAGGCCCAGATGGAGCTGTCGACGCGTCCGCGTCCGCCTGCCCCCGTCCTGTTCATCCGTCTCTCTACTCCGAAGATCCCCCAGCGCTGGGAGCAGTACCTCGGGCCGTACGCGTCGTCGACCGCAGCCGCGGCGTGACGTCCTAGTCCACCGGCGCGGGGGCGCGGCGGCGCAGGTAGGCGCGCGCCGGCGCAGGCGAGGCAGGCTCGCGCGCCTTGCGCTCGAGCGTCCACAGCGCGAGCGCGGCCAGCGGACCGAGCGTCCACGACCAGCTGTGCCCGTACGCACCGAGCAGCGCCGTCGCCGTGACGAGGACGAGGAGCGGGGCGCCGTGTCTCACCTACACCGAACGTTCGACGGGCAGCTCGGGATACTGCTCCCACTCGGACCACGAGCCGGGGTAGAGCCGGCCGTCCCGTCCTGCCAGGTGCAGCCGGTGCAGGACGACGCAGGCGGTGATGCCGGAGCCGCAGTACGCGACGACCTCCCCCTCAGGCAGGTGCGGAAGCTCGTCGTTCCAAGGCGCGTTGAGCGCGCCGGGAATGCGGCCCGGTACGCGGTCGACCGCGTTCGGCTCGCCGCGCCAGCGCATCGGGACGCGCGCGTCCACGACGACGAGGTCGGCGGCGCGCTCGAGCAGCTCGCGACGGCCGATCGTGTCGTCGCCGCGCTCGCGCGGGACGAACGCCCGCCGCTCGACCTCCTCGTCGCCGGTCGCGAGCGGCCCGCGCCACGCTGCGAGGTCGACGACGGCGCACGCATTGTGGCCGAAGTGGCGCAGCAGCCACCACAGACGCTCGGCGCCGCCCAGCGACCCGTACGCGACGACGAACACGCCGCCGTCGATCCCGGCGCGCGAGGCCGCCTCGGCGAACTGCGCCCTGTCCGGCAGCGGGTGCCGGCCCGACCTGCCCGGAGGCGCGGACAGGTCGCGGTCCACGTCGAGGAACGCCGCTCCCGGGATGTGCCCCTCGCGGTAGACGCGGCGGCCGAGCTCCGGGTCGTCCAGCGACCAGCGGCAGTCGACGAACGCGTAGCGCATCTGTGACATCGAACCACGCGGCGGCGTAGGACCGGCATGAAGCGACTTCTCCTTCTCACTGCAGCCGCGCTGGCCGTCGCCGCGCTCGCGGCTGCCGCCGCGGTCCTACGGCCCGGCGCGGCGCGCGGTGCGGCGGGTCCCGCGGGAACGGTGACGACGACCGGCCACGGGTCCGTGCACGCGGTTCCCGATCGCGCGCAGGTGTCGGCGGGCGTGCAGGCCGGGGCCGCGACTGCGGCCGACGCCCTCGCACGCGACTCGGAGCAGATGGCCAGAGTGATCGCCGCACTCCGCGCGGCCGGCGGCCGCGACCTGCAGACGCAGGAGGTGTTGCTGTGGCCGCGCACCGACGCCTCGGGCGCGGTCACCGGCTACGTCGCATCGAACTCCGTGACCGCGACCGCCGCGATCGCGCGTGCAGGAGCGCTGGTCGACGCCGCCGTCGGCGCCGGCGCGAACAACGTCGACGGCCCGTCGCTGACGGTCGCCGACACGGGCGCGCTCTACCGCGCCGCGCTCGCGAAGGCAGTTGCGGATGCGCGCGCCAAGGCAGAGGCGCTCGCCGCGGCCGGCGGATTCGCGGTCGGCAGCGTGACGCGCATCGCCGAGGGCGGCGCAGCGGAGCCGCTGCCGTTCGCCGCCCCGGCGTCGGCCGCGCGCTCGGGGGCGACGCCCGTCGTGCCCGGAATGCAGGACGTCACCGCCGACGTGAGTGTCTCGTTCGCCGTGCGGTGACGTCCATCTGCGCCTCGGTCGGCGCTCGTCACGCGAGCCTGAGCGTCAACCGCAGGGGCCGCTCGCAGCGGGCGCAGACGCTGCGGGCGGCGCCCTTGCGCTCGGCGATGTGCACGGGCAGCGGCTTCTCGCACGCGCACCACAGCGGTGTCGGCTCGTGCGGATCGGGTGTCTTCAACGCGTGGTCCATCACGACCATCCCTTCTCTCGTTCCGTGACTGGTGTCCCGCGGGGGAAGAGCTGCTAGCCGGCGACGGCGGGAGGGACGAAAGCGCCGGCTAGCACACGTTGAAGCGCGCGACGACGCTCGCCGGCATGGCGATGAGCTGGAGCTGCTTCGTCGTCGCGATCTGCATTCGATTCAGTATCCGTGCGCTGTCAAGGGCGGCGCAGCCCGGGAGCCGCCCCGGGGCCGCGCCGCCGTTCGCTCTACGCGGCGAGCGCGTCGAGCACCTCCGCCTCGGGTGCGGGGACCGTCGCGATCGTCCGGATGATGCGCCCCGCGATCTTGTACGGGTCGCCCATCGAGTTCGGACGACGGTCCTCGAGGTAGCCCCGGTGGCCGTTCTTGACGAAGCTGTGCGGGATGCGGATCGACGCGCCGCGGTTCGCGACGCCGTAGGTGAACTCGTCGATCGCCGCCGTCTCGTGCAGCCCGGTCAGGCGCATGTGGTTGTCGGGCCCGTAGACGGCGATGTGCTCCTCGCGCGCGTCGGCGAACGCCGCCATCAGCGCCTCGAAGTACGCCTCGCCCCCGATCTCGCGCATCGCCCTCGTCGAGAAGTTCGTGTGCATGCCCGACCCGTTCCAGTCGTGCTCGACGCCGAGCGGCTTCGGGTGCCAGTTGACATCGACGCGGTACTGCTCGCAGAGGCGCAGCAGCAGGTACCGGGCGATCCAGACCTCGTCGGCGGCGCGCTTCGACCCCTTGCCGAAGATCTGGAACTCCCACTGCCCCTTCGCCACCTCCGCGTTGACGCCCTCGAGGTTGATGCCGGCCTCGAGACAGAGGTCGATGTGCGCGTCCACGATCTCGCGCGCGACGTCGCCCGCGTTCTTGTAGCCGACGCCGCAGTAGTACTCGCCCTGCGGAGGGGGGAAGCCCTCGCGCGGGAAGCCGAGCGGCACCCCGTCGCGGTACAGGAAGTACTCCTGCTCGAAGCCGAACCACGTGTCCGCGTCGTCGTCGATCGCCGCGCGGCTGTTCGACGGGTGCGGCGTCCCGTCCGGCAGCAGCACCTCGCACATGACGAGCTTGGCGTTGCGGCGGGCCGGGTCGGGGAAGAGCGCGACCGGCTTGAGCAGACAGTCCGAGTCGTCGCCCTCGGCCTGCCGCGTCGAGCTGCCGTCGAAGCCCCACACGGGCAGGTCCTCGAGCCGCGGCTCGGCCGCGAACTCGACGATCTTCGTCTTGCTCCGGAGGTTCGGCGTCGGCTCGTACCCGTCGAGCCAGATGTATTCGAGCTTCACCTTCATCATTTCCTCGCCTTCGTCTCGCGTTGCGCCAACGAAAAAGGCCCCGCAACTCCACGAGTTGCGAGGCCCCATTGCCTCCGCGGGCGCCGCCGTCGGCGCTGTCCGCGTACCCGCACCGTAGCGGTTCGATCAGACGGACGCAACAGCGGCGTAGTCTTCGGGAGCCATGGACGGCGTCGTCTTCGTCGAGATCCCCTCCGGCGCACGGAACAAGTACGAGTGGGACGAGGAGCTGGGCGGGATCACCCTCGACCGCCGCCTGTTCACGTCGATGACGTATCCGGCCGACTACGGCTTCCTCGAGGGAACGCGCGCCGGGGACGGAGACCCGCTCGACGCGCTCGTCCTCGTCGGCGAGCCGACATTCCCCGGCTGCCGGATCCGCGTCCGCGCGGTCGGCGTCTTCCACATGGCCGACGAGAAGGGGCCCGACGAGAAGATCCTCTGCGTCCCGCTCAACGACCCGCAGTGGAGCGACATCTCGGACGTCCACGACGTGCCGGCGCCGCTCCGGAACGAGATCGAGCACTTCTTCCAGGTCTACAAGGATCTCGAGGGAAAGCCGACCGAGACGCGCGGGTTCGGCAACCGCAGCGAGGCGCAGAAAGTCATCGAAGCCGCGCGAGATCGTGCCGGATCGCGCACGTGACGTATAGGTACACATACGCAGGCGTATGAGTACCTGTACGCAACCGCGATTTGCGGTCGCGTCCGCTTTCGCCTAAGCTGACGCGAGCCATGTCCGGGATCACCAACGCAGACGTCACTCCGCGCCGCCGCTAGCGGCGTCAGTGCGTCTTCGTTCGGTCCTCTTTTCACGATCCCAAGGAGCATGGTGTGTCTTCGCAAGCAGCAGTTGCCGTTCATGACCTCGAGAAGGTCTTCAGCCGCCGCAAGGGTCTGCGGCGGCGGTCGCGCGCCGCGCTGAACGGCGTCACCTTTCAGATCGAGCGCGGCGAGTGCGTGGCGATCCTCGGCCAGAACGGCTCGGGGAAGTCGACGCTCGTCCGGCTGCTGTCGACCTTGCTCCTCCCGGACGGCGGCTCTGCGCGGATCTTCGGCTACGACGTCTTCAGGGAGGCGAGGAAGGTGCGGCGCCTGGTCAACCGCGTCTCCGTCGAGGCGAGCTTCTTCAAGAAGATGAGCGCGGCCGAGAACCTCTCGTACGCCGCGCGGTTCTACGGGATGACGCCGCGGCAGACGTCCGAGCGGATTCCCGTCATCCTCGAGCGCGTCGGCTTCCCGTCCAACCGCCGCGGCGAGGCGATGGAGCACCTGTCGCGCGGGATGCAGCAGAAGGTCGCGCTCGCGCGGGCGCTGCTCACGTCGCCGGTGCTGCTCCTCCTCGACGAGCCGACGACGGGGCTCGACCCGCGCTCGAAGGCGGAGGTGCAGGCGTTCATCCGTGAGATCCGCGCGTCGAACGACGCGACGATCCTGCTCTGCACGCACGACATGAAGGAGGCCGAGGAGCTCGCCGACCGCGTGGGGCTGCTCGATCGCGGCGAGCTGCTCTTCCTGGAGCCGCCGGACGCCGTGAAGCAGCGGTTCGACGTCGACACGCTCGAGGAGGCGTTCTTCGCCGCCACGGGCCGCTCGTTCGAGGACGAGAAGACGGAGGAGGACGAGGAGAGGGAGGTGTTCGCGTAATGGCGGTCGCCGACGTGACGCAGGGGTACACGCGCAGGCGGATCCTGCGCGACGAGCTGATCGGGCTGTACGGCGTCGTCGAGCGCAACGTCTACCTGACGCGCCGCTACCTGCTGTGGGACCTGGCGTTCCTGCTCTGGACCGTCGCGAATACGCTCACGATCGTCTTCATCGCGCGCGGCGTGCACCTGACGTCGGCGCAGCAGAACGCGCTCGAGACGAAGCTGCTCGTCGGCGGCGTGATCTGGGCGTTCCTCGGGATCATCTTCGAGATCGTCACCGAGACGGTCGCGTGGGAGCGCTGGGAGGGGACGATCGAGTACACGTTCATGGCGCCGGTCTCGCGGCCGGTGCACCTGATCGGGATGGGCGTCTATGCGGTGCTCTACGGCCTGCTCCGCGCCGCATGCGTCTTCTTCGCCGTCGTGCTCTTCATCGGCATCCACCTCCCGCACGCGAACTACGGGGCTGCGGTTGCGCTGCTCGCGATCGCATCGGTCTCGTTCATCGGCGTGGGGATGATGACGGCGGTGCTGCCGCTCGTCTCGCCGGAGAAGGGGACGCAGCTCGGGTTCGTCGCGCAGGGGGTGATGCTCGTTGTGTCCGGCGTCTACTACCCGGTCAGCGTGCTGCCGGCGTGGATGCAGTGGATCTCGAAGATCTCGCCGGCGACGTACGCGCTGCGTGGAAATCGCGCCCAGATCCTCGACGGCGCGGGCCTCGCATGGGCGGACGTGTGGCCGCTGCTCGTCATCGGCGTGCTCTCGATCCCCGTCGGGCTGCTCGTCTTCAAGGCTGGCGAGCGCTATGCGAAGCGGCACGGAAAGCTGAAGCGGTCCGGGTAGGAGCGTCGCGCGCCGGCGCTGTCGCTGCCGTAGGATCGGCGGCATGGCGATGATTGAGAGCAAGGACCGTGCGACCTCCGACCCGGCCGCCCGCAGGGACGTCCTGAAGCGGATGGACGAGGAGAACGTCGAGTACGTCCTCCTCTGGTTCACCGACATTGAGGGGCACCTGAAGAGCTTCGCGATCACGCCGTCGGAGCTCGAGGGCGCGCTCGACGACGGCATGGGCTTCGACGGCTCGTCGATCACCGGCTTCAACGCGATCGAGGAGTCCGACATGGTCGCGATCCCGGACCCGTCGACGTTCCGGCTGATGCCGTCGCGCGACGGCGCCGCGCGTGTGGCGCGGATGATCTGCGACGTCGTGAAGCCGGACGGGCAGCCGTACGAGGGCGACCCGCGCTACGTGCTTCGGCGCGCACTCGACCGGATGCAGTCGCTCGGGTTCGACACGTTCAACGTCGGGCCGGAGCTCGAGTACTTCCTCTTCCGCGACAACAGCGGCACCGAGACGCTCGACGAGGGAGGCTACTTCGCGATGACGGCGCTCGACGCCGCGACGGAGCTGCGCAACGAGACGATCAAGGCGCTCGAGTCGGTCGGGATCGCGATCGAGTACCACCACCACGAGGTCGCGCCGTCGCAGCACGAGATCGACATGCGCTACGCGTCCGCGCTCGAGATGGCCGACCAGACCGTCACCTACCGGCTGATCGTGAAGGAGGTCGCGGCCCAGAACGGCGCCTACGCGACCTTCATGCCGAAGCCGCTCTTCGGCGAGAACGGCTCCGGGATGCACACGCACATGTCGCTGTTCAAGGACGGCCGCAACCAGTTCTTCGCGGCCGACGACGAGCACCACCTCTCGCCCGTCGGGAAGCAGTTCATCGCCGGCCTCCTCCGTCATGCGCGCGAGATGTCCGCGGTGTTCGCGCAGTGGGTCAACTCGTACAAGCGCCTCGTACCGGGCTTTGAGGCGCCGGTCTACTGCGCCTGGTCACAGCGCAACCGCTCGGCGCTGATCCGCATCCCGCTGTACAAGCCCGGCTCGGAGCAGGCGACGCGCGCCGAGATTCGCTGCCCCGACCCGGCGTGCAACCCGTACCTCACCTTCGCGGCGCTCCTGCACGCCGGGCTCGAGGGAATCGAGCGCGGCTACGAGCTCGAGCCCCCGATGGACGCGAACCTCTACCACCTGACGGCCGAGGAACGGCGCGAGCGCGGGATCGTCTCGCTCCCGGAGTCGCTCGGCGAGGCGATCGACGAGTTCGGCCGCTCCGAGCTGATGCGGCGCGCCTTCGGCGACCACATCTTCGACGCCTACGTGCGCCTGAAGCGGAAGGAGTGGGACGAGTACCGGGTCCAGCTCTCCCGGTGGGAGCTCGACCGCTACCTGTCGACGCTGTAGCGCGCGACTAGAGGAAGGTGCGGATCGCCTCGCGGTCGACCCGGAGGCCGATCACGCGCGAGCCGTCGTCGATCTGCTCGATCGAGTCGGCCGGCACGATGCGGCGGCGGCGGGCGAGCCAGCCGGAGCGGACCGACAGCGCGTCGGGCTCCTCGGGCGACGTTCCGTACATCGGGCACTCGACGGTGCCGACCACGCGGCCCTTCGCGTCTGCGACGAGGAAGCCGGCGGTGCGGCGGAGATCGACTGCGAGTGCGCTCACCTCGCCGAACCTATTCCCCGCGTCTGATGAATTTCCCCCTGCCGCGGTAAAGCTTTTGTTAGTGCCATTTCCCCGACATCGCGAGCCACGCGAGCGCGAGGAGCGCGAGGTAGAAGGCGCTGACGCCGCCGAGGATGCGGCCGGCGGCGAGCTTCGCGGAACGCCGCCACCAGAACGCGACCGCGAGCGCGACGAGCAGCACGACGAGGCCGGCGTCGGCCACGGCGAAGCCGACGCCCAGCCAGGTCGGGTCGTGATGGCCCGACCAGCCTTCGTCGGAGTAGATCCACTGCGCTCCCGCGCGCATCACGACCCATCCCGGCACCGCGACCGCGAGCAGCACCGTGAACGGCGCGCGCACGAGCGCCGCCGGCGCCGCCGGGCGCGCCCAGGCGCCGGCCGCGAGCACGAGCACGGTCAGCATCGCGCCGAACAGCGTCATCGCGCCGAGGACGTGCAGGAAGAGCGGCCAGAACGGCCTGCTGAACGCCAGCGTCACGGCTTCCAGATCATGTCGACGAGGAGGAGCAGCGTCGCGGCTCCGGCGAGCCACGACAGCGCGTTTCCGCGCCGGTCGTGCAGGAGCGCCGTGAGCTCGTCGTTGGACGTGTCTCCTGCGGCGCCGAGCCGCTCCGCGAGCTCGCGCGCCTTCTCCTGGTGGCGGCCGCCCATCCCGCCGAGCGCGTTCAGGACGACCCACAGCACGAGCGCGGCGACCACCCAGAAGCTGCCGAGCTTCACGTTGCTGCGGTTGGCGACCAGCCACAGTCCGAAGACGAGCGTGAGGATCGTGCCCGCGAAGATCGGCGGCAGCGTGCGGCGGACGAGGCGGAGGTAGAGCGCGGCCTCGCTCGGGCGCTGCGCCCTCAGCGCCAGCGTGTTCAGGACGCCGGCCGCGACGGCGCCGCCGACGAGCAGGAACGCGCCCGTGATGTGGAACATCATGAGCCAGTCGAAGGTCGTCACGGCGCCGCGAGCGTACGCTTCTTCCCGGATGGACGCGCAGTCGAGGCATCTGCGGCTGCTGACGGACACGATCGAGGCCGTCAACTCGACGCTCGACCTCGAGGAGGTGCTCTCGCGCGTCGCGTCGCGCGTCGCCGACGCGCTCGAAGCCGACGCATGCTTCGTCTACCTGTACGACGAGCGCGCGGACGAGCTCGTCCTGCGCGCGACGCACGGTACGCGTGTCGACGAGATGACGCGCCGGCCGCGGATGCGGCCGGGCGAGGGGATCACCGGCTCGGCGGCCGCCGCGCGCGCGCCCGTGATGCTCGCCTCGCAGGCGCACCTCGACCCTCGCTTCAAGCACTTCCCCAACCTGCCCGAGGACGAGTACGAGTCGATCCTCGCGGTTCCGATCCTGACGCGCGACGGGACGCTCGAAGGGGCGCTCAACCTGCGCACGCGCCGCCCGCGCGCGTTCAGCGACGAGGAGGTCGACCTCCTGCTCGTGATCGCGACGCAGGTCGCGCAGTCGATCGAGCACGCGAAGCTCTACGCGGAGGCGCAGCGGCGGGTGGCCGAGCTCGAGGCGCTCGCGCGCATCTCCGAGGCGGTGTCGAACTCGCTCTACGTCGAGGAGTCGCTGGAGGCGATCGTCAAGACGACGATGGACGCGCTCCAGGCGACCGGCGCGGCGCTCGTCCTCGATGACGGGCGGATCGCGTGGCCGGAGGGTGTCGCCTCCGACCACGCGATCAGGCAGCCGCTGCGCTGGCGCGGCCGGCAGATCGGCGAGCTCGTCGCGGACCGCTCGACGCCGTTCACGGACGACGACTCGGAGCTGCTCGCGTCGATCGCGACGCACGCCGCGGTTGCGCTCGAGCACGGGCGCGCGGTCATGCGCGGGGTGCTGGCGCAGGAGATCCACCACCGGGTCAAGAACAACCTGCAGACGGTCGCGTCGCTGCTGCGGCTGCAGGCTCGGTCGGCGGACGGCGTCGACCCGCGCGAGGCGCTCGAGCACTCGGTCAACCGCATCCTCGCGATCGCGGCGGTGCACGAGCTGCTGACCGAACGGCGGGACGAGGACGTCGAGCTGGCCGACCTGATCGACCGGCTGCGCGCGATGCTCGTGCAGGGAGTCGGCGCGGGGAAGGCGGTGACGGCCGAGCTCGAGCCGGTGTCGCTTCCGGGCGCGCGCGCGACGGCGCTCGCCCTCGTCTTCGCGGAGCTGCTCCAGAACGCGCTCGAGCACGGCGGCGAGCGCGTGCGGGTCGAGCTCGCGCGGCGGAACGGGGAGGTCGTGCTCGCGATCGCCGACGACGGCGCCGGCGTCGCCGGGGACGCCGCGGCCGGCACGGGCCTGTCGATCGTGCGGGCGCTGGTGCGCGACGAGCTGCGCGGAACGCTCGAGCTGCGCGCGGACGGCGGCACCCGCGCCGAAGTCGTTTTCCCTGCGTAGCGCGCGAAGGGGTCAGAGCGGGGTCAGACCCGGGTCTGACCCCGCCCCGCGCCGCCGGCGCGGGGCGGCGGGCGGCGCCGTCGCGGCGTGCGAGGCTATGCGCGTGCGGATCTTGATCGCCGAAGACGAGACGATCATCCGGCTCGACCTGCGCGACCTGCTCGAGCGGTCCGGCCACGAGGTGGTCGCCGAGGCGCGCGACGGCGAGGAGGCCGTGGCGCTCGCCCGCGAGCATGCGCCCGACATCGCGATCATGGACGTGAAGATGCCGCGTCTCGACGGCATCGAGGCGGCGCGGCGCATCCTCGACGAGCGGCCGATCCCGATCGTGATGCTGACGGCCTACGGGCAGGAGGAGCTCGTCGGCCGCGCCGTCGAGGCCGGCGTCTTCGGCTACCTCGTCAAGCCGTTCCGCGAGCAGGACCTCGTGCCGGCGATCGCGACGGCGCGCGCGCGCCACGAGGAGCTCGCCGCCGTACGCGAGGAAGCCGAGTCGCTCGCGGAGGCGCTTGCCGCGCGCAAGGCGATCGAACGCGCGAAGGGTCTGCTGATGGAGAAGGAAGGCCTCAGCGAGCCGGAGGCGTTCGCGCGGCTGCGGCGGGCGAGCCAGCTGTCGGGCCGCCCGCTGAAGGTGATCGCGGAGGCCGTGATCGCTACGCTCGCCCAATGACCAGCACGCTGACGCCGCCGAAGGAGCGCGCCTCGCGCGGCTCGCGCTCAGGCACGGGCGGTGCGTGGAAGGTGATCGTCCTGAACGACGACCACAACACGTTCGAGGGAGTCGCGTTCGCGCTCGCCCAGACGATCCCGGGGGTCGACTACGACCGCGGGATGAAGCTCGCGAACCGGATCCACACGACCGGTCGGGCGATCGTATGGTCGGGTCACCGGGAGCCCGCCGAGCTGTACCACTCGCAGCTTGCGGCGTACGGGCTGACGATGGCGCCGCTCGAGCGGTGACGCATCCGAGCGTCGAGCTCCTCGAGCGTGCGTTCGCCGCGTTCGGTCGAGACGCGCTCGCGGTGGCGCGCTCGCTCGCCGACGACGTCGTCTGGCGCGTGCCGGGCGACACGGTCATGAGCGGCGAGTACCGCGGGCGCGACGATGTGCTGCGCTTCCTCCGCCGGACGCGCACGCAGTCGGCCGGCACGTACCGCACCGAGCTTCGGTACGTCGCGGCGTCGGGCGACTACGCCGTGGCCGTCTACCACGCGAAAGGCGAGCGGAACGGACGCACGCTCGACATCGAGCAGGCGCTCTTCTGCGAGATTCGCGGCGGGGTGATCGCCGACGTCACCGCCGTTCCCTTCGACTACCCCGCCTTCTCCGCGTTCTGGTCGTGAGCGAGAACCCGCGCCGGCTGAGGGTCGGCGTCCAGCTTCCGGAGGTGGAGCGCGTCGTCCGCCGCGACGAGCTCGCAGCGATCGCACGCGCCGCCGAGGCGAGCGGCTTCGACTCGCTCTGGGTCGGCGACCACCTGCTCTACCGCGGCGACGGCCGCGCCGAGCGCGGGCCGTGGGACTGCTGGTCGACTCTCGCGTGGCTGGCGGCGATCACGGGACGCGTCGAGCTCGGGCCGCTCGTCGCCTGCACCGCCTTCCATCCGCCGGGCGTCCTCGCACGCCAGGCAGCGGCGGTGGACGAGCTCTCCGGCGGGCGGCTCGTCCTCGGGCTCGGGGCGGGCTGGAACGTCGCCGAGTTCCGCGCGTTCGGCGTCCCGTTCGCGCAGCACGTCTCGCGTTTCGAGGAGGCGTTCGAGATCGTCCGGCGCCTGGTCGCCGGCGAGCGCGTGACGTTCCGCGGGCGCTTCCATGCGGTCGAAGACGCAGTGCTGCTGCCGCCGCCGAGGCGGACGCCGAAGCTGATGATCGGCGCGAACCGGCCGCGCATGCTCTCGATCGCGCTGCCGCACGTGGACGTGTGGAACACGTGGTTCACGCACTACGGCAACACCGTCGACGGCTTCGCGGCGCACAGCGCCGAGGTGAGCGTCGCCGCCGAGCGGGCCGGCCGCGACCCCACCGAGGTCGAGCGCAGCGCGTGCGTCCTCGTGCAGGTCGACGGCGGAGCCGGGGAGCGCGCTCGCGACGTCGCGGCGGTCGACGCCAGCGACCTGCGCGCGCATCTCGACGCGCTGGCGGATGCCGGCGCGGACGAGGCGATTCTCGTGCTCGACCCGATCACGGAGGAGTCGGTGCGCGCCGTAGGATCGAGCCTGTGATCGAGAAGCTGCCATTCGGTCGCACGGGTCACGAGAGCACGCGCACCATCTTCGGCGGTGCCGCGCTGATGTACGACCACGTGACACGCGACGGCGCCGACCGCGCGCTCGACCTGCTGCTGCGCTACGGCGTGAACCACGTGGATACCGCCGCCAGCTACGGCGACTCGGAGCTCTGGATCGCGGCGTGGCTGCAGCGGCACCGCGGGCGCTTCTTCGTCGCGACGAAGACCGGCGAGCGGACGGAGCGCGGAGCGCACGACGAGCTCCGCCGCTCGCTCGAGCGCCTCGGCGTCGACCACGTCGACCTCCTCCAGCTCCACAACCTCGTCGACCGCGACGAGTGGGAGACGGCGTTCTCCGACGACGGCGCGCTCGCCGCCGCCGTCGACGCGCGCGACGAGGGGCTCGTCCGCTTCATCGGCGTCACGGGCCACGGCCTCGACGCGCCGCGACGCCACCTCGAGAGCCTCGCGGCCTTCGACTTCGACTCCGTGTTGTTTCCGTACAACTACGCGCAGCTGCAGGACGAGCGCTACGCGGCGGACGTCGAGGAGCTCATCGCGCTGTGCGCGGAACGCAGCGTCGCTATGCAGACGATCAAGAGCCTGAGCAAGGGGCGGTGGCGCGGCGAGGAGCACCACGCCCAGCCGTGGTACGAGCCGCTGACCGACGAGGACGAGATCGCGGACGCCGTCGCGTGGACCTTGGCGCGGCCCGGCATCTTCCTGAACACGGTCAGCGATCTCTCCCTGCTGCCGCACGTCCTCGAGGCGGCCGCGGGCCGCGGCGCGCCGCCGAGCGACGAGCGCATGGTCGACCTGGGCATGCGGCCGCTGTTCGACGAAGCGAACCGCAGCTAGGCCGACGACTCGAAGAGCGCTTCCCAGCGCTCCAGCAGCGCGGCGAGATCCTCGCGCGCCGCGCGGTGCGCCTCGACGAGCGCGACGTCGCCCCAGTCCTCCGCGAGCTTCCGCTCGAGCTCCGCGACGCGCTCCTCGGCGCGTGCCACCTCCGCCTCGACGAGGTCGAGCGGCGTCGGCTTCGGGCGCCGCGGCCGCGCCGGCTTCTCCCGCTTCGGCTTTGGCGTCGGCGGCGGGGGCGGCGCGGCGTCGGCTTCCTGCGCCCGCACGTAGTCGGCCCACCCGCCGGCGTACGAGACGACGCGCCGGTCCTCGATCGCGAGCAGCCGCCCGGCGACCGCGTCGAGCAGCGCGCGGTCGTGCGAGACGAGCAGGACGGTTCCCGGAAACGCTTCGAGGGCGGCCTCGAGCGACTCGCGCGACTCGAGGTCGAGGTGGTTGGTCGGCTCGTCGAGGACGAGGAAGTTCGCCCCCGACGCGACGACGATCGCGAGCGCGAGTCGCCGCCGCTCGCCCCCCGACAGCGCCGCGACCGGCTTCTCGTGCTCGTCCCAGCCGGAGAAGAGGAAGCGGCCGAGCAGTGTCTGCGCCTCCGGCCGCTTGAGACCCGTGCCGGCGATTGCGGCTTCGAGCACCGACCCGCGCTCGTCGAGCTCCGACTCGTGCTGCGAGAAGTAGGCGGGAACGACGCCGTGGCCGAGCCGCAGGCGGCCGGCCGCCGGGTCGCGGCGGCCGAGCAGCGTCTCGAGCAGCGTCGTCTTGCCGGCGCCGTTCGGGCCGACCAGCGCGACGTGCTCGCCGCGCTCGAGCGCGAACGTCGCGTCGTCGAGGAGCTGCTTGTCGCCGGCGCGCACCTGGAGGCCCTCGGCGACGAGGACGTCGCGGCCGGAGCGGGCCGGCGCGAGGAACTCGAACCCGAGCGTGCGGCGCCGGTCGGCCGGTGCTTGCACGCGGTTCGCCTGGATCCGCTCGAGCTGCTTCAGCCGCGACTGCGCCTGCTTCGCCTTCGTCGCCTTGTAGCGGAAGCGCTCGACGAAACGCTCGAGGCGCGCGATCTGCTCCGCCTGGCGCTGCGCGGTCTTCGCCTGGTGCAGCGCGCGCGCAGCCTGCTCGCGCCGCCAGACGTGCCACGCGCCCGGGAAGTAGACCGACTTGCCGCCTTCGAGTTCGAGCACCGCCGTCGTCACCGCTTCGAGGAACCAGCGGTCGTGCGCGACCAGGATGACGGCCGCGTCGAGCGACCGCAGCGTCTCCTCGAGCCACTCGAGCGACTCGATGTCCAGGTGGTTCGTCGGCTCGTCGAGCAGCAGCAGGTCCGGCTGCGCGGCGAGCGTCCGCGCCAGCGAGGCGCGCGTCAGCTCGCCGCCCGAGAACGTCGAGAGCGGCCGGTCGAGGTCGTCGTCGCGGAAGCCGAGGCCGCGCACGATCGCGGCGGCGCGGTCGCGCCAGTCGTAGCCGCCGGCGTGCTCGAGCCGCGCTTGCGCCGAGGCGTACCGCGCCATCGTCTGCGCGCCGTGGTCGCCGCCCGCCATCGCCGCCTCGAGCCGCCGCAGCTCGTCCTCGGTCGCGGCGAGGTCGGCGGTCCCCGCGAGCACGTAGTCGCGCAGCGGCCGGCCGCTCTGCGACGGCGGACGCTGGTCGTGGAGCGCGACGCGCGCGCCCTTCTCCCAGTGCAGCTCGCCGCCGTCGAGCGACGTCTCGGCGGCGAGCGCGCGCAGGAGCGTCGTCTTGCCGGCCCCGTTCGGCCCGGCGAGCGCGAGGCGGTCGCGACGCTCGACCTTGAACGAGACGCCGTCGAAGAGGACGTCGCCGGACAGCTCCTTGCGGAGCGAGGAGGCGATGAGGACGGCCACGGGCTCAACCTAGCGGCGACCGGACCTGAAGAGATTCGGCCTTTCTGTCGAAAAGACCCGTGATGGGCCTCGGGCTGACAGGGCGGATCCTGATCGCCGCCGGCGTGGTGGTGGCGTTCCTGCTCGCCGAGTTCGCGCTCGTGATCGGCAGCTTCCACGCCGTGCGGCACGCGACGAGCCGGGAGCAGCATGCGGAGCAGGCGGTCGTCGCCGCCGAGCGTCTGGAGAAGCTCGTGCTCGACCTCGAGACGGGCGCGCGCGGCTATGTGATCACGCGCGACCCTGCGTTCCTGCAGCCGCTCGTGCAAGCCGAGCCGAAGCTCCCGCAGCAGTCGCGGGCGCTGCTCGCGGCCGCGCCGGGCCCGACGGCTCGCGCGATCGACCGGGCGTGGCGCGAGTACGAGCGCGGCTGGCTGCGCCCGCTGCTCGCGACGGTGAAGATCGATCCTGCTGCGGCCCGGACGCGCGTCGCGACCGGGGGCGGCAAGCGCCGCGTCGACCGGCTCCGTGCGCTCATCGACCCGCTGGTCGCGCGCGAGCTGGCGGCCGCGAACGCGGACCGCCGCGACGTCGCGAGCGCGCAGCACGAGGGCGTCGTCGTCGGGGCGAGCGGGATCGTGATCGCGATCGCCCTCTTCGTCGGCATCGTCGCCTACTTCCTGCGCGCCGCCGTCGCGCCGGTGCGGCGGATCGCCGCCGCGACGGAGGCGATCGGCCGCGGCGACCACGGCGTCCGCGTCGACCCTGGCGGCGCCGGCGAGGTCGGGCTGCTGGCGCGCGCGTTCAACGAGATGTCGGCGAGCCTCGAGCGGCAGCGCGCGTCGCTCGGCGAGCAGAACGCCGACCTCGAGCGGCTCGCGAACGTCCTGCGCGCCGTGCTCGACTCGACCGTCGACGGGATCCTGCTGAGCGACGCCGAGGGCAACATCCAGATCGCGAACCGCCCGATGGTGGCGCTGACGCGCGACCTCGGGATGAACTTCGACGGCACCGTCGTCGACCGGCTGCTGTCGATCGCCGACCGGATGTCGAACTCCGACGAGTTCCGCGCCGCGATGGAGCGGCTGCGCGACCCGCTCGCCGAGCCGACGTTCGACGAGTTCGAGGACGCCGTCTCCGGGCGCGTGTTCCAGGGCTTCACGTCGCCGGTGCACGACGACCGCGGCGGGTTCCTCGGCCGCATCTGGACGCTGCGGGAGGTGACGCAGCAGCGCGAGCTCGACCGGCTGAAGGACGAGTTCGTCGCGACGGTCTCGCACGAGCTGCGCACGCCGCTGACGTCGATGATGGGCTTCCTCGAGATGCTGCGCGAGGGCGAGGCCGGCGAGCTGACGGAGGAGCAGAAGCGGTTCCTCGCGATCGTGTACCGAAGCTCGGAGCGGTTGCAGCGCCTTGTCGGCGACCTGCTCTTCGTCGCCCGGCTCGACGCGAACGGCCTGCAGCTGCAGTACGCGCCCGTGGACGTGGCGGAGATCGTGCGCGAGACGGTCGAGTCGACGTCGGCGCTCGCCCGCACGCGCGAGATCGATCTGCGCGCGGAGCTCGACGACGTGCCGGAGGTGCCGGCCGACCGCGAGCGGCTCGCGCAGCTCGTCGGCAACCTCGTCTCCAACGCGCTCAAGTTCACGCCGGCCGGCGGCTGGGTGGCGGCGCGCGCCACGGCGCACAACGGCAGCGTCGTGCTCGAGGTCGAGGACAGCGGCATCGGCATCCCCTACGCCGAGCAGGCGCGCCTCTTCCAGCGCTTCTTCCGTTCGTCGACGGCGACCGAGCAGGCGATCCCGGGAACCGGTCTCGGGCTCGTGATCTCGAAGGCGATCGCGGAGGCGCACGGCGGCTCGATCAGCGTCCGTTCGCAGCCGGGGACGGGCACGGCGTTCCGCGTCGAGCTGCCGGCGCACCGCGACGGCGCCGTGCACGATGGGTGAGACTGCCGTGCGATGCGCGTCGCCTCGCTGGACATCGGCTCGTCGTCGGTGCGGGCCGTGGTCTACGGGGAGGACGGAGAGCCGGAGCCCGGCGACGCGCACACCGCCTACGACGACCTCGACGCCGACCGGCTCGTCGACGCGTGCCGCGCGGTCCTCGCGCAGGTCGGCGAGGCCGACGCACTCGCGATCTCGTGCTTCTGGCATTCGCTCGTCGCGGTCGACGCGCGCGACCGGCCGCTGACGACGGTCCTCACGTGGCGCGACCTCGCGGGCGGCGAGCCGCCGCAGCTCGACCCCGCGGACTACCACTGTCGCACGGGCTGCTTCCTCCATCCCGCCTACTGGCCCGCGAAGATCCTGCGCCTGCACGCCGACGGTGCGCGGCCGGCACGCTACTTCTCGTTCGGCGACTACCTGCTGCTGAAGCTGGCGGGCGAGACGCGCACCTCGATCTCGACCGCGAGCGGCACCGGCCTCTACGACCCGAACCGGCTCGCGTGGGACGAGGAGACGCTGGCGGCGGTCGGCGTCGACGCGGAGCAGCTGCCACCGGTCGACGACGCCCGGCTCGCGGGTGTCTTTCCCGCCCTCGGCGACGGCGCGTGCTCGAACCTCGGCGCCGGGTGCACGACGCGCGGGCGCGCCGCCGTCATGGTCGGCACCTCCGGTGCGCTCCGCGTCGTCTACGAGGCCGATCGCGCCGAGCCGCGGCCGGGCCTGTTCCTGTACCGGCTCGACGCTCAGCGCTTCTGCGAGGGCGGCGCGCTGTCCGACGGCGGCAACCTCCATGCCTGGCTCCTGCGCACGCTGCGCGACCTCGACGAGGGCGGCCTCGCCGAGCGCGAGGCTGCCGCGCACGGGCTGACGTTCCTGCCGTTTCTCGGCGGCGAGCGCTCGCTCGGCTGGGACGCCGGGCGGCGCGGCCTGATCGCAGGGCTCTCGTTCGCCACGACGCCGCTCGACGTCGCGCAGGCCGCGCTCGAGGCCGTCTGCTACCGCTTCGCGGCGGTGCTGGAGGCGCTCGGCGGGGTGGAGTCGGTGGTGGTCACGGGCGGCGCGCTGCTCGCGAACCCGGCGTGGACGCAGGTGCTCGCCGACGTGCTCGGCCGGCCGCTCGAGGTCTCGGCCGTGGGCGAGGCGTCGGCGCGCGGCGCCGCGGTCGCCGCGTTCGAGCGCCTCGGCGTCGACTTGCCGGCGCCCGGCGTCGACCGGACGGTCGAGCCGCGGCTCGAGCGCCTCGAAATCCACCGTGCCGCGATGGAAGAACAGGAGAAGGTGATGCGACTCGAGGAGGCGAGATGATCGGGATCGTCGGAGGCGGCCTGACGGCCGCGAAGGTCGTCGAGGGCTATCGCGACGCGGGAGGCCGCGAGCCGATCACGATCTGGTCGCAGGACCCGCACGGCCCGTACCACCGGCCGCCGCTCTCGAAGCGGCTGCTGCGCGGCGAGGCGCAGCCGGAGGACGCGCTCGTCCACGACCGCGGCTGGTACGAGGAGCGCGGCGTCGACCTGCGGCTCGGGGAGTCCGTCTCGTCGCTCGACGCGGTGCAGGCCGAGACGATCGTGCTCGCGACCGGCGCGCGGCCGCGCAAGCTCCCCGACGCGACGACGTTCCGGACGCTCGACGACGCGCTCGCCCTTCGTGAGCGCGCACAGGACGCGCAGACCGCGGTCGTCGTCGGCGGCAGCTTCATCGGCTGCGAGGTGACCGCGTCGCTGACGCAACTCGGCGTGCAGGTGACGCAGGTCGTGCGCGAGGAGGTGCTGTTCGCGCTCCTCGAGTGCCCGCCGCTCTCGGAGGCGCTGCACGCGACGTTCCGCGAGCACGGCGTCGACCTGCGCCTCGGCACGTCCGAGATCCCCGGCGGCGCCGACCTGTTCGTCGGCGGCATCGGCGTCGAGCCGAACGTCGAGCTCGCCCGTGAGGCGGGACTCGAGGTCCGGAACGGAGTCGTCGTCGACGAGCGGTTCGCGACCGCGCGCCCCGGCGTCTACGCCGCGGGCGACGTCGCGGAGTTCTACGACCCGGTGTTCCGGCGACACCGCCGGATCGAGCACTGGTCGAACGCGGCGTACCACGGGACGACGCTCGGACGCATCCTCGCCGGCGAAGACGCGCGCTACGACACGGTCTCCGCCTTCTTCTCCGAGGAGTTCGGGCGCAGCTTCCGCTACTTCGGCGACTCGACCGGCCACGACTCGACGGCGCTCGAGGGCGACTTCGGCGACGGCAAGGCCGTGTTCCGCTACCTGCGCGGCGGCCGGACGGTCGCGGCGACGTCCATGGGGCTCGACGAGGACGCCGAGTACGCGCTGAAGGAGGAGATCCGAGCGGGCGCGCGAGCCGCCGGTTAGTCGTTACGCTCGCGGGGAAGCGACCACCGGAGGGCCGTTGGCGAACACGGAGATCGAACAGCTCTCCATCGACACGATCCGCACGCTGTCGATGGACGCCGTCCAGAAGGCGAACGCCGGCCACCCCGGCACCGCGATGGCGCTCGCGCCGCTCGCGTACCTCCTCTACAGGGAGGTGCTGAACCACAATCCGGCGAGCCCGCAGTGGCCGAACCGCGACCGGTTCGTCCTGAGCGCCGGCCACGCGTGCATCCTCCAGTACTCGGCGCTGCACCTGTCGGGCTACAACCTCTCGCTCGAGGAGCTGAAGCGCTTCCGGCAGTGGCAGTCGGCGACGCCGGGGCATCCCGAGTTCCGGCACACGCCGGGCGTCGAGGTGACGACGGGCCCGCTCGGGCAGGGGTTCGCGAACGGCGTCGGGATGGCGTTCGCGGAGCGGTTCCTGGCGCAGACCTTCAACCGTCCGCACCACGAGATCGTCGACCACCGCGTCTACGCGATCTGCTCCGACGGCGACCTGATGGAGGGCGTCTCCTACGAGGCCGGCTCCCTTGCCGGGACGAATGGGCTCGGCAAGCTCGTCTACTTCTACGACGATAACCACATCACGATCGACGGCACGACGTGGATCTCGTTCACCGAGGACCGCTTCAAGCGGTTCGAGGCGCTCGGCTGGCACGTGCAGTCGGTCGACGATGCGAACGACCTCGACGCGCTGCGAGAGGCGATCCGGAGCGCGCAGGACGAGACCGGGCGGCCGTCGATGATCATCGTCCGTTCCCACATTGCGTTCGGCGCGCCGCGCGCCGTGGACACGGCGAAGGCGCACGGCAGCCCGCTCGGCGAGGAGGAGGTGCGCGCCGCGAAGGAGGCGCTCGGCTGGGATCCGGACGAGCACTTCCACGTGCCGCCCGAGGTGTACGAGCACATGAACGGCGTGGAGCGCGGCACCGAACTCGAGACGGAGTGGCAGCAGCGCTTCTCCGCCTGGTCGGCGGCGTTCCCGCGGGAGCGCGAACGGTGGGACGCGGCCTACGAGGGCCGCATCGGCGCCTGGACGCTGCCCGAGTTCGAGCCGGGCGAGTCGCTCGCGACGCGCGACGCCGGCAAGAAGGTGATGCAGGCGTTCAAGCACGCGGTGCCGACGATGGTCGGCGGCGCGGCCGACCTCGTCGAGTCGACGAAGACCGAGTTCGAGGGCGGCGGCCTCTTCTCCGACAGCTGGGCCGGGCGCAACATCGCGTTCGGCATCCGCGAGCACGCGATGGGATCGATCGTGAACGGCATCGGCGCCCACGGCGGCTGCGTCAAGCCGTACGGCTCGACGTTCCTCATCTTCAGCGACTACATGCGCCCGGCGGTGCGCCTGTCGGCGCTGATGGAGCTGCCGGTCGTCTGGGTGTGGACGCACGACTCCGTCGGGCTCGGCGAGGACGGTCCCACGCACCAGCCGGTCGAGACGTACGCGGCGCTGCGCGCGATCCCGAACCTGTGGTTCGTGCGCCCCGCCGACGCGAACGAGACGGCGTGGGCGTGGAAGGTCGCGCTCGAGCGCCGCGACGGCCCCGTCGCGCTGTCGCTGTCGCGCCAGAAGGTGCCGACGCTCGATCGCGCCGAGCTCGCCCCGGCCTCCGGTCTCGAGCGCGGTGCGTACACGCTCTGGGAGTCGGGTTCGCCCGAGGTGATCCTGATCGCCACCGGCGCCGAGGTCGGGCTCGCGCTCGAGGCGGCCCGGCGGCTCGCCGGCGACGGCACGAGCGCGCGCGTGGTGTCGATGCCGTGCTGGGAGCTGTTCGAGCAGCAGCCCGCGGAGTACCGCGACGAGGTGCTCCCGCCCGAGGTGCGCGCGCGGCTGTCGGTCGAGCCGGGCGTGGCGCTCGGATGGAAGCGCTGGGTCGGCGACCGCGGCGACTCGATCTCGCTGGAGCACTTCGGCGCCTCGGCGCCGGGGACAACCGTGCTGGAGCACTTCGGCTACAACCTCGACAACGTCGTCGCGCGCGCGACGGCGCTGCTGGAACGGGTCGCGTGACGGCGGCGGAGAAGGTGCGCGACTTCTTCCGGCTCGTCGCCCCAGGCTTCGTCATCGACGGCGAGCTGCCGTCCGTCCAGCTCGAGGGCGTCGAGGTGCGGCAGGACGGACACGCGATCGCGATGGTGCAGGCCGACGGTCGGACGCTGCCGATCCGCTTCACGTTCGACGAGGGCAAGATCGCGCGAGTCGAAGTTCTATGAAGGTGGCCGTCGCCTTCGACCACCGCGGCGTGCATCTGCGTGACGCGGTGCTCGAGGCGCTCGCGGCCCACGACGTGCTCGATTTCGGCACCGACAGCGACGCCGTCCGCATCGACTACCCGGACAAGGCGCGCGAGGTCGGCGAGGCGATCCAGCACGGCCGCGCGGAGCGCGCGGTGCTGGTCTGCGGTTCCGGCGTCGGCGCGGCGGTCGCGGCGTGCAAGATGACGGGGGTCCGCGCGGCGATCTGCCACGACGCCTACAGCGCCCACCAGGGCGTGGAGCACGACGACATGAACGTCCTGTGCCTCGGCTCGGAGATCGTCGGCCCCTCGCTCGCGCGGGAGCTCGTCGGAGCGTTCCTGCGGGCGCGGTTCGACGGCGGCGAGCGCTACGTCGCGCGCCTGATGAAAGTTGCCGACATGGAAAGGACGATGAAAGATGGCGAAGTCACGGCTTCATGAGCTGGCCGCGCGTGGCCAGGCTGTCTGGTTCGACACGCTCTCGCGCCAGCTCGTGCAGAGCGGCGAGCTGAAGCGGATGATGGACGAGGACGCGGTCACCGGCGTCACCTCGAACCCGACGATCTTCCAGAAGGCGCTGTCGAGCGGCGACGCCTACGACGCCGACATGAAGGAGCTGCTGTCGGAGACCGACGACCCGACGACGATCTTCTTCTCGCTCGCGCTCCAGGACATCCGCGGCGCCTGCGACGTGCTGATGCCGGCGTACGAGGCGTCGGACGGCCTTGACGGCTACGTCTCGATGGAGGTGGAGCCGGGCATCGCCTACGACACGGAGCGGTCGTTCGAGCAGGCGCGGTGGATCGCGCAGGAGGTCGACCGCCCGAATCTGTTCGTGAAGATCCCGGCGACGCGGCCGGGGCTGCCGGCGATCGAGGACTGCATCGCGCACGGCACGTCGATCAACATCACGCTGATCTTCTCGCTGGAGCGGTACAAGGCGGTCGTCGAGGCGTACCTGCGCGGGCTCGAGCGGCTGGTCGCGGCGGGCGGGGATCCGTCGAGCGTCGCGTCGGTCGCGTCGTTCTTCGTCTCGCGCGTCGACACCGAAGCCGACAAGCGCCTGGAGAAGCTCGGCCGCACCGACCTGCAGGGCAAGCTCGCGATCGCGAACGCAAGGCTCGCCTACCAGCACTACCTGCAGGCGTTCGCGGGGCCGCGCTGGGAGTTCCTCGAGAGCAAAGGCGCCCATCAGCAGCGCTGCCTCTGGGCGTCGACGTCGACGAAGAACCCCGCCTACCGCGACGTGATCTACGTCGAGGAGCTGATCGGCCCGGAGACGGTGAACACGATGCCGCTCGAGACGATCGAGGCGTTCCAGGATCACGGCGAGGTGCGCGGCGACACGGTGCTCGAGGGCGTCGACGAGGCGCGCGAGCTGCTGCGCAAGCTCGAGGAGGCCGGCGTCGACTACGACGACGTCACCGACACCCTCGAGGCCGAGGGCGTCCAGAAGTTCGCCGACTCGTTCGAGGAGATCGTCGACTCGATCCGGGCGAAGCGCGGCGCTCTCGCGGCTGCATGAGTCCGGCTGCGGTCGACGGAGCGGAGATCGTCGAGCGCGTCTGGGCGCGCGACGCGACGCTCTGGACCGGCACGGACGAGTCGAAGTGGCTCGGCTGGCTCGACGAGCCGGCGCGGATGCGCGACGACGTCGACCTGCTGCTGCAGTTCGCCGACTCCGTCGTCGACCGCGTCGACGACGTCGTGCTGCTCGGTATGGGCGGCTCGTCGCTTGCGCCGGAGGTGTTCAGGCGGACGTTCCGGCAGGAGACCTTCCACGTCCTCGACACGACGCACCCGCAGGCGATCCGCGACCTCGAGGGGCGCATCGACGTCGGCCGCACGCTGTTCGTGTCGGCGTCGAAGTCCGGCTCCACGCTCGAGACGCGGTCGCACACCGACTACTTCTGGGAGCGCACGGGGCACGCCGGCCATCTGTTCGCCGCGATCACCGACCCCGGCTCCGAGCTCGAGCAGCTTGCCCGCGAGCGGGAGTTCGCCGCTGTGTTCCCGGGCGAGCCGACGATCGGCGGCCGCTACTCGGCGCTGTCGCCGTTCGGGCTCGTCCCGGCTGCGCTGATGGGCGTCGACCTCGCACGGCTGCTCGACCGCACGCTCGAGATGGTGGAGGCGTGCCGGCTCGCCGCGGGCAACCCCGGCCTCGAGCTCGGCCTCTCGCTCGGCGAGGGCTGGCGCGAGGGCCGCGACAAGATCTGCATCGCGCCGAACCCGGGCGGCTTCGGCCTCTGGGTCGAGCAGCTGCTCGCGGAGTCCACGGGAAAGCAGGGCAAGGGGCTCGTGCCGGCGCCGGAGGAGCCTGCGGACGGCCCCGACCGGCAGGCGCAGGAGGTGCGCGTCAGCGGCGAGTACGAGCTCGGACAGGAGATGTTCCGCTGGGAGTTCGCCACCGCCGTCGCCGGCTCGATCCTCGGCATCGACCCGTTCGACCAGCCGGACGTGCAGTCGGCGAAGGACAAGACGAAGGAGGTGCTCGCCTCGGGCGAGCGGCCCGACCTGTCGCCTCAGGGCTCGCCCCAGGAGCTGTTCGCGCAGGCGCGGCCCGGCGACTACGTCTGCATCCAGGCGTTCGTCAACCCGACGCCGGAGAACGAGGAGCGCGTGCTCGCACTGGCCGCGCGGGCGCGCGAGGCGACCGGCTGCGTCGTCACCCACGGCTTCGGCCCGCGCTACCTGCACTCGACGGGGCAGCTGCACAAGGGCGGACCGCCCACCGGCCTCTTCCTGCAGGTCGTCGACGACACCGGCGAGGAGCTGCCGATCCCCGGCCAGCCGTTCGGCTTCGGTCGGCTCATTCACGCGCAGGCGGCAGGCGACTTCGCATCGCTGCAGGAGCGCGGCCGCCGCGTCGCGCGCATCCGACTCGAGGAGGTGTAGGCGTGGAGCTCGGCATGATCGGTCTCGGCCGCATGGGCGGCAACATGGCGGAGCGGCTGCGCGAGCACGGACACGACGTGAAGACGTACGACCCGAAGGTGGAGTCGACGGCGTCGACGCTGGCGGATCTGCGCGACCAGCTCGCGCCGCCGCGCACGTTCTGGATGATGGTGCCCGCCGGCAAGATCACCGAGGACACGTTCCAGCAGCTGCTGGGGCTGGCGGAGCCCGGCGACGTGATCGTGGACGGCGGTAACTCGAACTTCCGCGACTCCCAGCGCCGGTACCGCGAGGCGCGGGAGCGCGGCCTGTCGTTCGTCGACGCCGGCGTCTCGGGCGGCGTCTGGGGGCTGAGCGTCGGCTACTGCCTCATGGTCGGCGGCGACGACGACGCCGTCGCGCAGGTCGAGCCGGTCTTCCACGACCTCGCGCCGGAGGAGGGCTACGCGCACGTCGGCGGGTCGGGCGCCGGCCACTTCGTGAAGATGGTGCACAACGGCATCGAGTACGGGCTGATGCAGAGCTACGCCGAGGGCTTCGAGGTGATGAAGTCGTCGGAGTTCGACCTCGACCTGCACGAGATCTCCGGCATCTGGCGTTACGGGTCCGTCGTCCGCTCGTGGCTGCTCGAGCTGCTGCACGCCGCGTTCGAGAAGGAGGGCTCGCAGCTCGAGAAGATCCGCGGCTACGTGGAGGACTCCGGCGAGGGCCGGTGGACGATCGCCGAGGCGATCGCCGAGGACGTGCCTGTGCCGGTGATCACGGCGGCGCTGTTCGCGCGCTTCGCGTCGCGGCAGGAGGAGTCGTTCGCGGCGAAGGTCAACGCTGCGCTGCGCAACCAGTTCGGCGGGCACGCGGTTCAGGCGGTCGAGACCGCGCACGCGCAGACGCAGGATCCGCGCGCGTAGGTGATGGCGGTCGCCGAGCAGAACCCGCTGCTCGAGGGGCTGTCGCTCCGGCGGCGGCCCGACCCGTGCATCCTCGTCATCTTCGGCGCGTCCGGCGACCTCACGCAGAAGAAGCTGATCCCGGCGCTCTACGCGCTCGCGGTGCGCGGGCTGCTGCCCGAGCGCTTCGGGATCGTCGGCGCCGCTCGCACCGAGGAGTCCGACGACGAGTTCCGCGAGCGGATGAAGGAGGCGGTCAAGGAGCACGCGCGCGATCCGTTCGACGAGGAGACGTGGTCGAAGCTCGCCGACGGCATGCGCTACGTCACGCTCGACTTCGCCGACGACAAGGGCGAGGACGAGCTGCGCGACACGCTCAACGAGCTCGAGCAGGAGCGCGGCACCCAGGGCAACCGCGTCTACTACTTCGCGGTGCCGCCGAGCGCGATCGGAACGCTCGTCTCCGAGATCGCGGAGCGCCGCGGCGCCGAGGGCTGGATCAGGCTCATCATCGAGAAGCCGTTCGGTCACGACCTGCAGTCGGCGCGTGACCTGAACGCCGAGCTGCAGCAGCACTTCGCCGAGGACGAGGTCTTCCGCATCGACCACTACCTCGGCAAGGAGACGGTGCAGAACATGCTGGCGCTGCGGTTCGCGAACGGCATCTTCGAGCCGATCTGGAACAGGCAGTTCATCGACCACGTCCAGATCACCGTCGCCGAGTCGATCGGGATCGAGGGCCGCGCCGGCTACTACGAGCAGGCGGGCGCGATCCGCGACATCTTCCAGAACCACCTGCTGCAGCTGGTGGCGATCACGGCGATGGAGCCGCCGATCGACTTCACCGCCGACTCGGTCCGGAACGAGAAGGTGAAGGTGCTGAAGGCGCTGCACACGCCGGGGCCGAAGAGCGTCGTGCGCGGGCAGTACGGCCCGGGGTACATCGAGGGACAGGAGGTGCGCGGCTACCGCGAGGAGGACGGCGTCGCGCCCGGGTCGATGACGGAGACGTTCGTCGCGGCGAAGCTGTACGTCGACAACTGGCGCTGGGCGGACACGCCGTTCTACGTGCGGATGGGGAAGCGGCTCGCGCGGCGCGAGACCACGATCGCGATCCAGTTCAAGCGCGCGCCGCACCCGCCGTTCGAGGACGGCGCGGCGGAGGGGCTGCGGCCGAACGTCCTGCTCATCCACGTGCAGCCGAACGAGGGCATCTCGCTCGCGATCGGCGCGAAGGTTCCGGGCGCCGGCATGACGATCCGGACGGTGCACATGGACTTCCTCTACGGCGGCGCGTTCCGCGAAGGGCTGCCGGACGCGTACGAGCGGCTGATCCTCGACGCGATGCTCGGCGACGCGACGCTCTTCACGCGCTCCGACGAGATCGAGGAGCAGTGGGCGCTCGTCGACGCGATCGTCGCCCCGTGGCGGCGCGACAACCCGTCGTTTCCGAACTACGCGGCGGGCACGTGGGGGCCGGCGGCGTCGGACGAGCTGCTCCACCGGGACGGCCGGTCGTGGCGCAGGCACTGAACGCCCCGATCCAGGACGACTGGAGCGGCGAGGACGTGACGATCGCGCAGATCGAGCGCGAGCTGGCGCGGCTGCGCTACGAGTCGGCGCGGGAGGGCGCGCAGCCGAACCTGCGGACGTCGGTGATGACGCACATCGCGTGGGTGCCGCCGGCGTGGCAGCACCAGGCGGAGGAGACCCTCGCGGGAATGGCCGAGCGGCATCCGTCGCGCACGCTGCTGCTCGTCCCGCGCCCGGACGAGCCGGACGGGCTGGACGCGCTCGTGTCGCTGCGCTGCTTCCCGATCGGCGACCGCGCGATCTGCGGCGAGGTCGTCGAGCTCACTCTGCGCGGTGAGCGAGCGCACGCGCCGGCGTCGATCGTCCTGCCGCTGCTCATCTCCGACCTGCCGGTGTTCATGCGCTGGCGCGGCGAGCCGTGGTGGGACTCCGGGGAGCTCGAGCAGCTGCTCGGGATCGTCGACCGGCTCGTCGTCGACTCGACGGAGTGGGAGGGGCTGCCCGCGCCGTACGCCCGGCTCGCGGAGTGGTTCGACCGCGTCGCGGTGTCGGACATCGCCTGGGACCGGACGGAGCGCTGGCGGTCGCTGCTCGCTTCGCTGTGGCCGGAGATCGCGTCCGTGCGCGAGCTGCGCGTGCACGGGACGGCGGCGCAGGGGCATCTGCTCGCGGGGTGGCTGCGTGCGCGGCTCGGTCACGACGTGCGCCTCGAGCTCGACGAGCAGGAGCGGCTCGAGGGCATCGACCTCGACGGCCGCCCGGCGCCGTTCCCGCCGGGACGGCCGCCGAACGCCAGCGACGTCCTCAGCGCGCAGCTCGACCGCTTCGGCCGCGACGGCGTCTACGAGGCGGCCGTCCGCGCCGCCACCGGGGCCTGATCCGGCGCGCGGGCGCGGCGCGGGAGCCGGGGTCAGACCCGGGTCAGACCCGGGTCAGACCCCAGGAATGTGCCGAAAGCGTGACAATGCGTCCCTCGCCGTTGCGCTGCCGGGCGCCGGTGGGCACGCTCGCCGAGTGGCACGCGCTCCGCGGATGCAGTTCCCCGGCCAGACCTTCCACGTCACGCAGCACGGCATCGGGTCGACGCCGATCTTCCCCCGCGCCCGTGACTGCGAGACGTTCCTGCGCTACCTCCGGGAGGAGATGGCGCGCAGTTCCTGGGTCTGCCTCGGCTACGCGCTCATGCGGACGCACTACCACCTCCTCATCCGTCTCGAAAAACCGACGCTGAGCAGCGGTTTCCAGCGCCTCAACAGCCGCTACGCCGCCTACTACAACCGCGAGCACGGCCGGCGGGGCGCGTTCTTCGAACGCCGCTACCGTGCGGTGCTGATCGAGAGCGCCGCGCACCGCTTCGAGGCGCTGCGCTACATCCACCTGAACGCCCTTCGGGCCAAGGCATGCAAGCGTCCGGAAGACCATGTGTGGTGTGACTTCGGCGCGACGATGGGGCTGCTGCCTCCCGATCCCATCGTCGATCCGGAGGTGTCGCTCGCCGAGTTCGGCGAGGACCTCGACGAGGCGCGCCGCCGGTACGGCATCTACCTCCGCGAGGCCGACGTGCGCGTGCGTCGGGGTCAGACCCGGGTCTGACCCCGGAGGAGCGCCACCACCGCCTCGTGCAGGAGCCCGTTCGTCGTGACGAGGCTCGCGCCCGGGTGGGGCGGGGCGCCGTCGAAGGTCGTGCAGCGGCCACCTGCCTCCTCGACGATCAGCCGCACCGCCGCGTAGTCCCACTCCATCACCACCGCGTCGCAGCCGACGTCGAGCGCACCTTCGGCGACGAGGCAGTGCTGCCAGAAGTCGCCGAGGCCGCGGTTCGACCACGCGCGCGCCATGATCTCCGCCCAGCCGGGCGGCATCCGCCGCGCCCAGGTCGTCGAGACGGCGGCGTCCTCGATCCGCGCGACGCGGGACACCCGACACCGCGTGCCGCCCGCTTCCGCGCCGCCGCCCGCCAGAGCCGCAGCGACGCCGCCGCCGGAAGGACCGCCCGCACCGCCCGCGCGAACCACACCGCCGCGTCCCGCGTCAGCCGCCCACGCGCCGCCGCCCCGCTCCGCCCACCAGCGCCGGCCGAGCGCGGGCGCCGACACGAGCCCCGCCACCACCTCGCCGTCCCGCTCGAGCGCGAGGAGCGTCGCCCACACGGGGACGCCGCGAACGTAGTTCGTCGTCCCGTCGATCGGATCGACGATCCAGCGCGCGTCCCCGCCGTCGTCGCCGAACTCCTCGCCGAAGACGCCCTCGCCGCGTCGCGACGCGCGCACCGCCGCGCGGATCGCCTCCTCCGCAGCCCGGTCTGCCTCGGACACCGGGGTCAGATCCGGCTTCGTGTCGACGCGCAGGTCGCGCGCCCGGAACCGCGCCGTCGTGATCGCGTCCGCGGCGTCTGCGAGCGAGTGGGCGAACGCGAGGTCGTCGGCCACGCGCCGCAACCCTAGCTTCGGCCGGCGCCTACTTCTCGACGACGACGAACCGGTCGCCGCTGATGCGCACCGAGACCGCCGTCGACCACGTCATCGTCTGCGCGCCCTTCGGCAGCGACGGGTCGATGCCGCGCACCCGGTACCACCACGTGCCGACGTCGTTCGTCCCAAGCGGGAGGACGTACGCGGTGGCCGTCGTGACCTTGTCCCACGCCGTCCGCCACGGATAGCGCGTCCTCGACAGCTGGATCTCGTAGCTCGTGGCGCCCACCGCCGGCTGCCACGCGACGAGCGGCGAGTCGTGCACGACGGGCGTCTTCGCAGCTGACGCGATCATGCGCCCGTCCGTGCCGACGCCCGAGACGTAAGGCGTCGCCCCGCTCGTCACGACCGGCTGCGAGACCTTGCCGAAGCTCATGCCGAGGCCGTTCTCGCACTGGTCCTGCGGCACCTGCGTGTCCTGGTACTGGAGCGAGTACGACTGCGGCGCCTGACTCGAGCCGGGCGCGGGTGCGGTGACGTTCGTCGCCTCCGCCTCGACCGGCACGACCGTCCAGTAGAAGCGGCCCGTCGGCCAGCCCGAGTCGCCGAGGTCGACGGCCGCCTGGCCGTCGGCGCCTGCCACCGCCTCGTTCGCCGTCACCTTCGCGCCGGTCGCGTCGATCGCGCTGCCCTCGCTGCCGCCGTCGGTGAACGTGCGGATCCCGTTCGCGCCGGTCCAGTTCCCGAGGTCCTGCGTGCTCTGCGGGAGGTTGAACGGGCCGCCGGTTGTCCGCGGGGCGAACGCCGGCGAGCCGACGACTGACCCGGTGAAGATCGGGTTGACGCAGTGGTTGTCGGTGAAGACGTAGACCCGGTAGAGCGGCGAGCCGACGCTGCCGACGAGCGGATCGACCGGCGTCGTCGCGGGATTCCACGCGAACCCGGGCGTCAGCTCGTGCGGCCGCGCCGCCTGTCCGGCGTGATCCCACACATCGGACACCGTCGCGGTCGGCGTCAGCGTCCCGAGCGGCTGCGGCAGGTTGACCGTCGTGAACACCGGGCTCCACGGACCGTACTTCGACGCCGTCAACCCGTTCGGCAGCGTCGTCGACGAGATGTAGCGGATCGCGCGAACGCGCCAGTGGACGACCTGGTAGCCGAGCGCGCTGTGGAACGTGAAGAACTCGCGCTCGTCCGCGACATTCGTGGTCGTCGTGAAGGAGTTCTTGCCCTCGAGATCCGGATACAGCACCTGGTAGCCGGTCGCGCCCTCGATCGGCTTCCAGCGGATCAACCCCTCGGGAGCCGATTCCTGCTGCGGGTAGTCGGAGTCGAGCCAGCGCATGTTGAACCCGAACGGCCGGCTCCACGGCGTGACCACCTTGTGGTTCGCCGACTCCCACCGCACGTGCGCCCACAGCGCGTACGGCACACCCGTCATCCACGGCAGCTGCTCGGCGGGCGCGACGGCCGGCACCTTGAGGCCCGTCTCGTCGTCGAGCAGCGACGCGTCGGCGAAGGTCATGCTCGTCGCGAGCTGGAAGTCGTACGTGCCGCCGCGGCGCGCGACCGGGTTCCACGTGAACGACGGGGTACGCGGGTAGTACTGGAGCGGCGCCTCCTTCGGCGTGAGCAGGAAGGCGCGCAGCCCGCTCGGCGCCGCGGCGGACGGCGTCGCCCCGACCTGGGCGGTGCGCGCGAGCGCCGCAGGAGCAAGCGTCAGCGCGGCCGCGCCGATGACGACGATGCGGAGCATCTCCGCCCTTTAGTCGGCAGGCCCGCGTCAGGGCTTGAGCGCCGCCTCGAGCGCGAGCCCGAGGGCGAGGACGAGCCCGTCGTCGCCGGCACGCCCGACCACCTGCACCGACGCCGGCAACCCGCCCTCCGCCTCGCCCGCCGGGAGCGCGAGCGCCGGCCAGCCGAGGGCGTTGAAGGGAAACGTGAAGCGCACGAAGGCGCTGCGCGTCGCCGGCTCGTCGACGTCGGCCGGCGGCGCGACGAACGCCAGCGTGGGAGCGAGCAGGAGGTCGTACCCGTCGAGCGCCGCCTCCGCGTCTGTCCGCAGCTGCTCTCGTGCGCGCTCGGCGTCGGCGCGCTCGGCGTCGGTCACCGCGAGGCACCGCTCGATCTTGCCGCGGATGTTCTCGCCGTAGAGCTCCGCGTTCTCCGCGTAGAGGTCGCGGTGGACGTCGGCGACCTCCGCCATGAACGCCGGGCCGACCTCATCCGCGTCGGGGAACGAGATCGCCGTGGCTCCGACGGTCGCCGCCGCTGCCTCCACGCGCGCCCGCACGAGCGGTTCGCAGAGCTCCGCCCACGCGACCGCGACGCGCACGTCGTCCGGGCTCGGCACGTGGACTCCGGGGGCGAGGACGCGCATCAGCTCGACGCAGCCGCGCACGTCGGCGGCCATCGGCCCGACGTGGTCGAACGACGGCGCGAGCGGGAACACGCCCTCGGTCGGGACGAGCCCGTACGTCGGCTTCAGCCCCGCGATGCCGCAGCACGCGGCCGGGATCCGGATCGAGCCGCCGCTGTCGGTGCCGAGCGCGGCCTCCGCCTCGCCGGCGACGATCGCGGCCGCGGATCCTCCGCTCGACCCGCCGGCCGTGCGGCCAGGGGCGAGCGGGTTCGGCACGACGCCGTAGTGCAGGTTCTGCGACGTGACGCCGTAGGCGAACTCGTGCAGGTTCGCCTTGCCGACGTTCGTCCAGCCCGCCGCCTCGAGCGCCGCGACCGCGGGAGCGGTCTCCGACGGCAGGTGCTCGGCGAAGACGGCGGAGCCGTAGGTCGTGCGGATGCCGGCGGTGTCGAACAGATCCTTGACCGCGAGCCGCCGCGCCGGCGCGCCCTCGAGCTTCGTGATCCAGATTCCCTCCACGGGACGAATGCGCTGGGAGCGGTCCGGCGCCACCTGGGGGCAGGCGTCGGGCCGCCGTCAGGAGAGCCAGAGGTAGATGAACGCGATGCCGAACGTGCCGGCGAAGAGCACCAGGAACAGCCCGAAGAGGGCCAAGCCCCACGCGACGTTCCGGCGCGCGAGTTCGCGCTCTGCCTCGACCGGGTCGACGAACGTGCGCGGCGGAGGCGGCTCGGGGAGCGGCTCGGCCATCTAGAGGAGTGTGTCGACCGCCATCGCGACGAAGAGCAGCGCGAGGTAGAGCAACGAATAGTGGAAGAGCTTCACGGCGGCGCGGCGCTCCATCGTGCGTCGCAGCTCGAGCGCGTACCACGCGAAGAGCGCGCCGAGCGCGAACGCCGCGACGGCGTACGCCAGGCCGAAGACGCCGAGCGCCGCCGGCGCGAGCGTGACGGCGACGAGCACGAGCGTGTAGCGGACGATCTGCCGGGCCGTCTCGCGGTCGCCGCGCGCAACCGGGAGCATCGGCACGTTCGCGCGTGCGTAGTGGTCCTTGATCATCAGCGCGAGCGCCCAGAAGTGCGGCGGCGTCCAGACGAACACGATCGCGAACATCGCGAGCGCCGCCCACCCGAGGTGGCCGGACGCGCCGGCGTAGCCGACGAGCGGCGGCACGGCGCCGGCGGCGCCGCCGATGACAATGTTCTGGGGCGTCGACCGCTTCAGCCAGCGGGTGTAGACGAGCACGTAGAAGAGGTTTCCGGCCAGCGCGAGCAGCGCCGTCGGCAGGTTGACGAGCGCGTCCAGCAGCACGAACGAGAACGCCGACAGCGCGAGGCCGAACTCGAGCGCCCGCGGTGCCGGCACGCGGCCCGACGCCACCGGCCGGTTCGCGGTGCGCGCGCCCATCAGCGGGTCGATGTCGCGGTCGAGGTAGTGGTTGAGGGCCGACGCGCCGCCGCACGCGAACGCGAGGCCGAGCATCGTCAGCGCGAACGTCCGGAGCGAGGGAGCGCCGCCGGCGCCGACGACCACGCCGGCGCCGCCCGTCAGGAGCAGCAGCGACATGATGCGCGGCTTGGTGAGCGTCACGTAGTCGCGCCACGGGCCGTCGGCCCGCTCGCCGCGGAAGGTCGCCGCCGCGAGGGCCGCGGTCGACGCGAAGGCGAGGGCGGCGAGCGCGAGGTGCACGTCGCGTCCGACCAGCAGCGCGGCGAGCCCGAAGAGGACCAGCGAGGCGAGGGCGAGCGGAAGCAGGCGGCGCCGAGCGACCCATGCCGTCGCGACGAGCGCGGCGAGCGGCGGCAGGGCGAGCGCGGCGAGCACCCGGTGCGCCGTCTGCCACTGCGCGGCGCCGGAGACGACCGCGAGGCCCGTGCCGCCGACGGCGGCGAGAGCGGTGAGCCGGGCGAAGGTGCCCATCGGAGCGATTCTAGAACCCTCGCGTCTCCGCGAGGCGGCGCCGCAGGTCGCGCAGCGGTCGTGAGCTCGTCACGTACGGGACGGTGTCGAAGTTCCAGGCCGGCGGCGGCGAGGTCGTGTACCACTCGAGCGTGTCGGCGAGCCACGGATCGTTGCCGGCGCGGGCGCCGACGCGGGCTGTCTTGATCACGTTCGCGACGAAGACCAGCATCCCGGCCGCCATCACGTACGAGCCGATCGACGAGACCATGTTGTAGACCTCCCAGAGGCCGTGCGGGTGGTACGTGTAGATGCGGCGCGGCATCCCGAGCAGTCCGAGCATGTGCTGCGGGAAGAACGTCAGGTTGAACCCGACCAGCACGAGCCAGAAGTGCAGCTTGCCGAGGCCCTCGTCGAGCGTCCGGCCGAACATCTTCGGGTACCAGTAGTAGAGGCCGCCGAAGATCGCGAAGATCGAACCGCCGAAGAGCACGTAGTGCAGGTGCGCGACGACGAAGTACGTGTCCGTGACCTGCCAGTCGATCGGGAAGGACGCGAGGAAGATCCCCGACAGACCACCGATCGTGAACACGCCGATGAAGCCGAGCGCCCAGAGCATCGGCGTGTCGAACGAGATGTTTCCGCGCCAGATCGTCGCGAGCCAGTTGAAGATCTTCACGCCGGTCGGGATGGCGATGATCATCGAGCTGAGCATGAAGAAGATGTCGAGCCCGATCGGCATCCCGACCGCGAACATGTGGTGCGCCCACACGAGCAGCGAGTAGAACGCGATGCCGGCCGTCGAGATCGCGACGGCCTTGTACCCGAAGATCGGCTTGCGCGAGAAGACGGGGAGGATCTCCGAGATCATCCCCATCGCGGGCAGGATCATGATGTAGACCTCTGGATGCCCGAAGAACCAGAAGACGTGCTGGTACAGGATCGGGCTGCCGCCGTGTGACGGATCGAAGAAATGCGTGCCGACCTGGCGGTCGAGCAGCACCATCGTCAGTCCGGCGGCGAACACCGGCAGCACGATCACGAGCAGCCACGCGTACGTGACGACGGCCCACACGAAGAGCGGCATCCGCATCCACGACATGCCGGCGGTGCGCATGTTGTGCACGGTGACGATGAAGTTGATCGCGCCGACGAGCGACGAGATGGTGAGGATGTGCAGGCTCAGGATCCAGAGGTCCTGGCCGTGGCCGGGCGCGTGCAGCGTCGACAGCGGGACGTAGGCCGTCCAGCCGGTGCGCGCCGCGCCCCCGCTCGCGAAGAAGCTCAGGAAGAGCACGACGCCGCCGAGCGCGAACAGCCAGTACGACAGCGCGTTCAGGCGCGGGAACGCCATGTCGCGCGCGCCGATCATCAGCGGCACGAGGTAGTTGCCGAACCCGGCGAGGATCGGGACGATGACGAGGAAGATCATCGTCGTACCGTGGATCGTGACGACCTCGTTGTACGAGTTCTTCGTCAGGAAGTGGTTGTCGGGGACGATCAGCTGCGAACGGATCAGCAGCGCGAGGATCCCGCCGGCGGCGAAGAAGGCGAGGCACGTCCAGATGTAGAGGATCCCGATCCGCTTGTGGTCGACCGTCGTCAGCCACGACGCGACGCGGCCCCGGCGCCAGTCGGGGTACGCGGGTGCAGCCTCGACGTTGACGGCCACTAGGCGCCTCCGGCCTTCGCGAACCGCTTCGTGTACGAGACGAGCGCGTCGATCTGCGCGCCCGTCCACGTCTTGCCGACCGCGGGCATCTGGCCCTGCCCGTTCCGCAGCAGCGTCTCGATTCCCTTGCGGTCCGCGAGCAGCGTGTTGCCCTGCAGCGCCGGGCCGATGTAGGCGTGGCCGAGCTGATGGCAGCGCTCGCAGACGCCCTGCCATTCCTCCTGCCCGAGCTGCGGGCCGTGCGCGTTCGCGAGGCGGTTCTGGATGAACTTCTGGTATTCGGCCGGCGGGACGACGACGACCCAGCCGCTCATCTGCGCGTGCTGGATTCCGCACAGCTCCGCGCAGCGCGCGACGTACACGCCGACCGGCGCCTCGAACCAGGTCTTGTTCACCTTGCCGGGGATGGCGTCGTACTTGCCGCCGAAGTCCGGCACCCACCACGAGTGGTTGACGTCCGACTTGATGCCGACGACGTCCTCGTGCACGACCTCGTTCGCCGGCGCGATCATGCGGTTGATCGACACGGCCCCGTTCGGGTACCGGAACAGCCAGTAGAACTGGTGGCCCTCGATCTGGATCGTCGTCTCGTCGGCGGCCGCGGCCTTCGGCGCGTTCGCGATGCCGGGGAGCTTGTAGAAGACGAAGGCGCCGATCGCCGCGAGGATCAGGACCGGCACCACCGTCCAGATGACCTCGAGGCGCGTGGCGCCGTGGATCTGCGGTCCGTCGGCGGCGCGCGGCCGGCGTCCGCGCCGGTACTTCACGGCGAAGACGATCAGCGCGCCCTCGACCAGCACGAAGATCGCGCCCGTGAAGATCGACACGAAGATGAAGGCGGACTGGATGCGGTGCGCATTCGGCGAGTGCGCCTCGCCCGGCAGGAAACCGGCGTTGCCCGCGGACGCAACTGCCGCCGTCGCGAGCGCGACAGCGGCGACGGCGAGCGTGACGAGCAGTGTCCGGCGCACCCGAGCTGGCATCGTATAGAGGCGCGTGGAACGGAGCTGCGTAGAGCTGCCGGCGGGCGTGACCGGCGACTTCCAGGTGTTCGTGAACGGCGTGTTGCAGAAGCACGGCGTCGACTTCGAACGCGTCGGCACACAGCTCGTGTTCCGCCGCTCGCTCGCGCAGGAGGGCAGGCTCGGCTTCTGGCGCTGGCTGTCGCTGTTCCTCGGCGTCGCGGGGACGTATCGCAAGCACGACAGCGTCGACGTCGTGTACGACGCCGACGGGCGGCGGACGGTGGTGACGCTCACGCCGCTTCCGAGCGGCTGAGCGCATCTGCCCACAGCGCGCGGACCTCGTCGACGGCGACCGCGAACGAGGCCTCGCCGACGGTGAGCTCGGCCGCCTGCACGGTGGGGTCGTCCGTCGCCTGCACGTTCGCGCCGATCCAGACGCCGGTCTCCTCCGCCAGGTCGAAGGCCGCCGTCCGGAACGCGTCGAGCGGGCGCGCGACGCGCACGTGGAACATCGCCGTCTGCGGCGGGTCGGGCAGGACGCGGACGTCGTCGAGCGACGCCAGCGCCGTGGCGAGCTCGCGCGCCCGCTCGACGTAGTCCGGCATCCGCGGAAGCACCTCGTCCAGTCCGCGCTCCGCGGCGAGCAGGTACGGGTACGCCGTGAACAGCCGGCCGCCGTGCCGGATCTGCCACACGCGCGCCTCGTCGACGAGAGCGCGCGTGCCGGCGAGGGCGCAGCCGGCCGGCGCGCCGAGGTCCTTGTAGAAGGAGACGTACACGCTGTCGAAGAGCGCGGCGATCTCGTGCAGGGGACGGTCGTAAAACGGGCCGCACTGCCAGAGCCGCGCGCCGTCCAGGTGGACGGCGGCGCCGCGGTCTCGGGCCGCCTTGCAGGTCTCCGCGAGGTCGTCCCAGTCCGGCAGGCGCCCGCCCAGGTCGCGCTGCGGGAGCTCGAGGAGCAGCGCTGCGACCGGCTCGCGCAGCCCGGCGACGTCCTCCGCGGTCACCAGCCTCGTCCGGTCGGCGACGTGGACCGCGTGCAGGCCGTGCAGCCACTCGTACCCGCGCTCCTCGTGCGTGTCCAGGTGGCAGTGCGGATGGAAGGCGATCGCGTCGAGGCCGCGCCGGCGCGCGTGGATCCGCAGCGCGATCTGCTGCGCCATCGTCCCCGACGGCATCCAGACCGCGGCCTCCTTCCCGAGCAGGTCGGCGACCCGCGCTTCGAGCCGCTCCGCCAGCGTGCCGCCGCCGTAGCGGTCGACGTCCGCCTCCGCCGGCGCCCGCTCGGCGAGCGCGAGCAGCGTGGCGCGCACGTCCCGCTCCCGCGGCGAGGATCCGAACGCGACGCGCTCCGACCCGGCCCACACCGTCCGCGGGTCGCGCTCCTCCGCCACGGCGCGAGTTTAGGCTGCCCGACGCCGGCGGCCCGTCGCACCGCCACGAGCCCGGAATCGCCGAGGCTGGTACCGTCGCCGCGTGGAAGGCGTCGACGTCGCGCGCCCTCGCCGGGCCGGGCTGCGCCCGCACGACGCACGGCGCGCGCTCGACGGGTTCCTGACGTGGCGCTGGGCCGACCTGACGCTCGTCGCGGCGCTGCTCGCGGGTTCGCTCGCGCTGCGCACGGTGCAGCTGAACGCCGGCTTCTGGATCGACGAGGGAATCTCCGTCGGGATCGCGCACCACCACTGGACGTCGATCCCGCACGTGCTGCGCCAGGACGGGTCGCCGCCCGCGTACTACCTGCTGCTCGGGCTCTGGATTCGCGTCTTCGGCGACAGCGAACGCTCGACGCACGCCCTCTCGCTGCTCTTCGCGCTCGCCTGCATCCCGGGCGCCTACGCCGCCGGCCGCAGCGTCTTCGACCGCCGGACGGGGGTCGTCGCCGCGCTGCTCGCGGCGGCGGATCCGTACCTCACGTACTACGGCCAGGAAACGCGGATGTACTCGATGGAGGCGTTCCTGTCGCTCGTGATGGTGGTCGCCTACGTGAAGGGGATTCTGCGCGGCAGCCGCGCGTGGTGCGTCGCGCTCGTCCCGACGCTCGCGCTGATGGTGTACGCGCACAACTGGGCGCTGTTCCTGTGCGTCGCCGTCGCCGCGGCGACACTCGTCTGCGCCCGCGACGCCTGGCGACGCTTCGCGGCCGTCGCGGCGGGGGTCGCCGCGCTGTACGCGCCCTGGCTGCCGACGCTGTTCGCGCAGGTGCGCCACACCGGCGCGCCGTGGTCGACGGTGCCGAGCCTCCACGAGATGCTGACGGCGCCGGGCGCGGTGCTCGGCGGAGATGCGCCGTTCGTGCCGATCGTGGTCGCGGCGGCCGGCGGCCTCTATGCGACGGCGCGCCGGACCGAGCGTGCGCTCTTCCTGCTCGTCGCCGTGACCGTCGCCGGCGCCTGGATCGAGTCGCAGTTCAATCCCGCCTGGGCGACGCGCTACTTCGCCGTCGTCTTCGCACCCGTCCTGCTCCTCGCGGCGGCGGCGATCGTGCGCGGCCGCCGCTTCGGCGCCGTCGCCCTCGTCGCCGTCTTCGTCCTCTGGTGGGGGTTCACGATGCACGACGACAAGGAGAACGCGCGCGGTGTCGCGGCGCGCCTCGCGACGGTGGTGCACGGGAGCGAGCTGATCATCTCGACGCACCCCGAGCAGGTGCCGGTGCTCCGCTACTACCTCGGCAAGTACGCCGTCGGCCAGCACCTCCGCTACGCGACGACGATGGGGCCGGTCGCAGACCCGCAGGTGTTCGACTGGTACGACGCCGTCGAGCGCTTGCGCGCGGCGAAGGTGCGGCCGACGCTCGACGCGCTGCTCGCGACCGTGCGGCCGGGCAACGAGTTCGTCGTCGTCACGCCGGTGTTCCGCGACTACCGCGCCTGGGAGGCGAAGTGGACGCGCCTCGTCTGGCAGAAGTCCGAGGACTGGACGAACCTGCTCTCGCACGACCCGAACCTGCGGCTGGTAGGCCACGTGACCCCGGACGAGATCGCCCTCAAGCGCAACTACTTCAAGCCGCTTCAGGCGTTCGTGTATCGAAAGCTCCGCTAACCTTCGCTCCGGCCGTGGCCGCGCCCGGCCGATCCTCGCTCCATGGCGGTCGACTCAGCTCCCACGACGCTCGTCCTCGGCGCCGGACCCGCCGGGCTGACCGCCGGCTACCTGCTCGAGCGCGCCGGCAAGGACGTGGTCGTGCTCGAGGCCGACGACCAGGTCGGCGGGCTCGCGAAGACGGTCGAGCGCGACGGCTACCGCTTCGACCTCGGCGGCCACCGCTTCTTCACGAAGGCGAAGGAGGTCGACGACCTCTGGCACGAGGTGCTCGGGGACGAGTTCCTGCTGCGTCCGCGCATGTCGCGCATCTACTGGAACCGCCGCTACCTCGACTACCCGCTGCGCGGACCGGACGTGATCAGGAAGCTCGGGCCCGTCGAGCTCACGCGCTGTCTCGCCTCCTACACGCGCGCCGCCGCGCGGCGCAACAAGGTCGACGCCTCGCTCGAGGACTGGGTCACGAACCGGTTCGGCAGGCGGTTGTTCGAGCTCTTCTTCAAGAGCTACAACGAGAAGGTCTGGGGCGTCCCAGCGTCGGAGATCCGCGCGGAGTGGGCGGCGCAGCGGATCAAGGGGCTCTCGTTCTTCTCGGCCGCGAAGGCCGCGTTCTTCGGCAACAAGGGGAACAAGGTCAAGAGCCTCATCTCCGAGTTCAACTACCCGCGCTTCGGCCCGGGGCAGATGTGGGACGCGATGACGCGCGCGATCGAGGAGCAGGGCGGCGAGGTCGTGCTGCAGGCGCCGGTCGAGCGCATCGAGGTCGCCGGCTCGCGCGTCGTCGAGGTCGAGGCAGGCGGCGTGTCGTATGCGCTGCCGGAGCACGTCATCTCGTCGCTGCCGCTGCGCGAGGTCGTCCGCATGACGAGGCCGAAGCCGCCGCGCGAGGTCGTCGACGCAGCCGAAGGGCTGCGCTACCGCGACTTCCTGACCGTGGCGCTCGTCGTCGACGGCGAGGACCTGTTCCCGGACAACTGGATCTACATCCACGAGCCGAGCGTGCGCGTCGGCCGCATTCAGAACTTTCGCTCGTGGTCGCCGTGGATGGTCCCCGATCCCGACAAGGCGTGCGTCGGGATGGAGTACTTCTGCTTCGCCGGGGACGAGCTCTGGTCGATGGCTGACGACGACCTCGTCGAGCTCGCGGCGGGCGAGCTGGAGGAGCTGCGGCTCGCGCCGCGCTCGAAGGTCGAGCGCGGATACGCGATTCGCGTGCCGAAGGCGTATCCGATCTACGACGCGGACTACGCGGGGCGCGTCGCGGTGATCCGCGGCTGGCTCGACGGCATCGAGAACCTGCAGCAGGTCGGGCGGAACGGGCTGCACCGCTACAACAACTCTGACCACTCGATGCTGACCGCGATGCGCGCGGTCGAGAACATGCTCGAGGGCGCGCATCACGACATCTGGGCCGTGAACGCGGAGAGCGTCTACCACGAGACGCACGTGGAGGACGAGCATCCGTACCGCGAGGCGCCCGAGACGCCCGAGATGAAAGCGCTCGCGGCGTCGCGCCCTGAGTAGGCGGCGCCTTCTTCTCCCGGCCGCGGTCGCCGCCGCCGCGGCGCTGTACGTCGCGGCATCCGTCGAGACGATCTGGTGGACCCCGCTCAACGTCGACGAGGAGCTGACGCTCCGCGTCGCGCAGTTCTCGTTCGCGCACGTGTTCCACATCGTCTCGAGCCAGCGAGGCGGCGGCCCCCTCCACTTCTGGCTCGAGCATTTCCTGCTTCGCTGGTGGCCCGGGCTGCCCGCGCTGCGGGCGCCGTCGATCGCCTTCGGCTGCGTCGGCATCGCCGGCGCGGCGCTCGTCGCGCGCACGCTCATCGGGGAGGAGGGAGCGGCGGGCGTCGCGATCCTGTTCGCGCTCTCGCCGATCCCGGTGCTCTATGCGACGTTCGGGCGTCCGCACACGATGCTCTTCGCCTGGCTGATGTGGGGAACGCTCGTCGCGCTGCACGCCGCGCGCACGGGTTCGCGCGCCTGGTGGATCGCGGCGGGAGCGGTGCTCGGCCTGTCCGTGCTCGTCCATCCGACGGCGCCGCTGTACGTGCTCACCGCGTTCGCCGCAGCCGTGGTCTACGCGCCTCGGTCGTGGCGCGTGCTCGTGCGCGAGGTGTGGCCCGGCGTCGTCGCGCTGCTCGTGACGTTCGTGCCGTACTACGTGAAGACGCTCCACGTGCTCGGCGACCGCTACGGCGTCGGCGGCCCGACGCGCGGACGGACGTTCAGCGGCCGGCCGGTGTGGGAGGACGCGCTGCACTTCGTCGCGCCGGGCGGACACGACCTCAACTACTTCACCGTCACCGCGGCCGCGGGCGTCGCCGTGCTCGCGGCGCGGCGGCGCTGGCGGCCGCTGGCGTTCTGCGCGATCACCGTCGCGATGCCGGTGCTGTTCTTCACGTTCGTGCCCGCGAGCGGCGATTCCGCGCTCTTCTTCGATCGCTACATGATCCCGGTGACGCCGGCGTTTCTCGTCCTCGTCCTCGTCGCGCTGCTCGAGATCGCGCGCTGGTCCGGCGGACTGCGCGTGCTCACGCTCGCCGTGCTCGTCGCCGGCCTCGCCGCGGTCGAGGCGCACTACGACCTGAGCCACCTGCGCCAGCAGCGCGGGATTCACCTCGACGCGATCACGCACGCGGTGGCGGCCGGCGACCGCGGTGCGGTGCTGTTCGGCACGACGGGCACGAGCGGCGCGATCTTCTCGTCGTTCGACTACGGTCACCCGGCGAACATCCTCGACCATTACCTCGCCCTGCGTGTGCCCGGGCTCGAGGTCGTCGACGACGACGCGTGCTTGCGCGCGCTCCCGTTCCTGCGACGCGGCGGGCCGCCGCGCCACGGGCTGTGGGTCTTCTACGCCGCCTCGCCGCCCGAGGTGGTCGCCGCCGGCGACCGGTTCGCGGCGGAGCACGACGTGACGTTCCGCGAGGTCGCCGGCGCGTACTTCGTCGTCCGCTCGAAGCGGGCGCTGCCGCCGCGCGCACTGATCGCGCTCGGCCGGAGAGTGCGGCTGCGCTGGCGCGAGGCCGTGCCGCTCAACCGGCGCGTCGACGAGCTGCTCCAGGCGGACCGGCAGCTGCTGCGCGTGCCGCCACGCTGCACGCCGTACGGGCAGCTCGGCGACCCGGACATCGACCCGCACTGGCCGCCGCTCGCGACCGCGCACCAGTAGGAAACACGTATGAACGGACGCCGGGTGGTCGGCCTCCACCCGTTTCGGGGATCCCGCGGCCGCGGCGCGGTTGCGATCCTCGAAACGTGTCCCAGACAGTACTCGTCGTCGACGACCAGGACGTCGTGCGCGACGTCATCACCCTCTCCCTCGAAGGCGCCGGCTACCGCGTCCTCGCGGCGGCGACGCCCGCCGACGCGCTCGAGCTCGTGCGCGGCGGCGAGGAGATCGACCTCGTCGTCACTGACGTCGTGATGCCGGAGATGGACGCGTTCGAGCTCGCCTCGCGGATCGAGTCCGCGCTGCCGGGCATGCGCGTCCTCTACACCTCGGGCTACACCGACGCCGCGGCCGAGGGGCCGTTCATCCAGAAGCCGTTCACGCCGCAGCAGCTCGTCGACAAGGTCGCGGCCGTTCTCGCCGCGTAGGCAGACTGCGCGCCGTGGCGCGCGTGCTCGTCCTCACGGCAAGCGTCGGGGAAGGGCACGACCTGCCGGCGCGGACGCTCTCCGACCAGCTGCGCGCCGAGGCGCCCGACGTCGAGGTGGTGGTGGAGGACGGGCTGCGCGCGATGGGCCGTGCGTTCGTGCTCGTCAACGAGCAGGCGCCCGGCGTCGTTTTCCACCGCCTGCAGTGGCTGTGGGACGCGTCGTTCTGGCTCTTCGTCGGCTTCGCGCCGACGCGGCGCGTGACGCAAATGCTCGTCCGGCTCGTCGGGACGCGCGGCGTCCTGCGGCTGGTGCGGTCCGTGCGTCCCGACGTCGTCGTGTCGGTGTACCCGATGACCACGGAGGTGCTGGCGGGGCTTCGCCGCAGCGGGCGTCTCGACGTGCCGGTCGTCGCGGCGATCACCGACCTCGCGATGATGCACTACTGGACGGCGCCCGGCATCGACCTCAACCTCGTCATCCATCCCGAGTCGTACGACGAGGTGCGCGAGGTCGCGGGCCACGACGCACGCGTGGAGGCGGTGCACGGGTTGACGCGGCCCGAGTTCCTGCACCCGCGCGCGGGCGGCGACGCGCGCGCCGCGCTCGGCCTTCCCGCCGACGGCAAGGTCGTCGTCGTCTCGGGCGGAGGTTGGGGCGTGGGCGACCTCGGCACCGCCGCCGCCGCCGCGCTCGAGCTGCCCGAGGTCGTGCTCGTCGCGTGTCTCTGCGGCCGCAACGAGCGCGTGCGCCGCGCGCTCGAGCTCCGCTTCGCAGACGAGCCGCGCGTGCGCGTGCTCGGCTTCACCGACGAGATCGGCGACTGGCTCGCAGCCGCCGACGCGCTCGTGCACTCGACCGGCGGACTGACGGTCTACGAGGCGTACGTCCGGGGGTGCCCGACGATCTCGTACGGGTGGGGGCGCGGGCACATCCGCGCGCACAACGCTGCGTTCCTGCGCCACGGGATCGCGGACGTCGCGACCACGCGGCGCGAGCTGCGCCAGGCTCTGTGCCGCGCGCTCGCGGAGAGGCGGCCGCCCGGGCTCGATCTCGCGTCCCTGCCGTCGGCCGCGTCGCTCGTGCTGTCGCTCGCATGACGTGGTTCCTGCCCGCGCCCGCGGCTCACCTGCCGGCGCTGGCCGCGCGCCTGCGCATCGACCGGCGCCTCGACCGGCCGGTCGTGGCGCTGACCTTCGACGACGGGCCGCATCCGCAGGGGACGCCGGCGGTGCTCGAGGAGCTCGCACGTTTCGGCGCCCGCGCGACGTTCTTCCTCGTCGGCGAGCAGGTACGCGCGCATCCGGACGTGGCGCGCGCGGTCGCCGACGCCGGGCACGAGATCGGCGTGCACTGCGACCGGCACACGCTGCTGCTCAGACGGCCGCCGCCCGCGGTCGAGCTCGATCTGGCGCGCGCGCTCGAGTCGATCCGCGCGGCGACGGGCGCCGACCCGGTGCTGCACCGTGCGCCCTACGGCGTCTACAGCTCGGGCGCGCTCCGGATCGTGCGCCGGCTCGGCCTGCGGCCGCTGCTCTGGTCGCGGTGGGGGCGCGACTGGGAGCGGCGCGCGTCGGCGGCGTCGATCGCGCGGCGCGCCGCCGCCGGGCTGCGGACGGGCGACGTCGTGCTGCTGCACGACTCGGATGCCTACGGCGCCCGCGGCTCGTGGCGGAAGACCGCCTACGCGGTACCGTCGCTGCTCGAGGCGATCGCGACGCTCGGCGTGCCCGCCGATTCCGTCACCCACTCGACGTAGCGGCGCACCCCGTCGGCGAACGGCGTCGTCGGCTCCCACCCGAGCTCGTGGAGCGCGCGCGCGCCGGAGACGTTGCCGCCGCGGAGGTCGCCGGAGCGGCCCTCGACATGGACGATCGGCACGTCGCCCACGACCGCACGCACCGTTCGCGCGATCGCGCGGACGCTCGTGTTCTCGTGGCCGACCAGGTTGTAGATGCGATCGGCGGCCGCCGGGGCGAGCGCGGCGACGACCCCGTCGGCCAGGTCCTCGACGTAGACGAACCGCCGCGACTGCGTGCCGTCCCCTGCGATCGTCAACGGCTGCCCGGCGAGCGCACGCGCGGTGAACGCCGCCACGACCGCCGTCGGCCGCGACCGCGGCCCGTACGGGATGCCGAAGCGGAGAATCGTGTGCTCGAGCCCGTACAGCTCGCCGTACGACGCGGTGTACATCTCGCCGGCGATCTTCGTCGCCGTGTAGAAGTGCTTCGGCAGCGCGAGGGGCGCGTCCTCGTCGACCGCCTTCGGCCCCGCCGCGTCGCCGTACACCCAGATCGTGCTCGCGTAGACGAAGCGGCCGGTGCCGGCGGCGCGGACGCCGTCGAGCAGCGTCTGCGTCCCACGCACGTTGACGCGATCTGCGCGGGCCGGGTCGCGCTCCACCTCGTCGACGTCGGCGAGCGCCGCGAGGTGGACGACGGCGTCGCAGCCGCCGACCGCACGCGCGACCGCGTCCGGGTCGCAGAGATCACCGAGAACCGTCTCGACCTCGCGGCGCGGATGGTGCGGCGACTCGACGAGGTCGAAGATGCGCGGCTCGTGCCCTCGCACCCGGAGCCGATCGACGACGTGCGACCCGATGAAGCCCGCGCCGCCGGTCACGAGCACTCTCATCGCATCGCCTCCTCGGCCGGCGCCGGCCGGTAGTAGAGCGGGACGCACCAGTGGTTCGTCGCGACCCAGTCGGTGTTCAGAAGGTCGACCGCGTGCCCGAGGATCCGGTGGCACGGCTCGTCGTAGACCTTCCCGGTCGAGCGTTCGATCGGCTCGAAGACGATGTACTTGTAGAGGCCGGAGACCATCCCGTCCGGGAGCTCGACGCGCGCCGGGTGCAGCGGGTCGAGGTGCTCGCGCGCCGCGGCGTTCTTCCACGCCGCGATCTCGTCCATCCGCTCGGCCTGGACGAGACCGACGGCCGCCGTGAACTCGTTCATGCGGAAGTTGAGGCCGCGCACCGCGTAGTGCGGCTTCCCGTAGTTGCGGAACGCGCGCGCGAACTCGATCGCCTCGTCGTGACGCGACACGAGCATCCCGCCCTCGCCGGTCGACACGGTCTTCGTCGGCGCGAACGACCAGACTCCGACGTCGCCGAACGTGCCCGCGCGGCGCCCGTTCCAGCGGGCTCCGTGCGCGTGCGCGCAGTCCTCGATCAGCACGATTCCTTCGGCAGCGCAGAGCTCGGCGATGCGCTCGCTGTCGAACGCGAGATGTCCGCCGATGTGGACGAGGATCACGGCGCGCGGCCTGTGTTCGGCGACCTTTCGCCGGAGGTCGTCGAACGACATGCAGAGGTCTTCGCGGTTGCAGTCGACGAACTCGACGCGTGCGCCCGCGTGCAGCGCAGCGAGCGGCGTCGCCATGAACGTGTTCGACGGGCACAGAACGGTGCGGCCGCGCACCTCGGCCCACTCGAGCGCGGCGAGCGCTGCGCCCGTCCAGCCGTTGAACGCCACCGCCTCGAGGCCGTTCGTCGCGCCCCATGCCTCCTCGAAGGCACGCGTCATCGCGCCTTCGGACCACTGCTCCGCGTCGATGATCGCGTCCCACAGCCCGTGCAGCCGCTCGCGGTCGCGCCGGTCGAAGCCGATCGCGAAGCGATCCAATTGCGTCTGAGTCTGGGAATGCACCGCCCCACCCTATAGCCCTCCCATTACGGCGCCGAATCGACGCGCATGACGAGAAGATGAACGGCCTACTCGAGTCCGGCTTCGTGCAGCGGGCGGCGTGCCCACGCGAACGTCCGCGTATACCAACCGGAGAACGGCAGCAGCGTCACGCCCTCGTCGCTCGACTGCACGAACCAGCCGTTGCCGAGGTAGAGCGCTGTGTGGTCGACGACCGACGGCTGCGAATGGGGTCCGTTCGCGCCGAAGAACATGACGTCGGCCGGCTGCAGCTTCGTCGCCGGGATGCGACGGGAGCGCGGAACCTCGCCGCTCATCTGGTACGTCGTCCGCCCGCGCAGCACGGACGCCAGGTTCCCTTCGCCCGCGTACGGCGTGAGCTTGTAGACGCGCCAGACGAATCCGGAGCAGTCGAACCCGCCGGGCGCCTGCACGCCGAAGTCGACCTCCGCCGTCGGGCTCGTCCCGCCCCAGACGTACGGGTAGCCGACGTAGTGGATCGCCGTCGTCAGGATCGTGCGCTGCCACGGCGTGAAGGCCGGCAGCGTGAACGTGTCGGCCGCCTGCTGCACGGCCTGCACCGACGTCGCGTCGAGATGGAGCAGCTGCGCGAAGGAGTAGGCGGCCTCGGCGCGGGTCGCGGGCTGGTTCGGGAGGAGCTCGAGGAAGTCCTGGCTCGCGGGATGGTTGAGGCGCAGGTCGAGCATGCGCGCGACAGCCTCCGTTCCCGTCTGCGGCGGCGGGTTCAGTCTGGCCTGCTGCAGCGTCGACTGGATCTCGCGCGCGGCGCCTGCGAGCCCGAGATACGCGACGAGCGCGGCGTCGAGCTGCTTGATCGTGACGGGCTGCGCGGGCGCCGTCGCGTGGTAGAGAACCGCGGCTCCGCTCGCCGCGCGCTGCTCGACGCCCGCGCTGGTCGCGGTCGGCGCGGCGACGCGCTTCACCACCGGCACGGTCGCCAGCCCGCTGAGCGGCGTGAGCACGGCGCCCGGCGCGTTCGCGACCGTCACCTTCCAGCTCGCGACCGCCGTGCGCCCGTCCGCCGCCGTCACCTGCACGGCGAGCGTGTGCACGCCGTCGGCGAGCTGCGTCGTGTCGAGCTGGTGCACGAACGGCTCGGCGCCCTGCGTCTCGACGCCGACGCCGTCCACTGCGAAGTCGACGCGGTCGAGCGCAAGATTCTTCGCATCGACCTGCCAGCTCAGGTCGCCGGCGACGGTCGCGCTCGCCGGGATCGACGAGAGAACGACGATCGGAGCTGCCTTCGGCGCAGGCGGTGCCGGCGGGTGCAGCACCGAGTCGACGGCGGCGACCGCCGAGGCGAGCTGCCCCTGCGTGAGCGGCGCCTGCGGTGCGAACGTGGCAGGCGAGGTGCCGAGGACACCGATCTTCGTCACCTCGCGGATCTGTGCGGCCGCCCAGTCCGGCGAGGCGGCGCCGGCCGTTCCGGCTGCGCAGGCGAATCCGAGCACGGCGAGCAGCGTGATGCGGCGGCGGATCACGTGGCGTACGTAAAGCGCGAACCGCACGACGCGCGTCCCCCAGAAGGTGGAGGCCGCGGGATGCGCACCACCGCCCGGCGCATCCCGCGGCGAGGGCCCGGCTCAGCCGAGTGCTATGGCCAGAAGATGCCGTCGCCGACGAGCGCGGCGGAGGTGATCAGCGTCGCCAGAGCTGCAAAGGCTGCAAGATGGCGCGAGCAGAGATACCGCATGTTGGGCTGGCTCCTTCGCTTCTTCGATGGTCGGTTGCCAGCCCCCGGGGGCGCCGCGGCATTGTCGGGCACGCATCCGCCGGGCCGCAAGTTGCCTAGGCAACTAACATGTCGCAAGTCAACGCGCGCGCCGACAGCGCACTACACTTCCGTCCATGCCCCGTTCGATCACCTCCCATATCGACGCGCCTGCGCAACTCGGCCTCAGGCTGCGCCAGGCCCGGGAGCGCGCCGGGCTCTCCCAGCGCCAGCTCTCCTTCCCCGGCTGCACGGCCGCCTACATCTCGCGCCTCGAGGCCGGGGCGCGCGTCCCTTCACTTCAGATGATCAACGAGCTCGCGACGCGGCTCTCCGTCTCGCCGCGCTGGCTCGCGACCGGCGTCGAGTCGGCGGCCGCCGAGCCGACCGAACTGGTCGAGGCCGACGTCGCGCTGCGCCTCGGCGACCTCGAGGAGGCCGAGCGGCTCCTGCGCACGCGCCTCGCGCCCGGCGACCCGGCACAGGCGACCGCGCTCGCGGGGCTCGGGCAGATCGCCTTCAAGCGCGAACGGTACGCAGAGGCGATCGACGTCCTGCGGAAGGCGTTCGACCGGAACGGCGGCCGTGCGCTCGCCGCCCCCGGTCTGGTCGACACGCTTGCGCGTGCCTACGCGGCCACCGGCGCCCGCGAGTCGGCGATCGCGCTGCTGACCGACGCGCTCGAAGAGGCGCGGGCCGCGAAGGCGATGGTCGAGGAGCTGCGATTCGCGATGCTGCTCGCGAACGCGCTGATCGACAACGGGAACTTCGGCGAGGCCGGCACCGCCCTCGCGGCGACGATCAGGATCGCCGACGAGCTGCAGGATCCGATCACCACCGCGCGCGTGTTCTGGTCGCAGGCGCGACTGCACAGCGCGCAGGGCAACCCGCAGATCGCGGCACGGTACGCGCGCCGCGCGCTCGACATCCTCGAGCGGACGGAGCACACGACCTACATCGGGATGGCGTACCACATGCTCGCGTACATCGAGATCGAGGGCGGCAACGGCGAGCGGGCACTCGAGCTGCTGGAGCGCGGCCGCTCGCTGATCGGGACGGACGCGACCGACGGTGTGGCCGCGAAGTTCGCGATCGAGGAGGCGCGGGCGCTCGTGCTCGTCGGCCGGGTGCGCGACGCCGCGCGCGCGGGCTCGCGCGCGCTCGAGTACGCGGACGCGCTCTCTCCCGGCGATCGCGGCCGCGCGTTCACGACGCTCGCGGAGGTCTTCCTCGCGGCCGACGACGACGAGCGCGGACGCATGCTCTTCGAGCGCGGCCTCGAGCTTCTCGTCGAGCACGGCAAGCCCTACGCGATCGAAGCAGGGCGTCGCTATGCCGACGTTCTCGAGGCCGCCGGCGACACGGCCGGAGCGCTGCGCGTGCTCCGCCTCGCGACCGACGCGGCCGCCAAGGCGCCGGCCGACGGGCGGTGACGCGGCCGGTCGTGGCCGACGAGCTGCAGCGTCTGCTCGCCGACGTGCGGCGCGCGCGTGCCGGCTCGACACGATCGCCGCGCGGCGGGGGTACAATCCCGCGCAGTACTTGAGCGAGTCTGGACGGTGCGCCGCACCTCCTTGCCCGTTCACGAACTTGGCAAGGAGGTGAAGGAAGAAATGGCAACCGGAACCGTCAAGTGGTTCAACGCTGAGAAGGGCTATGGGTTCATCACCCCCGACGAGGGAGGGAAGGATCTCTTCGTCCACTTCAGCGCGATCCAGGGCGCGGGCTACAAGACCCTCGACGAGGGGGCGAAGGTCGAGTACGAGGCGCAGCAGGGCGAGAAGGGCCCTCAGGCCGCCAACGTCTCCATCGTCGGCTAGGCAGGACGTCGCAGGTGGCGGGCCCCGGCCCGCCACCGATTCTCGAACGCACACGAAAGGAGGCAGCCATAGCGCAGAAGGAAGAGAAGGTCGAGATGACCGGCGAGATCGTCGAGGCGCTGCGGAACGGCATGTTCCGCATCAAGCTCGACAACGGTCACGAGACGCTCGGCTATACCGCGGGCAAGATGCGGCGGTTTCGCATCCGGATGAACCCCGGCGACCGCGTCCGCATCGAGCTCTCGGCGTACGACCTCGGGCGCGGACGCATCGTGTACCGCATGCGGCCGGGCGACGACCGCCCCGAGTAGTCCTCGAACGTTCAGCCCGCTCGCGCGAAGCGGTAGACGCGCGCGTTGTGCGGCTCGTACGGGCTCGGGTCGGTGAACGCGCCGCCGGCGACGGACACCTCGCGCGCCGGGTTGCCGGGACCGTGCGCGAGCACCGTCCCCGCGGAGACGCCGGCCGGCAGGCCGCGGAAGTGGACAAGCCCCGTCGCGTTGGCGCTCCTGCGCACGGCGACGACGTAGACGGCGTCGGCGTCCTCGCGCACGGTGACGGCGACGTCGGCGGCGTCGGGCGTCACGTGGATCGGCGACGACGGCGCGACGAGCGCGCGGCGGTGCAGCGGCCCGCTGAGCTCCTCCAGCAGCGTGCGCTGGACGCGCTCCCAGTACGTCCAGTTCCAGCCGAGCGCCCGGTCGCGCGCGTTCATCGCGCCGGGTAGGTGGCCGCCGAACCAGAAGAGGCCGCGCGCCCCGGCGACGATCGCGTCGTACGCCATGAACCGCGCCTGCTGCAGCGTCGGGAAGACGAGCCGGTGCTCGGGCGGGAGGACGCCGCTCCACGCGATCTGCAGCGTCGTCCAGATCGCCCTGCGCTGGGTCGCGGCGGCGAGGATCCGCGTGACGTCCCCGACGACGCTGATGTCCGTGTTCGTCGGCGGCCCGCCGGCGTGGAGCCCGGGCGGGATCGGGTAGATGTCGACGCCGTGCACGTCGCAGGCGGCCGCGTACTGCCGCACGGCCGTGACGGTCAGCGGGCGGTCCGGCGCGCCGGGCGCCGGCGGCGGGTCGCGCGGCGCCTCGATGATCGCGAATGGATGGTCCGGGTCGCGCGCGCGGACGTGGTCGTAGACGGCGACCAGGCCCGGGACGGGCAGCCGCGAGTGCGCCGGCTCGTCGGCGCCTTTCCAGGCGCCGAGACCGGGGTGCGCCTTGACGGCATCGACGACGCGGTCGAGGAGCGCGACGCGGCTCAGGTCGTCGTCGACCCCGGCCAGCGCGAGCCACACCTGCAAGCCGTGCGCGCTCGCGGCGTCGAGCTCCTGCACCACCGCCGCGAGCTGCTCCGCGGCTGCGGCCTCGCGCCAGACGGTGTAGTTGCGGACGAAGGTGACGCCGGCCGCCGCGAGCTCGGCGAACGCGGGCCGGCCCGACTCCGGCGCGGTGCTCGCGAACGGCGGCGGGTCCGACAGACCGAGCGGGAAGATCTCCCTGCCGCCCGCGACGAGGTTGCCGGTCGCCGCGTCGACGTGCGTGGCCGTCATCGCGGGCTGGACTAACCCGCGCTGATGTACTCGGTCAGGTAGCGGATCTTGTAGTCCTGCTGCTGCGACTGGAGCTTCACCAGGTCGCCGATCGAGATCAGCCCGAGCAGCTCGCCGTCGACGACCACCGGCGCGTGGCGGATGCGCCGGTCCGTCATCAGCGCCATCGCCTCCTCGACGCTCGTGTCGGGCGTGACGACGATCACCTCCCGCGTCATCACCTCGCTCACCGCCGTCTCGCGCTGATCGCGCCCCTCGACCGCGACGCGCCGCAGGTAGTCGCGCTCGGTGAAGATGCCCTCGATCCGGCCGTCTGCTCCGGTGACGAGGATCGCGCCGACGTTGGCGTCGACCATCGTGCGGACGGCGTCGATGACGGTCGACTCGCCGTCGATCCGCACGACGTCGGAGCCCTTGACCTCCAGGATCTTCCCGACGTCCCCCACCGCGGCACTCTGCGCGCTGCGGCGTCCGCATGTCAAGTTGCGACGATCGCGCTCTCGAGCGAGAGCGTGGTCTGCCGCGCCGCGCCGGCGGTCGCGACGATGCGCGCGACGAGGCGACGCCCTGCGTCGGCGGCAGTCGGCGCATAGCTGCCGCCCGTCGCGCCTGCGATCGGCGCGCACGCGCGTCCGTTCGCGTTGCAGCGGAGCCAGTCGGTCGTCGAGGCGGCGACGGGCCGGCTCCACGTCGGCGCGCCGACGGCGAGCTCGCCGTCGACGGCTGCCGTGCCGGTGAGCGCGGGCTGGGACGTGGCGACGAGCCGCGCGTGCGGTCCGGCGATCGGCCCCGCGAGCGACGCGTACGCCGGCGTCTTCCCGGTCGCGTCCGTCGCGGTGACCGTCAGCCCGATCGTCGCGCCCGTGTCCTTCGCGCCCGGCGTGTACGTCGCCGCCGTCGCGCCGCCGATCGCGCTGCAGTGCCCGCCGGTCGCGTCGCAGCGATACCACTGGTACGCGTAGGCAATCGCGCCGGTCCCGATCCACGTCCCCGGAGCCGCGGTCAGCTTCCGTCCCTGCTGCAGCTCGCCGGAGACGGTCGGCGTCACCGCGTCGACGGGTCCGGGCCGCGCACGAACCGGCGCGCTCCCGATGCTGAGGACGCTGCGCGTCGCGCCCGCGGCCGACGCCGTCTCCGTCGCGACGACGACGTGGCCGACGTCGGCGGCGTCAAGCACGTACGACGGCGCGATCGCGCCGGCGATCGCCACGCACGCGCGGCCGTTCGCGTTGCAGCGCAGCCATCCGTAGCGCGCGGGTGTCGCGGTCCGCGTCCACGTCGCGGCTGCCGCGGTCAGCGTCTTCCCGGTGACCGCGCTACCGACCAGCGCCGGTTGCCGCCGGGCCGCGAGCGCCGCCCGGGCCGGCGCGACGGGGCCCGCGAGGGACGCGTACGCGGACGTGGTGCCGGTGCCGTCGGTCGCGCGGACGGTCAGGCCGATCGTGCGGCCGACGTCCCGCGCGACCTCCGTGTACGTGGAGGTGGTCGCACCGTGGATCGAGTTGCAGTGCGCGCCGCGCGCGTCGCAGCGGTACCACTGGTAGGCGTAGCCGATCGTGCCGCTGCCGAGCCAGTTGCCGGGCGTTCCGGTCAGCTTCGCGCCCTGCTGCAGCGTTCCGCTCACGCTCGGCGCGGCGGTCGCGGTCGGCCCGGTGGCCGCCGGCGCCGCGGCCGCGACCGCAGCGGACGCGACGCAGAGGGCGAGCGCGATACGCATCGTCGAGCCAGTGTGTCGACCGGCGCCGACGGCACCGCCGCGGTAGGCTCGTCGGCGATGGACGAGCGCGCACGCCGGGTCGGGCTCAACGAGGCCGTCTTCCGCGAGGTCAACGAGCGCATCCGGGACGTCAACCACGGCATCGCGGAGCTCGGCGACGGCCGCATCCACGTCGTCTGCGAGTGCGGCGAGCTCTCCTGCCACGACCAGATCGGCATCGAGCCGGCCGCCTACGAGGAGATCCGCCGGAACGACCGCCGGTTCGTGGTCGTGCCCGGGCACGAGGTGCCAGACGTCGAGACGGTGGTCGCGGTCGGCGACGGCTGGATCGCGGTCGAGAAGCACGAGGGGGAGCCGGCCCGGCTCGCGGCCGAGACGAGCCCGCGCTCCTAGGCTCACGGCCGCACCGCGAGGCCGGCGCTGCGGCATGCAGCCGCGAACTGCGCGTTCGTCGTCCCCTGCGTGCGGCAGAAGCGGCGCGCGGCCGGGCCGCACTCGCGCAGCGTGGCGCCGCCCATCGTCGACGGGACCGAGAAGACGACGCAGCCGCGCCCGCGCACGTGGCTTTGCGTCGCGTAGACGACGGTCGCGACGACAACTGCGACAACTCCCGCCGCGACCGCCGCCGCGAGCAGCAGCCGCTCCCGCCGCGCGAGCGGCGTCCGGATGCGGTGCAACTGCCCCTCGACCGGCACGCGCCGAATGTACGCCCGCCGCAGCATCGTCTATCCTCCGCGGCCTCTCCGCCGACGCGGGTGGACGGGATCGACGGCGACGCAGCCGCGCACCCTCGGACTTCAGGAGAGGAGACGACAGATGGGTCTGTTGGCGGCGGCGTGGGCGCCGTATCCCCACTGGTTGAACCCAGGCGACAACGCCTGGCAGATGACGGCGGCGACGCTCGTCGGGTTGATGAGCGTCCCGGGCCTGGTCGTGCTCTACGGCGGCGTCATGCAGAAGCGCTGGTCGGTCAACAGCATGATGCTGTCGTTCGCAGCGTTCGGGCTCGTGCTGGTCGTGTGGGTGCTGTGGGCGTTCGAGATGGCGTTCGGCCACCCGTGGCACGGCCTGTCGGCGCACGGCTTCCTCGCCAACTTCGTCGGGCAGCCGGGCGCGGTGCTCGACCACGCGGCCGAGGAGGGGCGGGCGGCGATCCCGCTGATCACGACCGGCCCTCCGTTCCACTTCTCGCAGTCGACGCTCGTCTACTTCCAGTTCGTGTTCGCTGCGATCACGCCGATCCTGATGCTGGGCTCGGTGCTCGGCCGCGTGAACTTCAAGGCGTGGCTGCTCTTCGTGCCGCTCTGGACGACGTGCATCTACGTCGTGAACGCGTTCCTCATCTGGGGCGGCGGCTGGTTCGCGCAGCAGGGGACGGTCGACTACTCCGGCGGCTACGTCATCCACCTGTCGGCAGGCGTCTCGGGCTTCGTCGCCGCCGCGGTGATCGGACCGCGCCTCGCGCGCGACCGCGAGATCGACGCGCCGAACAACCTCCTGATGGTCGCGGCGGGTGCGGGGCTGCTCTGGCTGGGCTGGAACGGCTTCAACGGCGGCGACCCCTACTACGCCGGCGCGGACGCGGCCGCGGCGATCCTGAACACGAACGTGGCGACCGCCGTCGCGTTCCTCGTCTGGGTCGTCTGGGACTACACGACGGGACGGAAGCCGTCGCTGATCGGGAGCGTCAACGGAATGATCGTCGGCCTCGTCGCGATCACGCCGGCGGCGGGCTTCGTCAACGGGTATGGCGCGATCGCCATCGGCGCGATCGGCTCGTCGGTGGTGTACCTCGCCTACAACTACCTAAGCCGCGTGCGTCCGTTCCGCACCGTCGACGACACGCTCGGCGTCATCTACACGCACGGGTTCGCGGGCCTGGCGGGCGGGCTGCTGACCGGCCTCTTCGCCGACTCGCACATGGTCGTGTACCTCGGCCTCGGGAGCACGCCGAGCTTCTCCGCCGTGGGGAGCCTGCACCTGCTCGAGCTGCAGCTCCTCGCGGGAGCGTGGGTGATCCTGTTCTCGGCGGGCGGGACGTTCGTGCTGCTGCGGCTGGTCGGCTTGCTGATTCCGCTGCGGATGACGGAGGCCGAGATGGAGACGGGGGACATCGCGGTCCACGGCCACGAGGTGTATCCCTCCGACGTCCCGTCCCTCGGCTCGCACGGCGCACCGCCGCGCGCGCCCGTCGCAACGCCGGAGCCCGCCGCCGGCTGATGGCGACCAGGATCGTCGTCTCCTACGACGGAACGGAGAACGACACCGACGCGCTCGCGCTCGCCAGGGTCCTGGCGCGCGCGGGCGCGTCGCTCCTGCTCGCCTACGTCCGCCACCACCGCGAGGAGGATCCCGCGCGCGAGCACGAGGCGGCGCGCGAGGCGAACCGGCTGCTCGCGGCCGGCGCCGACTGGCTCGGCGACCCCGACGTGCCGCAGCACGTCGTCGTCAGCGCCTCGACGCCGCTCGGGCTGCGCGACCTGGCCGAGCGCGAGGGCGCCGACCTGATCGTGTTCGGGTCCGAGTACCGCACCGCGCCCGGGCGCATCGTCCCCGGGACGTCGGCGGCATGGCTGCTGGAGGGCGGCCCGGTGGCGGTGGGGCTCGCGCCGGCCGGGCTGCGCGAGCGGCGCGGCGTCGCCGTCGACACGGTCGCCGTCGTCGCCGACGACGCAGATCTCGGGCCGCGGGAGACGGCCGAGGCGCTCGCGTCGCAGCTCGGCGCGACCGTCGTGCCGCGCGCCGACACGCGCGCGGGGCTCGTCGTCCTCGGCTCGAAGCCCGGCACGCCGGCGGGCCGCGTCGCGCTCAGCGCCGCCGCGCAGTACCTGATCGAGCTGCTGACGTGCCCGGTGCTCGCGCTTCCGCACGGCATGGCGCTGCGATTCAGCTAGGACGTCGACGTTCTACCTCGGACGTCGGTGCGGCGAATGCGCCGAGTTCCAGCGCCCGTGGCCGTCGCGGTGCGGCGGCAGGTGCAGCCAGACGTGCTGCACCGGCAGCGTCGCGAACCCCGCCGCGAGTCCGCAGACGACGGCAACCGCGACCACGGCGGCGCGCAGCCGCGACCCTGCGACGGCTCGGCGTGTCCGAGCGCGCACGTCGCCGCCGATCGCGCGCAGGGCGCGCGGCGCGTAGACGAGCACGTGCACGCCGAGGAGCAGCGTCCAGACGAACGCCGCCGGCCCGTGCAGGCGGCGCGCGAGCTGCAGCGCGCCGCCGTGGACGACGCCCATCGCGACGCCGCTGCCGAAGAGAACCAGCGTCGCGGCGACCAGCAGCGGCGCGAGCAGCCGCATGAAGAGCTGCGGCGCGCCCCTGAGCCGGTAGGCCTGGTTGCGCGTGTAGTAGCGGGTGAACCGCCAGCCGACGCTCGCGAGCTTGAACGTGATCGGCGGCAGCAGGACGAGGCCGACGAACACGTGCAGGTGCAGCGTCGACTGCAGCCCGAGCAGGAGCGTCGCCAGCTCGACGACCGTGAGCGCGACGAGCACCAGCCCGAGCGCCGCAGTGAGGCGCTCGTTGCCGTCGGGGTTGAAGCGGCGGACGAACGGCGGCCGCTGCGGCTCGGTCGCCTCGACGAGCGTCGGCTCTCCCACGGCCCGGTTGTACCCGTAGGCGGGGCTCGCTCGCCTGCCGCGCTCATCCGCCGTTCACACGACCGCGACTCCGTTGTCGAGCGGCGCGGGCCACCCGATCGGCCAGTGGAGATCGCAGCTCGGGCCCGCGACGATGAGCGCCGTGGTGCAGATCGCTCACCGCGCGCTTCGGGCCGTCTCGGACGGGTGGGACGGGCCGGAGGTGGCGCGCGTCCTGCGCGTGCACGACGAGCCGTGCGTACACGTCGGCGACTGGGCGGTGCACCGCGCGCTCACCGCCGACCCCGCGGGGTACCTGCGGCACCTTCGTGCGCGTCTGGCGGAGATCGCGGCGGGCGAGCGGCGGCTCGAGCTGTCGCCGAAGACGATCTTCTCCGACGGTGACGGGGACTTTCGCGTGATGCCGTGCGTGACCGGCAGCGGCCGCGACGCCGTGAAGACCGTGAAGGTCGTGGGCACGAACCTGCGCGGCGAGGTGGTGCCCGACCAGATCACCGTCGGCCGCGCTGTGCGCCTGCATCCGCTCGAGAACTTCGTCACCCACCTCTTCGACGCCTGTGTCCTCTCGTCGGCGCGGACCGGCGCCTGCGCTGCGCTCGCCGTCGACCTGCTTGCGCCCGCGGCGCGCTCGGTCGCGCTCGTCGGCGCCGGGCGCGTCGCCTTCTACGGCGCGCTCTACCTCTCCGCGGCGTCCGAGGACCTGCGGCTCGTCGTCACCGACGGCTCGCCCGGGCGCGCCGACGCGCTCGTCGCCGCCCTTCGCAGCGGCGGCGTCGCCGCCGGCGCGCGCCCGTTCGCCGCGGCGGTCGCCGATGCGGATGCCGTCGTGCTCGCGACGACGTCGCGCACCGTCCTCCTCGCGCCCGCCGACACCCGGGCGCGGTGCGTGGTGAGCATGGGCGCCGACGCGGTGGGGCAGCACGAGCTGGCGCCGGATTGGACGCAGGAGGCCGCCGTCTACGCCGACTGCGCGGACGCGCGCGAGGTGGGCGACCTGCGTGCGTGGGAGGCGGCGGGACTCCTGGCCGCGCCGCCGCCGACGCTGCTCGACCTGCTGCGGACCCCGCGCCTCCCGCCGCGGCGCTCGGTGTTCGTGTCGAGCGGGTCAGCCCTGTTCGACAACCTGACGATCGAGTACCTGCTCGACGCGCCGGGTGCCGGCATGCTGGAGCCGGCGGACGACGAGCGGCCGCACGACCTCCGCCGCGACGCGTAGCCCTGCGCGTGCGAGCGGCGAGCGCGAGGCGCGCCGCCACGGCGACCGAGGCGCGCGTGCGGGAGCGTCCGCCGGGCGCGCACCGCTCCACGCGTACTCGACCTGCGGCCCGCGCGCGAGCGCGGCGAACACGCGCGCGATCCGCTCCGCGAACCACTCCTGGTTCGCGAGATGCCGGGGCGCGTACGCCTGCGGGTGCATCATCACGACCGGGTTCGTGTTCACCTCCCAGACCTGCACGCGCCCGTCCGCGACGCCGTAGTCGAACCGGCCGTACTCGACCCCCGCGAGCGCGGCGACCTCGCGCAGCACGGCCGCGTGCGGGTTCGCCTCCAGATACGCCCGCTCCTCGCCGATCGCCGCGGCGTCGACGATGCGCGGCACCTTCAGCTCCCAGTGGCGGTCGAAGATGAGGTGGCGCGGCACGATCGCGTCGCCGACCACGAACGCGGAGTACTTGCGATAGCGGCCGTCGGCGCCGGCCGTGTCGCAGAATTCGACCGCGAGCCGCTCGTCGAGCGATCCGCCGAGGTACGCGCGGGCGACCTGCCGCTCGAGCGCACGCCGGTCGGCGAGCAGCCCGGTGAGTGCGCCCCAGTGCTCGCTGCGGTGGCGGACGAAGACCGGGTAGCGGACGCGGCCGGGCGCGTCGCGGAGCGGAACTGCGCGGAAGTCGTTGAGCCCCCGTTTCACCAGTGCGTCGAGCAGCTCGACCCGCGTGAGCCACCGCGCGGGGCGGTTGAGCAGACGCGGCGGCGCCGGGAGGGCCGCGAGCTCCTGCCAGACGCGCTCCGCGAGGGAACGCTCGCCGCGGCCGAGCCGCTCCAAGTCGGCGAAGACCACGGCGCTCGCCGTCAGCGGCCGGCCGGCGAAGAGCTCGGAGTACGTGACGACCGCGACTTCCGGTCGCAGGTCGCGCCCCCACGTCTCGAGGTACGTCTCGATCGTCTCGGTGTAGCCGGCCTGCGCGAGATACGTCAGCACGCGGTCTGAGTCTCGCCACGGGCGGTCGCGCGGTGAACTGGCCGAAAGGCGTGGCCGGCCGCTGTCTCGCAAGCGGACCGAAGGGTGTCACACTGTTCAGCGTGGACGGGGTCGTCGACGACGCGCCGCGGCCGGCGCTGCTCGCGGCGATTCCGGACCTCGTCTTCCGGCTGGCGGCCGACGGGACCTATCTCGACGTCGTCGGCGACATCTCGAGCCTCGCCACGCCCGCGGAGGAGCTCGTCGGGTCGAGGGTCGACGAGCTCCTGCCCGCCGACGCCGCCGGGCCGCTGCTCGCCGCGGTGGGCGACGCGCTCTCCGCCGGCGCAGCGCGTACGGTCGAGTACGAGCTGCGTACGCTGGCGAGCGGCGAGCAGCGGCGGTTCGAGGCGCGCGTCGTGCCGCTCGGCGCGGACGACGTCGCCGCATTCGTCCGCGACGTGACCGACCAGCGGCGGTTCGCGCGCGAGCAGGAGTCGCTGCGCCGGCTCGCCACGCTCGTCGCGGCCGGCGCGGACGAGGTCGAGATCGTGCAGGCGATCGCCGCCGAGCTGGGCGGCCTCTTCGACGCCGATTTTGCGAACGCGCTGCGCTGGGACGGCGCAACGCTCGAGGTCGTCGGCACGTGGGATCGCGACGGCCGGCGGCGCGGAGGTGCGCGCGTCTACACGTACGGCGGAGACACGATCAGCGTGCGGGTCGTGGAGGCCGGAGCGCCGGCACGCGTCGACTCGAGCGACGACTTCCGCACCGCGTTCGCGCGCGACCGCTGGCGCGAGCTCGGGCTCGGCGCGTCGATCGGTGCGCCGGTGCACGTGCGCGGCCGGACGTGGGGCGTCGTGACGGCGTCGCGGAACGCCGGCCGGCCGCCGTTCCCGATCGGCGCCGAGAACCACCTCGCCGACTTCGCCACGCTGCTCGCTCAGGCGATCGAGAATGCGGACGCGCGCCGCCAGATGGCCCGTCTGCTCGACGAGCAGTCGGCGCTGCGCCGGCTCGCGACGCTCGTCGCCGCCGGACGGCCGCCGTCCGAGGTGCTCGCGGAGCTGACGCAGGACGTCGGCCGCCTGCTCGACGCCCACGCCGTCACGATCGTCCGCTGGGAGGGCGTGCTCGACGAGGTGGTCGTCGTGCGGGCGTGGACCGCCGGTGCGCGCGCGCCGCGTCCGCCCGGCACCGTCCTGCACGGCAGGCCGGGTGATGCGATGATCGACGCGCTCGAGACGGGCGTGGCGAGCAGCAGCGTCGGCCGTGTCGCGCAGGTCGCGGCGCCGCTGATCACGAACGCGGTGCTGCGCGGTGCGCTGGTGGCGGAACGGGCCGCGGACGATCCGTTCCCCGCCGACGCCGCGACGAGGCTCCGCGCGTTCGCGGACGTTGCTGCGCAGTCGATCGGCAACGACCGCGCGCAGCGCGCGCTACGCGACTCGCGCGCCCGGATCGTGCGCGAGGGCGACGAGGCGCGCCGGCGGCTCGAACGCAACCTGCACGACGGCGCGCAGCAGCGGCTGGTCGCCGTCTCCACGTCGCTTCGATTCGCGATCTCGCTGCTCGACCAGGACTTCGACCGTGCGCGCGACCTGCTGGCGGCGGCGGCCGAGGAGCTGTCGAACGCGATGGAGGAGCTGCGCGACCTCGCGCGCGGGCTGCACCCGGCGATCCTCAGCGATCGCGGACTCGAGCCCGCGTTGCGCGCGCTCGTGGTGCGGTCGGCCCTGCCGGTGACGCTGCAATGCGAGGTGACCGGGCGGCTGCCGGCGCCCGTCGAGGCAGCGGCGTACTACGTCGCGGCGGAGGCGCTCACGAACGCGGCGAAGTACGCGCAGGCGCGCGCAGTGACGCTGTCGGCGCGAATCGCCGAGGGGGCGGTCGTGCTGCAGGTCGTCGACGACGGCGCGGGCGGGGCGTCGATCGCCGCCGGGTCCGGGCTGCAGGGGCTCGTCGACCGCGTCGAGGCGATCGGCGGGCGTCTCGACCTGCACAGCCCGTCCGGGATCGGCACGACGGTGCGCGCGATCATCCCGCTCGCGGACTGACCGCTCCGGCGACGAGGGAGCCTCGTCCGAGTGATTGACATCCGCTGCCTCGCCTCCACACTGCGTCGGTGCGGCGGGCGGGGGTCCTTGCGATCGTGTGCTTCGTGGCGGCCTCGGCGGCTGCCGCTGCGCAGGCGCGCGGCGGTCTGAGCCTTCCGGCGGCGCGCCAGGCGATCCGCACGCGGATCGCACACGCGGTCGGGGGCGGCAGCGTCGCGATCGGCGCCTGCTACCGCACGTCCACCGGCCGCGTCGTCTGCGCGTACACGTTCACGGCCGGCAGGACGACCTGCGCGGGACGAATGGCGGCGTGGCTGCAGTCCGGCTCGCTCTACACGCAGGGCCTCGGCTCGCCGCGCTGCACGACGGCCGCGCCCGCACCCGCACCGGCGCCGGCTCCCGCACCGAGCCCGACCCCGGCGCCGACTCCGGCGCCGGCACCCGCGGCGGCCCCGTCGCCCGTCGCGGCAACGCCGACGGCGACGGCCGCGTACTCGCCGAACTGGTCGGGGTATGTCGCCACCGGCGGCCCGTTCACCGGCGTCGCCGGCGCGTTCAACGTCCCGAACCTCTACCGCTCGCCGGCGGCCGCCGACACCGCCGAATGGATCGGCGTCGACGGATTCAGCGAGTCGTCGCTGCTCCAGTCGGGCATCGACGAGAGCTACGACCCGTTGACAAACCTCGTCGAGGTGCGCGCGTGGACCGAGAACCTGCCCGCGCTGCCGAAGTACTTCTCGCTGCCGGTCGCGCCGGGGGACGTGATCACCGTGAGCCTGCAACAGGTGACGGGCGCGACGTGGAAGCTCGCGCTCACCGACACGACGACCGGTCACGGTTTCTCCACGACCGAGTCGTACGGCGGCGACGGAAGCTCCGCGGAGTGGGTTGTCGAGGCGCCGACGGACGCCTCGACCGGCGCCGTCGAGGCGCTCGCGGCCTACACGCCGACGGTGTCGTTCACGAACCTCGGCGTCGCGGGCGGCAGCGCGACCGGCCTGACGTCGATCACGATGGTCCAGAACGGGCTCACGGTCTCGACGCCGTCGGCGCTCGACACCGCCGGCTTCAACATCGCGTACGGCACGGCACCGCCTCCCGCTCCGTAAGCGCGCTGGCCTGGCCGGACTCGCGGGCCGGTTCTAGACCGTCGACCCGTGGACACGTGCGTCGACCCGTGATCTGTTTGCCCGAGTGCGAGCCGCTGTCGGATTGGCGTTGTGCGTGCTGGTGCTCGGGCTCTGCGCGTCCCGCTCCGCCGCCGACGGATCCACCCGCACCTTCCTCGTCGGAGTCGACGACGACACGCTGCGCTGGCTGACGCGGCCGAACGGTTTGGTCGCCGCCGAGCGCTCGCTCGGCTTGCGCGCGGTGCGCGTGACGATCGCTTGGCGCCGCGGCGACACGATCCCGCAGCGCCGTCAGCAGGTGTGGCTGCACCGCGTCGCGCTCGCGATCGAGCTCGGCCAGCGGATCGTGCTGTCCGTCGACGGCCGCGCGGCCGACGCGCCCCTCTCGGCGCGCGACCAGCTCGACTACTGCACGTTCGTGCGCCACGTGGTGCAGCGGATCCCGATCCAGGACGTCGTGATCTGGAACGAGGCGAACAACCCCACGTTCTGGCCCCGCGGCGGGGCGGCGGCGTACGAGCGCCTGCTCGCACGCTGCTGGGACATGCTGCACGCCGCGCGCCGCAGCGTCGACGTGATCGACTCGACGGCGCCGCACCAGCAGCCGGCGCGCTTCCTGCTCGCGCTCGGCGCCGCCTACCGCGCGAGCGGCCGCAGCCGGCCGATCCTCGACACGTTCGGTCACAACGCGTATCCGGAGACCTCGACCGAGCCGCCGTGGGCGACGCACACGAACGGCTCGATCGACGAGGGCGACTACGACCAGCTCGTCGCCGTGCTGGGCCAGGCGTTCGGCGGCACGGCGCAGCCGCTGCCCGGGCAGGGGGCCACGCGGATCTGGTACCTCGAGGACGGCTTTCAGACGCAGATTCCGCCGGAGAAGCGCCACCTCTACACCGGGACCGAGACGGACGTGAAGGCGATCCCCGCCGCCGGCGCCGCCGCGGCCGCCGGCGGCGACGCGCCGCCGCCGGACCAGGCGACGCAGCTCTCCACGGCGATCGAGCTCGCCTACTGCCAGCCGTACGTGGGCGCGTTCTTCAACTTCGAGCTGATCGACGACCACCAGCGCCCGGGCTGGCAGTCAGGGCTGCTGTGGGCGGACGGAACCCCAAAGCCGTCGGACGGCGCCGTCCGCGCCGCGATCGCGGCAGTCGAGGCGGGAACCGTCGACTGCAGCGCGATCCTCGACCTGCGGTCGAACGGCTGACTCTCGCCGCCATCGTCGGCGGCGCGCACGGCGAAGCATGCCCGCTCGGCGGGTCGTAGGCCGCAAACGATCGTCGTAGACTCGATCGATGGCCGCTTGTGGCAGCTGTCGCCAGGAGAACCCGCCGATCGCGAAGTTCTGCCTCGCGTGCGGCAGCCCGCTGGCGGCCGAGCCGCCGCCGCCCGCCGCGGAACCGAGGCAGGAGCGGAAGCTCGTCACCGGCGTCTTCGTCGACGTCGTCGGCTCGACCGCCCGCGCCGAGACGCTCGACCCCGAGGACGTGCGCGCGATGCTCGCGCCGTACCACGCGCGCGCACGGGCGGAGCTCGAGCGGTTCGGCGGGACGGTCGAGAAGTTCATCGGCGACGCCGTCTTCGCCCTCTTCGGCGCGCCGGTCGCGCACGAGGACGATGCGGAGCGTGCCGTGCGCGCAGCGTTCGCGCTGCTCGAGGCGATCGCGGAGCTGAACCGCGAGGACGACTGGCTCGACCTGCACGTGCGCGTCGGTGTGCACACCGGCGAGGCACTGGTGATGCTCGACGCGAAGCCCGGCGACGGCGACTGGATGGCTGCGGGCGACATCGTCAACACCGCCGCCCGGATCCAGTCGGCGGCGCCGACGGACGGGATCCTCGTCGGCGAGCTCACGCACGAGCTGACGGCGGCGGCCGTCGAGTACGACGCGGCGGAGCCGATCGCGGCGAAGGGGAAGGCGGAGCCCGTCCCGGTGTGGGTGGCGCGCAGCGTGCGCGACGCCGCGACGCGGCGCCCGACCCGCCGGCTGCCGCTCGTCGGGCGCGAGGCGGAGCTCACCACGCTCGCCGGGGAATGGCAGGCGGCGCTGCGAGACAGACGCGCGCGCGTCGCCACCGTGGTCGGCGCCCCCGGTATGGGGAAGACCCGGCTCCTGGCGGAGGTCGCCGCGCGTGCGCGTGCGGACGGCCGCGCGTACGTCTCGCGCTGCCTCCCTTACGGCGAGGGCATCACGTACTGGCCGGTCACGGAGATCCTGAAGTCGGCCGCCGGGATCCTGCAGAGCGACTCCGCCGAGACCGACGCGGCGAAGCTCGGCGCGTTGCTGGACGCGCTGCCGACGTCGAACCGCGACGAGCTGCGAAGCATCGCCGCCGCGCTGGCCGCGCTGATCGGGTCGCCCACGACGCCGCGGGGCACCTACTCGACGGGTGAGATCGGACAGGACGAGCTGCACTGGGGCATCCGCCGGACGCTGCAGCTGTTGTCGGCGCGAACGCCGCTGCTGATCGTCGTCGAGGACGTCCACTGGGCCGAGCCGACGCTCCTCAAGCTGATCCGGTTCCTCGCGTCGGATGACGCCGACGCGCCGATCCTCGTCGCCTGCTCGGCCCGGCCCGAGTTCGCCCAGGACCACGCCGAGTTCCTCGCCCTCGGCACGTCGGTCGACCTCGAGCCGCTCCGCGACGAGGACGGGCGCAGCCTGCTCGCCCGCCTCGTCGGAAGCGCCGCGACCGTGGAGCATCCGGCGGCCGCGAACGTGCTCGAGGTGGCGGGCGGGAACCCGCTGTTTCTCGAGGAGCTCGTGCGGACGCTGGTCGAGCGCGGCAGCCTCTCCGACGCGGGATGGGGCGGTGGGGACGACGAGACGCTCGCGGTGCCGACCAACCTGCAGGCGCTCGTCGCGGCGCGCCTCGACCAGCTCACGCCGCGCGAGAAGGAGGTGGCGCAGCATGCGTCGGTCGTCGGCCAGGTGTTCTGGCCCGGCGCCGTCGCGTACGTCGGTGGGCGGACGGCCGTGGACGAGTCGATCCGCGAGGCGGTCGCGGTGCTCGACCGCCGTGACTTCGTCCGCGCGAACCCGGCGAGCTCCGTCGCCGGCGAGGACGAGTACGCGTTCAAGCACATCCTGATTCGCGACGTCGCCTACCGGCAGATGCCGAAGGGCCACCGCATTCCGATGCACGTCCGCTTCTCGGAGTGGCTGCGGGCGTTGCCGGGCACGGTCGACGAGTTCGTCGAGCTCGTCGCCTGGCATCTCGAGCAGGCGTGCCGTCTCGCCGCCGAGGTGGCGCGGCCGCCGGCCCCGCCGCCGGTGGCGGAGGCGATCCGGGCGCTGACGCGCGCAGCCGAGAAGGCGGAGCGGCTCGGCGGCCTGAGGGAGGCGGAGCGGTACTACGACCGCGCGCAGGAGGTCGCGGGAGCGGAGCGTACGCTGGTGCCGGAGCTCCTGCTCCGGCGGGCGACGATCCGGACTGCGCTCGGGGAGCTGAAGGGTGCGTGCGAAGACCTCGTCCAGGCCGAGCGCCTCGCGCACGAGCTCGGACGACAGGAGCTTCGGTGCGCGGTGCTCATCGCGCTCGCGGAGGTCGACCGTCGCCAGGGCCGCGTGGCCGACGCGCGCGCCCGGCTGGTCGAGTCGCGCGAGCTGTGCGACGTCGCCGAGGATCCGACGCTCGGCGTGCGGTCGCGCTTCGTCCTCGCGGCGCTCCGGGCAAACTCGGACGGCGAGGCGGACGCGGCGCTGGACGATCTCGGCGCCGCCGTCGCGATCGCCGAGCGGATCGGCCGCCCGGCGCTGCTCGCCGAAGGGCGGTTGCGTACGGCCGCCCTGCTCATGAACCTCGGGCGCCTCGCCGAGGCCGAGGCAGAGCTCGAGCGCTGCCTGTCCGGCGCACGGGCGATGGGCAGCCACACGGTGGAGGCCGAGGCGACGGCGTGGCTCGCCGCGATGAAGTACTACCTGGGCGACCCTGCGACCGGAAACCGCCTCGCGCTCCAGGCGGCCGAGTGGCTCGAGCGCACGGGCGACAGCTACTTCCTCGTGCAGAACCTGGTCTGGCTGGCCGCGTTCGCGCTGCTCGAGGACGACGCGGCGACCGCCGAGCGGCACCTGCGCCGTGCACTGCCGACGGCGCTCGAGATCGGCGGGTGGATCGTGATCCAGGTCTATCGGTACCTCGTCGAGGCGCTGGTCGCGCTCGACCGGCTGGACGAGGCGCGCGAGCTCGCCGCGTTCGCTGCTCGGAACCTCCCCGAGGAGGACGTCTACGCGCGCACGGAGCTGCTGCTCGCCGAGGCCTCCGTCGCCACCGCGGCCGGCGAGGCGACCGCCGCGGGAGCGGCGTTCGCCGAGGCGCTCAGGCTGCTGGAGGACCTGAACATGCCGACGCAGCTCGGCGAGACGCGACTCGCGCTCGGCCGCGCCCTGCGCACGTTCGGCGACGTCGCGGGCGCGCGCGTCGAGCTCGAGCGCGCCCGCGGCGCCTTCGCCCGCATGGGCGCGCGGACGCTGATCGACCTGATCGACGCCGACCTGCGGGCGCTCGACGAGGATCGAGCGCCCGCGGTTGGCTGACGCCTACCCGCCGCCCTGCTGCGGTGGACCCGATTCGGCGAAGCCCGTGCAGCCGGGTGCCGCCAGGGTCTCTGCCCCGCCGAGCGGCGGCGCCCCGGGTACGACGGACGCACAGTCGACCTCGGCGTGGCAGACGTCGCCCGTGTCTCCGGGCGTGCACTGCTCGGTGTTCGTGCTGCCGTTCTCGGTGCCCGTGACGGTGGCGACGATGTCGCCGGTCGAGACGCCGTCGTAGGTCAGCCGCTGGAACTGGTCGGCCGGGCTCGCGAACTGCCCGTTCGCCAGCTGGGACTGAGTCGCGTAGATCAAGCCGTGCCACGTGTCGTGGGTCGTTCCCGTCTGCGTCGAGGCGGGGCCCTTGTCGACGTGCGGGTCCTGCGACTGCGTCAACGCACCGGTGTCCGTCGCGTTCTGGTCCTGCCGCGCGAGCTGCCCCGTCACGATCCAGTTTCGCTGCGGCCCCGTCGGGTCCGCGACGACGCTGGTCTGCGAGACGTCATGCCCGAGCCCGCCGGCGTCGAACGACGTCGGCGCGTCCTGGATCTGGTCGCCGGCGAGCGTGTGCAGCGCCCGCTGGAACTGCCGGTACGCCTCGAAGAGGCCGCTCAGGTTCTTGCCGCCCGTCGTCGTCTGCGAGACATTGGCGCACATGTTCAGCGTCGCCGACCCGCTCGTCGTACACGTCCCCGGACTGCTGTTCTGCTGCTGGTCTATCGACGGTGCGTTGTTCGCCCACTCCCACTGCCGCAGCGACTGGTAGACGCCGCTGACGTTGTTGCCGGTCATCCCCGCCTGGCTGTGACAGTCGGCGGTCGAGCCCTGGCACACCGTCACCGTCTGCTGGCTCTGCTGCTGTTGCGAGACCGGCGACGCGGTCGGCAACGGAAGCGTCGCCGGCAGCGCGTTCTCCTGGGCGAGCTCGCCCGGGGCGAGCCCCTGGATCAGGCTCGTCAGGTCGGCGGGCGTTCCGGCGAGCTCCTGCTGCGCGTCGGCCTTCTGTTGCTGCGAGAGCTCTGAGTCCGACTGGTCGGCTCCGTGGCCGAGGAACTGCTTGACGATCTGCGTCGTCCAGTTGAAGTTCGAGCCCGACGCGTTGCCCTGGGTGGTCGTCACCGTCTGGCTGCCCGTCTGCTGCTTCGAGCCGATCTGGCCGGTGTCTCGCTGGTCGATCACCTGAATCGCCACGGCGATGTTCGACCGTGTGGCGCTCGACTGTGTGAACGTGCACGACTGCGTCACGCTCGGGTTCGAGCTCACCTCGATGCATACGCCTGCAGGCGCGGTGATCGTGCACGACTGCGCGGCCGCCGAGTTCGAGCTCGCCGCTGCAGGTAGGCAGACGAACTGCGTGCTGCTCGCGGCGGTCGTCTGCCGCATCGCGCGGAGCACGAGCCGGTGCGCCGCCGGCGTCAGCCTGCGCACGCTTCCGTGTCGGCTCACCCCCGCCGTGTGGTGGTGGCGCACGACCGTCGTTCCCGCGCTTGCAGCCGACGCCCGGCCCGCTGCGGCGCCGAACGTCGCGGCCGCGACGACGAGCGCGAGGATCCCGACCAACGGGACCCGCATCCCTTTCCGCATTGCGTCCTCCCTCCCCGAATGGGACGCCGCCGGCCGGCCGCGTCCGCGGTCCCCCGAGCGGTCCCTACACCACACGCGGTAGCTGTGTCAATGCGCTCAAATACGGCTCCGCTGGTGAGGATCCGGAGTGTGAAGGTTCCTTTGTGGTAGCTGGGGATTGATCAGCGGCAGGGCGGGGACCGGTCGGCTGTCCAGTAGCGGAAGGAGAGCCAAGATGGTGAGCCGGTTGATCACGGTGGGTCTGGTCGCGGGGGTGCTTGCGACGGGTCTGGTTGCGGCGGCGTTCGCGCGCGAGCGTCAGTCGCCGTCGGCGAGCGTGTCGGGGCAGGATCAGACGTGGCTGAAGACATCGGCGCAGGGAGACCTGTTCGAGATTCAGGGCGGCAAGCTCGCGCTTCAACGAGGTCAGTCGGCGAGCGTGAAGGCGCTCGCGCAGCGACTGGTGAAGGACCATTCGAAGTCGCTGAGCGATGCGAAGAAGCTCGCGGCGAAGCTGAACGTCACGCTCGAGAACAGCCCGACCCCGTCGGAGCAGTGGGAGCTGCAGGTCGTCGCGTCGTTCTCCGGCAAGCAGTTCGATCGCTGGTACTCGACGCTCGAAGTCAAGGACCACCAGCAGGACATCCAGGAGACGACGGACGAGATCAAGCTCGGCTCGAACTCGGACGTGAAACGCGAGGCGCAGAAGGACCTGCCGATGCTGAGGATGCATCTCAGCCTCGCCGAGAAAGCGATGCGCAGCTCCTGATCATGTGACAAAGACGGAGGAGCGCCGCGGCGGCACGTCGCCGGCGACGCTGGGACGGGTCCGGCCCTGCGCGATCTTCGGACGGCGCCGAGCCGGGCTCTTCCCCCCTCGAGCCGAGCCGTCCGGCGCAGAAGGTGGCGTCGGCGCGGCTGTCCCCTTGTGACCGCCCAGGGTGCGACCTAGGGTTAGTGCGTGGCAGCGTGCCAAGCCTGCGGCGCGGCGCTGAGCGAAGGCGCGCGGTTCTGTGCGTCGTGTGGAGTACGCGCGTCGGTTCGCTGCGCGGCTTGCGGGGTTGAGAGTTCAGCTGGGAGCCGGTTCTGCGCAGCGTGCGGCATCCGGATTGAGGAGGAACCCGCACCGGTCGCGTATACGCCCCCAGACCTTGCGGCGAGGATTCGCGCTGGCAGCCGCCGCCTCGAGGGCGAGCGGAAGCAGATCACCGTGCTGTTTGCCGACGTGGCGGGCTTCACGCGGATGTCCTCGGCGCTCGACCCGGAAGAGGTGCATTCGGTGATGCGCCGCTGCTTCGACCAGATGCTGACCGAGGTGCACCGGTACGAAGGCACGGTTTCGCAATTCTTGGGCGACGGGATGCTCGCGCTGTTTGGCGCGCCACTCTCGCACGAGGATCATGCGTTGCGTGCGGTGCTCGCTGGCCTCGGCATCCAGGAATCGCTCGCGCGCTATCGACAGGAGGTCGAGCAGACGCGCGGGATCGATTTCAGGGTGCGTGTCGGTCTGAACAGCGGTCTCGTTGTCGTTGGCTCCGTGGGCGTCGACCTAACGATGGACTATCTCGCCGTTGGAGACACGGTCAACCTCGCCGCGCGCATGCAGGCGCTGGCGGAGCCGGGTGCGGTGGTCATTTCTGAGAACACGTACCGGCTCGTGCAGGGACAAGTAGTCGTGCGCGATCTCGGCGCGCGCGAGGTGAAAGGGAAGGACGAGCCGGTCAATGTGTATGAGGTGGTTCGGCCGAGCCGGGGGCGGACGCGCGTGGAGGTCGCGGCCGAACGCGGGTTGGCGCCGTTCGTCGGACGCGAGCACGAGCTGGCGATGCTGGAGACGCGTCTCGAGGACGCACGCTTCGGCCGCGGCCAGATGGTGATGCTGCGTGGGGACGCGGGCATCGGCAAGTCACGGCTCCTGTACGAGCTGCGGGCCGCCCGCGGGCAAGACGTGGCGTGGCTGACCGGACGGGGCGTCTCGTACGGGAGCGGCATCCCGTACCTGCCGATCGTCGATCTGTTGAAGGAGGCGCTCGGCGTCGAGGAATCCGATTCCGATGACGAGCTCGAGGCGAAGGTGGCGCTGCTTGATGACGAGGCGCGGCCGTTCCTGCGCCTTCTGCTGGGGCTCGATCCAGGCGACGAGGTCGCGAAGATGGATCCGCTTCTTCGCAAGGCGCGGACGCTTGAGGTGCTGCGCGCGGAGCTTCTGCGCCGTGCCGCTGCACGCCCTCATGTGCTCGTCGTCGAAGACTTGCATTGGGCTGACCAGGCGTCGCTCGAATTCATCTCGTACCTCGCCGACAGCGTTCCGCACTCGAGGATCCTGCTCGTCGTCACCTTCCGTTCCGGTTGGGAGCATCCGTTCGGCGCGCGCTCGTTCCTGACACAGCTCGACCTCGGGACATTGTCGGATTCAGCGTCGGCCTCGCTTGCGGCGAGCGTGCTCGGGCACGGGTCGCTGCCGGCCGAGCTCGAGGAGGTCGTGCTGGCGAAGACCGAGGGCAACCCGTTCTTCGTCGAGGAAGTCGTGCGGTCGCTGCTCGAGAGCGGCGCGCTTGCGCGCACAAACGGCAGCTACCAGCTCGCGCGCCCGCTCGAGGAGATCACCGTCCCGGATACCGTCGAGGGCGTCCTGATGGCGCGGCTTGACCGGCTGGAGGACGAGCCGAAGCGTGCGCTGCAGACCGCATCGGTGATCGGGCGCGAATTCACGGTACGCCTGTTGGAGCGCACGGCGGAGCTCGAGCGTCGCAGCGAGGAGACGCTGCGGCGGCTGAAGGCGGTCGAGCTGATTTACGAGCGCTCGCTCTACCCGGAGCTCGCGTACATGTTCAAACACGCGCTCACGCATGACGTCGCATACCGGAGCCTGTTGCTCGAGCGCAGGCGCGAACTCCACTGCGTGGTCGCCGCGGCAATCGAAGAGCTCTATGCCGACCGTCTCGCCGAGCACGTCGAGCTGATCGCGTTTCACGCCGAGCGTGGCGAGCAGTGGCGCCAGGCATTTGACTATCTCCTGCGCTCGGGCAAGAAGGCGTTCAGCGCGTTCGCGGCGGTCGAAGCGGTCGATTTCTTCCGACGCGCCGAGGCGATAACCGACCGCGCGAACCCGACCGACGAGGAGCTGCTCGCCCTTTACGGCTCGCTCGGGGCCGCGCTCGAGGGCACGAGCGACTGGGCGGCCGCGGTCGATGCCTGGAGCGGCATGTTGCGCGTTGCGGAGCGGCTCGGCGATCGCGTGCAGCTTGCGACCGCGCTTTACCATCGTTCGTTCGCGCAGTTCTGGAACCACCACTTTGAGGAGTCGCGGGAAGACGCACTCGCCGCCCACGCGACCGGCGAGCAACTCGCTGCCGCACCGCTGATCGCAGGCAGTCTGCTCACCATTTCGTTCATCCAGGGCGTCACAGGCGAAATCGACGCCGCCGCCGAGTCGCTCGCGACGATTCGTGAGTTGCTGCCGCAGCTCGACGACGGCACCTCGGAAGCCTTTGTCGACTATTGGGACGGCCTCCTCAACCACTGGGCTGGCGCCGAAGCGGTCGCGGTCGAGACGCTGGCGGCCGGCGCCGCTCATGGACGCGCGGCCGGCGCCCCGATTGCCGTCGTCGCCAACCTATGGACCCAAGGCATGGCACTCACGGGCGCCGGCCGCTACGAGGAAGCGATCGCGACATTTGAGGAGGCGCTCGCCATCTGCGAGCGGCTCGGCGAGCGTATCTACCGCTGCCGTCTCCTCAACTCGCTCGGGTGGGCATACATGGACATCTGTAACTGGGCGTCAGCCACGCTCTACAACCGGCAGGGGTACGACGAGGCGCTCACGGTCGGCGACCCCGAGATCATCCGCAACGCGGCACTCAACTTGGCCGACATCGCACTCGAGCAGGGCGCATGGAATGAGGCCGAGCGCCTTCTGCGCGAAGTCGAGGAGGGCTCGCGGCGCACCGGGGTTTGGGGTGAGGAGTTCATGAAGTGGCGTTACACCCAGCACATGGAAGTCGCCCTCGGCGAACTCGCGCTCGCGCGAGGAGACCCCGAAGTAGCACTCGAACGCGCCGACCACTGCCTGGCAGCCGCAGCCAGCAAGCGCGCGATCCGCAACGTCGTCAAGGCCGGTCGCGTCCGCACCCGCGCCCTACGGCTGCTCGACCGAGAACCCGAAGCCGAGGCGCAGCTCGCCCGCGCCGTCGCGGCCGCCGAGGTTTACGGGAACCCCGCCCAACTCTGGCGCACCTACGAGCTGGCCGGGCGCCACGCCGACGCTCTGCGCGTCATGCGCGCGATCGCGAGGCAACTCTCCGCCGAACGGCGAGCGACGCTCCTCGCCTCGGCTCAGGTCGCGCGTCTTCAGGTCGACGCTCAAAATCGCGTGCGTCGCTCCACTTAGTCGGAGGCGGCGGCGGCCTCTGGCGCGCGTGCCCAGAGGGGCCTACTGTGAGTTCCGCCATGGCGATGCGGCTCAGCGTGATGCTTGCGTTGGCGGCGGGGATCATCTGCTGCGACGTCTCAGGTTTGCAGGCGGCGAAGCGACCTGATCGCGGGTTGCCGAAGCCACAGCTCGAGCTGAGGGGGAACGCAACCTCGAGGGCCCCAGTGCGTTGGCGGCCTGTTTCGGGAGCGAGCGGCTACATCAGCTACCGAGGGTCGAAAACGACCGCGGGCCAGACGGTGATGAGCTTCGACCTCGGGTGGGATCGCTCGCCGAACATGCCGTGGTCGAAGCTAACGCAGGCTGACCTGTTCTCGCTCGCGACCGAGGACGGCCCCGGTCTCGACACCAGCAATCTGCAAGGCGTCAATGTCGCGAAGTGGGTCGCAGCCGCACACGCGCACCACGTCCAGGCGATGATTGCGATCGGCGGCTCGGACGACCAGAAGTGGCAGTACGCCTGTGACAAAGGCAACCGCGCCCAATTCGTCCTCAACCTCGTCAGCTACGCGGTTACTAACGGCTTCGACGGGATCGACATCGACATCGAGAACGCCCTCTGGGCCTCGCAAGGACCGCCGTCTGAGCAGCAAACGAGCTGCGTCGAAGCGATCGCCGCCGCCGCCCACGCAGCCACATCACGCGCAGGTAAGCCACTGTGGCTGTCAGAGGACGTCATCACGAACTGGCAAGGCGCATGGATGGCGCCCTACGCGACCCGGATCGATCAGTTCAACCTGATGACTTACGGCAACGACCTCGCTACGCTCGCGTCGGATGTACGGGTGACGCACAGCCAGGGCGTCCCCTACTCGAAGATGGTCGTCGGGATCGACGTCGACGACTACGGCGAACCACGCCGCGGCTGCAAACCCTTCAGCGACTACGCCAAGCAGCACGACTTGATGGGCGCCTTCGTCTGGGACGCTGTCAGCGACCACGCCAAGGCCGCGAACGCCTGCGTCACCGCTCTCGCGAGCCGATAACAACGTCGACACGGCCCGAGCCACGGCTCTGGACGAATCTCGATTCTCGTTCCGCTTCTGTCTCCGACCGCCGCACGAACGGCTCGACGTTTCTCCGTACGTGCGGTCGGTGAGACGCAGCAGATGACGAACGGGCTTCGCCGCGCCCGACGCGCGTGTGTCAAATGCCCGGCGGCCGCATCGGCAGCGGCGGCGGATCCGTGGCGAGCGCGCCCTGGGCAGATCCAAGTGGTGAGGCGGAGGGCGTGAGCGGCGACGGGAACCGGCAGGTCGACCATACGCGGATCGTGCTCCGGCCGATCGGCAGCGGCCTCCCGCTCGGGTTCTTCGCCTTTGGGATCGGGATGCTGCTGCTCGCGGGGCTCGCGATCGGGTGGATCCCGCTGGACGAGGAGAAGCACGTCGGGCAGTTCCTCTTCACCTTCGTGTTCCCACTCGAACTGCTGGCGACCGTCTTGGCGTTCCTTGCCCGGGACACGCTGTCGGGGACGACGCTCGGGCTCTTCGCCGCGTCGTGGGTCTCGCTCGGCTGGGCTGACTACACCGCGGCGCCCGCAGCGAAGAGCACGACGGAGGCGATCTACCTCTTCGGGTTCGCGACGGCGGTCTTGCTGATCGCCCTGCTGGCGACTGCGGGGAAGCCGTTCTTCACGCTCCTGCTCGGCATCGCCTGCGCCAGGATGGTGCTCTTCGGGTACTACGAGATCGGCGGCTCACACGCGTGGTCGACCGCGTCGGGCTGGTGCGGCATCGCGCTCGCGGCGCTCTCGATGTACGGCGGGACGGCGCTCGCGCTCGAAGATGCACGCCGGCGCGACGTCCTCCCCCTCTTCCGCCGCGGCCCCGCGAACGCCGCGTTCGGCAGCTATAGCGAGCAACTCGCTCGGCTGGAATCCGAACCTGGCGTACGTCAGCAGCTCTGACGGCACTAAACCGGACATCAGTGGCTGCGACCGGTCGCTTTCAGCCGGGCGGCGCAGTCGTCGCAGATTCCGTGCGAGACAGAGCCCGGGTCGCGGCGCGCCTTGAAGAACGGCGGGACGCTGTTGCCGCCGCGCCAGGCTCCCGCCACGTTGACCCGACCACACCAGGCGCAACAAACCGGCCGTCGAGCGGCACGTACGTCCGCGGCGAGCAGGGCGGCTGCTTCGTCCACCAGTTCACGTGACCGCGCTGCCGCGACTCGGGCACGTGCAACCAGGGCGTCGAACGGAAGGCGGTCGTCGGCCATCGGCGGCGAGAGATTGTGCTTCGAGGCTAGCCGTTCCCCTTCGCGGCGCGCACCACCCTCACCGTTGATGAGCGTAGGTATCAGCCAGGCGGATGCGGCCTATCCGATCGGTGCTGCCGAGTCGTTCAGTTGGCGGTCTCGGTCGGCGGCCTCGTGATGATGTGCGGCATCGGCATCTTTCCCGACGGCGGCATCGACACGGGCGGCGCGTTCGTGCGCGTTCGCGCTGCGACGCCGCGCCTCACCAAGACTGACCTGAATTTGCGCCAGCCGCTCCTCCGCCAGGATTCGCCGCTCAACCGCCTCCATCGGACGACCACCCACATCGACCCGGCCGCGACGACCAGACAACTCGGCCACACGGGTTCGCGCGCGCAGTGCAGCGTCGTGTGCGAGACGCGCTCGCTCGCGCGCCTCGGTCGCCATCCGTTCTAGCGCCTCCTGCTCCATCCTCTGCTCCGAACGTACCCAGAACGGCGCGCAGTCGAACCGAAAAGGAAACCGCCGTTAGCTCACGTCCGTCAGGCCTCGCGGCTGACCGTTGAAACGGTGTGAGCTCCGTGAGAGAGAGCGACTACGGACGCAGGCCCGGGGTCCACGTCGAGCGCGAGGAGCGTCGTTCTCTGGTTGTGTCGTTGAACGACCGGGTCGCAGCGTCGGCTGTTCGGCATCACTTCGAGGACTCGGGGGCTCGCGTGCCGTTCCAGTGCGAATGCGGCGCTGCAGACTGCCAAGAGTTCGCGCTCCACTCCGTGGCCGAGTACACGGCCATCCGCGAGGATCATCGACTGCTCCTCGCACCAGGCCACGCCGACTGACGGCGGGCCCGCAAGAAGGGACATCACGAGGGCGATCGCTCGGGACGGAGGAGCGCGTCGAGCACCGGTACAAGCTGGGCGACCACGTCACGTTTCGCGACATGCCAGCGCGCACCTGCGGCCATCGCCGCACCGATGTTCTCGCTCGACTGAGATCCGCTAACGACCACGACCGGGCAGCAGCCACACGCGCAGATCTCGCGCGTCGCGGCCACCCCGTCCATCACCGGCATCTCCAAATCCATCGTCACCGCATCCGGATCGAGCCGCGCATACAGCTCGACCCCCTCGGCCCCGTTCGCCGCCTCTCCCGCCACCAGGTAGCCCGCGGCCTCAATCAGAGATCGCAGGAGAGCCCGAACCGAGGCGTCGTCGTCCACGACCAGGATCCGCGGCGCTTGCTGCACCAGCGCATGGTTCCCATTCTCGAACCGAATAGGTATAGGCCGGCCGACCTAACGTGAACCCCTGAAAGACCCACCGGGACACAGCCGGCGAGTGAAGCCTTTGACGACAAAGCCGCTCGCAGCCGCCACCCGTATCGCGGCGGCCGTTTGATCGCTGCGGCCGTCGCCGCAATCGCGTGGGCCGTCAATACGTAGCGCTCGGGACCACGTCGACCAACCAACTCGAGGAGCGCAGGTCCGTCGACTCCACCTGCTCGGTCTGCGCAAGCCGCTCTTCACGAGTGGCCACAACGCGCTTGCTTCCCCGCAGCACGATCGGTCGAACCGGCTAGCCGGCGGAGTCGCGGTCGCGCGTCAGCGCCTGGTCCGCGTCGGCCTCTAACGCCTCGATCGCGAGCCACACTGCGATCCGCGACGAGCGTCCGAAAAGGTCTTCCAGCAGCGGCATCAACGTCCGCCCGCGCGCGCGAAACCCGTCGCACTCGACCAGATAGCCGCGGCCGCTCCGCGCCACCCGCAACGACCGACCCTCGACTTTGCGATCAAGCAGCCACCGCTCCGGCAACCCCGACCCCCTCCTCCTTCCGCATCCCGCGCTTCGACAACGCCCTGTACCCGCACCCAGGCCGACCCCAACCAGCACCCGTTGAACCGCCGATCAACGAGAGGACTACGGCCGCGCCGGCGAATACGAGCGAGGCGAGGTCAGCCGCTCTCGGCCGACGCGCCGCAGGCTCGGCAGAGCATCCGCAGGCCTCGCCCTCCCCGGCAGGCCCGGGAGTGCGGTCCCGGGCCTGCCCCCTCGCCAATGAGCGACGTCGACCGCCGACTCGGGGCTCCCGCATCGTGTGGGAAGCCCCGAGCGTGCGGACGGGTTCAGGCGGCGAGCAGCCGCTCGAAGAACGAGCGGTAGCGCGTCATTGCCACGCGCAGGTCCTCAGTCGAGACGTTCTCGTCACCGTCCCATTGCTGTTCGAGCCGCTGCCGCGTCTGTGAAAATTGCCCGGCCAGCCGCTGCATGAGGTCGGCGACGAGGCGGTCGGCTTCCCGGACGGCGTCGCGCGGCTGGTCGACGAACTGGCCCTGCACGCTTGTCCACTGGTCACGGTAGATCTGCGCGTCCTCGGGCGACAGCAGCGGCGCCATCGACGGGTCCTGCGCCGAATCGTCCTCAGGCGGCCTCGTCGCGTTGCCGGCCCGCAACGCTGCCGCGCTCGAGCCTGCCTCCGCCGCGGTCGGATAACGGTCGTCTTGCGGTTCGGTGGCGTCGGCGATGGCGGCCTCGGGGCCGGCGCTGCCCGCGCCAGGGGCAAGCCGCTCCGGATCTTCAGCCTCGGGGACATCGTCGCTCGTTTGCCGCGCCGCAAGATCGTCGGTTGACAGTTCGCGATCAGAGCTCATGTGCGCGTCCTCCTTCCGCGTTCCGTTTCCTCGCCTGCAGTCGTTTGCGCGTCGCGCGCGACGGGCTCATCCGCGCCGCCGCCGAGAAGCTCGTCGAACAGCGAGCGGTAATTCTGCATTGCTTGACGCAGATCCTCGGTCGTCGCCTCCCCACGCTGCGCCCGCGTCGACAGATCGTGCGCCTTTCGGTAGCTCTCGACGACGGCGGGATGATCGACAGAGATGTCCGCCGCCCGCTGATCGAAGTCTTCCATCGGATAGCCTCGTTCCGCCATCACGTTGGTGACGAGGCTGTCGGCCGCGGCGATCGCCGCCGGCGGCGAATCGACGAACTGAGCCTGCACCGTCTCCCACCGCTGCGCGAAGCGGGCGCGCGCCTCGGGCGCGAGCGGACGAATATTCAACTGCTCTCGCCGCTGCTCGCGAGCTGCGAGTTCGGCCTCGGCGGCCCGCCGATCGCCGGTCTCTGCTTCGAGCCGGTCGTACTCGGGACCGAACCGCTGTTGAAGCGACTGCGTTCGTCGCGCTGCAACAGCCCGCCAGGCCGCCGCGGCCGCGATAACGATGATTACGACCGCAATGAGGACCCAAGCCCAAACAGGCATTCCTACCTCCTCGTGTTCATGAACCGCATCGGACGTGCGCACGCATGGGTGGCGTTAGAAGAAGCACCGGTCCGACGAATCGCGCAGCGCAACCGTCACGACCACGCATGACCCGAAGCGGGGATCATCAGCCAGTAAACGATTCGCGGCACGGTCGAGGTTCGCGAGACGCTCGGCCAGGCGAGCGAGAGTCTCGGTTCCCGTCCCGCTACGACCGCCCACGCTCCAGTACTACCGCCGCCACGGCGTCATCGACCTCCTGCGGATCCACTGGGCAGACCCGAGCGAGAGCTTCCCGCCCGCGGCGAGCGCGACGCCCACCGGCAGCGTGGCCGCAGCCGCGCGCGCGGCTCGCCGCCCGGGCGTGGGCTCCGGGGTTTTTGCGGTTGGGACGAGTGCCTGCGCGAGATGGATTGCGCGTCGTCCCGTCTCCTGCTCGATCTGCGTGCGGCACGAGAAGCCGTTCGCGATCACGGGCACACCGGCGCTCTCGCGCACCGCGGGCAGCAGCGCGTGTTCGCCGCACGCGACCGACGTCCCGTAGTGGTCGCGCTCGAAACCCCACGACCCGGCGAGGCCGCAGCAGCCCCCTGTCACCAGGTCGACCGACATGCCCGCTGCTTCGAGCACTTGCTGGTCGGGACCGATGCCACCGGTCGCCTTCTGGTGACAATGACCCCAGAGCAGCGCGCGCTCCGTGCGTCGCGGCAGCTCCACCTCGCCACGCACGAGGAACTCTGCGAAGTGATGCGTGGATTCGACCACCTGGCGCGCGCGCCGATCCTCGGGGAGCAGCTTCAAGAGCTCGTCCTTCAGGACGGCCGTGCAGCTCGGCTCGAGGCCGACGATCGGCGTGCCGCGTGACAGCTCGGGCTCGAGCGTGGCGAGGCAGCGTTCGAGATAGCGACGCGCGAGGTGCAGCATCCCGTAGTCGTAGAGCGGCCGGCCGCAGCACACCCGGCTCCGTGGCAGAACCACCTGGTAGCCGGCCTGCTCCAGCAGTTCGACGGCGGCGACGCCCACTTCCGGGTAGAACGCATTCGTGAACGTGTCGGGCCAGAGCAGCACGCGCCGGCCGTGCTTCGACGGGGGCCGAGACGCAAACCAGCTGCGGAACGTCAGCGGAGCGAACCTCGGCAGGGGGCGCCGCTGCGTAAGGCCGGCGGCAAGCTTCAATGCCTGCGCGAACGGGGGTGTCGCACCAAGCAGGTTGACGAGGTCCGGCTCGAGCGACGCCACGTGCGCGACTTTGTCGATCAGCCCGAGCGCGTACGCGTGCCGCGGACGAAGCCGGCGGCGGTATCGGTGCGCGAGAAACTCCGCCTTTAGCGTCGGCATGTCGACGCCGGCCGGGCAGTCGTGCGTGCAGCCCTTGCACGAAAGACAGAGATCGAGCGCTTCCTCGACCTCCGACGACCGCCAGCCGTCCGTCACGAGCTCGCCGTTCAGCATCTCGTAGAGCAGCCGTGCGCGCCCGCGCGTGCTGTGCTCCTCCTCGCGCGTTACGATGTAGCTGGGACACATTACGTCTTGCCCTTGCGATTTCCGGCAGCGTCCAACTCCGACGCAGCGCGTCACGGCGTGCACGAACTCGCCGCCGTCGCGCGGGTACGCGAACTCGACCTGCGGACGCTGCAACGGCGCGGCGTACTTGAGGTCGTCGTCGAGCGCGTTTGGTGCGACGACCTTCCCTGGGTTCATCTTCCAGTCCGGGTCCCAGATCGACTTGAACCGGCGAAACCCGTCGACGAGGTCGGCACCGTACATGCGCGGCAGCAGTTCGGCGAGCGCCTGGCCGTCGCCGTGCTCGCCCGACAACGAGCCGCCGAGCGAGACGACGAGGTCGGCTGCTTCCTCGACGAACGTCCGGAAGGTGCGCCGGCCCGCCGGGCGGTCGAATTGAAAATCGATGCGGGTGTGGACGCATCCCTGGCCGAAGTGGCCATAGAGCGACGTCGTGTAGCCGTGCCGCGCGAGCAGCTCGTACAGCCCGCGCAGATAGTCGCCGAGCCGCTCCGGCGGAACGGCGGCGTCCTCCCAGCCGGTGTGTCGGTCGCGGCGACCGGGCGGGAACGACGCCGAAGCTAGCCCGACCTCCCGCGCCTCAGCGAGTTCGCGCTGCGTGCGCACATCGTCATCGATCGCCCAGTCGACCGGTGCAGCGGAGCCCGTCAGTGACGCGAGCGCCTGTTCCGCCTTTGCGTGCGCCTCCTCGGCGCTCGCCGCGCCGAACTCGGCGAAAAGCCAGCCCTCGCCGCGCGGCAGCAGCGACATCAGGCCGGGGCTCAGTGCCTCCGCCTGCTGCTCGTCCGCGAATTGGCGGTCGAAGCCTTCGAGCCCGGTCAACGGCCCGCACGCGAGGACGGCCGGGACGGCGTCAGCGGCGGCGAAGTGATCCTGATAGCCGAGCGCGAGCAGCGATCGCACCGGGTAGCGCGGCAGCAACTGCAGCGTCGCCTCGAGAACCGTGACGCACGTGCCTTCGGTTCCGACAAGCGCGCGTGCGACGTTGAAGCCTTTCTCGGGCAGAAGCTCGTCCAGGTTGTAGCCCGAAACGCGGCGCGGGATGTCGACGAAGCGTTCGCGGACAAGCGGCGCCAGCTCGTCGCGCAACGCCACGAGCGCACGCGTTATCTCGGCGGCACCCTCACCTTCGATACTGCCGCGAGAGACACGCAGCCGCTGCCCGCGATACGTGAGGATCTCGAGCGAGTGCACGTTGTCGGAGGTGCGCGCGCCGTCGCCGTCGAACGAGGCCTGGACGGAATGCATGCCGCAGGAGTTGTTGCCCAAGTTCCCGCCGATCGTGCAGTAGCCGTGCGTCGACGGATCGGGTGCGAACGTCAGGCCGACCTCACCGGCGCGCGCGTCGACGTCGGCGTTGATCGCGCCGGGTTGCGCGGATATGAGGCGGCGTTCGGTGTCCGGGTCTTCGATGCGCGTCAGATAGCGCGAGCAGTCGACGACGACGGCTTCATTGACTGTCTCGCCGGAGAGGCTCGTGCCGGCGCCGCGCGGCAGGATCGGCGCTCCATGCTCGCGACAGATCGCGTGAACCGTGACGACGTCGTCGATCGTCCGCGGCATCACGACGCCGATCGGCACCTGGCGGTAGTTCGACGCGTCGTGCGCGTACAGCGCGCGGTGCTTGACGTCGAACCGGACGTCACCGGCTACCGCGGTGCGCAGCTCGTCTCGGAGGCGGCGGCGGTCGACGTCCATAGGAGCCTTATGTCGCGTCGGCTCTCACGTGACACGTGACGGCGGCGTCCACGACCGCCATCAGGTTGTTCGGTCGCGGAACCCCTCCAAGCTCACGACGCAGCAGAGCGACGAAATTCGCCCTGACGCCTCGAGCTTCGGCTCGCCGCAGGGCCGGTGAGGCGGAAGGCGTATGATCGAGCGCCCGAAGGACAAGGAGGAGCGCGATGCCGTGGGTGCAGATTCAGAAGTCGACGGAAGCGAAGTGGGGCGACTACGAACGCGTCCAGCAGGCGATCGGCGACGAAGCGCCACCCGGTCTGATCTACCACGCCGCCGGTGAGATCGAAGGTGGCCGCTGGCAGTCGGTAAGCGTATGGGAGTCGGAAGACGACTTCAACCGCTTCCGAGACGAGCGGTTGATGCCGGCCGTGCAGCAGGCTCTTCCTGCGGCGATGGTGGAGAACGGCCCGCCGCCGACCGAGAGCTTCGAAGCAAAACACGTCTTCAAGCCGTAGAGAAACCGATTTAGGCTTCTCGTCGATGATCCTCGCGCGCCGTTGGCAATGCAGTCGGAGGCGATCGCGGAGACACCGGTCCGTAGTCCACTTCGTTTGCTCACACTCATAACAGGAGGTCGTGCATGGTCTCCACACCCGAGATGAGGCCGCAACGGCCCGTCGGTCTGATCAGCGGTTTCAAGAGCTTCCTGATGCAAGGCGACATCATTGTGATCGCCGTCGGCCTGGTGATCGCATTGGCGTTCAGCACCCTGATCAAAGCGTTCACCGACAACATCATCACGCCACTCGTCAACGCGGCCGGGGCCGGCGGCAGCACCGGGCTTGGATTCCATGTCCATGGCCAGCTCGTGAACATCGGAGCGTTCATCGCAGCTGTCATCTACTTCATCATCTTCATGGCGGTCATCTACTTCCTCATCGTCGTGCCATACCGCGCCTACCAAGCGCGCCGTGGCGTGACGGTCTTCGGGGACGCGCCGCCCGCACAGACCTGCCCCTACTGCCTTTCCGAGGACCTTCCCGTCGCGGCCACTAAGTGCCGCTACTGCGGGAGCGAACTCGCGGCCGGCACGATCTGAATTCGCGACACATTCCCGGGCCGGGCACGCGTGGTCGGTGTCCGGCCCGGCCCCGCATCGCGCGACGACTTCCTGGTGGCGTCGTCGCGCGGATCCAGCCATCTTCGTCCGCCACTCCGTCCCGCCCCACAGATCCAGCAACCCACCAAACCGTGCGAGCGGTTTACTCACCCGGAACACGGACCGCGCAACGGCCCCGATAGCCGGGCACGCCGATCACGCGTGAAGGCGGTCGCTCAGCCGAGAGCGGGAGGCGCTTTTCGATTCGCGGCCCTTCCTTCGTCGGGCCAAAGGCCGCCACCCGCACCCTCGGTTTCCTTGACGTGCCCGTGCCCGAGGCGGAGAATCGGCCGTCGCGTAAACCCTGGAAGGAGAAAGTGATGGCGATCTGTCGCATCATCGAGACGGGTGCAACGCCGGAGCAGTACGACCAGGTGCGAGAGCGCGTCGGCGTCGGGCCAGACAACCCGCCTCCCGGGGGCCGCGTTCATATCGCCGCCCAGGGCGAGGACGGGAAGATCCGTGTAATTGAAGTGTGGGATTCGCGAGAGCAGGCGGAGCAGTGGACGGAGCAGAAGGTGAGACCGTCGCGCCAAGCGGTTGCGCCTGATGTTGGCGAGCCGACGATCACCTACTACGACGTGCATCAGATGATGGTGACGTGACGAACCTGCCATGCAGCCTCTGGAAAGCGTTTAGCTAGATGACGGAGTCCGGGCCCGACGGCGGCACGCGAACCGCCGTTCTCGCTCCGTTCCGTCAGGCGTCGTAACGCAACGGTGGCCCAGCCGACTTCCTAGCCGACGTCGATGACGTGTCGGGCGGCGCAGGGCGTCATGCGTGTAAGCGGGATGACGAGGTTTCGCTTGTAATGCGTCGCGACGAGGAAAAGGCATCCCAAAACGCGACCTCCAACCGTCGCTATCCGGAACGGTTGGACATAGCCGTTCGTCGCGATGTTCTCGCTGACCCTACGGCCCTGCTTGATCAGGTCGTTGTAGTGAAGACTGCCGCGACAGGTCGTCTCGTCCGAGCACGAACCGATCCTTGCGTCGTACCCGAGATCGTTCCGGAACCGAGCGGAAAACGTGCTCTCGGTCGGGTCGTTGATCGTGCACCCGGCGACCGCTAAAACCACAGCGGCAAGGGTCAGGCGATGAACTGGCTCGGTCTACCCGCTCAGGTGTCAGTTGCGAACACTTGCCAGCCCAGTGTCTCGCTCACGACGGCGTGAAGAGCAGCGCCAACACCAGGCCACCGACCGCGAAGGCCAACAGAACTGTGAGCTTCGCCCATTCGTTAACGGTGGTCGGCCGATAATCGCTCCAGCGGTCACTCGTCAACGGGGTGTCGACGCGACGCCGGGCGCTTGTCGTTAGGCGGGGCACAGACCTCGTATATCCGGTTTCCTCAGGGTGCACTCGCGAACGCCGGCGCAAGCCGCGGATGCGCTCGGCCGTGGTCGAGCCGCGCCGACCTCACGCAGCAGTCATGGCGGTGAACACGCGGTCGACGCGCGCGACCCAAGGCCGTGCTCGAACGCGCGCGTAGAAGGCGCGGGCGCTCGCAAGCGGCTGCGGCGCCGCCGGGCCAGCAGTTCACCAAGCGCCAGGTTCGCGCGTCCTTTCCCGATGAAGTGGCAGAACGGGATGCCCCCGGGCCGGATCGAACGGCCGCACGCGGTTTAGGAAACCGCTGCTCTATCCACTGAGCTACGGGGGCTGGTCGCCAGCGTATCGCCGCCGGCGCCGACTCCAGGGCGCCGCGCCACCGCGCGGCCTGCGGTGGGAGACCGCGCGGCAAAAGATGGAGGCGCGCCCCCATGGCGAGATGGCACTTCCGGCGGCACCCACGAGGCCGTTGCTGGGCGGGTCGAGGCGTCCGTGATGCTCGTCGCGCTCGCGCACGCGACGAGCCTGGTGCTGCACACGGTGACGCTGCGAGCGCGGAGGAGCCGCCGCCGGGGCCTGCGCGTCTTCGCCGAGCTCGACGTCGTGGGTGGATCAGGCGCGAGGCGCGACTCCGCGCGTCGCGGCGCGCCCCGCGAACGCGTCGCGGGTCAGACGGCGACGCGGACCTCGCCCGCGACGAGCACGCGCTCGACCTCCAGCGCATCGTCGAGGACGACCACGTCGGCGGGCAGGCCCGGCGCGAGCCGGCCGAGATCGGGGTCGCCGAGCACGCGCGCGGGAGTGGTCGTCGCCGCCGCGACGGCGGCCTCGAGCGGCACGCCGAGCGTGTGCAGGTTGCGCACCGCCTCGACCATCGTGAGCACGCTTCCCGCGAGCACACCGTCGGGGCCGCGCACCGCGCCGTCGTGCACCTGCACGTCGAGGCTCGCGAAGCTGTACGCGCCGGCGGCCGCGCCCGCGGCCGTGATCGCGTCGGTGACGAGCGCGACCCGGCCGGCGGCGGCGTTCCACACCAGACGCACCGTCTCCGGCGCCAGGTGGATCCCGTCGACGATCAGCGAGACGACCACGTCGGGGCGTGCGAGCGCCGCCCCGACGATCCCCGGGTCGCGGTGGCGGAGCGGCCGCATCGCGTTGAAGAGGTGCGTCACCGCCCGCGCGCCGCGGTCGAAGGCGGCGTTCGCCTGGGCGGCGGTGGCATCCGAGTGCCCGAGCGACACGGCGACGCCCCGCTCGACGAGCCGGTCGACGACGAGGTCCGCGCCCGGAAGCTCCGGCGCCAGCGTCATCAGCCGCACCGGCCCTGCCTCGAGCAGCCGCTCGAGCAGCTCGAGATCCGGGTCGCGGCGCGCCTCGGCCGCGTGCGTGCCGAGCCGCCTGGGCGAGAGGAACGGCCCCTCGAGGTGCATGCCGAGGATCCGCGGCCGGCGGTCGTCGAGCGGGACCTCGGCCATCGCCGCCAGCACGCGCTCCTCCGGGCTCGTGATCAGCGTCGGCAGGTACGCCGTCACGCCCGACTCGAGCAGCGCCTCGCCCGCCCGGCGGTAACCGGCGGCGTCCGCGTCGAGGAAGTCGACGCCGCCGAACCCGTTCACCTGCAGGTCGACGAAGCCGTGGACGGCGAGGCCGCGTCCGCCGCGGCCGAGGCCGACCCGCTGCACGAGGCCGTCCGCGACCTCCACGTCGCCGGGGACGATCCCGCCGTCGACGACCGCCCCCGCTACCCCCAGTCTCATCGCGCCAGTGTAGAAGTGGTTCGGCGCCTGGTCAATACCAGTCGCCGAGACTCGAAGCGGCGGAGGCTTGTCAGCGGCAGAGGTGGTCTATACCATCGTGCCATGGCGTCGATCCGGCTCGACCACGTGACGAAGTCGTTCGGCGCCGTCACAGCCGTCGACGACGTGTCGCTCGAGATCGCCGACGGCGAGTTCCTCGTGCTCGTCGGTCCGTCGGGCTGCGGAAAGTCGACGCTGCTGCGGATGATCGCCGGGCTCGAAGAGTCGACCGCCGGGACGATCGGCATCGGCGGCCGCGACGTCACCGACCTGGCGCCGCGTAGCCGCGACATCGCGATGGTGTTCCAGAGCTACGCGCTCTACCCGCACATGACCGTCCGCCAGAACCTGGGCTACGGGCTGAAGGCGCGGCGGGCGCCGAAGGCGGACGTCGCGGCCCGCGTCGACGAGGTCGCAGCCATGCTCGGGCTGTCAGACCTGCTCGACCGCAAGCCGGCGCAGCTCTCGGGCGGACAGCGCCAGCGCGTTGCCATGGGCCGAGCGATCGTGCGCCAGCCGCAGGCGTTCCTGCTCGACGAACCGCTCTCGAACCTGGACGCGCAGCTGCGCGTCGGCATGCGCGCGTCGCTCGCGCAGCTGCACCAGCGGCTCGGCGTCACCACCGTGTATGTGACGCACGACCAGACGGAGGCGATGACGCTCGGGCAGCGGGTCGCCGTCATGCGCGACGGACGCCTGCTGCAGGTCGACCGGCCGCAGCGGTTGTACGAGCGGCCGCGCGACGTCTTCATCGCCGCGTTCACCGGGTCGCCGGGCATGAACCTCGTCGACGCGACGGTCGAGGACGGCGAGGTGCGGTTCGGCCAGTTCAGCGTGCCGCTCGACGCGCCGCATCCGGCCGGTCGCGTCGTCCTTGGCATCCGCCCCGAAAGCTTCCAGGACGCGGCGTTCGCGCCCGCCGGCCCGACGATCGCAGCCCGCGTCGAGGTGCTCGAGGAGCTCGGCGCCGACGTCCACGTTCTGTTCTCGGTCGACGCGCCCCCGCGCGCGACGGAGGTGCTGGAGGCGACGGACGAGACGGCGCTGCTCGTCCCCGACCGCGCGCTCTTCTCGGCCCGCGTCGACCCGCGCACGCGAGCGCGCGTCGGCGCCGAGATCCGCCTCGCCGTCAACACCGCGCGCCTGCACTTCTTCGACCCCGAGACGGGCATGCGCGTCGATCCGGCGCGCGAGCTCGCCGGCGTGCGGTGACGAAGCAGCGCGAGACGCGCGAGCGCGTGCTCGAGCTGATCGAGTCGCTCGGCGCGGGCGACGCGATTCCCTCGGAGCGGCAGCTCGGGATCGATCTCGGCGTCTCGCGGCTGACGGTGCGCGCGGCGTTGGACGAGCTCGTGCGCGAGGGCTACCTCGTGCGCCGCCGCGGCGCCGGCACGTTCGTCGCCGAGCCGAAGGTTGCGAAGGGCATGGACATCACGTCGTTCAGCGACGACATGCGCGAACGCGGGCTGACGCCGGGCAGCCGCACCATCGACCTCCGCCTCGTCCCCGCCGGCGCGCGCCTCGGCCGCATCCTCCACGTCTCCCCGTCCGAGGACGTCGTCGCCGTCAAGCGCCTGCGGCTCGCCGACCGGGAGCCGATGGCGATCGAGCTCCTGCACGTGCGTGCCGGGCTGGTGCCGGGCCTGACGGGCGAGGATCTCGAGCGTCACTCGTTCTACGAGCTGCTCGCAGAGCGCTACGGCATCACGATCGTCGGCGGCACACAGACGGTCGAGCCGACCGTGACGAACGAGGAGGAGTCGCAGGCGCTCGGCGTGCCGCTGCACTCGCCCGCGCTCCTCTTCGAGCGCGTGACGCGCTCCGCGGCGGGCGACGTCGTCGAGTTCACGAGCTCGACGTACCGCGGCGACCGCTACCGCATCGTCACCGAGCTCGGCGTCGGCGGGCGGCCGACCCAGCCGCTCGAGGCGACGCCGATCGCGCTTCGGTCACTGGTCTGAACAAGTGGGCCGCGCCGGCTCGGTGTGGTATTGACATCTTGGGCGGAACTGTGAGACCATCCGCAGCAGTGGCAAGTGGTCAGTACCAACCGAGCGGCGCCGGGCGCCTATGCGACAGGCCCGCCTGATCCCTGGGGGCATCCATGAAGAGACGCATCATCCTCGCGCTCTGCCTCGTCGCCGCCGTCTCGGCCGCCGTCGCGACGACGACCTCGGGCGCGACGCGCAAGGCCTCTGCAGCGAGCATCACGGTGTGGCTGCAGGTCGACGCCCAGAACAGCTGGCCGGATCTGGTCGCGGCGGCGAACCAGCAGTTCCAGTCGGCGCACCCCGGCGTCAAGGTGAACGTCCAGTACCAGAACTGGGGCGACCACCTGCAGAAGTTCGACGCCGCGCTCGCGGGCGGCGGCGGCCCGGACGTGATCGAGATGGGGAACACCGAGATGACGAAGTACATGGCGGCCGGGGCGTTCGCCGACCTGAGCTCCGCGAAGAGCACGTTCGACAACTCCGCGAACTGGCTCAAGGGCCTCGCCGCATCGGCCCGGTACGGCGGCAAGACGTACGGCGTCCCGTACTACGCCGGCTCGCGCGTCATCACGTACCGCACCGACCTCTTCTCGAAGGCGGGCATCAAGAAGCTGCCGACCTCGACGGCTCAGTACGTGGCCGACGCGAAGAGGCTGTTCGCGCACAACAAGAAGAAGGGTTTCTCGCCGCTCTACATCGCGGGCACCGACTGGTACTTCGCGATGGGGTTCGTCTTCGACTACGGCGGCGGGATCGCGACCCAGGTCAGCGGCAAGTGGAAGGGCCTCCTCGCCTCGAAGCAGTCGATCGCGGGCCTGACCGCGTACAAGAACTTCTGGAACGCCGTCTCGCGGGCGAGCAAGACGACCGACGAGGCTCACCCGAACCCGTACGACGTGTACGCGCAGGGGCTCGCCGCGTCGATCGAAGGGCCGAGCTGGTTCACGTGCTGCGTCGGCAAGAAGTACGCATCGCTGACGAAGCAGTTCGTCATGCCCGGCCACGTCGCGGGGCAGGCGCTGCCCGGCTTTCTCGGCGGCTCCGACCTCGCCGTTCCGGTCACGAGCCAGAACAAGGCACTCGCGACCGACTGGATCCGGGACTTCACGAGCACCCAGATCGAGAAGGGGCTGCAGGCGAAGGGGAACATCCCGAACGCCACGAACCTGCTCGGCAACAGCGTCAACGAGCGCGCCGCGTCTCGGAGCTGGTTCGTCCCGACGGCGAAGCACTGGGTCGACGTCGAGAACGGCAACATCCTGCGCAACATGCTCGCGCAGATCCTCACCGGAAAACTGTCCGTCAAGCAGGCGGCGCAGTCCGCGAGCGACAACATCGCCTCGGTGCTGAACCAGCCGTAGCCGCGTGAGCGACGGGAGCCAGACGGCGGCCGCCGCCGGGACGCTGCTCGCGACGTCCCGGCGGCGGCGTCCCTCGCTCGCCCGCGCTGCCCGCGCCGGGGTGCCGTACGCGCTGATCGCGCCCGTCGCGGCGGTGATCGGCGCGGTGCTCGGCTACCCGGTCTACTGGCTCGTCCGGCTGTCGACCGAGCAGTACGGGCTGTTCGAGCTGATCCAGCACAAGGGCATCCCGGTCGGGCTGCGCAACTTCCGCTCCGTCCTACACGACCAGGTGTTCTGGCACACGCTCCTGCGCACGGTCGTGTTCACGGCGGTGAACGTCGCGCTCACGATGGTTCTCGGCATGGCGATCGCACTGCTGCTCGCGCGCGTGCGCACGCCGGTGCGGGTGCTGCTCAGCTCCGGGCTCGTCCTTGTCTGGTCGATGCCCGTCGTCGTGGCGGTTCAGGTCTGGTACTGGATGACCAACTTCGAGAACGGCGTCCTCAACTATGCGCTGACGAAGCTGCACGTCGGCAACTACATGCAGCACGACTGGTACGCGTCGACGACGTCGCAGCTCGCGATGGTGACGTCGCTGATCGTCTGGGGCGCGTTGCCGTTCGTCGTGATCACGCTCTACGCCGGCCTCGCGCAGGTGCCCGGCGACCTGCTCGAGGCGGCGGAGGTCGACGGCGCCCGCTCGTGGATGATCTTCCGGGACATCACGCTGCCGATCCTGCGCCCGATCATCCTGATCCTGACGAGCCTCTCGATCATCTGGGACTTCGGCGTCTTCACGCAGCCGTACCTGCTGATCGGCCAGTCGCGGATCGGCCCCGCCAACTACCTGATGAGCGTCTACCTGTTCGAGGAGGGCTACTTCAAGAGCGACTTCGGCCGCGGCGCGGCGATCTCGATCCTGATGCTCGCGATCGTGGCGGTTCTCAGCGTCGTCTACGTCAGGCGGATGGTGCGCATCGGCGAGGCGACCGCATGAGGCGGCGCCGGGCACGGAGGCAGCTCGCCTGGGACGCGGTCGGCGTCGCCGTCTTCGCGGTGATGGTCTTTCCCGTCTTCTGGATGGTGACGACCGCGTTCAAGTCGAACGACGAGATCGTCAGCCTCACCCCGTCGTGGCTGCCGCTGCACCCGACGCTGCAGCACTTTCGCGACGCGATGCACCGGCCGTACTTCTGGACCGACGTGAAGAACAGCCTCGTCGTCGTGCTTGCGAGCGTGTCGATCTCGATCGTGCTCGCGTTCCTCGCGGCGGTCGCGCTCGCGCGCTATCGCTTCGGCGGCCGCAAGGCCGTCGTCGTGCTGATCATCGGCATCCAGATGCTGCCGCAGGCGGGTCTCGTCATCCCGCTCTACGTCGTGCTCGCGCGCTACCACGAGTCGAACGCGCTGACCGGCCTCGTGATCACGTACCTGACGTTCGTGCTGCCGTTCTGCGTGTGGACGCTGCGGGGGTTCCTGATCGGGATCCCGCGCGAGCTCGAGGAGGCGGCTATGGTCGACGGCTCGACCCGGCTCGGCGTGTTCCTGAAGATCCTGCTCCCGCTGATGGCTCCGGGGCTGGTCGCCACGTCCGTCTTCGCGTTCATCACGACGTGGAACGAGTACATCTTCGCGCGCATCCTGCTCAACGACCAGTCGAAGCAGACGATCACGGTCTGGCTGTCGTACTTCCTCGGCTCGAGCCGCCACACCGACTACGGCGCGTTGATGGCGGCGTCGACGTTGACGGCGATTCCGGTGGTCGTGTTCTTCCTGCTCGTCCAGCGGCGCATTGCATTCGGCTTGACGGCCGGCGCCGTGCGCGGATGACCGGTCGCGAGCGCCAGGCCGCCGCGTGCCTGCTGCCGAGCTTCCCGGGCGCGCGTGCGCCCGACTGGGTGAGGCGGTTCGTCGCGGACGGCGGCGGCGGCATCGTCCTGTTCGCGGACAACGTGCCGGAGCACGGAGCGCTGCGTGCACTCTGCGAGGAGTTGCGCGGCGAGCGCGGCGACGTGCTGCTCGCGCTCGACGAGGAGGGCGGCGACGTCACCCGGCTCCACTGGCGCGAGGGCAGCCCCCATCCCTCGGCGGCCGCGCTCGGCGTCGTCGACGACGTCGGCGCCACGGAGCGCGTCGCGGGCGCGGTCGCCGACGAGCTCGCCCTCGCGGGCGTCAACTGGAACCTGGCGCCGGTCGCGGACGTCAACCGGCCCGACAACCCGGTCATCGGCACCCGGTCCTTCGGCGGCGACGAGAAGCTCGTCGCGCGTCACGTCGCCGCCCACGTGCGCGCGACGCAGCGCCGCGGCGTGGCCGCGTGCGCCAAGCACTTCCCCGGCCACGGCGCGACGGCGGAGGATTCCCACCGCGAGCTCCCCACCGTGCAGGGCGACCCGCTCGCGGGGCTGCCGCCCTTCCGGGCCGCGATCGACGCAGGCGTCCGCTCGATCATGACCGCGCACGTTCGCCTGCCGGGGTACGGGGACGAGCCCGCGACGCTGAACCGGCGCGTCGTGCACGAGCTCCTGCGCGCGGAGCTCGGCTACGAGGGCGTGGTCGTCGCCGACGCGCTCGAGATGAAGGGCGTGAGCGCCGGAGTCGGCCTCGAGGAGGCGGCGGCGCGAGCGATCGCCGCGGGCGTGGACGCCCTCTGTGTCGGCCACGACGTCGGTGAGGGGGCGGTGGCTGCGATCCGGGCGGCGCTGGCGGCGCGGGTCGACGAGAGCCGGCTGGCGGAGGCCGCGGAGCGCGTCCGCCGGCTCGCGCGCTGGGCAGCGCAGCCGACGCCCGCCGGCGCCGTCGACGACACGGCGCGCGCCGTCGCGCGCCGCGCTCTGCTCGTCGAAGGCGACCTCTCGTTCCGCTCGCCGCCGCGCGTGGTCGAGCTTCGGCCGCAGGCGAACATCGCCGCCGGCGAGCCGGCGGATGCGCTTGCGCCGATCGTCGTCCGTGAGCGCGAGCCGGTTCCGGAGGCCGACGTCTACCTCGTTCGCGACGCGCACCGGCACCCGTGGATCCGCGAGGCGGCGGATCGACGCGGTGCGGTCGTCGTCGAGCTCGGCCTGCCCGTCTGGCGTCCCGCCGCCGCGCGCGGATACGTCGCTACGTACGGCGGCGGGCGCGTCGCGCTCGACGCGCTCGCGGACGTGCTCGCGCTGGTGCCGGCATGAGCACGAACCTGGAGCGAGAGCTGCGCGAGCAGCCGGAGGCGCTCGCGCGTCTGCTCGACCAGCAGCGCTCGTACGCGGAGCGGGTCGCGGAGCTGTTCCGCCGCGAGGACGTCGACTACGTGCTGATCGCATCGCGCGGGAGCTCGTCGAACGCAGCACGCTACGCGCAGTACCTGCTCGGCCGCGCGCACCGCGTGCCCGTGTCGTTCGCGACGCCGTCGCTCTTCACGCTCTACCACCAGCCGCCGCGGCTCGACGGCGCGCTCGTGATCGGCATCTCGCAGTCGGGCGAGTCGCCCGACGTCGTCGAGGTGCTGGCCGAGGCTCGCCGCCAGGGAAGGCCGACGGTCGCCCTCACGAACACGCCGGGGTCGCCGCTCGGCCGGCTCGCCGACGGCGTGCTGAAGCTGGAGGCGGGCGACGAGCGCGCGGTCGCCGCGACGAAGACGTACGTCAACTCGCTCGGCGCCGTCGCGCTGCTGTTCTCGGTCCTCACGGACGACCGTGCCGCGCGTGACGAGCTGGCGCACGTGCCCGCGCAGCTCGCGCGGCAGATCGAGCGGTCGTGGGAGGAGTCGGACGCGATCGGGCGCCTCGGCGACATCGGCGGCGGCACCGTCGTCTCGCGCGGGATCAACTACTGCACGGCGTTCGAGATCGCGCTGAAGATCCGCGAGCTGTCCGGCCTGCTGTTCGAGCCGTTTTCCGCCGCCGACCTGATGCACGGGCCCGTCGCGGCGATCTCCGCGGGCTGGCCCGTGATCGCGGTCGCGCCGAGCGGGCCGGCCCTCGCCCAGCTCGAGCAGGCGATCGACGAGGTCGCGCGCCGTGGGGCGCGCTTCGTCGTCATCTCGGACGCCCAGAGCGCGCTCGCGCGCGGCGAGGTGGCGCTGCCGCTCGATCCGGGCGTCCCCGAGTGGCTCAGTCCGCTGGTCGCCGTCGTCCCCGGCCAGCTCGCGGCGCTGCGACTCGCGCGGCTGCGCGGCGTCGACCTGGACGCGCCGCTCGGACTGTCGAAGGTGACCCTCACCACGTAGCGCGTAACCTTCCGCGGCGATGACGGTCGTCGAAGGGGAGCGGCGCTTCGCGGCGCCGCCTGAGCGCGTCTTTTCCGTGCTCACGGATCCCGACGTGATCGCGTCGGCGATCCCCGCCGTTCGCAGCCACGCGGTCGTCGACCGCGACCACTGGCGCGCGAAGGTCAAGCCGCCGCTGCCGCTAGCACCGAGCGTGACGATCTCGTTCGAGGTGCTCGAGCGCCGCGAGCCGGAGCATGCGGCGCTGCACGCGCACGGCGGCGGCGCCGACGTCACGTCGTGGTTCGACCTGCAGCGCGACGGCGACTCGACGCTGATGCGGTGGCGCACCGAGCTGCGCCTGTCCGGCATCCTCGGGCGGTTCGCCGGGCACGGGCTGGACGCGGTCGCGAAGCGCCAGGCGGCGCGCACGCTGGACGCGGTCGAGCGGGCGCTTTCGCTCTAGAAGGCGTCGGCGACGTCGGCGTGGCGCTCGGCCACGCAGAGGCGCGCCCAGTGCTCGGCGCGGTCGCGGATGCGCTGCTCGAGCTCCCGCCGCTGCTCCGGCTCGGCAGGCACGCGGTCCGGCGCGACCTCGATCCGCACCAGGTGCACGGCAGCCTCCACGTGCGCGTCGATCTCGTGCCGCTCCTCCGCGATGATCGACACCTCGCCGACCTCGTCGAGGAGCCACTCGGCGAGGCGGTCGATCTCCGCGGGCGTGGCCGCGCGTCCCGCGAAGACGCCGAAGTTCACGCGCACCTCGATCCCGGGCGGCTCCTGCCGCTCGACGACGAATGCCATCGTAGGCTCGTAGTCCATCTGCAGCACAACGAATCCGGCCCCGATTCGGTTGCTCACCCTTCGCGCGGCTGCCAGCGGAAGCCGCGGATCGCGCCGGCGAGGCCGAGGGCGCCCCAGAGGAGCACGACGGCGATCGCGCCGCCGTCCGACCACAGGTGGTGGTGGCGTACCATCACGTCCCGCGTCAGCTTCGTGAAGTACGTGAGCGGCAGCACGTCGGCGATCGCGCGCAGGAACGCCGGGTAGTGCTGCGGGGAGAAGAACGTGCCGGAGACGATCGCCATCGGCAGGTAGACGAAGTTCACGACCGCCGAGGACCCTTCCGCGGAGCGGACGAGCGCCGTCATGCCGAGCCCCATCGCGGCGAAGCACGCTGCGCCCAGCACGAGCGCGACGAGCAGCGACCCGACGCGGTCGGGCAGCGCCACCGAGAAGAGCAGCCGTCCGATCGCGATGATCAGCGCGGACTCGATCAGGAACACGACGAACGTCGACGCGAGCACCGCGACGAGATAGGTCGCAGGCGGCAGCGGCGTCGCGCGGATCCGCTTCAGCACGCCGCTCTCCCGGCGGATCGTCATCGTGATCGCGAGGCCGGCGAACGTCGTCGACGCGACGCCGTAGCCGATCATCCCCGCCTCGAGGAACGCCGCACCGCGGATGCCGGTGATCCGGTTGTTGCCGTAGATCGAGCCGAAGATCAGGAAGAAGATGATCGGCAGGAAGAACGTGAAGAACGCGGCCTCGCGGTTGCGCCAGAAGAGCAGCTGCTCCGTCCGCAGCTCGTGCGCGAACAGCCTCATTCGCCCGTGAGCTCCAGGTAGACGTCCTCGAGCGTCGGACGGCGCACCTCGAGCGCCTCGAGCTCCTCGCCGCGCGCGAGCGCATCCGCCGTCAGCTCGTGGAGGCGCTTCGTCGGCGTCAGCGTCCGCTCGACGTGCTCGCTGCCGTTGCGCCGGAACCGGATCTCCGTCTCGACGGTCCCGCCGGTCAACTCCGAAGGCGAGCCGGCGCGCACGATCGCGCCGTCGCGCAGCACGGCGACGCGGTCGGCGAGCTGCTCCGCCTCGTCGAGGTAGTGGGTCGTCAGCAGGATCGTCTTGCCGAGCTCGCGCAGGCCGCGCACGGTGTCCCACGCCGCGCGCCGCGCCCCCGGGTCGAAGCCGGTGGTGGGCTCGTCGAGGAAGATCAGCTCGGGGTCGCCGATCAGCGCGAGCCCGAGGTCGAGGCGGCGCTGCTGGCCGCCGGACAGCGTGCGAACGCGTGCGTCGCGCTTCTCCTCCAGGCCGACGATGCTCATCACCTCGTCGGGGTCGCGCGGCGAGGCGTAGTAGCCGGCGAACACCCGCAGGCTCTCGTGCACCGTCAACCCCGGGTAGAGCGACGACGACTGCAGCACGACGCCGAGCCGCTCGCGCCAGTCGCGTCCCGCGCGCTGCGGGTCGACGCCGAGCACCTCGACCTCGCCCGCGTCGCGGCGCCGGTATCCCTCGAGGATCTCGACCGTCGTCGTCTTCCCCGCGCCGTTCGGGCCGAGCAGGCCGAACACCTCGCCGGGCTCGATCTCGAAGTCGATTCCCTTCAGCGCCTCGTGCTCGCCGTACGTCTTGCGAAGGCCGCGGACGAGGACCGCGCTCAGAGCTCGACCTCCGCGACGTCCGCGGGCGCGAAGCGGCGCTCGCGGCCCGTCAGCGCGAGGACGATCTCGCCGCAGTCCGGCTGGTGACCGACGGCGACGACGGGCTCGGCGCGTCCCGCGACCGCCGCGCGGAGCGCGTCCGCGTCGGCGCCGGGCGCGAGCCGCTCGTCCACCTCGGCCGCGACGCCGGCCGCCGCCGCGATCGCCTCGCCCGTCTCGCGCGCGCGCAGGAGCGGCGACGTGACGACGCTGCCGACCTGCGAGCCGGCGAGGCGCGTCGCGAGCGACCGCGCGGCGGCGCGGCCCGCAGCCGTCAACGGCCGCAGCTCGTCCGGCTCGCCGGGCGCGGCCTCGGCGTGACGCACGACGAACACCCGCACGCGGTCAGCGTAGTTGCGCTGCGAGGTCGCCCAGCAGCGCGACCATCTCGACGTCCTCGTGCACGAGATGCTGGAGCATGGCGCGCTCGACGCCCGCGGCCTCGTAGGCGCGCAGCCGGTCGGCGACCTCCTCGACCGTGCCGCAGAGAGGCGGCGCGTCGCGGCCGACGACCCCCCGGAACCGCTCGAGGCGTCTGTCGACGTCGGCGCGGTCGCTTCCCACGAGGCAGCCCGTCATGATCGAGAAGCGCAGGGGGTCGCGCCCGGCCGCGCTCGCGGCTTCGTCGACGATCCGCTTCCGCTCGTACGCCTCGTCGACCGTCGGGAAGACCGTGTTGTACTCGTCCGCATGGCGGACGGCGGCGCGCACCGTGCGCGGCTTCGCCGAGCCGCCGACGACGATCGGCGGGCGCGGCTGCTGCACCGGCTTCGGCCACACGTCGTCCGCCTCGGTCCACTGCCGCGTGATCTCGGCGAGCTGCCGGTCGAGCTCGTCGAGGCGCTGGCGGTCGGGCGGGAACGGGAACCCGTACGTCTCGTGCTCGGCTTCGTACCAGCCCGCGCCGATGCCGAGCTCCGCACGGCCGCCCGAGACGTGGTCGACGGTCACCACGTTCTTCGCGAGCACCGACGGAGGCCGGAAGGTGACGGGCGAGACCATCGTCCCCAGACGCAGGCGCGACGTGACGGCGGCGAGCCCCGCCAGCGTCGCCCACGCATCCAGCGCGCCCGCGGGCTCGCCGCGGCCGATCGAGCGGTAGTGGTCGGAGCGGAAGAGCCCGTCGAGGCCGGCGTCCTCGGCCGCCCGGGCGAGCGCGACCCACTGCGGCCAGTCGATCCCCTCCTGGCCTTCGAGCATCAGGCAGATCCGCACCGCCGGATTCTCGCGCGGCGCGGCGGCGCGCCGCCGGGCGACCGCTCGCCGAAGGACCGGTAGCCTCGGCTCGGTGCGCCGGTTCCGCTACGTCGTCTGCGACGTCTTCACCGAGGTGCCGCTCGCCGGCAACCAGCTTGCGGTTTTCACGGACGCGCGCGACCTCGACGAGCTGACGATGCAGGCGCTCGCGAAGGAGATGAACTTCGCCGAGACGGTCTTCGTGCTGCCGCCGACGCGCGCCGACGCCGACGTCCGCATCCGTATCTTCACGCCCGCGGTCGAGCTGCCGTTCGCCGGCCACCCGACGCTCGGGTCGGCGTTCGTGCTCGGCGCGCCGCTGCAGCGGGTGGTCGTGAACCTCGAGACGGGAGCCGGCGTCGTCCCGGTCGAGCTGCAGCGAGAGGGCTCGCGGATCGTCTTCGGGCTGATGGAGCAGCCGCTGCCAAGCTGGGCGCCGGCCGAGCGCGCGGACGCGATCCTCGCGGCGGTCGGCGTCGAGCGGTCGCTGCTGCCGGTCGAGCGCTACGACCTCGGCCCCGGCCACGCGTTCGTCGCGCTCGGCTCGGCGGGAGAGGTCGCGCGCCTGCAGCCCGACTTCGCGGCGCTCGCGCGCGCGACGTCCGACGGCGTCAGCTGCTTCGCCCCCGACGACGGGCACTGGAAGACGCGCATGTTCGCGCCGGCCGCAGGCGTCCCCGAGGACGCGGCCACCGGCTCCGCCGCGGGACCGCTCGCCGTCCACCTCGCGCGGCATCGGCGCGTCGCGTTCGGCGAGCGGATCGAGATCCACCAGGGAGCGGAGATCGGCCGGCCGTCGGTCCTGTACGCCGAGGCGCACGGAGCGGCCGACGCGCTCGAGCGGGTCGCCGTGGGCGGCTCCGCCGTCACCGTCGCGCGCGGCGAGTTCGTCCTTCCCTGACCGCCGCTACAGCGCGACAGCGCGGATCTCGGGCAGCTCGGGCGCGAGCGCGGTCCAGAAGACGCCGCCGTCGCGCGACACGTACAGCCGGTTGCGCCCCGCGTAGACGATCGCGTCCGGGTTCTCGGTCGAGACCGCGACCGCGCGCCCCGGCGGCAGGCCGCGGCCGGACTCGCGCCAGGTCGCGCCGCCGTCGTGCGAGACGAGCATGGGCGGCTTCGCGGCGACGATCGCGACGACCGTCGACCCGGCTGCGGCGGCGGCGACGACCCGCGGCAGGTTCAGCGCGGGCGGCGCGGGAAGGTCGAGGTCGCCGCTCCACGGCTCGACCTCCTCCGTCTCGAGGTCGACGGCGAAGGTGCCGGCGGCAGTGTCGGCGACGGCGATCATCCGCGCAGCACCGCGGCCACGACCGCGGTCGCGCGACGCGCCGCACCCGGCGGCGTGAAGCCCGCGTTGCGTGCGACGACGTACGCCGTCGCGAACGCGTCGCCCGCGCCGGTGGGATCCGCCGCGACGGCGGCGCACGGCACGTCCTCGACGCGCCCGGCCCACCGGAGCGTCGCGCCGCGCGAGCCGCGCGTGACGACGACCTCGCGCACCCGGAGCGCGTCGAGGTCGCCGACCACCTCCGCCTCCTCCTCGGCGAGCTTCAGCACCCAGACGTGCCGCAGCACGTCGCGGTCGAAGTCGTCGTCGAGGCGAAGCGGGCCGACCTGCGGCACGCGCACGAGCCCCTGGCCGTCCAGCGAGACGCGGCAGCGCCGTGCGAGGGCGGCCAGCGTCGGCCCGGGAAACTCGTGCCGCGCGAGCGCCGCGACGTGGGCCCAGCGAACAGGCAGCGCGGGCAGGTCGGCGGGAGCCCAGGCGTCGCCGAGCGCGTCGATCCGCATCCGACGGCGCTCGCCCTCGTAGGCAAACGAGAAGGCGGCGGTCGAAGTGCCGGCGACGTAGCGCACCGGCGTGCCGAGGCGCGCGAGGGGCGGCAGGAGCTGCTCGCGGTCCGCAGCCGCGCAACGCACGACGACGCGCGCCGGCACGCGCAGGAGCCGCAGCGCGCGTGCCCCGTGGTAGGCGCCGCCGCCGACGTGCGCCGGCTCTCCGGGCTGGGCGTCGCGCGAGACGTTCCCGACGAGCGCGATCACGCGCTCGCCAGCACGAACCGGCGTGCGGCCGCACGCGCGAGCGCGGCGACCGCGAACGACGCCGCGAAGCTCGGCAGCGACGCGCCGCCCCATGGAGAGGCGTGCGGATGCGCGTACGCGACGAGCTTCGTCCACCAGCTCGGCCCCTGCGGCGAGAGCCATTGGTAGAGGCAGAACCCGACCAGCCACGCGGAGAGCATCTCGACGCGCGCCGCCGGGGCGGCGAAGACGTCGTTGCGCGCGTACGAGCGTCCGGCGAACAGCCAGTCGGCGAGCAGCACCGCGAACAGCGGGACGAAGAACGAGCCGAGCAGGTACAGGAACGGCTGGTAGTTGCGCAGGTCGACGAGCAGCGCCCCGATCGTCGCGACGGCCGCGACGGATCCGATCAGCAGCCGCTGCGGCACGCGCGGGAGCAGGTTCTGCAGGCTGACCGCCGTCGAGTAGACGTTCGCGAACGCCTCGTCGCTCTCGTCGACGGTCAGCGCGAGCAGCGCGAGCACGCTGGCGGCGCCGCCCGCTGCGACAGCGGTCAGCAGCGCGGGCGCCGCACTGATGTGGCGCGACATCGCGATCACCGCGCCGAGCACGTAGAGCGGGATCGTGGGGACGAAGTAGCCGAGCCCGGCGCCCCAGAACCCGTCGCGGTTGCGGCGGGAGAAGCGCGTGTAGTCCGCCACCAGCGGCGTCCAGCTGATGATCGACGCGAGCACGAGGTCGAAGCCGGGCCAGAACGCGTGCGCGCCGCGCTCGTGCCACAGCCGCACCGGATGCTGGCGGTAGAGCGCCCACCAGCAGAGGTAGAGCAGCGAGGCGGTGACGAGCCACGCCTCGAACTTGCGCACGTACTTGCGCACGAAGCCGACCGGGCCGAGGAACGCCAGGATCGTCGCGACGACGCCGAACAGGATCTTCCAGAACGGAAGCCCGCTCCAGCCGAAGACCTGCTGCGACAGGGCGCTCGCGCCGGTCGCGATCACGATCAACTCGAAGATCGACCAGCCGAGGCACTGCAGGACGTTGAGCCCCGTCGGCAGGTACGAGCCGCGCCGGCCGAGCGGCGCGCGCATCAGCACCATCGTGGGCACGCGCGCGTCGGCGCCGATCAGGCCGCCCACCGCGAGCAGGAGGTTGCCGACGACCGCCGCCGCGACCGTGGCCCCGACGGCCTCCGGCAGCCCCATCGCGAGCCCGCCCTGACTCGCGGGCAGGACGAGGAACGCACCGGCCACGATCACGAGCAGCGACACCGACAGGTTCGCCCAGAGCAGGAAGCCGTCGAAGGAGCCGAGCACGCGCAGGCGGTCGGGCACCGGCTCGATGCCCCAGCTCGGCGTGTCCTGGCTCACGTGGACGGAGGTTAGACAGCGACGAGTCGCGTCGCCGTCGCCTTCCAGCTCGCGACCAGCGCCTCGCGCTCGCGTACGCCGAGGCGCGCGGCCGACTCGGCCGTGATCTCGGCCGTGACGGCGCCGACGGTGACGCGTACCCGGTTCGCGACCGGAACGACGCTCGCAACCTCCGCGCGCAAATGGTTCTGCGCCGAGTCGTCGGGGAGCGTACGGGCGAGCGTGACGTCCCACGGGAAGACGACGGCCGCGACGTCGCCTTCGGCCTCGTCCGTCGACCAGACGACGCTGCAGTCGGCGAGCTCGACCGCCGTCAGGCCGCCGTTTCGCCGTGCACGGCCGCGCAGCACGTTGCCGCCGGCGAAGCGGGCGACGAACGCCGACGACGGCGCCCGGATGAGCTCCTCGGCCGTGCCGAGCTGGACGACCTCGCCGGCGTCCATTACGCCGATCCGGTCCGCGAGGGCCGCGGCGTCGACGAAGTCGTGCGTCACGACGAGCGCCGGCACCCCGGACTCGCGCAGCGTCGCGCGCAGGTCGCCGCGCACGCCGTCGCGCGTATGCGGGTCGAGCGCGCTCAGGGGCTCGTCGAGGAGGAGGAGCTTCGGACGGCGCGCCAGCGCACGCGCGAGCGCGACGCGCTGGCGCTCGCCGCCCGACAGCTCGTCGGGACGCGCCCCCGCGAGCGCCGCGACCCCGAGGCGGTCGAGCAGCGACCGCACCTCGCTGCGGTCGGCGGCGCCGAAGGCCACGTTGGCGGCGACGCTCAGGTGCGGGAAGAGCGCGTATTCCTGGAACACGAGCCCGACGCGGCGGCGCTCCGCGGGAACGTCGACGCCCTCGCCGAACCACACCTCCGCGCCGAGCGCGATCGTGCCGGCGGCGGGACGCGTCAGTCCCGCGAGCGCGCGCAGCACCGACGTCTTGCCGGCGCCGGACGGGCCGACGAGCGCCAGCGTGTCGTCGACGGCGAGCGCTACGTCGACGTCGAAGGCGCGAAGCGGAAGCCTGAACGACGCAGCGAGAGCGTCCATGCGCTCGCGAGCTTGAGGGACAGGAGGATCGCTGCGCTGATCAGCACGAGCAGCGCGCTGATCGCGAGCGTCACGTCGAAGTTCACGTCGAACTCGGCGTAGATGGCGAGCGGGAGCGTCTGCGTCACCTTCTGCAGCGAGCCGGCGAACATGATCGTCGCGCCGAACTCGCCCAGCCCGCGCGCGAGCGCGAGCGCCTCCCCCGCGGCGAGGCCGCCGCCGGCGAGCGGCAGCGCGACACGGAGGAAGCGGCGGGCCGGACCGGCGCCGAGCGTGCGCGCCGCGTCGAGAAGGCGTTCGTCGACTGCCTCGAAGGCGGCGATCGCCGAACGCAGGTAGAGCGGCCCGGAGACGAACGCGACCGCGACCGTCACCGCAAGCTGCGTGAACGGCAGCCCGGTGCCGAGGAGCCCGAAGCGGCCGAATGCGACGAGCAGCCCGATTCCCGCGACCGCGGGCGGCAGGACGAGCGGCAGCTCCACGAGCGCGACGAGCAGGGCACGCCCACGGAAGCGACGCCGCGCCAGCAGGTACGCGGCCGGTGTCCCGACCAGGAGAACGAGCGCCTGCGCCTCCAGCGAGGTGATCGCGCTGACGCGCAGCGCGTCGTCGACGACCGGGTTCGTCAGCTGCGACGCGAGCGTGAGCGGCGAGACGTGCGTGAAGATCGCGACCACCGGCAGCACGAGGAATCCGAGCGCCGCGAGCGTTGCGACGACCAGCGCCGCGGCGAACACTCCCCGGCTCATCGCTTCGCGCGCGGCAGGAACCCCGCGGCGAGGAGCTTCGCCTGCGCCTGCCTGCCGAGCAGCCTCGCCACCCACGCCTGCGCCTGCGCGCGGTGCGCGCTCGCCTTGACGACGCACACGCCGTACTGCACCTTCGGCTGTGCCCAGGCCGGGATGCGGATCACGCGCACGCGTCCCTGCGCCGTCCGCGCGTCCGTCGAGTACACGAAGCCGGCGTCGGCCTCGCCGAGCGCGACCTTGGCGAGCACGTCGCGCACGTCAGCCTCGCGGCTGACGACGTTCGAGAGGACCGACGTCAGCGCCATGTTCTGCAGGACCTGCAGCGTGTATGCGCCGACCGGCACCGTGGGCGCGGCGACGACCAGTCTGATCCCGGGGCGGCGCAGGTCGTAGACCGAGTGGATCGCCGCCGGGTTCGACGCCGGCACGATCAGGACGAGCGCGTTGCGCGTGAAGACGACCGGCTTGGTCACGAGCCCCTTCGCGTACAGCTGCAGCGGGATCGCCATGTTCGCCGAGGCGAAGACGTCGGCGGGCGCGCCCTGTTCGATCTGCGCCGCGAGCGTGTTCGAGCCGGCGAACGAGTAGTGCTCCTGCGCGTCGATCTGCGGGAAGACGTTCGTGAGCGAGGACGCCGCGTAGACGGTCAGCGGCGTACGGCCGGCGGCCTCCGCCGTCCCTACGGCGACCAGCGCCGCGACGGCCGCGAGCAGCGCGAGCCGGCGCATCAGCGTTCCACCATCACGGACGTCGACTTGACGATGGCCGTCGCGCTCGCACCGGGCCGCAGGCCGAGCTCCTCGACGGCGTCGCGCGTGACGAGCGCGACGACGCGCACCGGGGCGGTCACCAGCAGCTCGACCTGCGCCATCAGGCCGTCGACCTTCACCTCCGTGACCGTCCCCGGAAAGCGGTTGCGGGCCGTGAGGTGCGCGCTGTCGCGCCCGAGCAGGCGGTCGAGCTCCGCGGCGCGGACGATCCGCCGGTTCGCGCCGTCGCGCTCGACGGCGATGCGCCCCTCGCGGTCCCAGCGGCGCAGCGTGTCGAGGCTGATCCCGAGCGCCTGCGCGGCCTCGCTCGCGCTGTAGACCTCCTTCGCCATCAGCTCTCGAACTCCGCCAGCGCGTTCGAGGCCGCCGCGATCGTCAGCGCGGGCGCGAAGGCAGGCCCGACCGGCCCGCGTCCCTCGAGTCGCGACCAGACGGCGACGTGCTGTGCCTCGTTGGCGGCGACCTGCGTGACGGCGAGACGCAGCTCGGGGGTCTGCAGTGAGACGGCGGCGCCGACGTAGGCGCCGAGCATGAGCCGCTCGATGCGGAGCGCGAGCTCGGCGTGCGGGCGGCGCGGGTAGGAGAAGTCGATGTCGGCGGCGGTCGCGGGGGTCGCGCCGGCACGCGTGAGCAGCTGGGCCAGGGCGTGGTAATGGGCGCGCTCGTCGGCGAGGAGCTGCCGTGCGGGAATCGCCGCCGTCGCCGCCGTGCGGCCGTAGAAGTCGATCGCGAGCAGCTCGGCGGCGGTCAGCAGGCGCAGCCATGCGAGGTCGAGGTCGGGCGCGGCCGAGCGGGCGAGCGCCGGCACCGCTGCCGCCGCGCCGGCCGCCAGAAAGGCTGCTCGCGTAATCCGCCTATGCATTGCCTAGGACAATACACGGGGGGCCGCCGTCGCGCGCGCCCACCCGGCGGCTGCGAGAGCGGCGGCGACCATGCCACCTCGTCTACCGGCTCAGCCCCAGCGCGGACCGATCGGGTCGAACTGGGCGGCCAGCACGACCGCGCCGGCGAGCGCGGTCTCGAGGTGCCGCTGCTGCACGAGCAGGCCCCACGCGGCGAGCTCGCACGCGTCGTCGTCGCCCGCGCGGGCCGCAAGCGTCGCCAGCTGCGACCACGTCGCCACCTCGCCCGCCTCGCCCATCGCGAGGAAGTTCCAGGCGCGCAGCGGCCCCGTGCCCGCCTTGAACCACGCCCCGAGGAGGTCCGACGCCTTCTCGTGCGTCGTGTTCGCATGCGCGCGCAGCTCCTCCGCGAGCTCCGGCGGCAGCTTCTCCTCGACGACGAGGCAGCGGGCGCGCGCCTCCTCGGCGTCGGCGCGCATCCCGCGCAGCTCGCCCGCGAGCGACGGCTCGTGGACGATCGCCTCGACCTTCTTCGTCAGCGTCGTCGCGGCGATCGCGAGCCCGTGCGCCTCCGCGAGCTTCTCCTGCAGCACCGTCAGCATCGGCGGCTAGTCGACCACCTCGAGCTCCGTCAGCGCCTTCGCGCGCTGCTCGGCGCGCTTGCGTGCGCGCTCCGCCTGCTCGCCGCGCTGCAGCTCGATGCAGACGCGGTACGCGCCGAAGCCGACGACGAGCGGCGCGATCCAGATCGCGACGCGGAACGCCCAGATCGCGGCGGTATAGGAGAGGTCGAAGGTCACCTGCACGCGGTCGAGGCCGCCGGCGACGAAGATCAGCGCGACCCACGTGAAGACGCCGAGCCCGATCGCGGTGCGCAGCGGCGCGTCGCGCGGCCGATCCAGGAGGTTGTGGTAGCCGTAGTCGTGGGTGATGAAGCGTCGCTCGATCGCGGGCCAGAAGCCGAGGAACGCGAAGACGACGAGCGGGAACAGCGCGCCGCCCCAGAACGGGTTCGGCACGAGCGTGTAGCGTCCGATCACCAGGTCGAAACCGGGCACGAGGCGCAGCGCGCCGATCAGCCAGCCGAGATACCAGTCCGGCTGCGCGCCGTTCGTCGAGAGGTAGGTGTGGTACGGCCCCCAGAGCCAGATCGGGTTGATCTGCGCGAGCCCGCCGAGCAGGAAGAGCACGCCGGCGGTGATCATGAACAGCCCGAGCGAGCGCGGCGTCTGCCCCGGGTAGGTCGGCACGCCGACGATCTTCCGCTCCGTCGCGCGCGGTCCCGTTTTGAACTGCGTGTGGTGCTTGAGCGCGACGAGCGACAGGTGGCCGAGCAGCAGCGCTCCGATGATGCCGGGGATGATGAAGACGTGCGCGATGTACATCCTCGAGAAGAACGCGTCCGTTCCCGGGAAGCGTCCGTGCCAGATCAGCTCGCCGAGGTTCGCTCCGACGAACGGGATCGAGATCGCGACCGCGTACCCGATCGCGAGGCCCATCCCCGACAGCAGGTCGTCTGCGAGCGAGTAGCCGAGGTACCCCTCGAGCAGCGAGATGCCGAGGATCGAGAGGCCGAGCAGGTAGGTCAGCTCGCGCGGCTTGCGGTACGCGCCGGTGAAGAACACGCGCATCAGGTGCAGGAGGATCGCGACGACGAACACGTCGGCCGCCCAGTGGTGCGTCTGCCGGATCAGGAGCCCCGCGCGGACCGTCGTCGAGATGTCGAGCACCGAGTGGTACGCCTCGCTCATCCGCTGCCCGCGCAGGGGCAGGTACGGGCCGTGGTAGGTGATCTGCTTCGTCGAGTCGGTGTAGAAGAGCGCGAGGTAGGTGCCGGTCGCGACGAGGATCACGAAGCAGTAGAGCGCCACCTCGCCGAGCAGGAACGACCAGTGGTCCGGGAACAGGTAGCGCAGCGCCTTGCGCAGCAGCGGCGCGTCGCCCGTGCGCTGGTCGAGGAACCTGACGAGCTTGCGGATCATGCGTTGCGCGGCTTCCTGTTGCGGACACCCCACCACGACGGGCCGACGGACTCGTCGAAGTTCCCGGCGGCGCGCAGGTAGCCCTTGCCGTCGATCGTAAGCGGCAGCATCGGCAGCTTCCGGCCGGCGGGGCCGAAGAGGACGGTGCCGCCGTCGGCGGGGTCGAACGTCGAGTAGTGGCACGGGCAGACGAGCGCCGGCTTCTCCTCGTCGGGCTGGAACATCGGCGCGCGGTAGAGCGAGATCGCGCAGCCGGCGTGGGTGCAGATCTTCGAGTACGCCACGATGCCGTCGGCCGGGTAGTGCGCGAGCGCGGGCGGCAGGTCGAAGCGCCCCTTCGGCAGGCGGACGAGCACGACCGCCGACGCGAGGTCCTCCTTGTCGGCGCCCTCCGGGAACGCGGTGTAGAAGTCCTTCTCCTCGATGTCGCTCGCTTTCCACGGGCGGTCGTTCTCGTCGACGAGGCGCCGGCCGCGCCGCCACGGTGACTCGAACATCGGCGCGATGCGCAGCACCGGGCCGAGCGACGCCAACGGCGTGACGAGGGCGACGCCGAGCGCGCCGAAGGCGCCGCCGAGCCCGAGCACGAACAGGCGGCGGCGCGTCAGCCGGTCGCCGCTCTCGTGCACGACCTGCACGAGCAGCTCCTGCTCCTCCGGATGCTCGTCCGGCGGGTAGTCGTCCTCGAGCTCCTCCGTCACGATCAGGTGCTTCGCCGTCACCACCAGCGCCGCGCCGATGAAGACGAACGCGAGCCCGAGGGACGCACCCATCAGCTGCGTCGGGTGCGGCCAGTTGAAGCCGTAGGTGACGGGGAACATGACCGCGCAGAGCGCGCCGAGCCCGAGCAGGGCGAGTGCCACGAGCTCCCAGCCCGGCCGTGCGGGGGCCTCCGGGACGACCCGCTCCTCCGCCGGCGGACGCGGCCGGCCGCGTCCGACGAGCAGAACGAGGCCCGAGACGAGCAGGTCCTTCGCCTTACTCACTCGTCAGCCGCTTTCCGATCACCATGCACGTGAACACGAGCACGACGCCCGCGATCAGCCAGGCGACGAGCCCTTCCGGCAACGGCCCGATGTGGCCGAGCGCCCAGCCGCCGCGGTCGTCCGGGTGCTTCGCGTACTGCACGTACCTGATGATCGAGTCGAGTTGGGCATTGCTGATCGCCTTCGGCGAGAAGCGCGGCATCACGTTCGGCCCGATCCGGACGGCTTCTGCGATCTGCGTCGACGTCGCGTCCCCGAGCGGCGGCGGCACCGCGCCCGTCACGTACCCGCCCTCGGCGACGACCTGATGGCACCCGGCGCAGTGGTCGGTGAAGAGGTGCAGTCCCTTGCTGACGCTTCCGCGCTCGGGGTGCGGGTGCGGGATCCCGGGCCCGGGGGCGAGCGACGCGACGTAGGCCACGAGCGCGCGGATCTGCCGGTCGGAGAAGAGCACGCGGGAGCGCCGCGGCTGCAGCCCGAGCCGCTGCAGCGGCATGTAGCCGGTGCGCAGGTAGAAGTCGGCCGCCAGCGCACCAACGCCGCGCAGCGCCGGTGCGACGATCCGCTGCTGCGTCTGGTCGCGGTTCGGCCCGGCGCCGATCTCCTTGCCGGACACGACGCCGCTGCCGTTCATGCCGTGGCAGGCGACGCAGTACTGGCCGTAGAGATGCTCCCCCTGCTTGACGAGCGAGCCGGGCAGAGCCGCGCGCGCCGTCGCGGCGAGCACGAGCGCCAGGACGGCGGCGGCTGCGAGCGCGCGCATCATCAGCTCTGCCGGCAGGCGACGTTGGCCAGGTTTCCCGCCGCGTCGAGGGCGACGATCATCAGGAAGATCGCGTTCGCCGCCACCGACGCGGCGCTGAAGAAGTGGATCCGCGTCGGGCGGCGCTCGCCCCTCACGCCTTCCTCGGGCGGGCCGTCGCCGAACTCGAAGCCGCGGGTGTGCAGGAAGACGAGCACCGCGCAGATCTCGGCGAAGACGACGCAGCCGAGCGCGATCCCCAGCACCGTCGCCTCCCACGCGGTGTGCGAGAGCCCCCAGCGGGTTCCGGCGGCGTTGCACTCGGCCTGTGTGATGCCGATGCCCGACAGGTGCGCGAGCGTGAACGCGAGGGCGCCGACCAGCAGGCCGAGCCACTGCAGGACGGAAAGGCGGCGCCAGGTCATCCGACGGCCGCCGACGTGATCGTCCCGACCACGACCCACGTGAGGATGTTGACGAAGTGCCAGTACCACGTGATCGCCTGCAGCGCGTTCGCGCGGTAGGTGGTGATGCCGCGGGCGAACTTCCAGAGCAGCCAGACGTTGAACAGGATCCCGAGGAAGACGTGCGCGTGGTCTGCGCCGAGCAGCGTGTAGTGGATCGACGTGTACGCGTCGCGGTCGATCGGCGTGGCCCTGAGCTCGTGGCCGAAGTCCGTCGCCTCGTAGGCGAAGTAGCCGGACTGCACGACGAGCGCGACGACGAGGAACACCCGCACCAGGCCGAGGGCGCCCGCGCGCGCGGCGCGCCACGCGAGCTGCATCAGCACGCTCGTCGTGCTGAGGATCGCGACGAGCACGATCGGCAGGATCACCTTCGGCTCCGGGTCGCCGGGCAACGGCCAGTGCACGTTGTTGAAGCGCAGGTAGAAGAACGTCCCGATCATCGCTGCGAAGAGGACGCCCTCGCTGGCGATCACCATCAGGATCCCCCACCAGGCCGCGGACGGGCTCGTCCGCCGCCGGATCGCGCGCCGCACGGCCGCCGGTCCGGTCGCCGCGGTCGTGCGCGGGACGTCGCCGAGGCGCCGCCCGCCGGCGACGTAGTCGCCGCCGCTCACCGCGCACGCTCCGGTGCGCCGGTCATGCCTCCTGCGGCTCCTTCGAGTGCCAGCCGAACAGCGTGAGCACCGTGCCGACGGCGAAGATCCCGGCGGCGCCGTACTTGTGCAGGACGAGCATGAAGAACACGAGCAGCAGGCTGAGCGCGAGCAGCGGCGGCCACGGCGAGTCGTGCGGCATCTCGACGACCTCGTCGAACGTCCCGTCGACGGGCGTGACCGCGACCTGTTCGTGGCCGTCCATCAGGACGAACGTGCCTTCGGCGAGCTTCGCGCGGTCCTCGGCGCGGTCTGCCTCGTCCCAGTTCGGGTACGCGCTCGACACCTTCGGGATGACGGCGTAGTTGTACGGCGGCGGAGGCGACGACGTCGTCCACTCGAGCGTCGCGCCGTGCCACGGGTCAGGCCCTGCGGGCGCGCCCCGGAAGTAGCTGACGACGAGGTTCCCGATCAGCAGGATGATCCCGGCCGCCGTGATGTAGCCGCCGATCGTCTCGACGAGGTTGTAGCCCGACCACCCCATCCCGGAGGGGTACGTGTACTGCCGGCGCGGCATGCCGAGCAGCCCGACGATGTGCATCGGGAAGAACAGGAGGTTCGTGCCGACGAAGAGGATCCAGAAGCTGATCTGGCCGGGCAGCTCGTAGTAGAGCTTCCCCGTCACCTTCGGGAACCAGTAGTACATGCCGCCGAAGATCGGGAAGACGGCGGCGCCGAAGATGATGTAGTGGAAATGCGCGATGATGAAGTACGTGTCCGTGACCTGCTGGTCGAACGGGATCGCGACGAACATGATCCCGCTCAGGCCGCCGATCACGAACATGAAGATGAAGCCCGCGATGAAGAGCAGGGGTGTGCCGAATCGGGCGGTGCCGAGGACCATCGTCATGCACCACGCAAACACCTGGATCGTCGACGGGATCACCACCATCGCCGTCGCCGAGCCGAAGAAGATCGCGGTGATCGTCGGGATGCCGGTGGCGTACATGTGGTGCGCCCATACGCCGAAGCCGATGAAGACGACGAGCAGCTCGGCGATGGCGACGAGCGGGAACGCCGCGACGCGCCGCTGCGTGAACGCCGGGATGATCTCCGTCGCGATCCCGAACGCGGGCACGATCAGGATGTACACCTCCGGGTGCCCGAACATCCAGAACAGGTGCTGCCAGAGGTACGCCGAGCCGCCGCGCGCGATGTCGTAGAAGTGTGTTCCGATGTTCCGGTCGAGGAACAGGAAGATCGTGTCGGCCGACAGCAGCGGGAGCGCGAACAGCAGTCCGCCCGCCGCCGCCAGCATCGCGAAGCAGAAGAGCGGCATGCGGTTGAACGACATCCCGGGCGCGCGCGACTTGAAGATCGTCACGATGAACTGCGCCGCAGTGAGCGTCGACGAGATGCTGTTGAAGATGATCCCGAGGCAGTAGAAGTCGATGTTCCGGCCGGGGTCGTACTGGCGGCTCGCGAGCGGCACGTAGTCGAACCACCCCGCGTTCGGCGCGACGCCGAGCGCGAGGCTCGTGTACAGGAAGATCCCCGACGCGAGAAAGATCCAGTAGCTGAGCGCGTTCATGCGCGGGAACGCCATGTCGCGCGCGCCGAGCATCAACGGGAGCAGGTAGTTGCCGAACGCGCCCGTCGTCATCGGGATGATGAAGAAGAAGATCATCGTGATCCCGTGCATCGAGAACAGCTCGTCGTAGGTGTTCGGCGAGACGAGCTTCTCGTTCGGCTGCGCGAGCTGCGTGCGCATGATCAGCGCCTCGGCGCCGCCGGCGGCGAAGAAGACGAGCGTCGTCCAGAAGTAGAGGAGCCCGATCTTCTTGTGGTCGGTGGTCGTGAACCAGCCGAGGACGCCGGGCCGCCCTTCCCACATCTTCGCGAGCAGCTCCATGCGCTCGGCCGCGGCCGGAGTCGGAGGCGTCGCGATCGCCATTACCTGAGGCTCTCCAGGTAGGTCGCGAGCGTCTGCACCTGCGCGTTCGTCAGGCGGATGTCCGGCATCTGGTTGCCGGGCTTGACCTCCTGCGCATGCGTGATCCAGCGCACCAGGTCGTTGCGGTCGTTCGGGATCGTCAGCGACGCGAGCGTCGTGCGGCTCGCGACGTGCGTCAGGTCGGGTCCGACGTACCCCGACGCGCTCGTCCCCCGGATCGCGTGGCAGTTCGCGCACGACGCCTGCGCGAAGAGCGTCGCCCCGGCCGACCGGGTGGCGGCGGCCGGCTTCTCCTGGTCACGCAACCAGCGCTGGAACACGGCCGGCGGGTCGGCGAAGACGTAGAACGACATGTGCGCGTGCTGCAGGCCGCAGAACTCGTCGCACTGGCCGCGGTAGCGGCCGACCGCGTCCGCGTAGAGCTCGATCGCGTTCGTCTTGCCTGGGATCGTGTCGATCGTGCGGTTCAGGCGCGGCACCCAGAAGCTGTGGATCACGTCGGCCGTGCTGACCTGGACGCGCACCGGCGTGCGCACGGGTATGTGGATCTCGTTCGCGGTGACGGCGCTCGTGCCGGGGTAGCGCACCTCCCACCACCACTGGTGGCCGATCACGTCGACCGTGAGCTGCGTCGCGCCGCGCGCGGGCGCCTGCGTGGTGCCGATGACGAAGATGTCGCCGATCACGAACAGCGTCGCGATCAGGGCGATCGGGAAAACGATCCCGGCGCCGATCACGACCTTGAACGCGAACGCCTCGCCCTCCTTCGGCTCGTGGCCCGGCCGGCGGTGCGCCTTGCGCCACGCGACGACCATCAGCGCGACCACGATCGCGAGCCCGAACCACGCCACGCCCATCATCCACCAGAACAGCGACGCGATGTCCTTCGCCGCGTGGCTGCGCGGTGCGAGCGCGTCCTGCTGCTCGTCGCAGCCCGTGAGCACGAGGGCGAGCAGCCCCGCGGGCAGCGCGAGTCGCCCCCGATGTCGGACCCGGGCCGTCATCTCCCGGCGACGGCGTACCCGCGCCCGGAAGTCGGAAACGCATCGGACCGCGATCGAGGGGTCAGACCCGGGTCAGACCCCAGGGTTGTGACGAAAGCGCCACGAGCGGGGAGGTCGAGCGCCTCGGCGAGCGCGCGTGGCAGCGTCGTCTTGCGCCGCGGGGCGGGCCCGTGGCGACTACGTCGAGAGGAGGCGCCGCAGGACGAACGGCAGGATCCCGCCGTGGCGCAGGTACTCGCGCTCGCGTGGCGTGTCGAGGCGCACGCGGGCGCGGAACTGCTGCTCGTCGGCGCGGACGGTGACCTCCGACGCGTTCGCGTCATCGACGCCGGTGATCGAGTACGTCTCGCGACCCGTCAGCCCGAGCGCGTCGGCGGACTGGCCCTCCGCGAACTGCAGCGGGAGCACGCCCATCATCAGCAGGTTCGAGCGGTGGATGCGCTCGTACGACTCCGCGATCACGGCCCGGACGCCGAGCAGGCTCGGCCCCTTCGCCGCCCAGTCGCGCGAAGAGCCGGAGCCGTACTCCTTGCCGGCGAGCACGAGGAGCGGCGTCCCCTCGGCGAGGTAGCGCTGCGACGCGTCGTAGATCGTCATCTCCTCGCCCGAGGGCACGTGCACGGTCCACGTCCCCTCCGAGCCGGGCACGAGCCTGTTTCGCAGCCGCACGTTCGCGAACGTCCCCCGCACCATCACCTCGTGGTTGCCGCGCCGCGCGCCGTACGAGTTGAAGTCCTTGCGCTCCACGGCGTGCTCGATCAGATAGCTGCCGGCGGGGGAGTCCGGTCGGATCGCGCCCGCCGGCGAGATGTGGTCGGTCGTGACCGAGTCGCCGAGCCAGACCAGCACGCGCGCGCCCTCGACGTCGCGCACCACTTCGGGCTCGCGCGGCATCCCGTCGAAGTAGGGGGGGCGGCGCACGTACGTCGACTCGTCCTGCCAGGCGAAGAGCTCGCCCTCCGGCACCGGCAGCGACCGCCACGCGTCGTCGCCGGTGAAGACGTCGCGGTAGGTCTCGGCGAACTGCTCCGCGCGCACCGAGGCGGCGATGACGTCGCCGACCTCCTGCGCGGACGGCCAGATGTCCCGTAGGTAGACCGGCTCGCTGTCGACCCCGGTCCCGATGGGCTCGGCGTCGAAGTCGATGTCCATGCGCCCCGCGAGCGCGTAGGCGACGACGAGCGGCGGCGACGCCAGGTAGTTCGCCTTCACCTCGGGGTGGATGCGCGCCTCGAAGTTGCGGTTCCCCGACAGGACAGAGCAGACGACGAGGTCGCCGCCGGCGATCGCCTCGGAGATCTCCTGCGCAAGCGGGCCCGAGTTGCCGATGCACGTGGTGCAGCCGTAGCCCACGACGTTGAACCCGAGCTCGTCCAGCGGCTCCTGGAGCCCCGCCTGCTCGTAGTAGCGCGTCACGACCTTCGAGCCCGGCGCGAGCGACGACTTCACCCACGGCCGCCGCCGCAGCCCCCGCCTGACCGCGTTGCGCGCGAGCAGGCCCGCGGCGACCATCACCTGCGGGTTCGACGTGTTGGTGCACGAGGTGATCGCGGCGATCACGACCGAGCCGTGCCCGAGCTCGTAGCCGGCGCCGCGGACGGGGACGCGCCGCGGCTGCGGCCGCTCCGCCGTCGCCACCGGCGCGGCGTCCGGCACCGGTTCCGGGTCGCCGCCGGGCTGCTGCTCCGTCGTCGGGTCCGAGGCGGGAAAGGTGTCGGCGACGGCACGGTCGTGCGAGCCGTTCGCGTAGTCGACGCCGAACGAGCCGAGCGCCTCGAGGAACGCGTCCTTGGCGCGGGCGAGCGGCACGCGGTCCTGCGGGCGGCGCGGCCCGGCGAGCGACGGCTCGACGTCGCCGAGGTCGAGCTCGACGACCTGCGAGTACGTCGGCGGCTCCGCCGCGTCGTGCCAGAGCATGTTCTCCTTGCAGTACGCCTCGACCAGCGCGATCCGCTCCGCGCTCCGTCCCGTCAGCCTCAGGTAGTCGAGCGTCACGTCGTCGACGGGAAAGAAGCCGCACGTCGCGCCGTACTCCGGCGACATGTTCCCGATCGTCGCGCGGTCGGCGAGCGGCAGCGCCGCCAGCCCCTCGCCGAAGTACTCGACGAACTTCCCGACCACGCCCGTCTTGCGGAGGATCTCCGTCACCGTCAGGACGAGGTCGGTCGCGGTCGCGCCCTCGTGCAGGCGGCCGCTCAGCTTGAAGCCGACGACCTGCGGGACGAGCATCGAGAGCGGCTGCCCGAGCATCGCCGCCTCCGCCTCGATCCCGCCGACGCCCCAGCCGAGGACGCCGAGCCCGTTCACCATCGTCGTGTGCGAGTCGGTGCCGACGAGCGTGTCGGGGAACGCCACGCCGTCCCGCTCCTCGACGACGCGCGCGAGGTACTCGAGGTTCACCTGGTGGCAGATCCCGGTCCCAGGCGGGACCACCGCGAACCCGCTGAACGCCTTCTGGCCCCAGCGCAGGAAGAGGTAGCGCTCGCGGTTCCGCTCGAACTCGAGCTCGACGTTCCGCTCGAACGCGAGGCGCGACGCGAACGCGTCCACCTGCACCGAGTGGTCGATCACGAGCTCGGCCGGGATCAGCGGGTTGATCCGCGCCGGGTCGCCGCCGAGCTCCGCCATCGCGTCGCGCATCGCCGCGAGGTCGACGACCGCCGGGACGCCGGTCAGGTCCTGCATCAGCACACGCGACGGCATGAACGAGATCTCGTTCGACGGCTCCGCCTTCGCGTCCCAGCGCGCGATCGCGTCGACGTCCGCCTCGTCGCCGTTCCGCAACACGTTCTCGAGCAGGACGCGCAGCGTGTACGGAAGACGCGCGACGTCGTGGTTCGCCTGCAGCTCGTCCAGCCGGTAGACCTGGTAGGAGCGGTCTCCGACGGTGAGCTTCGAGCGCGAGGCCATCGCCTCGATTCAACCAGACGAGCTCTGGCTCCGGCCGCGCCCTCCGGCACGTGCCTGCGTGAAGCGGTTGAGCGTCACGAGGCCGATCCCGCCCAGCATGTTGCCGCCAGCGGCGACAAAGAAGTTCTCGACGACGAAGCTCCACGGCACGTGCGCGCCGTAGCGGATGCCGAAGATCAGCTCGAGCGTCACCACGATCACGTGGTCGAAGCTGCCGAGCGCGAGGATCGCGCCGGCGATCCACGCGACGACGACCCGCACCATCTGGCTCTCCTGGCCCTCGACGAACCACGTCATGGCGGTGATCAGCGCGCCGGCGAAGAGGGCGCTCACGAACAGCGCGAGCCAGCCGTTCGCGTAGACCGTCTCGGCGAGCTGGCGCGCGCTGCCGCCGGTGCCGTACGGCAGGACGCTGTGCACGGTCAGCAGCACGCCGAGGACGCCGCCCGCGAGGATGTTGAACAGCGGCGACACGGTCCATAGCTCCCCGACCTTCCACCAGGCGTTCCGCTCCTTGCCGTCGAGGCCCGCGAGCGGCACGAGGAAGTTCTCGGTGAACAGCTCGCCGCGTCCGACGACGAGGAAGACGAAGCCGATCCCGAAGCCGAGCGAGCCGAAGACGTGCGCGGCGTGCTTGCCCCAGTGGTGCTCGAGCTGCGACGTCAGCAGCGTGAGGACGACGACGCCGGCGAGGATGTCGAAACCCGCCGCCATCGCGGTGGACACGAGCTCGAGCAGCGGCCGCTCGAGCCTGCGGCGTCCCTCGAGTCGTGTTCGCTCGTAGATCTCCTCGGGCTCGGGAGCGCCCATCTACGAGATGAACTGCTTCGCGAACTCGATGAACTGCTCCTGGTTCGTCGAGACGTCGTGCAGGCACACGTGCGTGAAGCCCGCCCGCTCGAACTCGTCGATCTTCTCGCGCCACTGCGCCGGGGCGTCGCCCAGGACGAGCGCACCGTCGAGGTCGTCCTCGCGAACGAGCTCCGCCACCGCCTCGAAGTCGCGCGGCAGCGCGAGCTCCTGCGACAGGGAGCCGCCCATCGCCGTGTTCGGGCTGCGGTCCTTCGCGATCTTCCGAGCCGTCTCCTCCGTCGGCGAGAAGCAGCCGGTGACCTTGCCGTAGCGCGGCCCCTTGCCGCCCGCCTGCTCGTACTCCTTCATCACGTCCTCGTCGGCCGACGTGTTCATGTAGCCGTCGCCGAGGCGCGCGGCGACGTGGGCGGCGCTCGGCGCGGCCGCGGCGACGACGATCGGCGGCGGCTCGTCGGGCGCGTCGTAGATCTTCAGCTGCTCGACGGTGTAGTGCTTGCCGCGATACGTCTCGTAGTCTCCCTGCAGCAGCTTGCGGATGATCTCGATCGCCTCCTCGAGCATCTCGAGGCGCTCGTCGGGACGCGGCCAGCGGTCGCCGAGCACGTGCTCGTTCAGGTTCTCGCCGGTGCCGACACCGAGGAAGAAGCGTCCGTCCATCAGCTGCTGCGCGGTCGCCGCCGCGTGCGCGACGATCGCCGGATGGATGCGGATCAGCGGGCACGTCACCGCCGTCCCGAGGCGGATCCGCCCGGTCGCCTCTCCGATCGCGCCGATCACGCCCCACACGAACGGGCTGTGGCCCTGGACGTCGACCCAGGGATGGATGTGGTCCGAGATGAGCAGATGCTCGAAACCCGCCTCCTCCGCGAGGCGCGCGTTCGCGACGAGGTCCTTCGGCCCGTGCTCCTCCGACGACAGCCAGTACCCGACTTCCACGGCCGGCGACCGTTTACCGGGCCGGCAAGGCCGTAAACTCGGGCGCTGGCGATGGAGCGGCACATCATCGGGCTCGGCGGCGGCGGCGACACGCCCGAGCAGACGTCGGTGCTCCACGACTACGTGCTGGAGACGATCGGAAAGGAGCGGCCGCGGCTGCTCTACGTGCCGACCGCGATCGCCGACGACGCCGAGGGGTTCGCGCGCTTCCACGACTCGTTCGGCCGCCGCGCCGAGCTGTCGCACCTGCGCACGTTTCCGTGGCCGCCGCGCGACCTGCGCGACGTCGTGCTCGAGCAGGACGGCATCTGCGTCAGCGGAGGCAACACCGCGAACATGCTCGCGATCTGGCGCGTCCACGGGATCGACCGTTTGATGCGCGAGGCGTGGGAGAGCGGCGTCGTCCTCTGGGGCGCGAGCGCCGGGATGATCTGCTGGTTCGAGGCCGGCGTGACCGACTCGTTCGGGCCGCAGCTCGAAGGGATGCAGTGCCTCGGGTTCCTGGCGGGCAGCGCCTGCCCCCACTACGACGGCGAGGAACGACGGCGGCCCCGCTATCGCGAGCTGATCGACGACGGCTTCCCCGAGGGCGTCGCGGCGGACGACGGCGCGGCGATCCACTACGTCGGCACGGAGATCGCCGAGGTCGTGTCGAGCCGCGACGGCGCCGCCGCCTACCGCGTGACCCGCGGCGGCGAGGAGCGGCTCGAGACGCGACTCCTCGCGTAGGAGGTCGTGACGGAGCCGTCGCGTGTTTCGCGGGATCGCGGCGTCGGGAATCGCGTCCGTGTGGACGCGCAGCGCGCGGCGGAGATCCAGGTCGTGCTCGAGGGCGTGCCGCTGCCGGCGACGCGCGACGTGCTGGTCGACTACGCCGCCCGCGAGGATCCGAAGGCGGCGGCGCAGCTGCGGGCGCTCCCGGACAAGGAGTACCTGCGGATCGACGAGGTGGGGGAGGCGCTGCTGCAGGCGCCGCGTGCGCCCGCGCCGCCGCAGCCGCTTCCGATCCCCGAGAGCGGCAAGCCGCCCGGCGGGCCGAACTACGTCGGCGAGCAGGACGCGGAGACGGGTCGCGTCCGCCGCGACGCGCCGCGGACGAACCCGCCGCAGCAGGCGATCGAGGAGCAGACGCAGGAGCAGCAGCGCCAGAAGCAGGTGCAGGAGGGCGGGTAGCCCGCGCCGGGCGCCGCCGTCAGCTGTCCGGCGTCCGCTGCTCCACCGCCAGCCTCGCCAGTCGGTCCGCGTGCTGGGCGAGCTTCTCGAGCGCCGCGACCTCCTCGCGCAGGTTCTCGCGCAGCGGGCCGGCCGCGTCCGGCTCGCCGATTGCCTCGGCGAGCCGGATCGCAGCTTCGTACGCGTTGATCTCGTAGTGCTCCGCGCCCATCGCGGCAGAACAGTTGACGCCGCCGCGAAGCGCGGGCACGACCTTGTCGACGTTCGAGTCGCGCTCCCCGCGCAGCCCGTCCAGGCCGAGCGCCGGTGCGCCGCGCGGCGTGGCGCCGAGCGCACCGAACACGTCCTTGACGCGCCCGACGTGCCCGCGCGTCTCCTCGAGGTGCTGCTGCACCGCCTGCTTCAGCTCGTCGTCCTGGATCTCCTGCACGAGCTGCGGCAGGACGAGCTTGACGAGCGTCTCCTCGACCGTCAGCAGCTTGGCGAGCTCCTCGAGCAGCAGGTCACGCGCGGACTCCACCTGCGGCGGCAGCTTGACGGCGGGCGCCTTGCCCGGGATCGCGCTCACGTCACTGTCCCTCGGAACGTCGCCGGCGCGAACCCGAACAGACCGGGCACCGACGGTGCCGCCCGCCGCTCCTCCGACATGCTCATCGGGCGCCTCCTCCTCGTTGGCGTATGCGCTCCTTCTGCGGGAGCACGGTGTAGCGGGGGTCGCGCGCAGACTGAAACCCCGCCTTGAAGACCGACCAGCGCAGCGCGAGCTCGCCGGCGAGCACGAGCGCGCCGCCGGCGACCGCCGCCGCCTGGCTCCGCGCGCCCGCGCGCGCGAGCAGCGCGGCCCCGGCGGCGGTGCAGAGCTTCGAGATCCTGCCGTACCGGCCGGCCTCGCCCTTCTTGTAGACCTCGCCGACGAAGCCGAGCTTCCGCTCCATGTACTCGACGAGCCCGAGCTCGGCGAGGACGCCGTAGACCGCCGTCCGCCGCGCCGGGCCCGCTGAGTCCGTCGGCGTCACGATCGCGGCCGCCGCGCCCGCGCTGGCCGCGGCGCTCAGTCCGAACACCCACGGCAGCTCGTCGCGCGCCTCGCTCCAGACGGGGATCGACGTGTTCGCGACGAGCGCGCCGGTGTACGTCGCGAGCGGCGGCCCCGACAGGAACGACACGACCTCGCCCGCCCACTTGAGCGGCCTGAGGACGCCGAGCAGCTCCAGGACGGCCGCGGTCGTGGACGCGCCGCCCGAGAGCAGCAGGATCCAGCTGCCGACGCTCATCGGCGAGGTCACCTTGAACATGCGGAGCATGTGGAGGAACCGCTCCGGCCGGCCGAGGTCGGAGACGAGGAGCAGCGGCGACGCCAGGTCGAACGCCGTGCCGACGTAGAGGCAGCGCTTCGCGAGCGTGTCGTTGCGCGCGACGCGCGCGACGCCGTGCAGCACCGACGACGCGCCCGCGATCCCGCCGGTCCAGAAGTAGAACGGGATCTCCGGCTGCCAGACCGGCTCCTTCACGACCGGCCGGCCGTAGTACGACTCCATCGTCGTCCCGAGCTCGGTGATCGAGCCGTCCCACGACGTCGTGCCCGCGGGCTTGCCGTTCTCGAGCGCCTTCCCTTCCTTGATCGGCTTGCGGTCCGTCACGTCCGTCCTCCGACGAACGCGGCCGCGATGCCGACGAACATCGCCGTCGCCGCGAGCGCGGTCGACTTCCACAGGCGGGGGAGGTGCGCGGTCGGCACGACCGGGTCGGGCGGCAGGCCGTACACCTCGGGTTCGTCGAGCAGCAGGAAGAACGCGCCGAAGCCGCCGACCCCGTCGTCGGGGTCGTGGCCGTACAGCCGCGCGCCGTTCCAGCGCTCGGCCTGCAGCTTCCGCAGGCGCTTCTCGGCGCGCTCGCGCAGCTCGTCGAGCTCCCCGAACTGGATCGAGTCGGTCGGACAGGCCTTCGCGCACGCCGGCTCGTGGCCGCCCTTCAGCCGGTCGTAGCAGAGCGTGCACTTCCAGACGCGCCCGTCCTCCTTCTTGCCGAGGAGCGGCAGCGCGAGCGGCGCGTCGTCGGGCGAGCGCGGCAGGTCCCGCTTGTCGAGGACGCCGAACGGGCATGCCGGCACGCAGTACCCGCAGCCGTTGCAGACGTCCTCCTGCACGACGACGGTGCCGAACTCGGTGCGGAAGAGCGCGCCCGTGGGACAGACGTCGAGGCACCCGGCGTGAGTGCAGTGCTTGCAGACGTCCGACTCCATCAGCCACCGCAGCGGCTCCGGCTGCGCGGCGCTCTCGAGCTCGGCGGCGTCGTCGGTGAGCTTGAGCGGCTTGCGCTGCTCGATGAACGCGACGTGCCGCCACGTGTTCGCGTTCAGGTTCGACGTGTTGTCGTAGCTCTCGCCGGTCCAGACGAGGCCGTCCTCGGGAATCAGGTTCCACTCCTTGCACGCCACCTCGCACGCCTTGCACCCGATGCAGATCGACGTGTCCGTGAAGAAGCCCATGCGGGGCTTCGCCTCGTCGCCGTAGGTGTCGGGCCAGGCGGCCGGCGCGCCGGCCGGTTGCGCCAGCGCGCTCATTCGTCCCTCGTCGTGTCGACGGTGTCGGCCGGCTCGGGGAGCTCGGCGCCGCTGCGCGCGGCGTACGCGCGCTCGCGCAGCTCGGCGACGAACTGCGTCAGCTTCGCGCCGCGCGGCCGCCGGCCGGGGCGGATGTCGCACGTGAACGCCTTCACCTCCTGGATGTGCACGTTCGGGTCGAGCGCCATGTGCGCAAGGTCGTTCGCGGCGCCGCCCGTGGTGAGTCCGCGCTGCCCCCAGTGGTACGGCAGCCCGACCTGGTGCACGAGCCGGTCGCCCATCTTCACCGGGCGGACGCGATCGGTGACGAGCACGCGCGCCTCGATCGCGGAGCGCGCGGTGACGATCGTCGCCCAGCCGCCGTGCGTCAGGCCGCGCTCGCGCGCGAGCTCTGGGTGCACCTCGACGAACATCGCCGGCTGCAGCTCCGCCAGGTAGTTCGTGAACCGCGTCATCCCGCCGGCGGTGTGGTGCTCCGTGAGCCGGTAGGTGGTGACGACGTAGGGGTAGACGTCGCTGCCGCCCTCGTCGGCGACGGGGTTGTACGGGTCCTCCGGCAGGTCGTTCCGCTGCCGTCGGGGATTCGAACGCTGGCGGTACAGCCTGTTGCCGAACGGCGACTCGTGCGGCTCGTAGTGGGTCGGCAGCGGCCCGTCGACGAGTCCCTGCGGCGCGTAGATCCAGCCGAGGCCGTCCGCCTGCATGATGAACGGGTGGTCGCCCCGGATCGCGTCCGGGCCGGTCGCGTCGTCGGGCGGCACGTAGTCGGGCGGCTTCTCCTCGTCGAAGTCGGGCGTGTCGGTGCCCGTCCACTTCTTCTGCTCGGCGTCCCACCAGACGAGCTTCTTGCGCTCCGACCACGGGTTGCCGTCGGGGTCGGCCGACGCGCGGTTGTAGAGCAGGCGGCGGTTCGCCGGCCACGCCCACGCCCACTGCAGCGCCGTGTAGTTCTGCTCCCAGTGCGGCTTCTTGCGCGCGGCCTGGTTGATCCCGTCCGCGAACACGCCGCAGTAGATCCAGCAGCCGCAGGCCGTCGAGCCGTCCTCCTTCAGCAGCTTGTAGCCCGCGAGCGACTGGCCCTTGTCGTCCCAGCCGTTGATCTCCGCGAGCACCGCCTCGGCCGACGGCTCCTCGATCTGCCCCGAGGTCGGGTACTCCCACGTCAGGTCCAGGATCGGCAGGTCCTTCGGGTCCTGCGAGGACTTGAGCTTCTGCCGGATCTTCTTGCCGAGGTGGAAGTAGAACCACAGCTCGGAGCGGCAGTCCTCCTTCGGCTCGACGGCGCGGAAGTGCCACTGCAGCAGCCGCTGCGTGTTCGTGAAGGAGCCGTCCTTCTCGAGGTGGTCGGCCGCCGGCATGAAGAAGACCTCCGTCCCGATCTCCTCCGTGCGCAGCTCGCCCGACTCGATCTCCGGGCTGTCGTACCAGAACGCCGCAGTCTCCGTCTCCACGAGGTCGCGGACGACGAGCCACTCCAGCTTCGCGAGCCCGAGCCGCTGCGCCTTCCCGTTCGCGGAGCCGACGGCCGGGTTCTCGCCGACGACGAGGTAGCCCTTGACGTTGCCCTCGAGCATCTGGCCGACGGTCCAGTAGTTCGAGTTGTCCATGTCGATCCGCGGCAGGTACGAGAAGCAGAACTCGTTCTCCTTCGTCGCCGCGGCGCCCCACCACGCCTTGAGCAGCGAGACGATGTACGCCTCCGCCTTGCCCCACCAGCCGCCGGGCGCGGTCGTCATGTCCACGTACGCGTCCAGGCCGCCGTAGTGCTCGGTGTGCGGCATCGTCAGGTAGCCGGGCAGGATGTTGTAGAGCGTCGGGATGTCGGTCGAGCCCTGGATCGACGCATGGCCGCGGAGCGCCATGATCCCGCCCCCCGGACGGCCGACGTTCCCGAGCAGGAGCTGGATGATCGCCGCCGTGCGGATGTACTGGACGCCGACCGTGTGCTGCGTCCAGCCGACCGCGTAGACGAACGCGCTCGTGTGGTCGCGGTCCGAGTTGTCGCAGAGCGTCTGCGCGACGTGGAGGAACTCCTCGACGGAGCAGCCGCACGTCTCCGCGACGAACTCCGGCGTGTAGCGTGCGTAGTGGCGCTTCAGGATCTGGAAGACGCAGTGCGGGTGCTGGAGGGACTCGTCGCGCTCCGGCGGGTTGCCGTGGCTCAGCGCGCCGCCGTGGCCGCCGTGCCCGGCCTGCTCGCCGCGCGTCTGCGACGGCTGGAAGCCCTCCTCGCGTTCGCCCGCAGCGCCGTGCACCTGCGTGCCCGCGTACTGCCAGGTCGTGACGTCGTACCGGCCCTTCTCCGGATCCCAGCCCGAGAAGAGCCCGTCGTTGTCCTCGGTGTCCTCGTAGCGCTCGTCGATGATCACCGGCGCGTTCGTGTAGCGCAGGACGTAGTCGTGGAACCAGCGGTCGTGCTCGAGGATGTAGTTGACGATCCCGCCGAGGAACGCGATGTCCGACCCCGCGCGGATGCCGACGTGTCTGGTCGCCATCGCGCTCGTACGCGTGAAGCGCGGATCGACGTGGATCACGTGCGCGCCCCGCTCGCGGGCCTCCATCACCCACTGGAAGCCCACCGGGTGGTTCTCGGCCATGTTCGACCCCATGATCACGATGCAGTCCGAGTTCATGAGGTCCTGCTGGTAGTCGGTGGCGCCGCCGCGCCCGAACGAGGTCCCCAGACTGGGGACCGTCGAGCTGTGTCATATGCGCGCCTGGTTCTCGACCTGGACGATGCCGAGCGCCGTCAGCAGCTTCTTGATCAGGTAGTTCTCTTCGTTGTCGAGCGTCGCGCCGCCGAGGTTCGCGATCGCGAGCGTGCGCTTCGCGGGGTCGCCTTCGGGCGTCTTCTCCTGCCAGTGCTCGTGGCGCGTCCGGATGATCCGGTCGACGATCATGTCCATCGCCCGGTCGAGCTCGAGCTCCTCCCACTGCGTCCCGTACGGGCGCCGGTACTTGACCTTGTACTCGCGCAGCTGCCCCGCGTGCATGTTCTTCGTCGCCGCGCCCTTCGGGCAGAGGCGGCCCCGCGAGATCGGGCTCGCCGGGTCTCCCTCGACCTGGATCACCTCGCCGCCCTTGACGTAGACGAGCTGCGCGCAGCCCACGGCGCAGAACGGGCACACCGACTGCGCGACGTGGTCTGCCTGCTCGATCCGCGGGCGCAGGTTCCTCGACTTCGGCGACTGCGCCGCCTTCCCGAGCCCCAGCGGGTCGCCCTCCGTGAGCTGGCGGACGACGGGCCAGGACTCGAGCAGCTTCGTGAAGCCCATCTGCCCGCGTCTCATACCGGCCGCCGCGGGCGAGGAAACATATCGCGAGGCGATAGGCGTGCTCAGTCGGGCAGCCCGTCGATCGCCCTGCGCAGCTCGTGCCGTTCCGCGCCGAGCGCGGCGTGGACGGTCGCGAGCTTCGTCTGGCCCTGCGCGGTCAGCGAGAGGTGCACCACCCGGCCGTCGGTGGTCGAGGGCGTGCGGGCGACGAGCCCCGCCTGCTCGGCCCGCTGCACGAGCTCCGTCACCGCGCTCTGGGCCAGGGCGAGGCGGTCGACCAGCTCCGAGACCGTGGCGGTGCCGTCGCCCGAGCCGCCGATCTGCAGGAGGAGGAGGTACTGGCGCGGTGTCAGGCCGTACTTGCGGGCGCAATCCTCGCTGCGCTTCAGGAACTGCCGGAGCACCGCCCGGAACTCGGCCGCCGCGCGGTAGTCGTGTTCCATCGCAAGGTGATTTTCTCACGGCTGCGGGGGAAAGCGCCGCCTGTGCGTCGAGCGACGTCGCTGGTCGGCTGGTTCGCCGTGCTCTTCGTGGTCTGGGCCGTGCTCGTCGGGACGATCCAGAGCACCGAGCTCTACGCGGGACTCGCCGCCGCGGCGGCCGGCGCCGTGGTCGCCGAGATTCTGCGCAGCCGGCGGCTGCTCGAGTTCGAGGTCGACGCGCTCACCCTGGCGAAGGTCTGGAAGGCGCCCGGGCTGATCCTGCTGGACGTCGGCGTCGTCGCGTTCGAGCTCGGCCGCGCCCTCGCCGCCCGCCGCCGCGTCCTCGGCACCTGGGTCGACGTCGACTTCCCCGTCCGCGGCGGCGCCCGCGGGCGCTGGCAGCGCCTGTGGGGGGTCGCGCTCGCGAACGGCTACGCGAACTCGGTCGTCCTCGACTACGCGGACGGCAAGGCGACGATGCACGTGCTTCGCACCGACGTGATCACCGGGAAGACGGTGCTGTGAACGTCTTCCTGTGGGCAGCGACGGCGCTGCTCGTGCTCGAGCTGCCGCTGATCGTGTACGCGGCCGTCGCGCCGACGCGGCTCGACCTGCTGCCGACGCTGCAGGTCGCGGGCACGATCTTCACGCTCGCGCTCTCGCTGCTCGCGCAGGGCTTCCACCGCTCCGCGTACACGATCCTCTCCGTCGTCGCCGCCGTGCTCACGTTCGCCGGCACGATGGTCTTCGTCCGGTTCTTCGAGCGGGAGCTCGATCCATGAGGTGTCGGGTCGACCGAGCCGATCCAGGAGCGCACGCGCCGGCTTTGCCGGCGCCGGAGCGGACATGAGGTCGGTGGTCGTGGACGTCCTGCTCGTGCTGGTGGTCCTGCTCGAGCTGCTGTGCGTCCTCGGCCTGTTCGTGTCCGCGACCGTCTACGACCGGCTGCACTACTCCGGCGCGTCGACCGCGCTCGCGCCGTTCCTGCTCCTCGCTGCCGTGGCGATCCGGCAGCCGCACCCCTACACGAACCCGGTGTGGAACGCGCTCTTCGTCGCGCTCGCGCTGTTCTTCCTGAACAACGTGCTCTCGCACGCGATCGCTCGCGTGGCGCGTCAGCGCGAGACGCGGGAGGTGGAGCTGTAGAGCCGCTGCAGTACGTCGCGATCCTGTTCACGGCGGCGGCCGCGCTCGCCGTCGTCCTCGCGCGCGACCTCATCCGTCAGGCGGCGCTCTTCTCGCTGTACGGGTTCGCGCTCGTCGTCCTGTTCCTCGTCTTCCAGGCGCCGGACGTCGCGCTCTCCGCGCTCGTCGTCAGCGGGATCGCGTATCCGCTCGTGCTCGTCGGCGCGATCGCGCGCGTGCGCGGCCTCAGGAAGCGAGGACGCCCGTGAGCCGCACCGCCCGCACGGCGCTCTTCCTCGCCTCGGCGGGCGGCCTCGGGTTCCTCGTCGTGTGGGCGCTGACCGGGCTGCCGCCGTTCGGGCACTACCCGGGCCCGTACGGCGACATCGTCACGCACGTCGTGCAGTCGCAGCGTCACATGGCGAACGCGGTGACGGCCGTCGTGTTCGACTACCGCGGCTTCGACACGATGGGGGAGGAGCTGCTCCTGTTCGCGGCGGCGTCGGCGGCCGCGTTGCTGCTGCGCGAGACGCGCGAGTCGCAGACGTCCGACATCGTCGACGCCGTCCGCAGCGACGCGTCGCGGGGCGTCGGGGCGGCCGCCGTCGCGGTCGTCTTCGTGCTCGGGCTGAACGTCGTCGCGCACGGCTTCATCACCCCGGGCGGCGGATTCCAGGGCGGCGTCGTGCTCGCGGCGTCGTTCGCACTCGTCTTCCTCGCGGTCGAGTACCACGCGTACCACCGGCTGGTGCCGACGTCGCTCGCGGAGCCGATCGAGGCGTTCGGCGCCGGCGCGTACGTCGGCCTCGGCCTGATCTCGTTCGGGTTCGGCCTCGCGTTCCTGCAAAACTTCATGGAGCTCGGCGTCTTTGGGCGGCTCAGCTCCGGCGGCAGCGCGATCCTCGTCAACTGGTCGTCCGCGCTCGCCGTCGCGGGCGGGTTCCTCGTGCTGTTCGGCGAGTACCTGAAGGAGGACATGGCCGCCCGCTACGGGCGCGCCCGGGTCCGATGAGCATCCTGCCCTACCTGCTCTGCGCGTTCGTGTTCGGCTGCGGCCTGTTCGGCATCGTCACGAGCCGCAACGTCATCCACATGGTCGTCTGCGTCAGCGTCTGCCAGTCGGCGACGTACATCCTGCTGCTCGCGATCGGCTACAAGAACCACGGCACCGCGCCGGTGTACGCCGACATCCCGTCGAGCCGCGTCGTCACGGACCCGATCGTCCAGTCGCTTACGCTGACGGACATCGTCGTCGCGGTCGCCGTCTCCGCGGTGCTGCTCGCGTTCGCGCTCAAGGCGTACGAGCACCACGGCTCGCTCGACCCGGCCGAGATGACGGGCCTCAAGGGATGACGACGCTGCTGCCGATCCTCGTCGCGGTACCGCTGCTCGTCGCGGCGCTCCTCGCGCTCGGCGGGAGGTGGATGCCGAACCGCCTCGACGACTGGGTCGCGTTCGGCGCCGCCGCGGTACCGGTGGCGCTCGGCGCGGTGCTCGTCGTGCGGGTCGGAATTCGCCTGCTCACGTACTGGTTCGGCGGCTGGCGGCCGCGCAGCGGCAGCTACCCCCTCGGGATCGCGTTCGCCTCGGACCGCATCGGGATCGGTCTCGCGCTCCTCGTCGCCGTCCTGCTCTTCGCGTCACTCCTGTACTCGTGGCGCTACGTCGAGGACGAGCACTACCTCTACCTCGTCCTGATGCTCGCGTTCGGCGGCGCGATGTGCGGCTTCGCCCTCACCGGCGACATCTTCAACATGTTCGTGTTCTTCGAGCTGATGAGCGTCGCGGCGTTCGCGCTGACGGCGTACAAGGTCGAGGAGCCGAGCCCGCTGCAGGGCGCCTTCAACTTCGCGGTCTCGAACACGATCGGCGCGTTCCTCGTCCTGCTCGGCATCTCGCTGCTCTACGGGCGGACGGGCTCGCTCAACCTCGCGGAGATCGGCCGCCGCCTCACCGCGGACGGTCGCCACGACGGGCTCGCGATCGTCGCGTTCACGCTGATCACGTGCGGGTTCCTCGTCAAGGCGGCGATGGTGCCGTTCCACTTCTGGCTCGCCGACGCGCACGCGACGGCGCCCGCGCCGGTGTGCGTGCTCTTCTCGGGCGTGATGGTCGAGCTCGGGATCTACGCCGTCGCGCGGATCTACTGGGTCGACTTCGCCTCGGTGCTCGGGCAGTTCGCGAACCCGACGCGCGACGTCCTGCTCGGAGTGGGGACGGTGACGGCCGTCGTCGGGGCGGTGATGTGCGGGATGCAGCGCCATTTGAAGCGGCTGCTCGCCTACTCGACGATCACGCACGCCGGGTGCTTCCTGATCGGCGTCGCGCTGCTGTCGCCCGACGCCCTCGCCGGCGCGGCGGTCTACGTCGTGGCGCACGCGTTCGCGAAGGGCGCGCTCTTCCTGGCCGGCGGCATCCTGCTCGTGACGAAGGGGGAGATCGACGAGCTGCTCCTGCGCGGCTACGGCCGCGACCTCCGCGTGACCGCCGTCGCCTGGCTCGTCGGCGCGCTCGCGCTCGCGAGCCCGCCGTTCCTCGGCACGTTCACGGCGCACGCGCTGATCGAGGACGCGGCCGGCGCGGAACACTACTGGTGGGTGCCGATCGTGCTGGCGTTCGCGACGATCGGCTCGACGAGCGCCATCCTCCGTGCCGGAGCGCGCGTCTTCCTCGGCATCGGCGACGCGGAGGATCCGCTGCTGTCCGACGAGCCGCGGGAGAGCCCGACGCCGCGGGAGCGGCCGCGCATCGTCTTCATGCGGACGATCGCGCTCGGGCTCGCGCTCGGCGGGCTGGCCGTCGGCGCGATCACGCCGCTCGCCGAACGCGCGATGGAGGCGGCGCACTCGTTCACCGACACCGCGAGCTATCTGGCGGTCGTGCTCGACCACCACGGCGCGGCGCCCGTGCAGCCCGAGCACTGGCACACGACGACGTCGAGCGTCGTCTGGTCGGTCGTCACGCTCGTCGGCTCGTTCGTCGTCGGCTACGCGTCGCTCTACCGCGCACACCTCCCGCGCGCCGTCTCGAGCGCGCTCGCGAGCGCGTTGCAGCCGCTCCGCGCGGCGCACAGCGGTCACGTCGGCGACTACATCGCTTGGCTGACGTTCGGCACCGCCGTGATCGGCGGGCTCTTCGCCGTGACCATGCGCTGAGCGTCAGGTGCGCGTCACCTCTGTAAGCCAGCGCGGTCTTCCGCTTAATCCGTCGTTAATCGGCGATTCCGACGTCTGAACACACGGCGGGGCTATAACGCGCCCCGATGGGTCGCACAACCCTCCCCCTTCGGGCCGCCGAGCTGCTGGCCACCGCCGTGGTGGGCGGTGCGCTGGCGCTCGGCGGCGCGGCCCTGTTCGGGAAGCTCGGGACGCACACGACCGTCCAGCAGGTCACGCAGCCGGTGCGCGACGTCTCGCAGGTGCGCACCCTGCGCGGCGGCCTGACCCCCGAGCAGGTCTACCGGCAGGACGCGCCGGGGGTGGTGCAGATCACGGCGACGTCGGTGACGAAGACGCCCGCCGACCCGTTCAACCTCTTCCCGCCGACGACGCAGACCGAGGAGTCGCTCGGCTCCGGGTTCGTGCTCGACAAGGCGGGCCACATCATCACGAACGAGCACGTGATCGCCGGCGCGACGAAGGTGCAGGTCTCGTTCTCCGGCCAGGACCAGCTGCCGGCGAAGGTGATCGGCAAGGACCCGTCGACGGACGTCGCCGTCCTGAAGATCGACGCGCACGCACGTGCGCTGACGCCGCTGCCGCTCGGCGACTCGGACACCGTCCAGCCTGGCGACACCGTGTACGCGATCGGGAATCCGTTCGGCTACACGCGCACGCTCACGGCCGGCATCGTCAGCGCGGTTCAGCGGCAGATCGAGGCGCCGAACAACGTTCAGACGATCGACCACGCGATCCAGACCGACGCTGCGATCAACCACGGGAACTCGGGCGGGCCGCTGCTCGACGCCGACGGCCGCGTGATCGGCGTGACGTCTCAGATCTCCACCGGGAACACCGGCCAGCAGGGCAACCTCGGCATCGGCTTCGCGATCCCCATCAACACCGTCGCCAACGTCGCGGCGCAGATCCTGAAGAACGGGAAGGTCGAGCACGCGTTCCTCGGGATCGGCGTCGACCAGGTGACGCCGCAACTCGCGCAGCTCTTCAACCTTCCGGCGTCGCACGGACTGCTCGTGCGCGACGTGCAGGCCGGCAGCGGCGCCGACAAGGCCGGCATCAGGCCGGGGACGACACAGGTCGTGGTGGGGGGCGAGACCTACCAGCTCGGCGGCGACCTCATCGTCGCCGTCGACGGCAAGCAGGTCTCGACCTACGAGCAGCTGCGGGACGTGGTCGCCGCGCACAAGCCCGGCGACAAGGTGCAGCTGCAGCTCTACCGCCACGGCAAGAAGACGAACGTCACCGTGACGCTCGGAAACGCCCCGCAGTAGCGTCGTGTGACGTGAACGCTCGGGCTCTCGCCCGAGAGCCCGGATGGATCGGTCGCGGCCCGCTTGCCTGCCCGGGCCGCGGCCGATCGCGCGCGGTCGGGCGCGCAGCTTCTTAACGCGTTCTTCATCGCTACCTTGTGCGCGTGGAGCGGGGGCAGATCGTGCTGGAGGAGTCGGCGGCTGCCGTCGACGACGAGCAGCTCTGGCAGGACGACTCCGGTGGCGACCACGACGGCTGGTTCTGCGTGCGCACCGACCCGTTCCCGTGCCCGGCGGCCGGGTGCGGCTTCGTCGCGGACTTCATGACGGCCGCGCATCTCATCCTCGTGTGGCAGGAGCTCGACGACCCGAACCTGTTGCGGCACGCCGCGCGCGCCCGCGACGTGGGACGCAACCCGCACGTGGTGGGCTACCGCTCCGAGTACGGCCCGAGCGCGTCGTACTACGCGTGGATCGCCGCGGGGCGGCCCGTGCACGGCGTGAAGCAGGCGTAGACGCTTGATCGAGCAGCGGTTCGGCGAGTCGCCGCCGTTCTCGCTCGGCGTCGAGGAGGAGCTGATGATCCTCGACGCGCAGACGCTCGACCAGGTCGCGGCCGTGGACAAGATCCTCGCGGCGTCCGCCGGCCGTGCGCTGCCCGGCTCGCTCAAGACCGAGCTGTTCGCGTCCGTCTTCGAGACGAACACCGACGTCTGCGCGGCGGTGACCGACGTCGAATCTGCGCTGCCGGCGCTGCGGCGCGCCGCCGCCGAGGCGGCCCGGGAGCACGGCCTCGTCGTCGCCGCGGCGGCCGCGCACCCGTTCGCCCGTCCCGAGGCGCAGCCGATCGTCAAGGAGGAGCGATACGTGACGTTCGTCGGCTACGGCGGCATCTCCGTGCGGCGGCAGGGCGTACAGGGCCTGCACGTCCACGTCGGTATGCCGTCCGCCGACGACTGCTGGCGCTGCCTGGAGGCGGTCCTGCCGTGGCTGCCGGTCGTGCTCGCGCTGTCGGCGAACTCGCCGTGGTTCGCCGGCGAGCTCACCGGCATGGCGTCGAACCGCGCCCCGGTGCTCGCGGAGCTGCCGCGCGCCGGGGCGCCGCCCGCGTTCGCCTCGTACGGGGAGTGGGAGGCGTGGGTCGAGCGCCTCGTCGACCTTGGCGTGACGCAGGAGTACACGCGGATCTGGTGGGATGTCCGGCCGCACCCGCGCCTCGGCACGCTCGAGGTGCGCATCCCGGACCAGCCGACGGACGTGCGGCTGTCGGCGGCGTTCACCGCGCTCCTGCAGGCGCTCTGCGCGACGGCGCTCGCGGGCGCGCTGCCGCAGAACCGCCGCTTGCTCGGCGACCACGGCCGCGGCGACTACGTGCAGAACCGCTGGGCAGCGGCTCGATTCGGCCCGCGTGCGGAGCTCCTGCATCCCGACGGCGCGCGGGTGGCACGCGCGTCGGAGCTGGGCGCCGAACTGCTCGAGCTCGTCCGGCCCGCCGCGCGCGACCTCGGCGGCGACGCGGCGCTCGGGCGTCTCGACCCGGCCGCGTGCGAGGCCGACCTGCAGCTGCAGAGGGAGTCGGCGTTCGACGCCGCGGCGGACGTCGTCGCCCGGACGCTAGCCTGAGCGTCCGTGGCGACGGTGAACGAGACGCTGCAGGTGAGCGGCATCCGCTGCGAGCGCTGCGTGCTGCGCCTCGCGTCCGCGCTCGAGGGCCATGACGGCCTGCAGTCGGCGAACGCGAATCTGATGGGGCAGGTGCAGCTCGTCTACGACGACGAGCGCACCTCCCGGGATGCGCTCGTCGAGGCGCTGGCTCGCGGCGGCTTCCGCGAGCAGCTCGCTTTCTAGTCCGGCTACTCGAGCTCGTCGACGCGGTCGTCCATCGGCGTGTGGTGGCCGACGACGCCGCCCGGCATCCAGCCCGGATCGGCGGAGTTCGAATGCTCGATGCGCGCGGCGTCGAAGTCGGCCGAGCGCTCGATCGTCGGGTCGCCGGCGCCGCCGAGCGTCCCGAGCCGCTGCGCCGGGGCGGGATCGGCGCCCTCGCGGAGTCCCACTGTCTCGGCGTTCTCGACGCCGTCGGGATCCGGGTCGGTGACCGTCGGGACGTCGAGGCCGTAGTGCCTGCGCACCGCGGCGACGTCGACGTCGTCGTCGCTGACGCGCGGCGACTCGTTCACGAGCTCCTTCGACAGCGTCGTCCGCAGCACGCCGCCCTCCTCGTGCAGGAACTCGAGCGGGATCGCGTGCGTGTGCTTCAGCAGCCCACCCGTCTTGATCAGGACGAACTCGCCGCGCTGCGCCTGCACGGTGCCGAGGCTGTGGTCGTCGCTCGTGACGACCTCCTTGCCCTCATACGTGGTCGTGCCTGGACTGGTCATGCGTCCGCCATACCCGGGAATCGCGCCGGTGAAGCAATCGTTCAAGCCGTTGCTAGGGTGGTTTTCGGATGGCAGAGAGCGCTCCGACGACCGCCGAAACACGCAGGCTCGCCGAGGAGGCGCGCGCGCGCGTTCGCTTCGAGGAGGAGGCGCTCGAGTTGTCGGATCAGGTGTACCGGGTGGCGCGGCGCCTCGTCTCCTCGCGCGAGGAAGCGGAGGATCTCGTCCAGCAGACGTACGAGCGCGCCTTCCGCTCCTGGCGGCAGTTCACGCCGGGGACGAACCTGCGCGCCTGGCTGCTCCGGATCCTGACGAACCTGAACATCGACCGCGGCCGCCGCCAGCAGCGCGCGCCGCAGACGACGTCCCTCGACTCGGAGGCCGGCGACTACTTCCTCTACAACAAGCTGGAAGCGCAGGTCGCGGAGGAGAACCCGGACGAGGAGCGGGTGCTCGAGCGGCTCAGCCAGGATTCGATCGTCGACGCCCTCGCCGACGTCCCGCACGACTTCCGCGACGTGATCGTCCTCGTCGACATCGGGGAGTTCTCCTACGCCGACGCCGCGCAGATCCTCGACATCCCGATCGGCACCGTCATGTCGCGTTTGCACCGCGGCAGGCGTATCCTGAAGAAGAACCTCGCCGACGAGGCGGTAACGACGTGATCGACTGGTGCGAGAAGTGCGAGGAGATGATGCAGCCGTATCTCGACGGCGTCCTCTCCGACCACGAGGTAGCCGAGGCCGAACGGCACCTCGACGAGTGCCGCTGGTGCGCGAAGCGCTACCGGTTCGAGGAACGGCTACGCCACTACGTGCGCATCGCCGCCGCCGAGCCGATGCCGCCCGAGCTGAAGGCGAAGCTCGCCGCGCTGCGCACGCCCCTGCACTGAACGGGGGAGCACCTTCGGTTCTCCCCCGTTGGCCCCCTCTCCGACAT